>Ga0105099_10002150_pt1 | contig 11859 bp, 8 predicted proteins | sample PPLLak3cmMay2015_2_FD_79138 | JGI IMG/M metagenome (GOLD analysis project Ga0105099, IMG submission 79138) | Freshwater sediment microbial communities from Prairie Pothole Lake near Jamestown, North Dakota, USA - PPLs Lake P8 Core (1) Depth... | ecosystem: Environmental > Aquatic > Freshwater >...
ACGCTCATGAGCTGGCTGGTGCCAATAAGTCTTCCATCTGCCGCTATTTTCAGGAAGTAGGGTCCCCCGGACCAGTCAATACCGTTGAATGCCGCTGTATTTTCCTTGCCCACCTCGAGGCTGACCAGGCCCAGGCTGTTGGTGGTGACCGTATGGTCCTCCTGGTAAACAAGACTGCCATCGGCGTTGTCTTTCACGATCAGCAGCGTTAAAGTAACGTCATCATTGACCCTTACGGAACCCAGGGTATCACGAAGTATGGCCTGAAAGGCGAAACTTTGCGGGACCTGCCCTTTCACCGGGATAATGAAAAGAAATTGTGCCAGTAATAAGCCTGCTGTGAATATTAATATGGGCTGTAGCCTGTTTTTCATGATTTTATGGATTTGTTTTTAATTCATTACTCTTTGATACATCGTACTGAAAAACCTGATCGCACATCCATTGCTCCCCTGTATAGCTCACCGTTATTGCGACTCATGCCGAAAAAACTGGCCTCTGGCGGAATGTCGATTGTGGCTGTCCACCAGTATCCCAGGTTTCCTATGGCTGCATAAGATCCGCTGATATTCCGGTAGCCACCCGGAAGCGCTGCAAAGTTGATTTCATTGGTGGCTTCTTCATTGGGACTTTCCCAATGTGTTGTGCCTGATTCCTTCAGTTTTCCTCCGGCCACTTCATCGCCTCCCAGATAATCAGCGAGGACTCCCCACTCGTTGTAGGTAGGCACGCGCCAGCCCGCAGGGCATAACTTGTCGGAATAGACAGCTATATAATTATACAATGCCCCGCAGGTAACTGAAGTGTATGTATTGGGCAGTCCGTATCCGTAAAAACAAACGGCGCTACCGGTTTCATTCTGCCATTCAATATCGCTGTCAGGATATTGAATCGGGGTACTGTCATTAAAATGAACGGTCCTTAAGTTCTCCGCCATCCAGGTCTGGGTACCAATGGTAATGGTTTTATAAACATTCCCTTCGATATCCGTTACAGTTCCTGCAAAGTTCTCAGGAATGACATCCAATTCTTCGAGCAAATCCAGCGTTTCAGAGGACTCAGCATACAAGGCATAGGGTACGCTCAGCAACTGCACCGTGCCGGCCCATGAACCATCCACTTCGGTTTTCAGAAAGTAGGGTCCCTGGCCCCAGTCTATGTCAGCAAAATCCGCGGGTTCTGCGGCACCCAACTGCAGGTTTATGCTTCCCTTACCGGAAGTGGTCAGGTTGTGGGCTTCGCTGTATATGCTGCTGCCGGCAGCACTGCCTTGCAGGATTGAAATGGTAATGCTGACTTCAGCATTGGCCCTGACATTGCCCGATGCATTATACAGTACGGTCTGGTAGCTTAGACCATTCGGAATCTGGCAGAAACCGGAGATTTCATTTAGTACCATACAAACCATCAGACCTGCCAGGCTGACAATGAAAGGATGACTTTTGTTTTTCATGGCTTAAAGACTTTATTGTTTGATCACCTCGAAGGTCTTGACTTCTTTGCCGGAAAGTGATATCCTCAGCAGGTATATGCCGAAAGGGTAATGATTCATATCAACCGTCGTAACATCACCCTGAAGCTCCTTTTCCTCCAGCAGTCTTCCATTCATGTCGTACAACCCATACTGATAATCCGCTGTCTCTTCATTTTCAAGTTTTATCAGCAATCTGTCACAGGCTGGATTCGGATAGGCTTCAAGTGTATACGGAATTTCAACCGGCATTTTGATGGCGGTAATGACCAGGCCCGGTTGGTGAAAACCCTGAGATAGGATGGTTGTCTCATTGGATAAGGTAGCAATCACCGGTTCACCCAGTGTCCATTCGACAGCAAGTTCACCGCTCTGACCGCTGCCACCTGAGGTGGCGATAACCTGTTGCAGTTGTGACTGGCCTTGCACCATAAGGCAGGGCAGAAAGAAAGAAAATAAGAATAATATTTTTTTCATGGCAGAAAGATTTTGGGATTGTTGTTTTATTCTTTTCAATTTTTGAATTTCAGGGCTCCTGCACCTGATATTTCATTATTGGTGCTGAGGAGCCGGGTTTGGTATGAAAGCAGGGAAGCAGGGATGAGCTAAAAAGATTTGTTGACCAGATGACCACTGAACCATGTTTCGTTATGGGTTTCATTGCCGGTTATTCTGAAGTTAACATCTCCTGAATAAACATAAACTTCAACATAATCAGAAGCATTTAATTTCAGGGTTACGGAACCGTTAAGGGCTATATAATCCCCTCTCGAATAGCCGGAAGAAAGAGCCACATATGGATCTCCGTTGACATAGAGGTGCAATACCACATACGTATCGACAGCAAGATCATCAAAATGCACCGAAGTGGAAAAATGATAAACTCCTTCTGCAATGGCGGTATACTTATCCTGACTGGTACTGAACATGAGCAAAGAGTTATAATCCGTTGCATTGAATTCCACCTTGTGAAAATTACCTTCGGTAAAGTAATCGGTCATCGTATTCCGTGCCAGAAAATTCACATCCAGATTATATCTTATGTCGGACTGGATCCGGGTAAGGATATCATTTGCATTATCATTGTCAAGCTTTCCTTCAATATCCAGGTCATCGTATGGCGAATTTACGTGCGCAGCATGAAGTGCATAGGGAACACTCAGTATCTGGCTGGTTCCCAGATCGGAGCCATCGACCTCAATATTCAGAAAGTAAGGACCGCCGGCCCAGTCGATTGCATTAAAAGAAGCGGTGTTTTTTGAACCTACTTCGAGGGTCACCAAACCCAGATCGTTGGTTGTTACACTATGTGTTTCGGTATAGGTAACGGTTCCGGAAGCACTACCCTGCAGCATTGAAAGCTTGATGCTGACAGCAGTATTTGCCCTGACTGCACCGGCTGCATCACGCAACACGGCCTGATAATTAAAGGTACCCGGTGCCTGACTGAAGGCTGAGCCAAAAAAGGACAACAAAGCCAGCAGCGTACAGGCTGACACTTTCACCCATAATTTGGTTTTGAGATTTTTTTTCATGATCATTAGTTTTATTGTTTGATAACTTCGAATGTTTTTACTTCTTGTTCCGGCCGCATAACTTTTAAAAGGTATACTCCGGCCGGATAGTTGACCATTTTGACGGCGGTAACATCGCTTTCAAATGCCTGCTGTTCGATTACTTTTCCGGTCATGTCATACAAAACATACCAGAAATTCCGTGAATTGACATTTTTCAGTTTGATCAGCAACAAATCACCGGTAGGATTCGAATAGGCCTCAATAGTATAAGACAGGCTGTCAATTGTTTTTATGACCGTTACCATAAGGTTTGCCTGATGAAAATCCTGCGTTAAGGTAGTGCCGTCATTTTTTGCCGGAGCCATAACCGGTTTGCCCAAAGTCCTTTCAATGCTGGTTTCGGTATCCTTTCTATGGCCATCTGCAACAACATTTTCCTGTTGCGTCTGTCCATGGCCGTAATCTGACAAACCGGTCATGAAAAGCGGGATAAGCCATAATACTTTCTTCATGATTTTAAGGACTTTTTTGATGAATGACTACCCAAATTTATATGGATCAGCCACGGTAAAGCAAATATATGTGCTGAACTGCACAGGGTTGGGATGTGTGTCAGGAAAGAAGGGATGAAAGTTGCAGGAGGCAATGGCAGGAGGCAGTAGCAGGAGTCAGCGGCAGGAGGTAGCGGCAGCTTTCTAGGTATTTAAATCTCCAGATTCAGTGTTTTCTTAACCATTTCCAGGTAAGATCGTCCGATAGGCACCTGTACATTTTTCAGCCAGATGTTGCTGTGATCGATGGCAGTGACGAATTTAATATTGATGCAATAGGATTTATGCACCTGAAGAAATGTATCGGAAGGTAATTTATCAACAAAGTCTTTCATCGTGGATCGGACAAGATGTTTGTTTTCCCGGCAGAATAATTCAAGATAATTCAATTCTGACCTGATCCAGATCAGATCATCAAATTTTACTTTTATCAGCATATAATCCTTACGGATAAAAATGCTGTCGCGGATTACTACACCCTCTGAATCCTCTTTCTCTATCCTTACTCCTTTCTTTTGACGCATCGAGAAGTTGTTCATTGCAATTTCAATGGCCGTATAAAGATCTGCTTTTTCAAAAGGCTTTACAATGTATCCTTCAGGTCTGACTTGCTTAGCCCTGTCGACCGTTGTCTTATCCGAATAGGAAGTAATAAAAATGATGGGGATATCATATTTTCCGCGTATGGACAGGGCAAGTGATATTCCGTCATCTCCGCCACGCAGGTGGATGTCTATCAGTGCAATATCCGGTACATCCCGGTCCAGGATCTCCATTGCTTCTTCGCAATCGCCGGCAATTCCGATGACCTCATGTTGCATTTCCTGCAGCATTCCCTTCATATCTTCCGCAATGATGAGCTCATCCTCAACGATCAATGTTTTAATGTTACTCATGACGCCACATCAAATTAACATTCAGTCCATAAATATAAAAGATTATATCGAATATTATGCATTTTCAGAGAAAACAACGTTAAATGCTGTTCCGTTATTAGTACTGTAATCCAGTTTTGCCCTGATCTGTTTTGTGAGGATCTTCACCAGCTTCAGTCCCAGGGTCGGGGAATTCCCGATGTCGAATCCCTGCGGCAGTCCTTTCCCGTTATCGGAAACCCTGAGCAGAACCTTATGATCAGCCGTTCTGCAGAAATCTATAGCTATTTTCCCGTCGGCACTATCCGCAAATGCGTATTTGTAAGCATTGGTTGCCAGTTCATTGGTAATCAATCCCAGGGGGATGGCCGTATCAATATCGATTTTGATATGCTCGGCCCTGATGATGTATTGGATGTTTTTTCCCGGTTTGCCATAGGCACTTTGCAGGGAAGCCATAAGCTGTTCAAGGTATTTCGGGAAATCGATGCTGGTGAACATCTCCGACTGGTATAGCAGCTGGTGGATGAGTGCCATCGATTTCACCCGGCTCTGGCTTTCTTTCACAGCCGATCGCGTATTGTCATCCGTTATGGATCCTGATTGCAGGTTAAGGAGACTACTGATCACCATCAGATTATTCTTTACCCTGTGATGGATCTCTTTAAGCAGGGCCTCCTTTTCCTTATCGGCTTTCCGGGATTTCTGAAAACTGTGGTATAAAAAGATACCGAATGCAATGATCAGCAATCCAAATAGCATGGAGAAGTTCCGGATCAGCTTATTCCTCTTAAGTTCTGTTTCATATTGCAGCGTTTCCTGTAAATGGCTGACCTCAATTTCATTTTGTTTTTTATCGAAGCCATACTGCATTTCAAGCTGCGTGATCTTTTTAAAATTCTCGCCGCTGATAATACTGTCGCTTATTTCATTGTTTATCTGCATGTTGGAAAATGCCTTTTTAAAGTTGCCGGTAAGGGCATACAATTCACTTAAGGCTCCCGACGCTTCCATCTGTACATCCATATTGTTGTATAGTTTCGCCATGGCGAGACCTTGTTCAAGATATCCGATAGCCGTTGAATAGTCATTTTTCAGGGCAAAGATTTTACCTGACAACATATAGTTCTTTGCCAGTCCGTCATAATTATTGATTTCCCTGTCAATCTTCAGCGATTGGCTGAGGTATGTCAACGCCAGGTCAGCACTGTCTTTCATGAGAAAATACGTATATCCTATGTTATACAGTGAATTGCTGATAGCCAGTTTGAAGTTCATCCTGTTACGTATTTCCAGCGCTTTCATGTGATATCCGAGTCCGGCAGTGTAGTCCTTTAATGCATTATATGCCTCACCCAGGTTCGTATAGGTAGTTGATAATTCAAATTCGTTGTTCATGTCTTTCAGGATCACTTCCTGCCGGCGATAATATTCGATTGCATCGTTGTATTCCCGCAGATAAAGTTTTGCCAGGCCCACGCTTCCCTGAGCATTGGCTATTTCAATAGAATCCCCGGATTCTTCGGCAATTTTGAGGGATTTAAAGTAGGCATCAATGGCCAGGTTGAGGTAAGCCTGTTCGAGATAACGATTACCCAGGGTAAAGTAGCTGTTAGCCAGCCTCTTCTTATCCTTTATTCTTTCAGCCGTCATGATCAGTTCATTCATCAGGGAATCAATTTCTTTCTCTTCATGCAGCTGTTTGTGAATATAAATCAGTCCTTCGATTACATCATAGAGTTTCAGGTAATTGCCGGCTTTTTCATACAAAGATCTTGCTTTCCGGGCGCACTCCAGTGATTTGTGCATGTCCTGTTTCAGGCTGTAATCATAGCTCATGGCATACAATACCTGGGCCATCCCGTTTATGTTGTTTGTCTTTTCGTAAATTGCATATGCTTTGTTATGCAGGTAAATGGCAGTGTCATACTGATATTTGTAAAAGTAGGCAACCCCGAGATAGGTGTATGCATCTCCGATTCCATCCATGTAGTTTATTGACATGGATTGCTGCAATGTCCTGTTTAAATAAAAAATTGTGCTGTCAGGATTTTTTCGGCGAAGGGATAAGGCATATCGGTTCAGTGAGTTGATGGAGGAGGTGTCTGACGTGAAATTACCGGGCTGTAAATTATTGTCTCTAACCGATATCTCTTTTTTGCAGCCTGTTGATATGAGACCAATAGCAATGACGAAACAGCGAATGGAATTCTTCATGGGCTGGGAAAAAGGTGTTGGGTTTCGAATACTAAGATAATGGAAAAAATATTATGGTAAGCGGGAGGGATGAAGAAGGGACAAGGAAGAAGGGACAAGCCTGCCTGCCGGCAAGGCAGGGGACAAGGGACAAGTGGGTGTGGGATGTGGGAAGTGGGAGGGGTCGCACAGGCATGCGTAGAGACGCGATCAATCGCGTCTCTGATTCCTACATCAGATTTTGCGACATCCCTCCATTATTCGGTTTTCCGACAGACTGTCCATCGGACGGACGGACGCCTAACCACCGGAATGCTTCCTCACGGGCGGAGAAAAACTCCACCATGGTCCCCCGGTTACGGGAAACGGTTTTAAAGAACTCCGTCAGTTCATCGGCCTTATAACCTTCGAAATAACATGCCAGTACCAGTCCCGCAACTGACTTTGACAATTGGTCGCCTGAGACAAATGCACCGGCCATGTTCATGTGGCGGCTGGGCATCAGGCCTTCGGCCAAAATATTGCGGCAGTCGTAAGCATTGCTGGCTTCCGCAAGTTCTGACCATAACCTGTTCATACTATCGGGACATATCACAAATCCCGGGTCAAGCTGCACATGAAGATAGGTGCCAAAGAATGATATTTTGAAACCTGTGTTTATCATTGCCATAACAATAAAAACAAACGTTAATACCTTAAGTTCGTCTTCATCCGGTAATATCCTTTTTGATAGCATTATTAAAGTCTGCCAATACAGGATATTTCCATTTAAAACAGTGTTCTAATTTACAAAATAAAACATTGTAAAACAAATAATTATTGATTTATATTTGATCCCGGTTTGCTTCAATTAATCCTCATTTTAAACACAGTAACAACGTGTCACTCGTCACCTGCCTGCCGGCAGGCAGGCTCGTCACTTGTCACTCCTAAAAAGTGATCCTATACTGCATCATCGGATAAATGCCCAGCTGATTCATGGTTATGATCTCCCCGGTACTCTTCTTGTACATCTGGTAAAATACGTTCTTGTGATTGGTAACGTTTTCAATAAAAAACAGGTATTCCTGGGTAATATGGGCGCCGTTCAATTTGTATCCGAACTTTATATCTGCTTTAAAATAATCGGTATACCTGTCTTCATAAGGATTATCCAGATCATACACCGATGTCTTTTCCTCTATTGATTTTTCGATATCAAGGGGTATATATCGCGTGCCACCGGCCCAGGTTACCTTCAGGTCAACCGTAAGCATGGACTTTTCTTTAATGGATATCTCCTTTCCCGCCAGGGCATTGAATACATAGTTACCATTAAAGGCAGTGTTTCTTTCAATCCCGTCGCTTCCCTTATACTTTGAATCAAACAGGGACCCCGTGATCAGATAATAATATCCCTTGCTCAGGAATTTCTCAAAGGTTATCTCAAGGCCGAAATTCCTGCCGGTACCCTCATTCACCAGGCTGTCTGATGCCCCTACTCCCCAGCCGGCACCGGTATTGAGGATGCTGAAATAAGAAGGTTGCTGTTCCACCGGGACATCATAGAGGTACTGATAATAGAGTTCCGTCTTCAATCTCAGGTTTTCCCTGATATTCCAGTCATGACCCAGCACAACCTGTTGAGATCTGGTATATCCCAGATCGGTATTGGTTTCCACATATTGCCCGTCGGGCAGATAAGAACCCAGGAAATAGGTTCCCAGGGTATGTGTTTTGGCATGATTGCCATAACCCAGGTTAATGCTGCGGTTCTCGCCATAGTTCCACGAAATACTCATCCTTGGCTCTAAAGAAGGCCTTCCTGTCAGGGTGTAATAAAGCAGGTGAATGCCGGGTGTAAATATCCATTGATCGGTTATCTTCATGTTAAGCTGGAAAAAGCTTCTTACCAGGTATCCCCCCTCTCCCAGTCCTTTATTCTCCAGGATCCTGGTTATCATCCTGAGGGAATCATAATCATACTGAAGTGTTTTCATGTCATAGCCCATTTGATCGATGATGAGCCCTGCCCTGGAGGAGAATGAAGCATTGAATTTCGTACCTGTAAAGGCTGAAAAAGTAAACCTGTATTCCGAAATATTGTGATCAAAATACCGGGTTTTATTTTTATCCGCATCAAGGGTGTCAATTTCTGTGCCGCCATTCTGATAAAAACCCGAAAGGATGAATTTCGCATAGGTGTTGGATGAAAGGTATCGCAGCCAGGATATTCCTGAAGCCCCCATTTTTGATCCGTTGTACAGATCCTGGCCTTCGTTGGTATAAAGGCTTACATCTTTCGCCTTGCTGTCCAGCATGGCAACACTGCTAATACCGCCAATGCCGAAGATTGTGACGAGCCCTTTTTTAACGGGACAGTTAAATTTAAAGGAAAGATCCTGATAGTGTGGAACCCCGGTTGTCCCAAAATTAACCCCCAGCAAACTGACAAAATCCATGACAGAGAATCGGTAATTGGCCAGATATGAACTCTTGTGATTCTTTGAAAGGGGGCCTTCGGAGCCCAGTTCCAATCCGTTAAAGCCCACCTGGAACATATGTTCGAATTGTTCATTGTTGCCATTTCTCATTTTCAGGTCGAACACGCCCGACAAGGCATTGCCAAATTCAGCCGGGAAAGCGCCTGTTAAAAAATCTGAATTGCGCAACAAATTGTTGTTAAGCATACTTACAGGACCGCCGGTGGTCCCGTTTTCGGCAAAATGGTTAGGATTGGGCAAATCAGTATCTTCAAGCCTCCACAGCAGTCCGGCGGGGGAATTGCCACGGATCACAATATCATTGCGCGAATCATTGGCAAAGGATACGCCGGCATAAGAAGATGCCATACGGGCAACATCACCACGGCTTCCGGCGTACTTTTCCGTTTCCTCAACGGTAAAGGAACGGGCGCTGATCAGTGCCATATCGTTGCTGGGCTTGTCCTTCTGACGGGAAGCTCTCACCACCGCCTCGCCCATATGCTGTACTTCCTCTTGCAGTTCAACCGTAAGGATCATTTCCTTCCCTGATATAAGGAACAGGTTGTGATAGGTTGTATGCCGGTAACCCACAAAACTAATATCAACACTTACACGGCCAAGGGCGATGTCGTTAAGCTTAAACCAGCCATCGGCATCGGTCACGGCTCCCCTGACCGGATCGGTATTAAGAACAATGACATTTGCGCCGGGCATGGGCTGCTGGGTAGCTTTATCGATGACCCTTCCCCTGATGGTCTGGGAATAAGGCTGGGCAAAAAGCCCGATTTGAATGGCAATGCCAAGGATCAGGTACAGGATTTTCTTCATCATGATGTTTCAGGGCTAATGTAAAGATAATGACAAATATTCTTTGAGAGGGTTGCATGAAGGTTGTGAGGGTTGTGTGAGATTTATTTATAACCCTGTTCATTTTTGCATTACATTTATCATCCAAAACCTGCAAACATTTACCCGGATGAGACCGACGCTGTTTTTCATTATATTGGCTTTATTGGGAGGTTGTCACATAGGCTCCTCCCAGCCTGCGGAACTTGACCAATGCAACATTGTATGGACCAGCCAGAGTCTGAATTCCGCTGAGTCGATGCCCTGCGGCGGTCATGATATCGGTCTGAATGTTTGGGTCGAAAACGGCGAACTGCTTTTTTACATCTCCCGCAGTGGCTCTTTTGATGAGAACAACGGCTTCATGAAACTGGGCCGGGTGCGTGTTAAGCTTGATCCAAATCCTTTGGCAGGCAATGAGTTCAGGCAGGAACTGGTGCTTAGGGAAGGATGCGTCAGGATTTCAGGAGCGAACGGCGGTCATTCCGCCCAGGTGGTTTTATGGGTTGACGTTTTCCGCCCCGTCGTGCATATCGATATCAGCGGCAATAAGCCACTGAAAGCGGAAGCCATTTTTGAAAGCTGGCGTTGTAAAGATCTTGTACAGCGCGACGGTGAATATTTTGCGAATTCATACAAATGGGGGCCGGTGTCAAATCCGGTGACATTCCATGACAGCATCGCTTTTCAGCAGTCCGGTGTGCTCTTCTTTCACCACAACCATGACTATACGGTATTTGATCCGACCCTGAAACAACAGGGATTTGATACGATCAAAAGCAGAATCTTTAACCCGCTGGCCCGCCTTACTTTTGGAGGATTCATGGAAGGTCCCAGTATGTCACCGGCCGGTAAAACATCCGGACTTTTTACTGACACCTATTTTGAAGGATGGAAACTGCAAAGCAAAGGGGCGGCCAGAAGCCATAAAATAAACCTTTACCTGCATACCGGCCAGGCAGATTCCCTGGCAGACTGGAATAATGGGCTGAACCAGCTTATAAGGGAAGCCCGTGCCGGTCAAAAGAAAGCGCAGGAAAAAACGAAATCCTGGTGGAATGATTTTTGGGAACGGAGTTATGTTTTTATCAATCCCGATTCAGCTGATCCGGTATCTCCGGTCTGGCAGACCGGACGCAACTACCAGCTGTTCCGTTACATGCTGGCCTGTAACACCTTTGGTGATTATCCCACAAAATTCAACGGGGGTATGTTCACCTACGATCCCGTTTTTGTGGATCCGCAGAAACACTTCACACCCGATTACCGCAACTGGGGCGGAGGTATCCATACGGCCCAGAACCAGCGTCTGGTTTATTTCCCCATGCTGAAGAACGGTGACTTTGAAATGATGAAAGCGCAATTTGAATTTTACCACCGTATTTTACACAATGCCGAATTGCGCAGCGAGATATACTGGGGGCACAAAGGGGCTTGCTTCACCGAGCAGATGGAAAATTTCGGGTTTCCCAACATGGCTGAATACGGATATGACCGGCCTGCACATGCTGATCCGGGGATGGAATATAATCCCTGGCTCGAATACGAATGGGATACCGCCCTTGAATTCTGCTTCATGATCCTGGAGACACAACGTTACAACGGTGATAACATTGAACGTTATATCCCGCTGATCGAAAGCTGCCTGACCTTCTTCGACGAGCACTATCTGTACCTAGCAGAAAGGCGGGGAGCCAAAAGCCTGGATGAAAACGGTCATCTGATCCTCTACCCCGGGTCAGCCGGAGAAACATATAAGATGGCTTATAATGCCAGCTCCACCATTGCCGCATTGCGGACCGTGCTGGCCCGTTTGCTGGAACTACCTGATCAGTACCTTTCCGAAAACCAGCGCACGGCATGGAAGACTATGCTCAACCGCATACCTCCCATCAGTTTCCGCGAATGCGAAGGACACGTCACCATTGCCCCGGCCAG
>Ga0105099_10002152_pt1 | contig 11858 bp, 10 predicted proteins | sample PPLLak3cmMay2015_2_FD_79138 | JGI IMG/M metagenome (GOLD analysis project Ga0105099, IMG submission 79138) | Freshwater sediment microbial communities from Prairie Pothole Lake near Jamestown, North Dakota, USA - PPLs Lake P8 Core (1) Depth... | ecosystem: Environmental > Aquatic > Freshwater >...
ACTTCCCATTTCATCGAGGGCGGAGTTTATCTCACCGTATCCCGCCATCAGGTCGCCGATTACAAGCCCTATATCTTTAAAAGCGAGGATTTCGGAAAAACCTGGATTTCACTCAAGGGGAATCTCCCCGAATACGGCTTTCTCCATACCGTCCGGGAAGACCTTGAAAATAAAAACCTGCTGTTCGTCGGGAGCGAATTCGGTTTGTTCCTCAGCCTGAATGGCGGACAAACCTGGATCCCGTACAAGAATGATTTTCCGACGGTAGCCGTCCGCGACATTCAGATCCATCCCCGGGAACGCGATCTCATCATCGCCACCCACGGACGGGGCGTCTGGATCATTGATGACATCCGGCCGCTCGAAAAATTAAACGCCGAGACGGCCAAAACAGAAGTCCGGCTCTTCGACGTCAAACCAGCCCTGCTCTTCTCCTACCGCGGCTGGAGCGACGCCACAAACGTTTTTGCCGGACCGAATTCGCCGTTCGGCGCGGCCATCGACTACTATCTCCATCCCTCCATGGCTAAAGAGGCGAAGGTAAAATTGTCGATCCTGGACGCCGCGGGCCGGGAAATCGCGGTTCCTTATGCCACGAAAGAGGCCGGAGTCAACCGTGTTTATTGGGGTCTACGCGAGGGAACTTCTCCTCCGCCGCCGGCGCCTGGAGCGATGGCCGGAATGAGGGGCGGCGGCGGACGAGGCGGATTCGGTGGAGGGGGCGGCCCATGGGCTCTTCCGGGCGAATATAAAGCCGTCCTCGACGTGAACGGAAAAAAACTGGAAACAAAAGTCATCGTCCGCGAAGACGAACTCCAGGGCGCTTCTCTGGAAGATCGCAAACTCGCTCAGAAATATTACCGCGAAGCCCAGTTGCTTTCTCAGAAAGGGAGAGCTCTATTGAATTCGTTGGAATCCCTGGGCAAGCAGATCGATGACGTGGCCGGGCGGGCTGACGGCGCCGCGGCCGCCAAAGTCAAAGACGTTAAAGCCAAAATCGACTCGATCAAGGCCGTTTACTACGTGAGCCCTCCGGGCTTCACCGGCTACCGCAAACCGATCCTGGTCGCCTTCCGCGGCGGCACTGCGGCCGAGATGGTCACGGGAATCACGAGCGGCTTCGGCGGGATGGGACGGCCGACCCAAACCTCGATTGACCTGATGAACAGCCTGAAAGACTTCCTCGATCCCTTGCTCGCAAAATTGAAAGAGATCACGGATAAAGACATTCCTGAACTCAACAAAATCCTGGCCGGAAACGGAGTCCCTTACATCCGATAAAGAGGAAGCCCCTGAATCAGGGGGATAAGGGAATGGATCTTGGCGGCCTCTTCGGGGGCCGCCTTTTTTTTACCTGAAGCTCTTCGACGTTTTGAATAGGTAATAAGAAATGGGGATGGGGATAAAATCCTTTGATTGGCCATCCATCCCGTCCTGGGCTCCGAAGCGGAACCATCCCTAGTCATCCATCAACGCTCATCACGAAGTTCCGCGAAGGGGGTTGGATTATTTTGACAAAAAGCTTGACATTTCAAAATTTCTGATTTAGAGTACTCTATATGACAGAGTTCTCTGATACAAACACGACCCAAAAAGGAGCAACTCAGATGCAAATCACTTCTACGGAAGCGGAAGAATCCCTGGCCGCCATCCGTTCCATGACCCAAAAGATGCGCCGCGCCGCAGCCGGCGGCGGCGCTCATTATTTCTTAATCCTCTGGGGAATCATCTGGTTCTTGGGTTTCCTGGGTTCGCATTTTTTCACCGACGACCTCGCGGGGTATATCTGGCTGGCGCTGGATATCCTGGGCGGTTTCAGCTGCTGGGGGATCAGCTTGTGGTTGAGCCGCCGGGTCCATAAAACCGGAGACTCTGTAAACGGACGGAGGATTGGGATCTTTTGGGCGAGTTTGTTTGTCTATTGTGGCTTGACCGTTTGGATCGCCCGGCCTCCGGATGGGAAACAGTTGGCCATGCTCATCGTCATCTTCGTCATGATTGGGTGGATGGCCATGGGTCTCATTTTTTCTCTTTCCATCATCAAGTTCGCCTTTTTCATTACCGCCTTAGCCTTGAGCGGCTACTTTTTGCTTCCGGATTTTTTCTATCTATGGATGGCGCTGCTTGGAGGCGGGGCCATGATCGGCTGCGGTCTTTTCATCCGTTTCAAGTGGAAGTCGGCATGAACGAGTTGAACGAAATCATTCACCAGCCGGTGCGTCTGCGAATCATGGCCGCGCTCACGGCGCTGGGCCCGGGTGAAGAAGTGGATTTCTCCTACCTGCGAGGCCTGTTGGACGTAACCGACGGCAACCTGGGCGCTCATTTGCGCAAGCTGGAAGACTCCGGTTACATTGCCGTGAACAAGACCTTCGTCGAGCGCAAGCCGCGTACGTTCGTGGCCGTCACGGCCGCCGGGCGAAGGGTTTTTAAAGTTCACACGGACGCCCTGAAGGAGATTCTGAAGAGCGGCAAAAATAATTGACTCTTGCCGACAGGAGACAATCATCATAAACGCCCTGGTTTTTTATGGATATTTTTTTTGGGGCCTGGATTCATCGAGATGATCCGGAGCAAAAAAGGAGACTGAAGTGAAAAAGAAGTTATTTAAGATGCTGGTTCGGGGAGCGTTGACGGCCATTTGTACAAGCGGCCTCATGGCTGCGGGCATCCGGCAAGAGAAATCCCCTTGTTACGCCATCCGCGACGTACGGGTGTTCGACGGCCACAAGGTGATCGAGAAAGCCACCGTGCTTGTGCGCAATGGTAAAATCGAGAATCTTGCCGCCTCTGAAAAAATTCCGGCTGAGGCCCAGGTCATCGACGGCAACGGAAAAACTCTGCTTCCCGGTCTGATCGATTCCCATGTCCATATTTTCGGCCTTGGGCTTCAACAGTCATTGCAGTTCGGCGTCACCACCAATATCGATATGTTCACGGATGTACGTCTTCTGCAGGAATGTAAACGCCAGCAGGCCGCCGGGCCCAATCCCGGCCGGGCCGATCTCGTTTCCTGCGGGACCCTGGCGACCGTTCCCGGGGGCCATGGGACCGAATACGGCTTGATCATTCCCACTCTGTCCAAACCGGAAGAAGCCCAAGCTTTTGTGGACGCCCGCCTAGCCGAGGGTTCGGATTTCATCAAGATCATCTATGGCCACGGTTGGCCGTTCCCCTGCCTGGACAAACCCACCCTGGCCGCCCTGGTCAGCGCCGCCCACAACCGCAAAAAACAGGCCGCCGTGCACGTCGATACCCTGCAGGACGCCAACGATGCCGTTGAATGTGGAGCCGACATCCTGGCCCACGTCTGGATCGATCGCGAAATGACCGACGGTTTGATGGCCCTGACCCGGAAAAATCAAACGATTTTAATCCCCACTCTGACCGTTATCAGCAGCGTCTGCGGATTGAAACCGGGATTGGCGTTGATCAACGATCCGCAGATCGAGCCCCTTATATCTGCCGAAGCTCGGCCGGGTTTGCAGCGGGAATTTCCCATATCCTCGGCCAAGCAGGATGATTTCAGCCGAGCGCAAAGGATCATCCGGTCATTCAAAAAAAACAACCTTTCGGTCCTGGCCGGAACCGACGCTCCCAATCCCGGCACCGCCTACGGCGCCAGTCTTCATCAGGAGTTGGAACTGTTGGTGCAGGCCGGGTTTTCCCCCATGGAAGCTTTGAACGCGGCCACCGCCCTGCCGGCAAAAGTTTTTGGTCTGGCCGATCGCGGCCGAATTGCCAAAGGCTTGCGGGCCGATCTGCTGCTGGTCGAAGGCAATCCTCTGGCCGATATAAAAGACACGCGCCGCATCGCCGGCATCTGGAAAGAGGGAGTGGCCGTGGATCGCGCTTCCTTCCGCGACAAGATCGCCCAGGAAAGAAAAGCCGCCGCCGGTCAGCCCAAGTCCAAACCTCCCGCCGGATTGGAGGGGGGTCTGATCAGTGACTTTGAGGACGGGACCCGCAGCAGTCGTTTCGGCTCCGCCTGGCAGGAGTCGACCGATACCATCATGGGCGGCAAGTCCACAGTCGAACTCACGATCGTTGCGGGTGGAGCAAACAACAGCCGATATTGTTTGGGATTATCCGGTGAAGTGGTGGCCGGCGCCGCCTTCGCCTGGAGCGGGACCATATTCTTCCCGGCCGGCCAACCGTTTGCTCCCGCCGATCTCTCGGCCAAAAAGAGAATCTCTTTTTGGGCCCGGGGCGACGGGCAAACATACCAGATCCTCTTCTATTCCCAGAAAACAGGATTCATGCCCGTGTCCCGATCCTTTTCCTGCGGTCCTGACTGGAAACAGGTGACCCTCCCCTTCAGCGATTTTTCCGGCCTGGACAGCGCCCAAATCACAGCCATCTGCTTTGTCGCCGGTTCCAAACCCGGCCGCTTCAGCTTCCAGGTCGACGACATCGAAATCAAATAAGCGAGGTCGAGTAACTGACGGAGAACCCTCCGGGTTAATAGGAGAGGTCGAGTCAAGAAAAAAGCCGAATCGCGAAATTTCCTTTTTTCACTTGAACGGCAATTCGGTGGACTTTGTCGATCCAATAGGTGATGATCTGGGATTCTTCGGAGTCCTTCCGATAAGTTCTTTCGACGACAAAGCATTCCCTTCCGTTCAAATTTTCCATTCCCGTCACTTTCAACTTGATGGAAACCCGATCTTTCGGTGAATTCTTCAAACACTCCCAGGAAAAATCGGGAGTCAAGGCCAACATCCAGTAACCATAAAAATAATGCAGATCGCTCGACTCTGTAAATCCCGAAGAGCTGTTTTGGCTCACACTGGCGCTCCCTCCGAACGTCATGGTCGTCTCGGATTCACAAAAACGGATTCTTCCCTCGGCGTTGATGAAGGATTTTGATTTGTCTTTCAATCCCCCATCAGGCGTTTGTTCCGACATCGGAATCATCGGATTTTCAAGAACGCCGTCCCTCCGGAGGTACAAACCGGGTTCTCCGGAATTCTCGGCGTTTTCGCCGATCGTGATGGTCTGTTGAAAGGGGAAGGGTTCGCTCTTCAAGACAACTTGGCCGGGGGCGCCCCTCCTGTCCTGGGGCGCGGCGCTTTTTGTCTTTTCCGTTTTGATCGTTTCATAACGGAAGGTCTGACCTTTTTTCCACCGAGGCTTGACGTTGGGCACAAGCTTGCCTTCTTGACAGCCCCCCTGATCGGATCCCGTGACGATCTGATTCGAGACGGTTTTTTGCCGGACCGGCTGCGACCTCAAAACCATTTCCGAAAAACTGAAGATCCCCAGGGCCATCAAGGTCGCGATTTTGATCCCTTGCTTTTGCCTCATTTTCCGAGCAGCGTTTTTCTCAAACCTCATGTTCCTTCCTCCTTCTGAGTTTTTATTTCCCGGACATGAACTTCCTGCATTTGCGCAAATTGTCTCTCATCGGATGTCGGGCCGGATGAATATAAACAACGCTCCTTGGATAAAAAGCGTTGCCTTTTTTCAACGCAAAGCTTTTTGCAATTCAAGATCAAGAAGACTTCGGTCAAAGAGGCTCGAGAAAAAGAGACCGGGCCCACGGATTCAAGCGCAGGCGCCCCGTATTTTTTCGATGATGTTCGTGCTCGAGTGACCTTTGAGATAAGGAACGCGGAAGATCCGTCCGCCGGCGCCTTCGACCTCTTTGGTCCCGACGATTTCATCCGCTCCCCAGTCCCCGCCTTTGACCAAAACGTCGGGCAAAAGAGCGGCGATGATTTTTTGGGGCGTATTCTCCCCGAACCAAGTCACATAATCGATATCGGCCACAGCCGCAAGAACTTCCAGGCGCTCCGCTAAAGGGAAAATCGGACGGGTCGGCCCCTTGAGCCGCCTGATCGAAGCGTCGCTGTTCAGGGCGACAATCAGGACGTCGCCCTGAGATTTGGCCGTCCGGAATAAACGAATATGACCGCCGTGAATCAGGTCGAAACAACCATTGGTGAAGACGACGGTCCGGCCTTCTCGGCGCAAACGAGCCCGGATTTTTTTCAAGCCATCGATCGACCGGACTTTTTTCACGTTATTTCGAAGGGGGTTTGACCGAAATCTCCCGGGAGAATTCCCAGACATGCGGCAGGCGGACGACGCCCTCGTCCCGAATCATCGAGGAAACGAGGAACGAATACATATTCTGGTGGTAATCATAGGGATAGCCATCGCGTTTGTGAGCGGCGAGGTCGAGATAATAAGTCCCATTGATCAGATTGAGTTTTTCGATCCGGCAAACCACTCGACCCGCACCCGTTAATCCAACGGGCTCATATTCTTCAAGATTGGTATTCGTCCCGTAACACAAGACGCCCATCGAGTTGAAAATTCCGAGGCCGAAAACAAAATCTTTCACCGGTTCCTTGGCGACGATATCCATCTCGATGACCATTCCATCGCCGGGATGAAAGACATGCCGGTCCTCGCCCTTCCCGTTCCGGAGAACGACTTTCCGTATCTCGACTTCCCGCTTGCCCCAACGCTGTTCCCGACGCTCTTCGACAACATCGGCGCCGGTCTCGGCTTCCGGGGCTTGCGTCGCGGTTGTCGTCATTGTCACGGCCGTCGGTGTCGCGGCTGAGGCCGCACTTCCGTCGGAAGCGCCGATTGAGGCAGGCCCGGCCTGCTTTTCCTCAAGAACGGGCGGCGCGACGGCGGTTAAGATCACCGCCGCCGGTTTCTCCGTCTGCCCGGCCGCCGCGACGGCGGCCGCTACTTCCTCTTTCCGCTCCCGGAAGTCGGCCTCCTGCTCCTCGTTGACATCCTGGAGATACGCGTCGACGACCCTCTTCGGCTCGCCCAGCATTCGGACTTTTCCGTTTTTCATCCAGGCGACTCTATTGCAGATCTTGCTCACCGTGGACAAGTCATGACTGACAAACAGGATGGTCTTTTTCCGCCGCCGGAAATCGTCGATCCGATCGAGGCATTTCGGAACGAAGGAGGCATCGCCCACGGCCAGAACTTCATCGATGAGCAGGACTTCAGGATTGACGTTGATGGCGATGGAGAACCCGAGCCTCATGTACATGCCCGAAGAGTAGGTCTTGACCGGAGCCTCGATGAACTCTTCGAGTTCGGCGAACCGGACGATCTCGTCGAACTTTTCAGTGATCTCCTTCTTCGTCAACCCGAGCATGATTCCGTTGATGAAGACATTCTCCCGTCCGGAGATTTCCGGATGAAAGCCGGCGCCCAACTCGATCAAAGCCGAAACCTTGCCCTGAACCGCGATCCGGCCGGAAGAAGGCTTGGCGATTCCGGCGACCAACTTCAGAATCGTGCTCTTGCCCGACCCGTTCTCCCCGATCAAACCGAAGGTTTGCCCCTTCTCAACCTGGAAACTGACATTGCTCACGGCCGAGACCAATTCATCCGCCTTGATCGATCCGAACAGGTCTCCCTTAAGAATGGCGCTCTTGAACGTCTGGAACCGGTGCCTTCCGGAATATTTCTGATAAATGCGTGAGACGTGATCGAGCTCGATGGCGTGCATCAGACTTCCTCCGGGAACGAATCACGGAGGCGGTCAAAGACCGCGTAACCGAGCCAAAAAAGGAGGAGCGAAACGAGCAGGGCGACGCCCAGTTGCTTCCAGTGAAGCCATTGCCCGAAGTAAAAGCAATCGTGATAGCCCTCGATAATGTGGGTCATCGGGTTGAAACCAAGAATCGCCCGGATCGTGGGCTTATCCGAGAGCGGGCCGGTTTGGTACGAATAGACGATCGGAGTCGCGAAAAACCAGAACGTCATGATATTGCCGAGGATGTCCTTGATGTCGCGGAAATGGACCGTTAGGGCCGAAAGCAGGAAGCTGAAACCAAGGGAAAAGACATACTGGACGATAATGACGAGGGGAAGCAAAAAAACATAAACCGTCGGCGGCTTGCCAAAGAGGAATAAAGAAACGATGAGGATCGGCAGGCCGAAGAGGAAGTGGACAAAATTCGCGGTCACCGTGACGATGGGCAGAATCTCGGCCGGAAAAAGAATTTTTTTAATAAGGTTGCCGTTGATCATCAGAACATTGGCCGATTCGAGCGAGGACGATATGAACCAGGTCCACGGCAGGATGCCGGAGAAAAGGAAAAGAGCGAAAAGCATCGGCCGGCTTTCGAAAGACGGATCCTTGGGCGCGAGAATCAAGCCGAAAACGAGCGTGTAGACGATCATTAAAAGAAGAGGGTTGATGAACGACCAGAGAAACCCCAGGACCGTACCCCGGTACCGAGCCTTGAGTTCACGCCCGACCAGGGTTCGGATGAGGAGCCGGTGTTTATAGACCTCCCGGAGGTTAGCAGTGAGTTTCATTCCGTGGTCCTTCCAACATGGCTTGCGCTTCCGGTTCGAATCCTCCACCCGTCCCGGCGTGGAGGACGAGAGGCGGGAGGACGTTCTCCGGACCGGAGAGGGTCGCCGCAAACCCAAGCTCGGCCAGAAAATGATTCGGCGCCTCGCCTTCACGCGGAATGATCCGCCGAATCGTCCGCACACCCAGCCCATTCCTCCCGGCCGCCCGGCGGAAATCGCCTTCACGCCCGGCCGGATAGACAAAATAAGCCCGACCGGCGCTTTTCAAGAGGTCAAAAACGGCTTGCATAATCCCCCTAATATCGCATGTTACCTCATGCTTTGCAATGGCTTTCTCGGGATCCGGACAGGGGAAACCGGCCCGTTTTTCGTAATAGGGCGGATTGGAAATGAGGACATCGAACCGCCGCCCAGGCCGCCAAGTCCGGAGGTCGGCTTCGATGATTTCGATCCGGCCGGAAAGTCCGTTTCCGGCGACATTGCGCCGGGCCATGTCCGCCAGCCGGGGTTGAATCTCCACGGCCGTCAAATGACGGAACGGCTTGAATCCTAAAAGAACGGCCACGACCCCGTTTCCCGTCCCCAGTTCGCAGACCTCATCGCCGGGCCGGATCTCGGCGAAGGCCGCCAGAAGAGGCGCGTCGGTGGCGAACCGATACCCCTTCTTCGGTTGAATGAGCCGGACCCGCCCTCGATAAAAATCATCGAGGGTTTCGCCGGAACGTAAAGCCTCTTTCATCATCCTGAGCCATTTCTCCGGGAAATCATTATACCCGGACAAATTATTTACCTGCCTTATTCATGAGCCGAGACGGCTGCAGATGTGAAGCGCGGAGAGTTCAGCCGTTAAGATTGGGATTAAATGATCCATCGGCATTTTTATGAATAGTCCAGGCTAATCAGAAGCGGTCATGGAGTTAAGAATTTCGGTAAAAAGATTTTTAACCCTCGCCTCGAATTTATCCCGAGTAAACTCCTGAGATTTCTCCCGAGCGGATCGGCCCAATTTTTCAACGATCTTTGGATCGCCGAACAGTTTTAAGGAATAATCGATGAGTTCAGCCGGAGACCGAACCCGGAATCCGTTGACGCCGTGATCGACGATTTCCCGAAGTCCGCCTCCGTCATAGACGATGGGAACCAGCCCGTTTTGCATGGCTTCCACCGTCGTCATGCCGAAATGTTCGGTTTCGCCCGGATCTTCCTGTTTCCATCCGCACAAGTGCCAGAAGATGGCGGATTCCCGGTACAGGGATTTCAACTCGACGGCGGAACAATTGGTTTTCAATTCAACCGGAGAGCCCGGATATTCGGCGATCATCCTTTCGAGTTGGGATAAATAACGATTGTTCGGCGCGCTGCCTCCGGCCAGGATGAATCTCCAGCCATGGACGCTCTCCGGCCACTCCCGATGGAGCTTCAGGAAGGCCGCGATCATTTCCCGTTGTCTTTTAAATCCTTCCGGTTCGAAGCGGGCCACCGAAAGAATGATTTTCTTCTTGGGAATATCACCGTTCCCGGCGTCCATGTCGACGGGAGGATAAAGATGCCGATGGGGCGTCAACTTCCACTTTTTCTCGATCCAGGCGGCCGTATAGAGGCTGTTATAAACCACGGAGGTATATTGATCGGCATAAAAATAGCTTTGGGGTCTTCGTTCGGGAAAATGACAGATCATCACGGAATGCCGGGATAAGGGATAGACCATTTCATTCATGCTGTTGTTGACGAACACGTCATAACGGCCGCTTTCCCGGCTGATGAGATGGAAGGGATTTTCTACTTCCAGGGAAATGAAGGCCGGGTCCAGATGAAAGATTTTTCGTTCCTCGTAAAACGGCAGTTTGATGACCTTGACTTTACAGGAAGACAGGTCGAGACCGTACCAATCCAAGAAATCCTTGGGGCGGATCTCTCGGTTGGCGAGGATTGTGACATCGAATTGATCCTGTAACGCGGAGATCAAGGTCAAGCCGTATTTCTGAGCCCCTCCGATAAAATGAAAAGCATGATCATAAACGGCCAGGGTCGGTTTTCGGAGCTTGAGAATGACTTCGGCCCGCCCCAACCAATTGGAGGCCTCCTGGATTCCACGGCGGAGGGAGATTTCTTCCACCGCTTTCGCCAATTCTGAAATCGCCGTCAAGGAATCGATTTTCGGGTTCTTCAGGTTGTGAAGAAAATTCCGATCCGCCTTCGGAGTCATGGATTCTGAGAGTCCTTGGGTTTGCGTTCGAGCCGTTCCAGGCGGGAGATCAGATGGTCGATCTTGTTCTTCATGATGACGAGGTTTTCTTCGAAACCGCCGACTTTGTCCTCGATCCATTTCGTTCGTTCGATCGCATGGGTGGCCCGAAAAAGCAGGGCCGGCACCAAAGCGGCGATCCGCCGGTTGAATTGGGTTTGCCGATCCAGAAAGGCATCAAGGTGGGTGAAGGTCGTTTCCAGCAAGGCCCTTTTCATAAAGGCGATGGGTTTGCCGATCGTTCGGCGGTGAGACATGATCTCCCGAAGGTCGGGCTTGGATTCGACATGGATCTTGATCGCGGCCAGGTGTTCCCGGATATGGGATTCCAGTTCTTTTTCGGAAAACTCCTCCACAGGGGAGGAATAATCCCGGTCGATGTCCCGGCCGACCCATTTTTTGAAATCTTGGATCTCCTCGCTTTTTCGGTCCAATTCTTCCTTCAACCGCCGGATCTCTTGAGCCAGTTCTTCCATCGTCGTCGGTCTCACTTTATTTTTACGGTCCGATCGAGCCTGTTTGTGAAAACATCCTGGACTTGGCTCACGGCAATCCCTTGGATGCAGAGCGCTTTGGAAAATTTGCAGTTTTCCGAACACGGATTGCAGGTCAAGCCCAACCGGATGACTTCATGATCTTTTCCCCAAGGTTTAAAACGATCGTAATCGCCGGGGCCGAACAAACCGACCGCCGTTACGCCGGCGGCCACGGCCACATGCATGGGGCCGGAATCATTGCCGACAAAGAACTTGCAGGACTTCAGGATCGCGGCCATTTCCCGAAGGGTGGTTTGTCCGGCGAGATTGACGGTTCGCTTGTCTTGCAATCCCTTTTCGATTTCGAGGGCCAGTTTCCTCTCGCCTTTCCCGGCCAAAATTATAATCACGGCCTGGTAGCGATCCTGGAGCCATCGGCCCAATTCGATAAAACGACTGGTCGGCCAACGGCGATAGGCCCAGGCAGCCCCGGGCGCCAGGGCGATCAGCAAATCCTTGTCTGATAATCCAGGTCGGGCCAGAACCTTTTGGGCGAACCGTTCATCGTCCGGAGTCGTCCAGACTTCCAATCTCGGCTCTTCGGGATTCGCTCCCAGAAAACGTAAAACATCCAATTGGTATTCGACTTCATGCTTGGAAACGCCCCGCGTCGGTCCTTCCGTGATCACATGGTTCACGTTATTCGAGCACTGAAGCTTATAGCTGTTCACGGCATCGATATAGGCGATCCGCCGGGGAGCGCCGCTCGCTACCATCATAATGAGGGAAGCCGCTTGACACGGATCGTCATTCCAGCGGGACGATACGGCCAA
>Ga0105099_10002153_pt1 | contig 11850 bp, 18 predicted proteins | sample PPLLak3cmMay2015_2_FD_79138 | JGI IMG/M metagenome (GOLD analysis project Ga0105099, IMG submission 79138) | Freshwater sediment microbial communities from Prairie Pothole Lake near Jamestown, North Dakota, USA - PPLs Lake P8 Core (1) Depth... | ecosystem: Environmental > Aquatic > Freshwater >...
AATCACAGATACACGTAGGAGGCAACTACGCACCCGTTAGAGACTCTAACGGATTTCGCGCTATCCAGTCTGCGCTACAGCCGCATATTACGCAAAAGGAAAGTGCAAATATTTATAAGACTTTCTAGTCTCAAAACAGCTATGTACGCCATAAAACAGAATCCTACTGACTTTATAGTCGTTGAGATTATAAACCTCAAACTCGATGAAACAGGCGAACATGCCTACTTCTGGCTGAACAAGAAAGATTATAACACAGTAAACGCCATAGAAAGGGTAAGCGGTTTTCTAAACATCCCTTCTAAAAATATAGGCTTTGCAGGCAACAAGGACAAGCAGGCAGTCACAAGACAGGCGATATCGATAAAAGATCCTGGAAGAAGGATAGGAAAAGACAGGTTCCAGAACTTCAATTCTGACCTGATATCACTAGAATATATCGGAAGAGGCAAGGGACAGATATACTTAGGTCAACTGGAAGGGAACAGTTTCGAGATAATTGTACGAGACTGCGATAAAGAACCTACGAAAGTCTCACAGTTCATAAATTACTTCGACGAACAGAGATTCTCAGAGACAAACAAAGAAGTAGGGAAAGCGATAGTCAAAGGAGAGCTCAAGAGGGCATGCGAACTCATCCTGGCTGATTGCGTAAAAGCGCATCTCCTGAAGAATCCTAATGATTTTGTCGGCGCCATGACCACATTGCCGCTCAAAGTCAGACAGATGCACATACATGCTTACCAGAGCTATATATGGAACGAGACTGTTGCGGAATACCTAAAGAGAAAATACAAAGAACTGACATTCTCAAAGTATAGCCTCGGCGAGTTAGCCTTTCCAAATATATCGACTCCGATAGTATCGGTACCGATAGTAGGATTCAGCATCGAATGCGAAGATGAAGAAATGATGAATATAGTGCATGAAATAATGAAGAAAGAGAAGATACAGGAAAGGGACTTCATAATAAAATCCATGCCAGAACTCAGCGTAGAATGCGGCAAAAGGGACATCGCTGTCGAGATAAAAGGATTAGAAATAGAGAAAAAAGATGAAAAAACGTTTTTACTGAAGTTCTCTTTGCAAAAAGGCAGTTATGCGACGATGGCTGTCAAAAGGATGATGGCTTAACTATCTATTGTCTTCATCGTGTCTGATATGATGCTATCGAGCGGCCGTTCGCCGCCATCGACACGCTTCAAGATGCCTTTCTTCTCGTAGTAATCAACCAATGGGGCGGTCTGTTCTGCGTAAACGCGCAATCTTTCTTTCACTGCACCCAATTCATCGTCGGCTCTCGTGTATAATTCTCCGCCGCACTTGTCGCAGATGCCCTGCTTCTTAGGAGGGATGTTTATCTTGTGATAGATCGCTCCGCAGCCCTTACACTGGAGCCTTCCTGTGACCCTCTTTATTATGACATCCTCAGGAGCCTCGATGAGTATAACTTTGTCGATCTTGACTTTCTTCCCTAATGACTCTGCCTGCGGTATGGTCCTAGGAAAACCATCGAGTATGAAGCCGTTCTTGCAGTCCGGCTCTTCGAGACGCTCTTCTACCATCTCTATAGTCAGGTGATCAGGGACGAGCATGCCCTGGTTTATGAACTTCAAAGCTTCAGCGCCTAAAGGAGTCTTGTTCTTTATCGCCTCGCGGAACATGTGTCCTGTAGAGACGTGCGGAATCTTGTACTTTTCAACGACTCTCGCTGCTATCGTACCCTTACCCGCATTCGGCGGACCCAAGAAAATCATCCTATTCATCCCAGATACCCCACATTCTCTTTTTTAGATCTGTCCTTGTGCCAGGACTCCTTCAGCTTACGTAAGAAAAAAGTGATTGATTTCTTCAGTTCAGGCCATTCCTTCATGAAATCGGCGATGAACTTCGCGTCAGAATCATCAGAAGGGTTGAAATCTATCTCTGCAGAAAGACGGTTGAAGAACATGAGCTGCCTGTAGAGCTGCATTATCAATTCTCTCTCAGTCTCTGAGAACACATTCGCTTCCTGATAGCTTGTGAAACCTGCCTCTGGATGCAAGAGCTCGCTGAAAAGCTTGATCGCAGCATCGAACTTCTCTACGATTCTCCTCCTTATTCCTCTCAAGATGAAGATGTCCTCTTCCATAGAACAGATCTCGAACTCCTCATCTATGACCTCAAACTCAGGAAGGCCATACTTCTTCTTCAAATCCGCGTATATCTCTTCGAATTCCATGAAGAAAACAGATTATCGGGTGGTATTTAAAGTTAATGACACAGAATGTTTATAAATCAATAAACCTGTCAATAGATAATGGCACACGAAAGCGGACTTCTTGAGATAAGCGCAGGCGAACCTAAAGATACACTCATCGGACTGCTGAAAGCAGCAGGAAAAGAGGAAAAGATACTACTTACTGAAGTACGTAACGCTGTTACGTGTTCAAGACGCGCAAGAGACCTCGTAAAACCATACAAGGCAGACATCTTCGGAGAATCGTTCGGCATCAAAGGCAGGTTCGCTCACAAGAAATTCAAAAGACTGATCAAAGAATCGTTGCAGCTCGCAATAAGCGCAAAAGTCCATCTTCCTGCAATCGAGATTGTGGCAAAGGAAGTCAAGGACTGGCTCCTCAAACATAAGACTGATACTGAGATATTGCCAGCGGATGAGAAGATAATCGCTGAAGTGCGCAAAGCAGAGGAACTCCTTGCTGTTGCAATAAAAGGACTTACTGAACTCGACCTCACGACATGGGGCACTGCTTCGCATGCCACCTGGTTCTTCCTAAGCACATACTATGTACCTGTAGAACACCAAAGCGAACACGAGGTAGGCCTCAAGTTCAGGGCAGACTGGATAAAACCACTTAAACACACGACTGATTCTCTAGAACAGTTTGCGAAAGCGGTTGAAGACATATTCAAACTGCAAGAAGAGATAAATAAGAATTATAGGGTTTGAAGAAAACTTCTTCAAGTGGGTTTTGATAAAGTAAGAATAACCGTCCCTGGCAAGGTGTCTGAGCGCTTAGATTTAAATACATTTTAGAAAAGTTAATTAACTCCACAGACAATATAATTTAAGAGGGGTGAATGGAGCTAAAAATGCCTCTGAGTTGGGATGATATCAAACGTTATGATGATCTCTGTGTCCAGCACTGCAGAGATGAAGCGCTGAGGACAATAGCTCATTCTACCTACAAATGTGAGTTTCTGAAAAGAAAAGGCGAACACTTCAGGTTCTGTTCAATCGACAAGCCAGATGAATCGGTAGAAATAGCGCCTTCCAGCCCGCTCATCAGCCTGGCGAGAAGGGATGAGTATCTTGAGCTGTATTGCTACGCAGAGTTCAAGTGCCCGGAGTTCAAAGAGAAGATAAGCAAGATCAGAGAAGCAGATGAATCTACACTTGAAAGGATCTGCCGTAAAAAAAGGATAAAATACATCCCACCAGAAGAACAGGACATCTCTTCATTGGCAGAGATGCGGGGAAACCATGCCAACATACTTGGAAGGAACTACCCTGCGAAAGAGTTCGAAGATAAAAAAGGCCTAAGGAAAATGCCTTACACAGTCAGGTATGGAACTGAAGTCCCTATCATCTGCTCGGCATCGCTTTCTGTCCAAAAAGTGGTGGGAACGACGAAATCATACCTGTTGATGCAGGAAGCAAAAGAAGGCTCCGGCCACAGGAGAAAAGACTCAGGCAAGTTCGACATACCTGGCGGCGCAGTAGAACCGGGCGAATCATTCGAAGAATGCGCAAAGAGGGAATTCAGGGAAGAGACAGGAGCCACTCCAAAGATACACAGATTGGTCGGAGTCTTTGAGAAGATCAACCAGAACAACCGACTGATATGGAAAGCAGTCTATACCGGTTCTATAAGCGAGAAAGACAAAATGAATCTCCATGAGGACACATCAGGATTCGCATTCTTTGAGTTAGGGGCGATACGCCTCCTCTACAAGAACAATCTGTTGAAGACACCAGACATCATGCTGATAATGAACAGGATAGAACATCAGATGATCGAACTGAATCCAGAATCAGGAGAAGACGGAATAGTAAGATTAGGCTGGGACTAGAAATATAAAAGCCTCCGGCGTACGTACCGGGATAAGCTTAATCTCTTAGCTTTCTGCTCCTGTTTGTCCTAATATGAAGAGCTTAATACCTTAAGGGATAAGCTTCCGGATAGTATAGTTATCTTATGGGTATATAAAAATAGCTATGCGAGAAGGCGAAAAATGCATAATAAAAAATGAAAGTTTATAAATGAAAATAGCCATAACAAATCAATGCGAAAGAAACCTCTGATCATGTTACTGCAATCTTCAGCCACACTCATCATAGGAATAATACTTACAAATCAAGGAATACCCAAAAGCCCGGGTGGAGCAGTACGCAAAGTGGCAGAAGTTATCGCATCCACTTCAGCAAGTTTCGCACCCACAGAGATAGCAGACACCACCACAAGCGTTCTCAACATGATTTCAATAATTGGCGTAGCTATAAGCATCGTAGCGCTTATACAACTAATAATGACCACAGCATATTTTGCAGTTATAACTGCAATAGATTATTACAAAACCAGAAAAGAGCAAACAGAAACACAAATTCCAGAAGAAACATACACTCCTCCCATCACTGAAGAGCCAGAAAACCCACAGATTCCAGAAGAACAAAACAGTCCTCAAATCCACGAAGAATCTGACAACAACATTCAAAGATAATCATAAAAAAAGCCTCCGGTGGGGGATGTCAAAGAAAGTGCATTTCCCCTAATTACCTACAATTAGTCATGCCTGTTTTATATATATTTCGATATAGAAAGCGTTAATGTTTAGGGTTCTTGCCTTTTCCTCTCAAGAAATAGTTTACCTTTCAGGTCACTCTCAAGCTCAATGACATCGCCTTTCTGCCACTTCAAAAGATTAACCACCTTTGCAGGCACCGTGATAAAATATCTTTTCTGACTCATTTGTAGCTTAACCATATCAAAAACCCCCGTTAGAATCGTTCTAATCGCTTCACAAAGCCATTCTTGACATACTTCTTTAAAGCTTCTTGAGCATCCTGTTCTTCGTCGAAAAGACCTATTTCTATCCCTTCGCTTATGATAATCCAAAAATACTGCATACAATCAACTCCCTAAATATTCATCGTGTTCTTCGCAGTCCTGCGTATCCTGCGCGCTAACAACCAAACTATCCCTGTCAAACGTAATGACAAGAGAGTTTATACTATCTTTATGCCTCACAATAACATTATCTTGTGATAAAAATTCAACAATCATTTTTTACGCCTCTGAAATACAAAATAACCTATCAAAATTAACAAAAGGATAACGAAAGCAAGCAACTCATTCATGCTCGACTGCCTCTTCAACCCTATGAACCGCCCGCCCTATACTGCTGCGCGTTATCTTCTTATTGCTGTATTTGCAGATAGCTTCCGCTATTGCCTCATGCTTCCACCCACTATCAGCCAGGACTTTAATCAAGCTGTTTCTCTGCTCCAAATAAGCATTAAAACCGCCTGACTCTTCCTCATCAAAGCTCATGGCATCGAGCTTCTTCTGACGATAAGCAGCATCATCCACCACATAACCTTTTGTGAATCTGCCTCGAAAGTTAGGCGGCACTTGATACTCATAGAACTTCTTACCCTTCATGTAGAGGTCTTTCTTTCGCTGACTATTGAAGAAGCTGAAGTATCCTCTCTCGAAGTTATCGCCTGTATAAACATGCAATAACGCCCTGCTTCTCCATATCGCTGCGTATTTGTCAAGCTCAAAGAAACATGGCAAAACCATGATGATAAAAAGGTTTTTCTGCCTAATCTGCGCCAATAAAGAAACAAGAGCCTTATTCACCATGCTCATAGATTGTCGCGAACTCAAGCCAGCAAAACACTCATCATATATCACGCACTGATACTTCTCAGCCTTCAAGACAGCATCCCTAAACTCTTTAGGCGTAAAGACTATTCTCTCCAGGCAGAGAGAATTATCAAGATACTTCCCGATATGCTGCGCTATCGTGCTTTTAGCTGCGCCTTCCATTCCATCCACAACAAAAATCATATCCCAATCTTTCGAAATCACAGCCTTCGCAGTATCAAGATTAGATTTCAAATAACCGTCAAGATACAGATCCGTATCCCCTGCCATGACCTTAACCATCATCCACCACCAAGAGCGCTCGAAGGATCATCACTCTTCGCCATGAGTAAACCCTTTTCGTTTAGCTTGTCGCGTATCCAGAAATCAAACTTCTCAAGATTAACAGCCCCATCGAGAGTAATCCAAAACTTAGTATTGTCACTCTTATCTGTCGGAAAACCATTCATAACTATGTCATACATCTTCTGGCCTTCAGCACGTTCAGCATCATTCAAAAAAGGATACACCTCTTTGTATATGTGGAGAATCGCATGCCGCTCCATAAGAATACCCGTACCTGACTCTGCCATCTTAAGAAGCGCATCAATCCTGATAAGAGTAGCCAGACTCATATTGAATTGAGCATGACTCTCCTTCTCCTTATCATTCATCATCATCACCTTTGACTTAGGTTTATTCCTTTATCTTCCCGCACACCCGCCCCTGTTTGATTTTTGGGTTTAAACTCAACTTCCTTAACATCTCCTTGCACATGTTCGATAACATTATCCTCACCAACGACCTTTAAGCGCTTAACCTTCCACACGAAGAAGACCTTACGCTTGAAAAAGTCAATAATCCAGAGCCACCGCACAGACAACCCGCCTATTCTTCGGTCTTCAGTCAATCTTTTCTTCCTCAATCTGCATTTCTTCATGGTGATTGGTCAATTCATTTGATTCATTTGATTCATTTGTTCCATCATTTGAATCAATTGAATCAATTGAATCAATTGTAATACTTGAATCACTTGATTCAATTGAATCAAGTGAAGACTTTTCAATATCCGTCCATGACGGGAGCCCCAGCCGTGATAATTTATTCAGATGATAAGTCATCACGGGCTTCTTGCTATCGGCTCTATCCTCTTTGTCTTTCGATAAGAAACCATACTCAGTAAGCTTATCAAGCTCAATCCTCAACGTCCTATCACTAATGAAATTAACATCAGTCTCAAGATCCCCCACAGAATAACAAGAATCAGGCTTAACACGCAATATATCAAGAATCCTCTGTTGATTCTTCGTCAAAGGTACACTAAAAATATTTGACGTGGTCTTAAGCAGCGCCTCAGAAGCAATCTCATAATCCTGCCTCTCTGCCAATAAATAACCGCCCTCTTCCTTCCTCTGATACTGATGTATCGCACAAGAGAACTTAATATAATCCATAAACCTATCAAAATGAGTCCTAATAATGATATGTGACGTATCTAAAGCACCTTCGAGCTTATCAGCAAAAGGAACCTTGACCTTAACACGATTAAGAAACGCCAAACCATTAACAATTCTATCATCATAACCAGGCACGGAACCGCACTTATGAAACTGAGCCTTTCTCTTTATTATCTTACGCGTCTGATCTTCAGTAGTATTCAAACTACAAATAGGAAACCTTCGAAGCAGCTCATCTTTAGGCCTAGCATTCGCCACCGTGATAAGCATAACAGGTTTTCCCTTCGTGATTATCTCAACAAGCTGCTGCTTAATAATCACAGTAGAATGATTAACCCCGTCGCTACTACTCATAACTTTAAACACGTCACAATTTAAAAGAGAATTACCTATATCCTCATTATAGAAAATCCTACCGCTCCACGTCCACTCAGGCTCAAACTTTGCATTATGCCAATAAGTGAATGCCTTTTCGCTTATCCTCTTTCGAGCCACAACCTTAAACTTAGGAATCAGACTAAGAACGCTCTGAGATATGTAATCCTTACCCGCGCCAGACGCGTCATTAACCATCATATTCGTAGATGTCGGGGAGCAATTAGCCGTTAAACTACCACCAAGAGCGACAAGAAGGATAGTCTTTCTAGTATCATTTTCATCAACAATCTTCTTACCAAGCTCAACGTCAAGAATTTTCATCAAATCAGGATTTTTCAAAAAAGGAAGATGATTCTCTTTTTCTTTCTGATAGTCTCTCAATGCGTTTCTATATGTGAACTCATGATAAGAATCATCTTCTTTAGACCATTTTGGATAAATAGGCTCATCGACATCTTTGACTTTTCTTGTCTTGAGCATCATCTCAAAAATCTGCTCTTTCTCAAAACCTTCCTTAATAAGACTGCGAACCCGTCCATATTCCTTACCAGAATCAGTATCATCAATAGGCTTATCCTGAACCTTAACAGAATTGACCTCAACTTTTAAACCTAAACTCTCATCGAGAAACGCTCTCTTGATAGAAGCAATAGGTACATCCTTGAAAACCGTGTATATTGTACCGTTCGGGTGTATGCTGCCAGGTATAACAGCCTGCTTACCCGCCCCCTGAAGGTCAATCTTGCCGAACTTCGTACCTGCGAAATCATCGCACAAATAATAAAGATGATATTTTCCTGAACCTGTCTTGACCGTGAAAGTCTCAGGAAGCTTAAGCACTACATTCTCATAAACAGATAAATCATCAAAATCAACAACCAATAAACCACCGTAACCACCGACAATCCCGCAATTCCCGCCCTGCTCAATCCATTCGACAAGCGCAGGATCATCAAAACAATAATTCTTTTTACTCTGCCATGCCTTTTCGACAGGAATCTTATCATGCTGTCGCAGCTTGATAAAACGAAAATCATGATTTTTCAATCTTTCAGGAATCATCAATAGGAAAACCCCCCTCTGAGTCATCATCGTCATCGTCGTCTTTAAAATCATCAAAAATCATTGGTCGCCCGCCTCATCTTCGAGTTTTTCGACTCTCGCCTTCAGATCATCTATCTCTGATTTCAGCTTATCAACGTCTTTCATGGCAAGATAAATCCTTAACAAAAACTCCTTATCCGTGCTAATTTCCATTTTTTTCGCCCCCCAATACTTTCTTTCTTACGAATTGACTTAACGTCAAGCCCTCAGCTTCCGCCGAAGCCTTCAGAGCGTTAAACTCCTCAATAGGGACCTTAAAACTCGCAGTAGTCCACATGTGGTTTACCACCTTTAATTAACTAGAAACAGCATCCTTCTCAACTGTTTCAGGTTGTTTCTTTTTCGGAAGCTGTCCCCCAGCTTCCAATTTTTCATAAATTCCCAAAAACCAAGACTCAATTTTCTCGTCCATAAGTGAGGGTGGATACATAAGAAGTTTAAATATTAAGATGTAACAGAAATAAAAATATTGTTACTATTTAGACGATGTTCAATAAAAAATATTGGTACAATAGTAAAATTTATATAATTAACATGATTTCAGATGAGAAATGGAAGAAAAAATACGATATTTGTCTGAAATGACAGAAAAAGAGAAGGCCGAACTCCCAAAAGAATGGTTAGATTCAAAACTAACTAAAGAAGATATTGCAGAACTCAATAAAGAGCCGCTGATTCCCATACAAATAGAAGCATATAACCCATCCTCTTATAAAATTAATCATCACGAAGAAAAACTGATACTAACTCTCCTATTGAAAAAAGATTCTTTAAGCATTGGAGAACTCGCTAAAATCTGGGGAGAAGATAACCGAGTCGGATTCTCAAGAGCATGCAAATATTTAACAGAACAAAAATTCAGATTCCACGAGAGAGATGAACCAAAATCATTAATCAAAAAAGTAGAAAAATACAGAGGCAGAAGAAGAGATAGACCAGGATTTAAGTTTGGTCTCAACATGGAGACTTTTCTCGATGTATTTTTTTATCGTTATAGACTACATTTCATTTTCTCTGGAAATTATACAAAAAAGATAGTTATTGACCTAGTAAAAGAATACATAAGCAACGACAGATTCACCATTAAACGCTGGAATCGAGCACTACAGTCAAATTTAAAGTCTTATCATTTAGAATCGCTATTTGAAGATATATACGACGGAATTCTCGAAAAACCAAAAATTAAACTATCAAAAGAAAAAAGAAAGAAAATCATTAAAGAACTAAAGAAAAAAAATTAAGGGACTAATTTATCGACCAGCACCTTAAACTCTGGTTTCTTTGCGAAGAACCCAAGAAGAGCGTCCCACTTCTCCAGCTTCTCAATCCTAATCTTTAATTCGTTTATTTCCTTCTCAGAATTACTGACATTTTGCATGAGCTCCTCTCTGGTGATATTCAGACGCAAACCGCATTTATTGCAGTATATCTTATCAAACGCGTTTAGGTCACCGCAGCGTAAACATATCTTATCCGCTAGCATCTTAGGAGCTTCTCCTCTCACGATACCGTACTTTTGCTGCATCTCCTTTTGATAATCCATAGAAATGCTCTTATCGTAATGACTCAAAACACCCGTTCCTTTGATCCAACCGTACTTACTCTCAAGAGCCCCCTGAGATACTCCTAAAATCCTGTCTTTCGTTACGCTGAACTTACGGAACTTATACAGGTAAACCCTTTTCTTTATTCCTGATTTCTCAGCGAGATTCTTTACTAACTTCTGAGCGTTTCTAAGCCTGAAATTAAAAAGATACTCCTGTTCTTTCGGAATCGTTGGAAGATAATCAGCGACACTATTAACGACGGCAGTCTCATATATGAAAATTGTCCTTATCCCTGTCTTGCCCTTACTAATCTTGATTTGAAAGCCATTATCAATAATTATCACGTCTTGCGTCTTCAATGTCAATATCTCTTCTGGCCTTAAACCCTGAGTAGCTAGAAGAATACAGAAACACCTATCCCTGACATTATCCGCGCATCTTATAAGAATCTTAATATCATCTTCCGTAAACCAATCAGAGTCAAGACCCGCCTTTCTCTTATCTATCGCAGTACTATAAAACTTGTTTCTCTTCTCATAGAGCCAATAATAAAGAGGTTCAATGCTCTTATACTTATCAAGAGAACTTATCGTTTGATAAAGTTTCTTTACGGATAGTTTAAAGTCACGCAAAGACCAGGGAGCATAAGGTTTCTCATTGATTGCGGCCACTAACTTAATCAAATCCTCTTTGGTGGCCTTATCAAAATCAGTCTTCAGCCACCCGCTTATCTGAATCAGATGAGTCAATAGCTTTTTTCTTCTGGCAAAAGATAACTTCTCTGCTTTTAGAAGGTCTGCAAAATCAATCAATACAGATTTATTGGCTTTAGAAAGCGTTTTACTCTCTTCAACGTGTTCTTTGTATATGCGGGCGTATTGTACCGCGTGGTTGTATATTTCTTTAGGCATAGTGTTCTCCTCCCGCATACCTGATATAAAAACTCAGGTATACGGGGGAAATGCACTATTGTTCTGTCAGCCTCCGGTGAGAGTTGCACCCACGACCTTCTGATTGCTTCGCAGCAATACCGGTGTATTGTCTGATACAAGTCAGACGCTATAGCTACTAAGCCACGGAGGCGTCTATGGAAAAAGATTTTTTAGCTTGTTTAAAAAGGTTATGGTGGGTTTCATTTATAAATAAACTGTTTCCAGACAAGAGCCAGGAAAGAAATATAAACTAGTGGTCATTATTATAACCAGTTGGTCATAAATATAACCATGGATGAATGCCTAAAGAACAACCAATACAGGACACTTGAACTGTTCCTTGAGATGCCAAATAAAGAATTCTCCATAAGAGGCATGGCAAGAGAACTTAAGATCAGCCATGCGACAGTCATAAAACACATAAGAGAACTTTTCATGCTTAGCCTAGTAAAAAAGAACAATGAAACGCTGTATCCAACATATCGTGCCAACACAGAGAACACAGGATACAGGATGTACAAGAAAAACAGGACAGTATACCAACTACACTCTTCAGGCATCA
>Ga0105099_10002156_pt1 | contig 11838 bp, 10 predicted proteins | sample PPLLak3cmMay2015_2_FD_79138 | JGI IMG/M metagenome (GOLD analysis project Ga0105099, IMG submission 79138) | Freshwater sediment microbial communities from Prairie Pothole Lake near Jamestown, North Dakota, USA - PPLs Lake P8 Core (1) Depth... | ecosystem: Environmental > Aquatic > Freshwater >...
CCCATTTGCCGCGTCATGCTGAGCGACATCACCGAACGCAAGCGGGCCGATGACAAACTGCGCCGCGCCAAGGATGCGCTTGAAACCGCCCATCTTGAACTCCAGAAGTCGCTGAAACGGGAACAACTGTTGGCGCGTACGGACGATTTGACAGGCCTATGGAACCGTCGCTATTTTTTCGAACTGGCCGTCCGTGAATTCAACGCCGCCGTCCGCTATTCACGTCCGCTGACCATTCTCATGTTCGATGTGGACGACTTAAAACGGATCAACGACACACTCGGCCATAAGATCGGCGACGAAGTCCTGGCGTGGATCGCGAAAGCGACCGCCGCCAATTCTCGCGAGATTGACATACCGGCGCGTTACGGCGGCGACGAGTTTGTCATCCTGCTCCCTCAGACAAACGCTCAACCGGCGCTTTCTATTGCCGAGCGTCTCCGCGAGAGGGTCCTATCCGGACGTCTGGAGACGAACCCCCTCGGCCTTACGATCAGTATCGGCATTGCCGAGCTGGAGCGTGAATCGGGGGAGAAAAGCCTTGAGGATGTCGTCCGGCGAGCGGATAAAGCCTTATACATGGCCAAAGCCAAGGGACGAAACCGGACCGTGATTTTCTCCGCGGAAACATCAGGAAGTGAACCATGACCGAAAACGACCCAAACCAAAACCCGTCCGCTTCCCTCTTGCGCAAGCGAGCGGAAAAAAAGCTCCGGGCCGATAAAGCCGCCGCCAAGGAAGCCCCCTCGCTCACGGAAATGCAGCGGGTGCTCCACGAGCTGACGGTGCATCAAATCGAGCTTGAGATGCAGAACGTGGAACTGCGCCGAGCCCAGGGGGAGCTGGATGTCGCGCGGGAGCGTTATTTCGACCTCTACAACCTGGCGCCGGTGGGCTATTTGACCCTCAGCGAAAAGGGCCTGATCCTGGAAGCCAACCTTACCGCGGCCTCTCTGTTGGGAGTGGCGCGTGGCGCGCTGGTCAAAAAACCGTTGACCCGCTTCATCGTCCCCGAAGACCAGGACATTTACTACCGGCACCGCAAACGTCTTTTCGAAACAGGCGCGCCGCAGGCGTGTGAATTGCGGCTGGTGAAGCAGGCCGGGTCGTCGCCCGATGGGGTAGACTTCCAAGGGTCGCCCCTCTGGGCCCATCTGGAAGCCACCGTAGCGAAGGACGTCGACGAAGCTCCCATTTGCCGCGTCATGCTGAGCGACATCACCGAACGCAAGCGGGTGGAATCCCAGCGGGAGACCGCGCTCGAAGAGGCGGCCCGCAAAGCGAAGGAGTTGAAGGAGAAGAACGACGAGTTGACCCGATTCACCAACGCCGTCTCACACGACTTGCGGAGCCCTCTGGTGACGGTCAAGACCTTTCTGGGACACTTGGAGGAAGACCTCCGAACCCATAATCAGGAGCAGGTGGAGCGGGATCTCGGATTTATCAGGACCGCGGCCGATAAAATGGGACGATTGCTGGACGAGCTCCTCCGGCTGTCCCGGGTCGGGCAGATGATCAATCCGGCCGTGGAGGCGATCCTGCAGACGATCGTGAAGGAAGCCTTGGATGTCACGGCGGGCCGGATAACGGCCCGGGGCGTCCGGATTAAAGTCACGAATGAACCGATCATCCTTTATGGAGATCAGGCCCGGTTGATGGAGATCTTTCAGAATCTCGTGGACAACGCGGTCAAATTCATGGGCGACCAACCGGCGCCCCGCATCGAAATCGGGGCCGAGGATATCGGCGGGGAAATGGGCCTGTTCGTCCGGGACAATGGGATCGGCCTCGATCCGAAATTCAAATCCAGGATCTTCGGACTGTTTGAGAAATTTGATCCGTCGACGGACGGCGTCGGTCTCGGCTTGGCTTTGGTCAAGCGGATCGTGGAGTTGCACGGAGGCCGGATCTGGGTGGAATCGGAAGGCCTTGGAAAGGGGACGACGATCCGATTCACTTTAGCGAAAACGAGACGGGAAGCCGGCCGAAAAGAAAAATTATGAGCCAAGAAGAGCTCGTCAACCTCCGGCGCTTGGAAGATGATCCGGCGCCCGCCGAAGCCGTTCAGCGGGCTTTCCCGGATTCCGGTTTGAAGACCGAAGTCCGGGTTGCGAAGCCCCTCCGGGAGGCCTGGGATGACTAATAAGAAAACCGATCACGACGATTCCGCCGGCCGGAGCAAGCGGGCGGAAGAGGCGCTACGGGAGAGCGAAGAGCGGTTCCGCCTCGCTGCGGAGAACGCCAGCGATTTGATTTGGGAGTGGGATATTGTCAACGGCAAATTGGAATGGTTTGGGGCGATTGACGCGCTCCTCGGTTACGCGCCGGGCGAATTTCCAAGAACGATTGAGGCGTGGGAAAGAATCATTTACATGGATGATCGCAACCGTGTAATGGCGGCTCTCGATCGGCATCTCAAGACCCAGTCACCCTACCGCGAAGAGTATCGAGTCCGTTGTATAGACGGAACGATGAGATCCTGGACCGACAAAGGCACCGCAGTTCGTAATGGACAAGGCCATCCGTTCAAAATGATCGGCGTCTGCACCGACATCACCGAGCGTAAGCGAATGGAGGCGGAATTAATAAAAAGGGAAGCGTTCAATTTCGCCTTATTCGAGTACAACCCTATCCAAACGATTGTCGTGAATCTTGAAGGAAAAGTGATCAAATTCAACCTGGCTAAAAAGAAATCAGGCGATAGGCTGCCTCATATCGGGGACACGATGTTTAAGGATTATGCTGGAAAGCATAAGATCGACATGTATGCAGAACTGATGAAATGTATCAGATCAGGAGAAGAAAAAGAGTTTCCGGAACTCAAGTATGGAGACCGGGTTCTTGCGACCACGATATCGCCTTTCCCTAAAGGGGCCGTGATAATATCCGAAGACATCACCGAGCGGAAGCGAGCTGAAGCAAGTCTTGAACAAGCGCTCAATTGGCAACAAATGATCTTTGAAGGCTCGCGGGATGCAATCTTTATTTCGGATCAGGATTCTCGTTTTGTCGAGGTCAACAACTCTGCGTGTGACCTGACTGGATATTCACGTGAGCAACTGTTGCAGATGCGAATTCCTGATATTCATGATCTCCCTGATTTGGATGCGTACAAGCTGTATCATCAGAGAATCTTTGCCGGGGAAGAAATTCTCAGCGAGGCAAAAATCCTGCGGAGTGACGGCGTAAAAATAGACACGGAGTTCAGCAACCGATGTGTGTCGATTGCCGGAAAGCCATACATGCATACGACGGCTCGCAATATCACCGAACGCAAGCGGGCGGAAGAGGCGCTGCGCGTGAGCGAGGCCAAGTACCGCCAATTGATCGAAAGCCTGAACGAAGGCGTCTGGATGATTGACGAGAAGGCGGTGACGACTTTTATCAATCCCCGCATGGCTGAGATGCTGGGCTACACGGTGGAGGAAATGTCGGGCCGGTCCCTCTTTTCATTCATGGACGAGCAAGGCGTCCAGCTCGCCACCCGAAAATTTGCGTGCCGACGACAAGGCCTTAAGGAACAGCACGATTTCGAATTTCTGCGCAAGGACGGCACGCGCATCCATACCAGCCTGGGAACGGCTCCCCTCATTGATCTGGACGGCAATTTCCGGGGCGCCATCGCCGGTGTTACAGATATAACCGACCGAAAACGGATGGAAGCGGCGGTCCGCCGGAAATCGAAGGAATTGCAGGAGAAAAATGAAGAGCTGGCCCGCTTCATCTACTCCGTTTCGCATGACCTGAGAAGCCCGCTGGTGACGATCCAGACGTTTCAGGAATATCTGGAACGGGATGCCAAGAGCCAGGATGCGGCGCGGGTGGAAAAGGATCTGGGCTACATCCGTAACGCGGCCGACAAGATGGGCCGACTGCTCGATGATATTCGCCGCTTTTCGCGGGTCGGGCGGATCACAAATCCTTCCGAGGAAGCGACCTTGCAGGCGATCGGACAAGAGGCCCTGGACTTGGCGGCGGGGCGGATCGCCGGCCGGGGGGTGCGGGTTCAGGTGACGGAGGAACCGGTCGTTCTCTATGGCGATCGGGCGCGTTTGGTGGAAATTTTCCTGAACCTCGTGGAAAATGCGGTCAAATTCATGGGCGACCAGCCGGCGCCGCATATCGAAATCGGCGTGGAACAGGCCGGCGATGAGGCGGTGTTGTTTGTGCGCGATAACGGAATCGGAATCGATCCGGAGTTGCAACCGTTGGTCTTTGACCTGTTCCATAAGCTCAATCCCGGCTCGGAGGGCGAGGGCCTCGGCTTGGCTTTGGTCAAGCGGATTGTGGAGTTGCACGGCGGCCGGATCTGGTTGGAATCGGAAGGCCTCGGGAAGGGCGCGATGTTCCGGTTCACTCTGGCGAAGACGAGGCGGGAGGTCGGCCGCGTGACTCCTCGGGGAGATGATAAATAGAGACGCAAGATGACCGAAAAGAAGAGACCCGATCATGACGATTCCGCCGATCCGGCCACGGGCTCACCTGTACCTGCAGACCCGGAGCAGACAGGGCGGGACCTGCGCCGGCGGGCCGAAGAGATGGCTCGGAAAAAAACGTCGCCCGAAGGAGTCGACTTCCAAAATACGCGGGAAATCCCCGAAGCCCTGTCGTCCGAAGAAACGCGGCGGGTTCTCCATGAACTGCGGGTGCATCAGATTGAATTGGAAATGCAGAACGAAGAACTCCGCCGGGCGCAGGCGGAGCTGGACGTCGCGCGGGCGCGCTATTTCGACTTGTACGATCTGGCCCCGGTCGGATATTGCGTTCTCAGCGAAGAGGGTCTTATCCTGGAGGCCAATCTCAAGGTTGCGACCCTCTTCGGTGTGGCCCGCAGCGCTCTGGCCAAGAAGCCGATTACCCGCTTCATCCTCCCCGAGGACCAGGATATCTATTTCCGGCAGCGCAAACAGCTCTATGAGACGGGCGCGCCTCAGGTCTGCGAATTAAGAATGCTTCGCCGGGAGGGTTCTTATTTTCTGGCGCGGGTGGAGGCCACCACGGCCCAGGACGCCGACGGCCGTTGCGTGTGCCGCACGGTGGTGAGCGACATCACCGTTCCTCATGTCATCAAAGCGGCGTTTCGCCGGAAAGCCGATCACTTGCAGGAGAAGATCGCCGGTTCGCCCGATCTGCAGGGCCTGCCGGTCATGCGCCAAGGAGATCCCCCCGTCATCCTTCTCTTGGAAGACGATCCGGCGCACGCCGAAGCCATTCAACGGGCTTTCCTGGATTCCGGTATGAAGGCCGTAATTCATTGGGCTCGAAATCTGCTGGATTACCGAGCGCTCACGGACTCGCATTTGCCGGATATCGCCATTGTCGATCTCCAATTGCCGGATGGGAGCGCCGTGGATGTTCTGACCTCGCCGGCCGGGGCCGGCCTGTTTCCCATTCTGATCATGACCGGTTATGGCGATGAACGAGTCGCGGTGGAGGCGATTAAGGCGGGAGCGATCGATTATCTCGAGAAGTCCCCCGGGGCTTTCGCCGCCATGCCCCACGCCGTCGAGCGTTCCCTTCGCGAGTGGAACCTGCTCCAAGCCCATAAGTGGACGGAGTCCCAAAGGGATGTGGCGATCGAGACGCTGCGCCGGACGGAAGAGAATTTTCGCCGATCGCTGGATGATTCGCCGCTGGGCGTGCGCGTCGTGACCGCCGACGGCGATACTCTTTACGCCAACCGGGAGCTTCTGGATTTCTATGGTTACGAAAGCATTGAGGAATTTAAAAATATTCCCCTCCGAGAGCGTTATACGCCGCAGAGCTATGCCGAATTCAAACTCAGAAAAGAAGCCAGGGAGCAGGGCCGGTTCGGCCCGAAAGAATATGAAATCGCCATCGTCGGGAAAAACGGCGAAGTCCGCCATCTCCAGGTCTTCCGGAAGGAAATCCTTTGGAACGGCGAAAAACAGTTCCAGGCGCTTTATCGCGATGTCACCGAGGAGAAGAAAAGAGGGGAGGCCGTTAAGCAATTTGAGGCGACGATTAAGGGCCAAGAAATGCTTATCGATCAGCAAAGCTCCTCCGTTGAAGAGTTGATTGATCGATTGACGCGCTCCCGAGCGGACCTCGGGGCTTCCTTCGAGGCCTTGAAGGCGAATAAAAACGATCTGGTGCGTTCGGAAAAACTCGCTTTTACCGGCCGGATTGCGGCCAGCATCGCCCATGAGATCAGAAATCCCCTGACCAATATTATTTTATCGCTCCGACAGCTCAAAAAGTACGACAAGATCAAGCCGGACGGCCTTCTCTATACCGGAATCATAGAAAGAAATTCAAACAGGATCGAATATTTAATTACGGAGCTCCTGAACTGCGCCCGCCCGATGAAGCTGAATCTTCAGCCTTGGAATGTCCATCGGATCCTGCAGGATGTTTTGACCATTCATAAAGTCAGACTTCATACCCAGAAGATCAAAGTCGTAAAGAGCCTGGACGCTCATCCCCCGAGCTTGCTCGTTGATAAAGAATATCTGGGGCGGGTCTTCCTGAATTTAACCGCCAATGCGATCGAGGCCATGGGGTCCGGCGGCGTCTTGTCGATGGTCACGAAAAAAGAAAAGAGCCTGTTCGTCATTAAGGTTCAAGATAACGGAAGAGGCATCCCTGAAAAAAATCTGATCAAGGTATTCGACCCCTTCTTCAGCACCAAAAAACAGGGCGCAGGTTTGGGCTTGACCACATGTCAAAATATTGTGACCAGCCACGGAGGCCAGATTGAAGTTGAAAGCGTGTGGGGAAAGGGGTCCATCTTTACCGTTTCTTTGCCTCTGATCATGAAGCCTTCAGCCGCCGAAGAAAAATTAAAGGAACGTCGGGACGGGGGGACATCATAATGGAGGAAAAGAGATGGGATATTAAAAGAGGCGCCAGCGTTTATCACCAGGTGTCGGACGCCCGCGTTAAGCACTGGATCCGAACCGGCAAGATCAAAGCGGGTGAAGCGGAAGTCTGGCGCGCTGATTTGTCCGGTTGGCGAAGGCCCGAAGAACTTGAGGAACTGGGGCCCCTCTTTGAAATCGCTGAAAAGGCTTTCTCAAAATTGCGGGAAAGGCCCGGATCGGCGAGAAAGCCGGGCCTCGGGGAAAAGCGAATCAAATCCATCCTGCTCGTCGACGACGAGCAGGACTTATGCTCTGTGTTGGGCGAATCCTTAAGCTCCCGCGGCTTTCAAATGGAGTTCGCCCATACGAAGAGAGAAGCGCTCAAGCGTTTGAAGACGCGGCGGCCGGACCTTGTCTTATTGGACCTCAAGTTGCCCGATGGTGATGGCCTGGCGATCCTGTCCTTCCTCAGAACGAAGAGGCCCGCGACCGCCGTCTTTATCACGACGGCCTTCGGCAGTGAAGAAATCAGAAGCCAAGCCGAGAAATTAGGGGCCTTGGACTTTATCGACAAACCCTACGATGAAGAGGATATCATCCGCAGGATACGAAAAATTCGTATCGGGGAGTCGCCCCGGGCTTCGGCAAAGTCAAAACGGAAGGATAAAAATGGAAACCATCTTGATTGTCGACGATGACAACGATTTTCGATTCAATCTGTCGGCGATTTTAACCGACGCGGGGTATGAAGTGCGGACTGCGGCCACGGGTCGTCAGGCCGTCAAAGAGGTCGTCCGATGCGCTCCGAGTATCGTCTTATTGGATTTCCGGCTTCCGGATATGGACGGGATGAAGGTTTTGGAAGAAATCCGGAAAATCGATCGAGACCTCCTCGCCATCATGGTCACCGGCCATGGCGATGTCAAGGGCGCGGTCAAGGCCATGAAAATGGGGGCCTTTGACTATATCGCCAAGCCCTTCGCTGAGGAAGAGCTGATCTTGATTATTAATAAGGCGTTGGAAACCCGGAGTTTGAGCCGGGAAGTGGAGAGATTGCGAAAAAGACTGGGGGAATGCGGGGATGATGAAGAAATCATGGGGAAAAGTCCTCGGATCCGGCAGATCCTCAGACAAGTCGAGATCATTGCTCCGACGAATATGACCGTCGTCATTCAAGGCGCCAGCGGAACAGGCAAGGAGTTGATCGCCCGGAGGATTCATCACCTGAGCCGGAGGCGGGATCAGCCTTTCGTAGCCGTCGATTGCGGCGCTCTGCCCGAGACTTTGATGGAAAGTGAATTCTTCGGCTATGAAAAGGGCGCCTTTACAGGCGCAGACGCCCGGAAAGACGGCCGGTTTGAACAAGCCCACGGCGGAACATTGTTCTTGGATGAAATCACGAATCTTTCCGAGGCCGTCCAGATGAAGCTCCTCAGGGTTCTTCAGGAAAGAAGACTTCGACATTTGGGCGGACAGAAAGAGATCGGCATCGACGTGCGCATCGTTGTGGCGTCCAATGTTCTTCTTTCGGAACAGGTCCGCAAGGGAAGATTCAGAGACGACCTCTATCATCGGCTCAATGAGTTTCAAATCGAATTGCCTCGATTGGCCGAAAGAATGGAAGATATTCCCGTCTTCACAAAATACTTTTTAAAAGGGGCGAACAGCGAGTTCCATAAGGACGTCAAGGGATTTTCTCCGGAGGCCATGAAACACATCCTGAATTATGCCTGGCCGGGCAATATCAGGGAGTTCATGAATGTCATCCGAAGAGCGGTTTTGCTGGCGGAATCGGACACGATTGATTTCGATCATTTATCCATAAATCCGAGCCATCCGACGAACGAAACGAAGGAAACCGCAAAGCCCATGGAAAAGGGGGCGTCTTTTGAGGAGACAATCCTCAAATTCCAGAAGGATGTCATCAAGAAAGCCTTGGCGGAGGCGGGAGGCAAAAAAACGAAAGCGGCGGAACTCCTGAAGCTGAATAAAAAGACCCTGTATCGCAAGATTAAAAGTCTGAATATATAGACAATTCCGCCCCTTTTTTGTCTCATTTTTGTCCCGTTTCAATAATCCTCGTTGGTTCCATTTCGACACTCGGGCTTTGTCTGTGTCCAACTATTTTTTTATCAGCGTGTTATATAAACGACGTTTTGATTATTAAGGTTGGCATTATTCTTGCTTATAAATGAAAGCCGAGAGATATTCCTCTCTCCTATCTTTGGACAGCCAAGGGAGGATCTTTCCACTGCCTCGCCCACAAGATGCGAGCTTTCAACATCGATGTCCAAGGAGGAAGGATAGCCGGCATGGGGATACAGCGGCCAAAAGAAAGAGAGTAAGCCCGATGGAAGGATTGTATTTATATTGTGTGAGAAAGAGCCTGGGGACTTCCTCCGTATTCCTGACCAAAGGCATCGATGAAAAGGGAGAAGTCTTTACCCGGACGTATCAGGGATTGGAGGCCGTGGTCAGTCCGGTGTCCTTGGAGGAATTCAGCTCCGAAACAATCCGCCTCAAGGCCCGAAGCGATCTCCAATGGATCAAAGAAAAGGCCATCCTTCATGAGACGGTCATCGAAGAAGCCCTGAGAAACGGCGGGGAACGATGGAGTTTGATCCCGATGAAATTCGGAACGATTTTCAAAGAAAAGGGGCTCCGAGAAACCATCAATAAACACCACGAACGGTTCCTGGAAATTTTGGAGAAACTGGAAGGAAAGCAGGAATGGAGCGTCAAGGCGTATTTGACGGACCAAAACAAGTTCGAGAAGGCGATGAAGGAGAATAGCTCGACGATCCGGGACAAGGAGAGAGAAATCGCTGGATTGCCGGAGGGGATGGCTTTTTTCATGGAGGAAGAGCTCAAAGACGTCGTTTCCCGGGAAGTGAACAAAGAATTGAATCAGGTTATCGAAGGTTTATATGAAAGCCTCCGCCGGCGGGCTGAAGAATCGGTCCAAAATCATATTTTGGAGAAAGAATTGACGGGCAAACGGGAGCCTATGGTTTTCAATGCCGCTTGTTTGGTCGCGCTGGGGAAAATTGAAGATTTTAAAAAAGAGGCTCAAAGACTCAATCAAGAGATCCGGTATAAAGGCCTGGATCTTGAGTTCAGCGGTCCCTGGCCGGCCTATCATTTCGCGACGCTGGAAGAATAGGATGCAGGGATGAACCATTCGGTCCCTTATAGCGATCATGCCGGCTTGGTCGATGCTCTGGATAAGGTTTTGGAGAAAGGGGCGATCATCAACGGGGATGTCGTCCTCCAGGTTGCGGATGTCGACCTTGTTTATTTAGGGATCAGGCTGATTCTGACTTCTGTTTCCAAAGCGGAAGAGCTCTCCGGCAAGAATTTCGGCAATCCGGCGCGGGAATTGACCCCTGAGGACATGGCCTATATTGAGAAACTGCAAAGGGAGATCAAAAGAGCGGAAGAGAATATTCCCAGGCTCATCGACCTGGATCATCCCAAAAAAGCCGAACAGGGATTGGCCAAATTGGTTTTAACCTTGGTTGAACTGATCAGAAAACTCATGGAGAAAGAGGCTTTTCGGAGAGTCAAGCGGGGGACTCTTTCTCCGGTTGAAATTCAAAAGTTAGGATTGAGTCTTAAAGCGGTCAAGAAGAAGATCCAGGAAGTCCAGACGATCTTCGGCCTTGAGGATGACGACCTGGATCTGGATTTGGGGCCGCTGGGAAATTTGATGTCATAAATCAATGGAGGCCGATCTCATGACCCAACAACAACAAATGATGCATGCCACGAATGCCACGAATCTGGCGGACATTTTAGAGAGGGTTCTGGATAAGGGCATCGTCATCGCCGGAGACATTAAAATTCAAATTGCCGATATCGACCTGCTCACCATCAAAATAAGGCTCTTGATCGCTTCGGTGGACAAGGCCATGGAGATGGGGATCAATTGGTGGCAAACGGATTCTTATCTTTCCTCCAAAGCCCAGGAGTCGGAGAAAGAGGAGAGAATCAAGAACCTTGAGAAAGAGGTTCATAAACTCAAAAACGAAGCGTGATCCACGGGGAACGAATGAGAACTCTTCTTTATGTTCCGATCATCCACACGAGCGCCGATCTCGGCTCTCTGGCTGCCGAGGTCGAGAGACGAGGCCTTGAAAAAATCGGCGAAAACTTATGGAGAGATCATCTGAAAACCATCGACGGTTTTTGGGATGCGCTCTTCCTTTATTTTGATTCCATCCCCGTCTCCGGGACCAAGATATTCCAGGACGGCATGTTCGTGGACGGGGATATGGGCTTGAAAATCGTCCAAGAAGTCGAAAAAACGGGCAGTAAAAATCACCGATTGGTTTCCAGCCTCCTTCAGCGAGGGGCGATCTTGATGAAAACGGAAGATTTCAATCTGGTCAAGAAAGAGCGGGATCTGCTCCTGAAAATGATCCGGGCCAAAACGACCGTGGAGAAAATCTTCGGGGTGATCATCTATAAGCTGACCAAGAAAACACTTTTAAGGCAACGAGATGAATATATCGCCCAAAGGATAGATCAGGGCCTTCAGGAGGGCGATACCGGGATTCTTTTTATCGGCGCATACCACAATGTCAAGCCGAAACTCCTGCCGGACATTAAAATCAAGGAAATCAAGGACATACGAAAAATCAGGGAATACCAAGCTTTGCTTCCCTTTTATCAAAAAAATAAAAATCGGTTCGAGGACTTGAGCGGATATCTTATTTCCGAGATCGGATGAAAAGACATGGCCGGAAAACAACCTCTCAATATCCTACTGGCCGAAGATGACCCGGCTCATGCCGAGATCGTCAAGCGTAAGCTTAAAGACTTCCCCGTGGCGAACCGATTCTTCCTGGCCAAAAACGGACAGGAGGCGTTGGATTTTCTCTTTCGCCAGGGGGCCTGCGCCGACCCCAAGACCAGCCCCAGGCCGGACCTGATCCTTCTGGATGTGCGCTTGCCGAAAGTGGACGGGCTGGGAGTTCTGCAACAAATCAAAAAAGACGGAAACCTCAAGCGG
>Ga0105099_10002157_pt1 | contig 11834 bp, 6 predicted proteins | sample PPLLak3cmMay2015_2_FD_79138 | JGI IMG/M metagenome (GOLD analysis project Ga0105099, IMG submission 79138) | Freshwater sediment microbial communities from Prairie Pothole Lake near Jamestown, North Dakota, USA - PPLs Lake P8 Core (1) Depth... | ecosystem: Environmental > Aquatic > Freshwater >...
AGTTATATTTTTTAAATAACACGCGAATCATAGGCCCAATGAAGAAGGGCCTGTCTTTGCCTGGGTCGGCAGCCCCAATCTCCGATCATGCAGTTTTTTTCAACAGCAAGCACATGACGTCTCATTGCCTTCCATCGACCGATTTGCCGTTTGTCTTCGAAATCGATACGACGCCCCATAAAATATCGGCAATACCATTGAAACCATCCCCGGGGATCTTCCGGGAAAATCCATCCTTTCTTTTGCCACTCCCTGAGAGAAAGTGATGCGTCAACACCGAAGAAATTCAGATGAGGATCCCTCCTTCCCGGGGCCTGTACGGCATTTTCAAACCAATCGTCTGGAAATTCCTGCTTGCAATCGGTCATGTATTTACCGGCAAAGACCCCCAATTCAAGCATCTCTTTGGGCGTCAGTTGAGGTTTGAAATCAGCAGAAAAATGGTCGCCAATCGGTTCGACACACCAATAACGATAGCCCTGCTGCATTCTGTCGTTGACAATCACTTCAAAAGGAACCATGGAATAAAACTAAACCAAGCCGGGCAACCTGTCAACAATACAGTTGGGCATAGGCCCATCCGCAAAAACATGGAAAGATCACTGTTAATCAGAAAAATGGTACTGACTCACTGAAAAGTGATGTAAAAGAATGTATTATTGTAGAAATGAGAAAACAGATCCCCATTTGCTTTGCTTCTATCCTGCTGATCGCATTTTCTTGTATTCTGCTGGCAGAAAACCCAATTCTTTCAGATTATTATATCCGAAACTGGGGTATCGAAAACGGTCTTTCTCAGGGAACAATCCCCTGCATGGTCCAGACACCTGATGGTTATATATGGCTTGGAAATCAGGAATCTTTAAGCCGTTTCGACGGCGTACGCTTCGTCAATTATAACACCAAAAATACCCCTGTTCTGAAAAGCAGCTGGGTTCAAAGCATGACTCTTTCAAGGGAGCAAAACCTGATCATCGGTACCTGGAGAGGGGGAATTTATGAACAACGAGACAACACATTTTTCCCACTTAACAACGAACAAACCCCGGAACTTAGCCAGTCCATCATCTACGCTCTGGACGTGACACACGATGGCCTTATCTGGGCCGGCACATCAGATGGTCTTTTTTCAATTTTCAAGAATGCCACACGGCGTTATGATAGCGAAGATGGGATTATGGTCAACGCTATACGAAGCTTACTCATTGACAAGCAGGGTGTTCTGTGGATTGGCAGTCAGGACCGGGGCTTATGGCGTTTTAACGACGGAGTATTCACTCATTTTTCTGAGAAAACAGGGTTAAAGAGCGATAAAGTCTGGGCACTGGCAAATGATTCAGGTCATGGCATTTGGATTGGCTGTGGCCATATCCTGACCCATTACGATGGAAGTGCGTTTACGACATATGAGGTCCCTGTCACCAAGCTACCCAAAATGATAACGGCCATTGCCCTAGCCGATGACGGCACTGTCTGGTTAGGCATGCAGAACGAAGGAGTCTGGCGTTTCCGTAACGGAGAATTTAGTGCCATCAACGAAAAGGATGGTCTGAGTAGTCGTTTAAGTCAATCTATCCTGATTGACCAGGAAAAAAACATCTGGGTTGGTACCAACGGTAGTGGGGTCACCCAACTGGTCAGTAAAAAAATACGTGTTATCTCCCGTGAAGAAGGTCTCGCCACAAAGGAAATATGGACAGTGATGGAGTCAGATGACGGCAGTTTATGGATTGGAACCCATGGTGGCGGTCTTGAGCGGATTTTAAACAACAAGATCACCAATTACTCCATCAAGGATGGACTGTCTTCTCTTTTTGTTACCGCATTGCACCAATCTCCCCAAGATAGCGCCATCTGGCTGGGTACAGAAAACAATGGCTTTATGAGGATGAAGAATGGCACCATCACCCAGTATCATCTGGGAACATCCCTGAATGAAAATGCGATTTATGCCATCTCGGAACAGGAAGATGGTGTTCTGTTGCTGGGCAGTGAAGCCGGTATTACCTTCTGGAAGAATGATACAATCCTTAATCGTCTGACCAGCGAAGAGGGTCTGAGTCACAATTCTGTCCGCGAATTTGTTAAGGGGAAAAAACCAGGTGAATTCTGGGTGGCTACCGACATTGGGCTCAACCTGATCCGCTATGGCCAAGTAGTTTCTTCCTGGAAGAAAAGAGATGGCTTGAGAGACGATGCCCTTAACGGCTTATATCGCGACACAGATGATCATCTCTGGATCTGCACATATGGCGGTGGACTGATTCACTTCCATAACGATCAGTTTACCCCCATCACCAGCATAGACGGTCTCCACAATGATGTGGTGTATGATCTGATTGAAGATGGCAATGGATTGTTATGGATGAGTTCAAACCGTGGCGTTTTTGCAGTCAGAAAAACTGAGCTTCTCGCTTTCATTGAAAAAAAAATCAGCAAAGTAACCAGCTTTGCGCTTGGTATAGGTGATGGTCTGAAAGCCTTGGAATGCAATGGTGGCAGGCAACCGGCCATATGGTTGACCCGCTCAGGGATTGCATGCTTTGCCACTATCAATGGAGTGGCATTGCTTGACACAAAGCAGTTCAGCACAAACGAACCCGCACCTTCGGTGATCTTTGAACAAATCAGCATCAATAACACCCCCATTCCACTAAAAAAGCCTCTATCCATCCGGCCTGGTATACGAATACTTGATGTTGAATTCACCTCCCCGTTCTTTTCAGCCCCAGAGAAGATCCTTTTCCAATACAGACTGCTCCCCTTTGAAGAAAATTGGAACAACAGTCAAGGTGCCCGTTTGGCTCACTACACCAATATACCTCCAGGCAACTACTCTTTTGAAGCGAGAAGTTCAAATCGCTTCGGAATCTGGAGTCGAAATACCGCCGTTTTACCAATAGAATTTTGTTTCTTTTTTCATGAAACCCTCCTTTTCCGAATCTTGATTATCCTGATCCTCATTACTGCAGCTGCCATCTATATGAAGCATCGAACCCTTTCTTTGGAAAAAAGCAAAAAAAACCTGGAGCAGGCAGTCATCTTACGTACACAAGAGCTGAAAGAAGCCTACGACAAAGTAAAGCAACTGTCATTGACAGACACCCTGACCGATCTCTTCAACCGAAGATACTTCCACAACATTATTAACCGTGAAATCCATCTGCTTAAACGTCAATCTGCAAAGAACGATGAAGAAGCCATTGCTTTCGCCATGGCTTTCCTGATGATCGATATTGATCACTTTAAACAGATCAACGACCATTATGGCCATCTTCTTGGTGACAGTTTTTTGCAGATAATAAGCAAACGCTTTATGGAAACTTTGCGTTCCAGTGACCTGATCGTCAGATGGGGGGGAGAAGAATTTTTGGTACTTACTAAAGAACAAAATGTCGAAGGAGCCCGCCAGCTTTGCCGGCGCCTTCTCTCTGCCGTTAGTGAGCAAGCATTCTCTCTTGATCACCGTTTGATTTCAAGCAGCATTTCCATTGGGTTTTGTCCCTTCCCCATTCTACCTGGTGCACCGGAAGCATTCACCTGGGAAGACGCTGTACACCTAGCTGACAAGGCCCTTTACCAGGCCAAAGACTCAGGTAGAAACTGTGCCGTTGGCATCCTGATAAACCCTGAGCATCTGAATCTGGAAAGCCTAAAAATGATCAGAGAAAATTTCGATCTGGCATTGGAAAAAAAACTGATAAGTATCACAAGGGAACAAGTATAAATCCTGAATCTCCTGACTACAAGGAAGTGTAAGGTTCGGCCCTACTTGGTTTTAATTTTCGAGAACAGAGTATAGATGCAAGGAATAAATAATAAGGTCAGGAAAGTGGATGCCAACAACCCTCCTATAATAGTTACTGCCATTGGTGAACGCATTTCTGACCCCTCATTGGCAGCCAAAGCCATGGGCAGCATACCCACAACAGTGGTCAGCGAAGTAATGAGTATCGGACGCAAACGGGTAACTGATCCTTCAATGACAGCCTCTAAACGATCTTTTCCTGAAATAATCAGCTGGTTTATATAATCCACCATGACAATGCCGTTGTTGACAGCTATTCCCCCCAGCATAATGACGCCCATTAACGATGGAAGACCGAGGTTCTTACCGGTAATAAAAAGGCCCAGGGCAACACCAATAAAAGCCAAAGGGATAGTAAACATATTGATAAACGGAAATTTCAAGTTTTCATAAAGCGATGCCATAACGGCAAAGATGAGTACAAATGCCAGCAGGAAGGCTATGCCCATAGTCTTGAAGGCCTCCACCATATCCTTGTACTGTCCTGCAAATTCAAAAAAATATCCCGCTGGCATTTTGTTATATAAACCTTCCAGTTTGACGTTGATATCCGCAACAACATCACTAAGGCTTCTGTCGATATAATTGGCCTGCACGGTGACTTTTCTCATTTGATTATCTCTTTCAATTTTAACTGCACCTTTTTCATAACTGATATCAGTTAAATCTGACAGATAAACCTTTTTACCTGATTGAGAAAAAATAGGCAAACGCTTAAGACTCTCAATACTGCACCGATCCACTTCACTCAATTTGACCCTGATATCACGGTCTTCACCCAACAGACTCATTCTGGATACAACGGATCCAATCGTATATGTCTGAATCTGACGGGATATCTCATAGGTTGTCAATCCCAGTCGACTGGCCTCCTCTTTTTTGATCATCAGTTGAATCTCAGGCTTGGTTTTATTTAAGGAAAGTTTCAGATCTCTTATCCCTTCCACTTCATTGATTTCCTTTTTTATTGTCAGAGCCAACTCTTCCAACTTATCCAGATCCTTACCAAATACATTGATTTCTATGGGTGCTGATCCTGAGCTGCCACTCATTGAGGCGCCGGCGATATCCACCGCATTGATCTCCCCTTCCAGCAATTTGGGAAAACTACTGCGCCAGCGTTCCAATATCTCAGTGTCCATTTCACTTCGATCACTCTGGGCCTTGAGGTAGGCATACAGGACCGCTTCATTGGAACCGGATGGATTTGTGCCATTGGCGGCATCCTGAGCATTCTGTTCACTGACGCCAACCTGTACAGAAGTGGTGATCACATTTTCATCATTATTTGCCTGCAGTTCAAGGTAACCGATGATACGATTGGTCTCTACGACACTTGTTCCAACTGGAAGAGTCAGCTTCAGAAATATCATGGCCCGATCCTGTGATGGCATAAACTCTTTGCCCACAAAAAAAACGACCATCAAAACTGAAGTAATAAATGCCCCAACAGTAGTCCAGATAAATCTCCAACGGTTTTTAAGGATTCTGCGCAGCAATTTTTCATAAAAATGTCTGATTGAATTGAAACTTGTCTCTCCCAGGGCACCATGTTGTTCCACTTTTTGTTTTTTTCCTTTCACCACAAAGATCCAGCTGGCCAACATAGGAATAATGGTCAGGGACACAAAAAGAGATGCAAACAAGGCAACCATTACCGAAACAGCCAGACTCTGGGACAATTTCCCTGACACTCCGGAAGCAAACATCATTGGGAAAAACACGGCCACGGTGGTCAGAGTAGAAGCAATAATAGCCATTCCCACTTCCGAAGCCCCCAAACGGGCCGCCTCAAAAGGTGTCTTTCCCTCCTCCAGATGTCTGTAGATATTTTCAATCACCACCACCGCATTATCGACGAGCATACCAACCCCCAGCGCCAAACCAGCCAGAGTGATCAGATTCAGAGTATACCCCATGATATAAAAAGCAATAAAAGTGGAGACTATGGATAAGGGAATAGCGATGCCAATAGCGATTGTGGGTCTTAAATTTCGCAGAAAAAAATAGATCAACAACATGGCCAAAAGACCACCCTGCCAGACATTGTCTGATGTCCTGGATGCCACCAGTTCAATGATACGGCTCATATCAAAGAAAACTGAGAATTCCATCCCTCTGGGGAAATGCACAGCTGCATCCTCAAGAACCTTTTTGACTCTGCGAGCCACCAGAACAGTATTCGCTCCGGAACTTTTGGTAATAACCATAAAGATCCCTTTTTTCCCATTCATTCTCACAAAAGAGCGAATTTCTTTGGATGTCTCTTTGACGCTGGCCACATCTTTCAGAAAAATCAGGCTCCCATCACGACTCAAACCAACGATGGTATCGGCAACCTGATCAATCCGTTTATACTCCCCCAAAGCCCTGAGAAGGTACTCACTGTGCGTAGAATTTAAATATCCAGCCGGAAGGTTGATATTGGCCGCCTGTATGGCTGCCTCAATTTGAGTTACAGACAGACTTCTGGCTTCGAGCTTCCCTTTGTCAAGTTCTATCAGCACTTCTGCTTCCTCTGGTGAAAACACAACAGCCGAGGCCACACCGTCTAAGCGTTCCAGTCTCGTAGACACTTCGTTATCAACGTATTCTTTCAACTTTTTTAAATCCATGCCTTCTGCAGTGATACCATAGGCGACAACAGGCATACTGGAAAAATTAAACTTGAATACAAGCGGTTTTTGAGCGTTTTTGGGAAGAAAATTCTCGTACAGCGCAACGGTATCTCTCACATCCTGGGCTGCGAAATCCAGATTGGTCCCCCATTCGAACTCAATCATGACTATGGATTGCCCTTCTTGTGAAATGGATTTCACCAGATTCACACCGGACACCGTGGAGACCCATTGCTCTATCTTACGGGTGATATTCTGTTCAATATCCTCTGATGAAACACCCGAATAGGTCGTGACCACTGAAATATAGGGGAAATCCAGATCTGGTAGCATGTCCAGTCCCAACTTTCCAAAGGCAATGTAACCAAGGATAACGATAACAAGCACCATCATTGAAACAGTAACCCTGCGCTTTAAGGAAAATTCGACAATCTTCATGATGGGCTCCCTTTAAAAGATCACTTCCTGGCCATCCTGCAAATCATAATTCCCTTCAATAATCACATTCTGACCAGCCCGTAGCCCCTGTTCAACAATAAAAGAAGTCTCATTGCTGCTCCCCGTTTTTACCTCTATCCTTTTGGCCTTACCGTCTTCAACCACCATAATGAATTTTTCTTGCAGCAGTGCTTCTATCGGCAGAACCAGAACATGTTCCCTTTTTTCGATTTCGATCCAGACATCGGCGAAAGTATTGGCTCTGATCTTCCTTTCTGTATTTTCAACAACAATTTCCACCCTGAAGGTTTTGGCACTGGGATCGGCTGCCAGATTTTTACTGTATACCTCACCGTCAAGTTCAGTCTCAGATCCAGCCACTTTGATCATACACTTCTTACCAATCTCAATTTTCTCAATATCCTCAGCGCTAAGGTCTACGACAATCTTCACCCTGGACAAATCAAGGAGTTCCAGTACAGCCCGACCCGTTCCCATCATGGGATTGATCATATCTCCTTCCTGAAAATTTTTAGCACTGACAATTCCATTAAAAGGAGCCCTCATATGGCTTTTCTCAATGTTGTACTCAATAATGTCCAGAGTCGCCCTGGCACTTTGCAGTTGAGCCTGAGTCGTCACATACGATAGTTGAGCCTTCTCCACCTGATATGAAGAGACCGCGTTCTTTTCAAAAAGCCGTTCCAAGCGCTCGTAATTGAGTTTCGCATCCATGTTCCCTTTTTCACTGACACTGATGGTTGCCTCAGCCTGTTTTAACTGTAGCTTAAGTGCAGTCATATCCAATTCGGCAAGCAATTCACTGCGTTCAACTTCCTCACCCACCTTCTTATAAATCCGGGCTATCCGGCCAGACAATTCAGGTGAGATATTTGCTGTCTGCCAAGCGCTAACAGTTCCCTTGTAATTGATGAATTTCTGAAATGTCATATTTTCAGCACTGATGACCTTCACTCTGAACTTGAATGATTGAGCATTTCCGGCTTTGTCTGGTCCCCCATCTCTGCAAGCCATAAAAATGAACAGTATGACAACCAGAAAAAAAATATTTTTTTTCACTTTTCCACTCCTTTATATCTGATACCTGCCATTTTTTCTAACTCGGCAATATTAATCTGGCAATTATATATTGCTTGAAGCATTGCCACTTTGGCTTTGGAAAGCTCATTAAAAGATGAGTTCAGCTCCAGAATGGATACAAGTCCTTCCTGGTAGTTCAATTCTGCTATTCTGACAGCCTCATGGGCCAGTTCAAGGTTTTTCTCAGCCAAGGCAATGTTTTCAAATTCCTGCTGAATGGTCTTAACACGGCTCTTGATCTCAAGGCTGGTTCCAGAAGACAGCATCTCTCTGTTAAGCTCCAAAATTTTCTGCGATACCCTGAGCTCTCCGATTTGTGCGTTCCGGCTCAAGCCAGGAAAAACCGGTAAACTCACGGCCAGATTAATTGAGTAATAGTCTTCCCAATTGTCCTTATGAAAGTTAAAAAAATCAGATCGATAGCTGTATCGTGCCACGATTGAGATAGTGGGAAGAAATTGTCCATAGGCCATTTTTAACAGGTTTGAAAGTTTTTCTTTTTCTAAAGCCAATTGTTTGAGCTCAAAGCGGTTTTGCAAGCCAAATGTCAACAGTTTTTCAAGTTCTGTATCAAATTCTGGAATAATCAATTTTTCAGTAATTTTCAGAGCAGTTTCCTCAGGAAGCTGCAGAATATTTTTCAAATTGAGAATGGATATCTCGAAAAGGTTTTGGGCACGCTTCACTTCCGGTATTTGAGAAGAAACAGCCAATTCGGCTCGTAACAAGTCATATTTTGTGACGAGCCCCATCTCAACCTTCTGCCTGACATTCTGCAGATTTTTCTCAGTCAAACTGCAGGCTTCCTGTTGAGACTTCAGATACTCCTGCATCACGAGAATATTGTAGTAACTCTTTTTCACCTTTAATACTGTCTCTTCACGGCTATTTTCCAGCTGCTCCCTTGAGCTTTTCAGATCCAGCAAAGAATTGCGAAATCCCAAATAGGCCTTTCCTCCAGTGAAAACCGGCTGTAAAACTTGCAGTGTAAATTCATAATTCCTGGTGAAATCCAATGTCACCCGCTGGGGTTCTCCACCTGTAAAAGAAGGTATTTCTAAGACCTGGAGCTTTTCATCCAGGTTTTTTCCTCCTTCCAGGGTAATCTGTGGCAACAGACCAATATTTTTCAAGCGCTGTTTGTACACCTCAACCTGCTTCTGACTGATTCGATAACTAAAATCTTTGTGCAGTGCCAAATCAATGGCTTTATCCAAAGTTAATACAAGTTCTTCTGCCACCACTGCCATCACGCCGAAAAAAAGTATTGAAAAGATCAATAACTTTCTCATCTGGCCTCCTCAACAAAAATCTTTTACTTCATTCATCATTGTTTGGATAAATATCAGGCCTTAAACCTTTGTTACTGACAACTAAATTATCTAATACTGCACCCCGCTTTTGTCAACCGGTCAAAGGTTTATTTTTATGGAATATGTGATTTATCACAGGTAACTGGTAACAAAACTCCTGCACATGTTATGGGTCAAGCGTTCCTTGATCGTAGGCAAGCACAGCACTCAGAATCATATCCAGAGCGGCCTTAATGATGCGATCATCCAGATGGGACACATCGTCCCATTTGGTATGATAAACAAGGTCCCGGCGGATAAAATCGGTAGATATTCCAACAAGGGATACCGATCGTAAGCCTGCCGCAGCATACACGGCCGCATCAGTCCCCCCACCGCCTGGGGGTAAGGGTCTGATGCGTACACTATGCCCCATCTTATTCCACAATTCTGCCAATGCGGTATTCAAGCTCACAGAGAGTTTTACCGTCCCGTTTCGGTCCGAACTGAGCAAAGTCAGATCCCGATAGTTATGGAGACTGTCAACATTTATTACGGCCAAAGGATATGAATTAAGCAGTTCTTTGTTTTCACGGAGAAATGCTTCGGCACCCCGCATACCCACTTCCTCACCATCATGGCTGACAAATATCAAGCGGGCAGATTCCAGGGCATGCTGAGACTGACAAAGAATTGAAGCCATTTTACAAAGTAGAACCGAGCCCAGCATGTTGTCACCAGCTCCAGGGGTTCCTTTCCTGCGGTAAAAAAAGAAAAATGGAAGCACAAAGAGAGAACCCGATAAAAAAAGAATCACAATCATCGGCTTCACTGTCGTGTGTATTCCCGGGAAAGGAAGCTGCATAAGGCCTAAAACCATTGTCATTAATATGTAAAAAAACATGGCCGGAATCATGCGAAAGGGATAAAGAATCTGCCAGCGTTCGAGGAATCGGCATCTCAGAGCGCTGTCGTGATGGGCACAAATCACTATCTGTTTTTTGATTTCCCTGGCGGGTTCCTTGATTGCGATAACATTCATCCCCTGTCGCACAGGGAATATGGGGTCTAACAATTTACCCAGAAAGATAAAATGAATTAAGGCGAAAAGAAAGCCCGTCAGTAGCAACAATAAAGAGAAAAGTGAATCAATACCCAGCAAATAAATAAGACCTGAAAGGCCAAATGCAGTGGCGGTGATGATCGGGATAGACCAAAAGGAGTCTGGGTGCATTTTGAAGGATTGAAGCCAAGCTCGGTCACAAACGGCCCCCAGATGTTCTTTCAGTTCGCTGGCAGCTTCGAGACATGATTTTGTACCTGCCAATCGGGGACCATATCTCAAGATAAATCCATCCACCAAGGTTTTAATTTCATTAACTGTCTCATCGTCAATCAAAGTCAGATTCATTCAGTTCACCTTCTTTCCCTTTTCTCAGATCAGACCATTATATCAATTCAGAATGAATTCCGTATGATCTAGCAGATTACACCGACCCGATAGCAGCTCTTCGCCGGCCTTCTGGGATCAGCTCTCGGTATACAGTGGTTCGCTTTTATTGCTACTTTGTTCGTGTTTGTTTGCACTATGGGGACGGTTCTTGTTTTCTTGTTTTTGTTCAAACCATGGGGACGGTTCTTGTTTTCTTGTTTTTGTTCATAGTTTCAGTTTAACAGTTTGACACGGAAAGAATTACGGCAAAAAACCAACTCAAGCGTTCTTACTCAAGAACATCATTATTCAAGACCACGATGAATTAGGAGAAAAATGAATTCAATCCCGATACACTGACACCATTCTGCATCGAGGAACCTTATCCAGACGATTTCTTCACGACTTCAGACTCTTGTCTGAATTTCTAACTTCGTCTTCCTGATTACCCATGCTTCACCCAAGAAAACAAGAATACAAGAACCGTCCCTCAAGGCCCCCCAAGGCCCAAGAAGAAAATTGAACCTGACTCACAAATTTCGACCTTTTTCATAAAAAATAGTTATATGATCTTATTTTTGATAGAATATCAGTATGTCTCAACTTATTGATGATCATGACGTTCAAACTACAGACAATTCTCAGATAGAAAAAATTCACGGGCAGTTATTACAACGCGAAGAACAACTTCACCCAAAGGCCGCCAGAAGTATCCACTCGACACGGGTGCGACCGGAAACACCCTCTCTGATCCGCACGGAATTCCAAAGAGACCGGGATCGCATCCTCCATTGTAAATCTTTTCGCAGGCTTAAGCATAAAACTCAGGTTTTTATCTCACCGGAAGGCGACCACTTCCGCACCCGTCTGACCCATACACTGGAAGTCAGCCAGATATCCCGTACCATCGCCAGAGCCCTGAATCTTAATGAAGACCTCACCGAAGCCATTGCTCTGGGGCATGATCTCGGGCACACCCCTTTCGGGCATACCGGGGAGCGGATTATACGCGAACTGACCAACACTCCTTTTAAACATTACCAGCAAAGCCTGCGTCTCGTTGAACAACTTGAATACCATGGCAAAGGGCTCAACCTTTGTGCCCTGGTACGTGATGGCATCTTAAAACATTCAAAAGGAGTGGG
>Ga0105099_10002158_pt1 | contig 11827 bp, 10 predicted proteins | sample PPLLak3cmMay2015_2_FD_79138 | JGI IMG/M metagenome (GOLD analysis project Ga0105099, IMG submission 79138) | Freshwater sediment microbial communities from Prairie Pothole Lake near Jamestown, North Dakota, USA - PPLs Lake P8 Core (1) Depth... | ecosystem: Environmental > Aquatic > Freshwater >...
ACCTGCGAACAGGGTCTGCGTGCGGGAGTAGGTGTGCGGCTGCCAGACAGCCCAGATGCGGGCCTGCGGGTAACGGGCACGGGCGGCAGCCAGCGTGGCGCGGATTTCCGTTGGGTGGTGCGCATAGTCATCGATAATCGTAATCCCATTCACTTCGCCCTTGACCTCGAACCGGCGTCCCGTACCTGTAAACCTTCCCAATGCCTGGGAGGCTTTTGCCATATCCAGCCCCAGCAAGTTGATAACAGCCAACACGGCCAGCGCATTGCGGACATTATGCTCGCCGGGAACCTGCAGGTTGACCGATGACGGATGACCGAGGACGGTTGCATTGAATGAGAAACCACCATTGTTATTTGGCTTTCCACTGCTGGCCGAGGCATCCATTCCGGTTGATAACCCATACGTGAATACTTGTTTACCTGTCTTACGGACTTTAGCTGCCAGTCCTGCCGCGCCGGGGTCATCTGCACAAGCCACCAGCGTGCCGTTTTCCGGCAGGAGGCTGGCAAACTCCTCGAATGCCTGCTGGAAATCTCGCGCGGTCGGGTAGCAGTCCGGGTGATCGTGCTCGATGCTGGTTATAACCTCGATAACCGGCTTCAAACCCAGGAACATGCGGTCATACTCATCGGCTTCGATCACGAAATGCGTACCTTTTCCGGCGTGGGCATTAACGCCCAGGTTCCTGGATACACCACCGATGATGAAGGACGGTTCCTGGCTCAGTTCAGAGAGCACCCAGGCCAGCATGGCGGTGGTGGTGGTTTTCCCGTGCGTACCGGCAATGGCGATGCCGGTCTTGCCAGTCATCAGTTGGCCGAGGTAATCAGCCCGCTTGAGCACCGGGATGCCGGCTGCCCGTGCGGCCTGCACTTCAGGGTTGTCATCCGGGATGGCAGAGGAACGCACAACCAGGTCGGCTCCGGCCACGTTCTCCGGGCTGTGGCCGATCTGGATGGTTACGCCCGCAAACCGCAGTTCGTGCATGAACGGGGAATCAGCGCGGTCCGATCCGGTCACCGTGTATCCCATCTCATGCAGGAGGAGGGCGATGGCCGAAAGTCCGCTTCCGCCAATGCCGATCAAGTGAATGCGAGTCATAATTCCTAGATGAAAACCACCAGTACGAAGATAAAGGCGATGACAACCGCAAAGTAGATCGCCGGGATGCCCAGGATATTGGGCGGCATATAGCGCAGCATGTTGTTGGCGATTTCACCCATGGGGGTTCCTTCGGCCGGGGCTGTGATGATGGGAAAAGGATAATTGGCCTGGTATAGGTAGAACCAGATCGTCCCAACAATGAGATAACCATTGATTGCACCGATGACCAATCCAAGCAGGGTATCCTGCAGGCGTTCACGGGTCATCTTGGGCGCAAAACGGGCGATGTTGGGGGTTTGGTAGCCAAAGGCGACCAGTACGATCAGGATGATGCTGCGCAGCCAGAAAAGTACGGGGTTGTCGTCGGCCAGGGTATCGCGCAGGAAGACAACGTAATTCATGAGGAGTGTGGTAAAGGTGAGCGAAAGGATAACGGCAAACGATACCAAGAGTTCCTTGGCCCAGCCGCGCATGGCGCCGATGATGGCGAACAAGATAACATACATCCAGAAGACAACAGTCAGGCTTACCACGATCTTATCTCCTTTCAGCCAGCGACATGATCTGGCCGGCTATTTTGACAGCTGCATGCGGTTGTGCCAGGTTGCGCATGGCTGTGCGCATGGCCTGGAGTTTTTTGGGATTTTCCAGCAGTTCCGTAACGATCAACAGGAGATCATCATGCAGTTGATTGTTTTCCAGTACGATCGCGGCTCCGTGCTGGGCCAGGTAATCCGCATTGACTTTTTGGTAGCGCCAGGTATACGGGTATGGAACCAGGATGGCTGGCAAACCGAAGAGCGGATACTCGCCGAGGGTGGAGGCGCCCGCGCGTGAAACAACCAGGTCAGCCGCGGCCAGTGCAGCGCCCATTTCCTCGTGCAGGTAGGGGTATGCCAGATAACGCGCGGCAAGTTTGCTGCTCAATTTCTCGCGGTTGGCTTCGATCGTTTGCCAGTCCAGTTCACCGCTGATATGGATCACCTGCGCCTTTTCTAATAAGTTGGGGAGTTTTTCCAAAACAGCGTTATTGATCGAGCGTGCTCCCCGGCTGCCGCCGGAGGCCAGCAGCACGGGCATATCTTCGGAAAGCCCAAGCTGTTTTCGGCCCGTGGATCGGGTCCACTTTGCCAGATCCGGGCGTACGGGATAGCCGGTCACGGTAACAGTTTTGTCACCGAAGAAGTGCCTGGATTCTTCGGCTGTGACGGCAATCACGTCTGCAAAAAATGACGCCAGTTTAAGTGCCATGCCTGGCTCGATATCGGGAACGTACAAGAGGTTGGGGATACGCCATCCGGCCAGCGCCACCGGTCCGGCGATGTATCCGCCGGTGAAGAAGAGCACATCCGGTTTGTACTTGCGCAGGATACGGTGTGCTGCAAAGTAGCCACGTACCAACTGCCAAAGGTTTCCAGGTAACTGTCGCATGCCAACGCCATGCAATCCAGCGGCAGGGATGGCCTCGAAGGGGATATTGGCGCGCTGAACCAGGGCGGCTTCCATGCCACCTTTTCCGCCGACCCACAGGATCTCGGCTTTATCTTTGACGGCTTGCAGTGCGGCGAGGGCGGGATACACTCCGCCGCCCGTTCCGCCGGCGCAGATCAACAGTCGCACCGTAACTCCTCCGTTCCTCGGCTTCCGGGGCAGATGCTCCGGACTTCCGGGAGATGTTGAACAGGATGCCAATTGCCGCAAGCGATGAGATCAGGTTCGATCCGCCTGCGCTGATGAAGGGCAGGGCGTTCCCGGCAATCGGGAACAGGCTGACCATCACGCCCATGTTGATGAATGCTTCCATCGCGATCCAGAATGTGCATCCGGCTGCCAGCACAGATCCGAGTGAATCGGGTGCTTCTTTGGCGATCTTGATGCCGCGCCAGAGCAGGATGCCATACAGGCCAACCAAACCGATGGCGCCCAGCAGTCCCAGTTCCTCCACCACAACGGCAAAGATACTGTCTGTTGGCGGGACGGGGAGCGGGCCCAATTTGGTGGATGAATTCCCCAGGCCAACCCCGAAGAATTTGCCCAGGATGATGGCTCGCAGGGAAAGCCGCACCTGGAAATGCGCTTCGAGCGGATTTTTCAAGGCAAGGATGTAGGATGCAATGCGTTCACGGCCTGTATCACTGAACTGGACCACCACCCATCCGGCTGCAACGGCAAGGATCAAGAAGAGAACGATCTGGCGCAGTTCGCCGCCGGCCAGGAAGAAGAGCAGGCCGCCCAGCAGGAATAGCGTAACAGTAGCACTCAGGTCGGGCTGGATGAGCACCAGTCCACCCACGATACCCAGGATGATGCCCAGCGGGATCAATCCCAACTGGATGTCATGCAGGCTTTCCCGCTTGCTGTAAAGCCAGACTGAAAGATAGATGATCGTCGTGAGTTTAGCCAACTCGGACGGCTGGACCGAACCGCCAAAGAATGTGCGGACTGCTCCCAGGCGGATCTCGTTATTGATCAGTACCGCCACCAGCAGGATCAGGGTGATTACCATCAAAAAGATGGCATATTTGCGCCAGATGTGGTAATCCAGCCGGGCCAGGATGAAGGCAATGATCGCACCGAGGATCATCCAGACCACCTGCTTGTTGAACATGTAAGAAGGGTTTTCGTAAACATAGTTCGAGAAATCCCAGGAGGCTGAATACAGCATCAACAGGCCAAAAACACACAGCGCGACCACGGCCAAAAGCAGGGGGATATCCACTGCAACTGGCTTGGGTTTCTTGCTGGATATGGCAGTACGGTTCAGGAAAGTTCCGATATCCATTTTCGGTACCTTTCTCCGCGTTCCTCGAAATCTCGAAATTCGTCAAAGCTCGTGCCGCCAGGTGAGAGAAGGACAACATCGCCTGGCTCGACAGTTTTGGATGCGGCGTACACCGCTTCCTCCAGCCCGGCGCAGCGCTGGAGCGTATACGGCCGCTGACCCTCTACCTGCGCTCCCAACGCGGCCTGGATCTTCCCTGCCGCCTCGCCAAACAGGATGATATGATCCACGCGCTGGCGGATGAGACCGGCCAATTCCTGCCAGGGTAGGTTCTTATCCCGCCCGCCGAGGAGAAGAACAAGCGGCTCGCTGAAAGAGCGGATGGCTGCCATGCTGCGCTCCGGGGCGGTGGCGATCGAATCGTTGTACCAGTCGGCGCCCCCCCACGAACGGACGAACTCCAGCCGATGAGGGACGCCGCCAAAACCGGCGATCCCATCCGTGATGGCCTCGATTGGGAGGCCTGCGGCGCAAGTGATGGCGCAGGCCGCCAGGATGTTCAACTTGTTGTGATCGCCGCGCAACCGGATCAACGTTTCTTCCAGGAGGGGAGTTTCGCCTTCATCTGTCTTCAGGAAATACATCCCGTTGCGCAGGGTTGTTCCTTTGCCGTGTTCGGGCAATGGGCTGAAACCAAATGAGAACAACCCGCCTTTCACTTTCCGCTGCATGCTCCAGGCAGCCGGGTCATCCCGACCCAGGATGGCGATATCTCCTTCGGTTTGGAAGTCGATCAAGCGTTGCTTGGCTGCTGTGTAGGCTTCCATCGTACCGTGCCGATCCAGGTGGTTGGGTGTGATGTTCAAAATCGCGGCTACATTAGACGAGATGCTCATCTGTTCCAGTTGGAAGCTGGATATTTCAAGGATGGCCAGATCATCGGCGGTCATTTCATCCACGTAGTTCAGCAGGGGGTCGCCGATGTTGCCGCCGATGAAGGCGTGGTTCCCTCGGGCAGCCTTGGCGATCCTGCCAACCAATGTGGTGGTGGTGGTTTTCCCAGCAGAACCGGTGATGCCGATCGTCCGGCAGGAGACAACTTCCATGAAGATCTGGGTGTCATTGGTTATGGGGATACCGCGCCGGAGGGCTTCGGCCGCGATCGGGTTGTTCAACGGTATGCCGCCCGATAGACAGAGGATGTCAGTCGTGTCAAGCAGTTCGAGCGGATGGTTTCCCAATACCCAGTTGACGGGCAGATCGGAGAAGGTAGCCTGCACAGTGCCCATTTCCTGGTCGTTGCGGCGATCGTTCACGGTCACGCGCGCTCCGTGACGCGCCAGCCAGCGCGCCGCCGCCTGTCCCTGGCGGGCGCCTCCGAGAATGAGAACGTACTTGCCTTTCCAATCCGTTTTCATAACATCTACACCAGTGCCAAACCTACGCCGAGCATGGCAGCCAGCAGGCTGATCAACCAGAAGCGTTGCACGATCTGTGTTTCGCTCCAGCCCAGCAGTTCGAAGTGCAGGTGGATGGGCGCCATGCGGAAGAAGCGGCGGCCCTTTGTCCATTTGAAATAACCGATCTGGATCACTACGCTCAGCGCTTCGCTCAATGGGATGACCCCGATCAACACGAGCAGGCCCCACTGGCCGGTCATCAGGGCGATGACAGCCAGGGTGGCACCCAGGGAGAGTGAACCAGTATCGCCCATGAACAATTGGGCAGGGTGAACATTGAACCACAAAAATCCGAACAGTGCGCCGACCATGGTGAAGCAGAAACGGGCGATGAAGATCTGGCCTTGTAAAAGTGCAATGCCGCCGTATGCGGCGAAGATGGTCGCGGAGATGAGGCCTGCCAGGCCATCCAATCCATCGGTGAAGTTGACCGCGTTGGATTCGGCGACGATGATGAAGGCTGCGATGGGTACATACCAGATACCCAATTCGATTTCACGTCCGATTCCTGGGAGGTACAGGTCAGGTGCATCGAGAAGATATTTCAACACGTAGGCCAGCCCCAAAGCCAGGACAACCTGCCCGGCGAACTTGGTGCGGGCGCGCAGCCCATCCCCTTTCCGCTTGCCTCGGATGCCTTCCCAGTCATCGAGGGCGCCGAGTACGCCATAGGCAACCATGGCGATCAGCGGTACCAGGATCGACTGCCCGAGTACATCCAGGCCGAGCAGGGAAGCTGCATTTAAGAGAACAGTCAGCAATGCGACCGGCAGGATGACCATTACACCGCCCATGGTTGGCGTTCCCATTTTGATGAAATGCCTGCCCGGTTCTTCCACGCGGATCTGTTTGCCGATCTTGAAATGGCGCAGGATACGCAGCAACGGGCCGCCCCAGATGACCGTCATCATAAAACTCAAGCCGGTAAGGCTGAGTGCCAGGGCTGATTCTTTCATGAGCGCATCTCCAGGGCAGAAACGATACGGTCCATGCGGATGCCGTGTGAACCCTTGATCAGGACAACATCCTGTCCGCCCAGGCTCGTTTGCAGGTAGGTGATGGCATCGTCTGTTTTCTCGAACTCAATGATCTTTTCGGATCTCATGCCGGCATAGCGGGCCGAAGATGCGATCATGTGACCGCGCTCTCCAACCGTTACCAGGCGGTCAGCCACCTTGGCGGCGCGGATGCCGACCATCTCGTGACCCTGGCGTTCGTAGGGGCCGAGTTCGAGCATATCACCCAACACGGCTACCCGCTTCCCATCCATTTCGGATAATAAGTTCAGGGCAGCGATCGTGGATTCAGGCGATGCATTGTAGGTGTCATCCAGCAGGAGGGCACCGCTCTCACTACGGACTGCCACCAGCCGTAATTGGGTGTGTCCGGTGCGCAGCCCTTCCAGGATATCCTGCCAGGTCATCCCTTCCACAAGGCCGGTCGCGGCAGCCCGCAAGGCGGTGTGGACCGAGTGCTGTCCGATGAGGGGTACACGGACATGCAGGGTCTCGCGGCGGTAGTGCAGGTGGAAGTGGATGCCATCCAGCCCCATGCTTTCCACATGGTTAGCCCAAAGATCGGCAGCCGGGTCGAGCCCGTAGAACAGGATTTGCGCTTTGGTCTTTTCCGCCATCGGGCGTACCCAGGGATCATCGTAGTTCAGGATGGCAACACCTTCAGGGGCGGGGGGGAGAGCCTGCACGAGTTCGGCTTTGCCGCGCGCGATGGCCTCCTGCGAGCCGGCGCGCTCAGCATGTACTGTACCAATATTGGTGATCATTCCAACTTGCGGCAGGGCGATATCGCACAACAGGGCGATCTCGCCGGGAACGTAGAAGCCCATTTCCAGAACGGCCTTTTCGTATCCCTGGCCAAGTCGCAGGATGGTCAGGGGTAATCCAATCTCGTTGTTCAAATTACCTGGATTCTTTAGGGTGCGGTAACGTTGGTTGAGCACCTCAGCGGCCAGTTCCTTGGTTGTCGATTTACCAACCGAGCCTGTGATCCCGATCACGCGCAGGTCCAGCCGGCGCCGCCAGAAGCGGGCAATCTGTTGCAGGGCGGTCAGGGTATTATGTACGTGGATGCAGCACGGTTGATGCGCCAGCGACCTGAGTAACTCCATGTCTGGAGCGCTTCTCAGATCTATCGTGATGTACGGTTCTTTGAGATCGTGCTGGATCAATGCGAACGAAGCCCCGCGGCGGAAGGCATCTGCCACGTAATCGTGACCATCCACTTTTTCGCCTGGGATCGCCACGAACAACGAGCCGGGGATGACCTGCCTGGAATCGATTGCCGCCTCGGTGATGACGGGCAGGTCCATCGCCGGGCGGTAACTGGTCAGGGCTTCGTATACATCATTGAGCGTTAGCACATTTTCCTCATGGGCCGGTGGTCGCCTGGAGACGGACGGAATCGGGGGGGATATCCATTAAAACCACCAACCGCTGCACAATTCGGCTGAATGTGGGGGCGGCAGTCTCCGAACCCCAGATGGATGCACTGGGTTTTTCCAGCCAAACGTAAACCATGAATCGAGGCTCATCAACCGGTCCCCAGCCGATAAAGGATGCATTGGTCTGGTTGAAATCGTAATGTCCATATGGGGTTGGGATCTGGGCTGTGCCGGTCTTTCCTGCAACGCGGTAGCCTTCCACCAATGCATCGGACGCCTCATTCTCCAGGGAAATAGCCAGCATCTCGGATAGCGTACGGGCTGTAGCTTCGGAAATGGGCCAACCAACGATTTGTGGAGCCGTGATCTCGCGCATCTGGCCATCCTGGACGATCGTTTTGAGCAGGTGCGGATACACCATCTGGCCCTTGTTGGCGATCGCTGAAGCAGCCATAACCATCTGGATGGGCGTCACGGAGACGCCCTGACCGAAGGAATTGGTGGCCAACTCCACGGGGTACCAATCTGTATCTCCCGGTAGTTTCAACCTTCCGGAAATTTCACCAGTCAGGTCGATGCCGGTTTTGTGACCCAGGCCAAAGGCCTGCATGTAGCGGTAAAAATCCTCGGCACCCAGTTGGGTGGCTACCCATGCCAGGCAGACATTCAAGGAGTGCTGCAGGCAGCCGATCATATCCTGTGCGCCCCAGGCACGCCCATCCCAGTTGCGGATGTTCGTGCCGCCGTAGGTATAAATACCGGTATCCACAAAGATCGTACCGGGTTGAACAACACCAGCATCCAGGGCAGATGCCATGGTCAGGATCTTGAAAACAGAGCCGGGTTCATAAGCCTGGCTGATGGCCCGGTTGAAGGGCGTTTCACCGGGGAAGATATCGTTAATGTTCCAATACTCGTTAAGGTTGAGCCTGGGGGTGGATGCCATGGCAAGAATATCGCCTGTCTGGGGATCCATGACCAGGATGGTGCCTGATTCTGCCCCATACGTGCCGATCGATTCATCGAGGATTTGTTCTACAGCAGACTGGATATCGCGATCGATTGTCAGTACGAGCGTTGCGCTGGGGCGGATTTCGGGTGCCTCTTCCACCAGGTTTGGATTTAGTGGTACCCAGGCCGTCACGGGAACGCCAGCGAGCTGGTCATTGTATTTCTCTTCGATGCCGTAATACCCGCGCAGTTCACGGTTGACATAGCCCAAAATGTTCGAAGCCAGACTGTTCTCGGGGTAGCTGCGCTGCAAGTGTGCATTGAAGGTCAAACCGGCCAGGCTGGGGCGGTTGGCATCACCCAAACCACTGGTCTCGTTTTCCAGGCTGTCCATCAACTTTTTCGTTTCGTTGATCCTGTCAGGTGAAACGTAATCGTCCAGTACCAGGCTGACCACCCCCGCACCCGGATTAGTGATTTGATCATAGACAGTAGCATAATCCAAGCCCAGGTGCACACTGGTTGCCAGGGCGATCGTGTGCGGGTTTTCCACTTCCTGGAGGTTCACAGCTACTTCATAGACGATCGTATTGCCGGCCAGCAATTTTCCATTGCGGTCGAATATCTCGCCTCTTGGTGGGTAGAAGATTGTCCATTCCCCTTCGTAGCGGTAGGTATCATCCAGGATGGCCTGGGCCTGTACGCTGTTCTGGATGCGGGTGATCTGCACCAGGATCGCCAGTGCTACAAGCGCCGTGCCAACCTGCGTGATACGATATCGCCAGGCGAGTTTCGCATTCATCTCTGCGCTCCATCGAGGGGAGAAGAGACCAGGTATCTGCCAAACCAATCCAGGAGCGATTCGGTATATTCCGGCGGGAGCGGGTTGTTTGCAGGGTTCTGTCCTGCTGCGGCAGGTCTGAAATCCGGTTTTGGCAAATAACCCTGTACATTGAGAAAGATGAGTTCATTCGATTCGACAGGGCGGAATCCAAGTGTCCGGGCACGTTGCTCCATCACTTCGGTGGAGGTAAGGTTGGCATATTCTGTTGCCAGGTCAGCGTTTACCAGCTCGTTTTCCGTGATCTGCTCCCGTATTGCCTGGATCGAACGGCCGGCCAGGGCTGTGCGCGCTGTAACGTTGAGATAAAGGCCAGCCACCATCACGGATACCACCACCAGAATCAAAACAAGGCCGATCCACTGGCGCTGGGTGCGCCAGACGGCCTGGCGATATGTCTGGAACAGGTTCTTGATCTTTTCCATGTTCGCTCTTTACTCAGCTGCAATCTTCTCTGCTATTCTCAATTTGGCGCTGCGTGAACGCGGGTTGCGTTTGATTTCTTCTTCCGTAGGTGTGACGGGGTGACGGTTGATTTCTTTCAGGCTTGCTTTGTGCCCGCAAGTGCAGACCGGCTGGCGGGGAGGGCAGATGCAGTCGCGGCTTTCACGGCGGATGAATGTTTTAACGATCCGGTCTTCCAGCGAGTGGAAGGAGATGACTGCCAGCCTGCCACCCGGTTTCAGGGCTTGTACGGCTTGCGGGAGCACTTCCTCGATGGCGTCCAGTTCCTCGTTGACGGCGATCCGCAGGGCCTGGAACGTGCGTGTGGCAGGATGCTGGGCCTCGCCCCGGCGGGCAATAGCCCCGATGACGGTAGCCAACTCACGGGTCGTACGCAACGGGCGGGCCCGGACAATGGCCTGGGCGATGCGCCGGGCAGCCCGTTCCTCCCCGTAGCGGTAGAGGAGTTCCGCCAGTTCCCATTCGGTCAGGTCATTCACCAGGTCAGCAGCGGTGGTGGCACAACCCGGGTCGAAGCGCATATCGAGCGGGCCATCTGCCAGGAAGGAGAAACCCCGCTCCGGGGTATCGAACTGCATCGAGGATGCTCCCAGGTCGAGCAGGATGCCAGCTACTGCGGGCAAAGAGTTTTCCTGAACGATCTTGCCCAGGAGAACATAGGAGGCCTGGATCAGCCGGATGCGTTCGCCGTAAGGAGCCAAGTTCTCACGGGCGAGCGCCAGCGCCTGGGGATCTACATCGAGACCGATCAGGCGTCCGCCTGGTGCGCAGGCCTCCAGGATGCCGCGGGCATGTCCGCCCGCACCCACCGTTCCATCTAAGTAAAGGCCTCCGCTTTTCGGGCGCAAAGCGTGTATAATTTCATGGTAAAGTACGGGTTCATGCGCTGTTGGCATATCAGCGCGTGGTCAAGTTCAAAGTAGCGTAGCGCTGGTCGCTGGCCTCGGAATCCTGGATGGTTTCTTCTTCCTGTTGCCAGTTGCCGGGCGACCAGATTTCGAAATAATCGCCCTGCCCGACCAATACGGCTTCGCCTTCCAGTAGCGCCAGCGCCCGCAGGTATTGCGGGATGAGGATGCGCCCGGATTTGTCGATTTCAAGCTGGCTGGCATTGCCAAGGATCATGCGGCGCAGGTGACGGGCTGTCGGGTCGGCAATGTTCATGCTGTTGATGCGGGCATAGAGTTGCTCGAAGGCAGGTATGGTCAGCACCATCAAGGCTTTGTCGAAGCCCTGTGTGATGAAGGCGCCGCCTTCCAGCAGTTCACGGAAACGGGCCGGGACGGTGAGCCGGTTCTTCGCATCAAAGGAGTGTCGATATTGCCCTAAAAACATTTGTTCTAATTTTCCTTTTAACTACCAGACGCCGGGTTACCGGCGTCCCAACTTATGCCACTTTATGCCACTTCGTCCCACTTGCAATTACATTTTAGCACAAAAATGGTGGGAATTGCAAGTAGTATTTTTGACCATATTCATGATATTGATTAAATTGTAAGGTCAGCGATGATTTCTGCTATCATTCCCCTTTATTCGCAAAAATGGTTCGATTATGAATTGCTGGACAGCGGGGATGGACAAAAATTGGAACGTTTTGGGCCGTATACCTTCATCCGCCCGGAAGTGCAGGCGTTATGGTCGAAGGCGCTGCCGCAAGAGAAATGGCAGACGGCGCATGCCGTCTTCAAACCGACTGGCGAGGAAAGCGGCGGGCACTGGGAGTTCCCAAAAAAGGTTGCAGAGAAGTGGGAGATGAATTATCCCCTTACCTCTTCCCCTCTCCTCGCGAAGCACCCCCGAAGGGGGCGGGGAGAGGGGTCAGGGGTGAGGGGTTTACGCTTCTGGGCGCAGACGACTCCCGGACGCCACCTGGGTGTTTTCCC
>Ga0105099_10002159_pt1 | contig 11826 bp, 12 predicted proteins | sample PPLLak3cmMay2015_2_FD_79138 | JGI IMG/M metagenome (GOLD analysis project Ga0105099, IMG submission 79138) | Freshwater sediment microbial communities from Prairie Pothole Lake near Jamestown, North Dakota, USA - PPLs Lake P8 Core (1) Depth... | ecosystem: Environmental > Aquatic > Freshwater >...
TCAAAAAGCGGCGGTGCAAGCAGGAAATTCCGGCCCGTGGTCGTTGCGTTGTCCTGTTCCTGGTAGATCTGGCAGAAATCACCGTTATGACAATCATTATCGTGCACCTTCAGCCCGATGTATATATTATCTGCTGCGGCGTTCTCTACCGAATAAAAAACAGCGTTTATCGTTGATCCCGCGAAATTGGTTAAAACAAGATTCCGCGAATATGCCCCCCGCCACGCGTCATCGGGTGTGGTTCCTCCGTTGATGTTGCCGTCAATGGTCGGATTCCCGTTTGCATTCGACGTTGCATACAGCGTCACATAGCTGCGTGTTATGCCCAGCCGCAGGTCGCACCATCCCGGAGACGTGGCTGCATTGTTTATATCGCGGTTGGTCTGGGTCCAGTTGAAATTTTTACCGCCCCCGTTTGTCGTATACACCTGCAGGAAGATGCCCAGTTCCTGGGTCCCGGTCACGTTGAGATACGATACGCCGTCTCCCGCTGCGGGATTGCCGTTTAAGCGTATTTTGAATTCTCCCTGAAAAAATGAGGTGCCGAAGTTCTGCGCGACCGCGGTAAATGCAGTACTGCCATGTTGCTGCCATGCTGTTCCGTTAAAGGAATATTCACCCTTGATCTGCGAATCGGTCATTATTTCCGCGCGATACTCTCCGTTGTTCGATCCCGCGCCCCCTCCGTTCAGAACATCGTTGTGATTTCCGCCCGTGGTTCCCTGGTCGAAATAGAGCTGAATCACATTATTGTTTCCCAGGTTATTCAGGTCACCCGTGCATCCGACATAGAGATACGTGCCGTCATTCATGAAGAAGAAGGTGGTGTAGATCGTTTCTGACGGTGTGACGGGGTTATGAAGCTGAATCCGCCTTATATATGCGTTTTTCCATTCATCATTGTCGCCGGTCAGCAGCGACCCCTGTGAACCTTCCGCGGTGGTTGCGTCAACCAGACATCCGTTTATCTTCGGAGGTGTTGACGTATAATAACTATAAAACTGCAGCGTTGCACCGGTTCCTTCATCAACATGCGAAGAGACAGTTCCATACCAGAACAATATCACAAGCCAGATAAGCCATAAAATTGCACCGAATTTTGACATAAAACCCCCTTATGATTGGTTAGTTATGTTTGCATATTTATTAAAGCGCTTAAATAGCTAAATAAAAAAATAGATTTATTGCACCGATAGGAAGATTAGACCTGATAAAGATACAATTTTTGTGCCAATACGGTGTTTTGGCCTAAAAGGCCGAAAATTTGACAATTTAAGAATATTGACGATTATTTAAATGGGGTTTAAAGACCTCTTTTTTTACAAAATAAGTTGCACTGTTATCCTATTGTGTTGAAAATTAAAACGTTATGGTATATTTTATTTGTGCGGTCAAATGACCCGCCAAACAAGCCCGTTTAACCCCACACTCAATCTTTTTTAACGTGCTGTTAACAATATAACTATGTGCCGCCCGTGAAAAATAACATACAATAATCACCGGGATTAAATAGTTCTTGTTCAAAATTGACATTTAAATCTCGATGCTGAAAAATTGAAAATTCTGAAAAATTTATTTATCAAATCCCGCCGCAGGAACTAATTTTATACAGGTACGGATTTTATGGGAGACAAACGGATGCTCAATCCCCAGAATTCAGATACGAGGGTTCCTGGAGGTGAAACCGCTGTTCAAAAAGAAAAGCGCTTCAATCCACAAACTGCGCGCGCTCCAAAACGCGGGTGGCCGCTCCCCCTCCGTAACAACCCGATCAGACTCCTGGGCAATACCAACAAGGTACAACTCACGGATCTGTGCATTTTCACCACCCACCTTGCCACCATGACCACAGCAGGCCTGCCGGTGATCAGAAGCATCGAGATTGCCGTCGACAAAACCAGCAGCAGGTTGTTAGCAAGCGTGGCGCGTCAGATATGTGACGACATGAAAAACGGCGATCCTCTCTCAACAAGCATTCGCAGGCATCCGAAAATATTCAACAATCTTTATTGCACGTTAATCGCAACCGGAGAGAAAGCTGGCTGTTTAAAGGACTCTTTGTATACGCTCGCACAGCTTCTGGAAAAAATAGCGCAGCTAAACCGCAGATTAAAAAACGTACTTTTATTCTCCTCCTGCTCGATACTGTTTTCGCTGTGTATGTCTGTTATTATAGTACTGTCTGTTCCCCGATCTGCCGGCCTGTTACAGGCGATTACCGCATCACTGAGTGGTCCGGGTTTAACCGTTATGGCCCTGTCCGGTTTCTTATCTGCAAACCCACTCCCGCTACTCACGGCAGGCGGCCTGGTCGCGCTGTTTTTGTATGTATCGGTGACAACCAGAAAAGGGCTCTATCTGTGGGATGCAATCCTGCTTAAAATCCCGGTTCTGGGCGAACTGAAAAAGAAAAGCAGCGCCTACCTCTTTCTGAAAACATACGCGTCTCTTATGAACAGCGGCATCAACAACAAAAAATGCTGCGCAATTTCCGCCGAGTGCTCGGGAAACAGGGTGTTTCAGAAAGCCATTGATACCTGTATCAAACAGAAAAGCAATACGAACTCCTTCACAAAGCTTATCAGAACGACCGGAATGTTCCCTCCGATAGTTATCACCATGATCTCTTTAGCCGAGATAAAAGGCACTATAAGCACCGCTTTAAACAAGATAACGAAATTTTACGAGGAAGAGGCAAACGCCGTTCTTGACGCCTTTACATCGGTAATTGAGCCCTTTGTAGTGCTTTTACTGGGAATCGTGATAGGGAGCATTTTATTGGCAATCTATCTGCCGCACTATTTATAGATTGAAAAAAGAATACTTTATCGTTATAATATACGATGAACGATATATGGGAACGATTTCATATTTCATTGAAAATAAAAGAGATAGCATTTATTATTACCTGTATCCTTATCGATACGATATTTTTTTAATCTAAATATTAAAGTTTTTTTAAAAAATGCCGATTAAGCTAAATAGGAGATGAAAGGTGGTGATTGGGCATGCGTATAGACCCAATTAATAGCAAAATAGCTTCTGAGATCAAAAAAGTTGAAAATGCCAAAAAGGTGGATCGGGCCGAAAAGAGCAAAGCTCCGGTTAAAATCGATTCCTCCAGCTTTTCATCAAAGGCTCAGCGCTTAAGCGACACAAAGGCTGATATCGATATCGTGGCAACCCAGGTTGCAAACGAACCTGACATCAGGAAGGATAAGGTGGAAGAGGTTCGCAGGAAAATCGAGCAGGGTTACTACAATTCGCCTGAGTTTGTTGATAAACTGGCAGAGAAGCTTCTTTCGGTTTTCGGCATTTCCAAATAATCAGATCGGCAGAGAACCTTAGAACCTGCGTGAACCGGTACTACAGGCCCCGCGATTTCATAATCAGGGGCTTTTTTTATTTCTGCAGGAAAACAGTGTCCCGGGCGGGCTAAAAAGCAGTGGTCCGCATACGGGCAACGTGCGACATCCGCCTGAGCTTCTTTATCGCTTTTTCCTTGATCTGACGCACCCGCTCACGGGTTAAATCCAGACGGACGCCTATCTCTTCCAGGGTGTGCGGCGTCTCTTCGCCGATACCGAAATAGAGCTTTAAAACATATTTTTCCTTTCCTCCAAGCCGGCTCAGGACATGCTCTATCCGGTTGTGGATGAACAGGTTCGAAGCAGACTCGTCGGGCCGCGCCTGATCGGTGTCGGGAATGGTATCGATAAGTCTGGTGTCCTCATCCTCACTATTTCTCACCGGCGCATCCAGCGATACGTGATTGTTGCCGATCTTGATGGATTCATCGACATCATCGGTGTCGATACCAAGCTCCTGTGCAATCTCTTCCGGTTTCGGCAGCCGCTGGTATCTCTGTTCAAGCTTGCCTTGAACCTTCCCGATTTTATACAGGGTGCCGATCCTGTTCAGGGGAAGGCTCACAATGCGCGACTGTTCCGCCAGGGCCTGTAAAATCGACTGGCGGATCCACCATACCGCGTACGAAATAAATTTAAAGTTTTTTTTCTCGTCAAAACGCTCAGCCGCGCGAATGAGGCCCAGGTTTCCTTCATTTATAAGATCGCTCAAAGGGAGACCCTGATTCTGATAGTTACGCGATACGCTCACCACGAATTTCAGGTTACGGCGGATCAGCTCCTCCCACGCCTCGCGGTCACCTTCGCGTATACGCCGTGCAATTTCCGCCTCGGCGGCAGGATTCAGCGGCCTCTGGCTGCTGATTCTGCTCAGATATACGGAAAGCGGATCATCAACCTGTACCGGTTCATAAAAACACTGTTTTGTCATCATAAGGAAGACACCTGGGGATTGTGTTGAAACCGAAGGTCTGTTGTTCATATAATAATCATTTTTATATAAATTTTCATATTTTTTTCCTGCAAAAAAAGGATTTATATATATTTTTCAATCCTTCAACAGCACACGACCATGCTGTTGCTTTACACATTCTTTACTCTACAAAAGATGGGAGACTATGGAAACGATTGTATGCAAATTCGGCGGCACTTCAGTTGCGACAAAAGAAAAAATTGAGCGTATCGGGCATATCCTGCAAAACGACCCGCGCCGCAGGTGTGTGGTGCTTTCAGCACCGGGTAAAGCGCCCGGCATTAACACCAAGGTAACGGACCTGTTGATACAGATATACGAATATTCCCTGAAGCAGAAAGAGGTCGCCAGGCAGATCGATGAATTAAAGAAACGGTATCTGGATATTTACCAGCCGCTCGGTTTGAGCGCCGGGCTCATCGCAGAAGTCTGCTCGAAATTAGACGCCGGTATCGCTTCGGATAAAAAAGAGAAAGCAAAATATCGTGACAGGATTGTCGCTCTGGGCGAAGAGTTCAACGCCCGCCTGTTTGCTGAATACCTTTCACTGATTAATGTCAAAGCGACATTCGTCTCCCCTCAGGACGCGGGATTAATCGTTACCGCGGAATTCGGCGACGCTCAGCCGGAAAAGGAGTCCCGCGCAAACCTTGGGCGGCTGAAAGAGATATGTAAAGAGGCGATTGTCGTATTCCCCGGTTTTTACGGTATTACCCGCAACAACGAGGTTGCCACGTTCAGCAGGGGCGGATCAGACCTGACCGGCTCGCTTGTTGCCGAAGCTGTCGACGCTCTGGAGTATGAGAACTGGACCGACGTGGACGGCATCTTCAGCGCGAATCCCGAATTCGTCTCTTCGCCCGAGCAGATTCCGGCCCTCACCTACAAGGAGATGCGCGAGCTCTCCTACATGGGATTCAACGTGTTTCATGAAGAGGCGGTAAAACCCGCCATAAACCGGAAAATACCCATTCGGGTCAGAAACACCAACAACCTCCAGAATCCGGGTACGCTCATTGTTGCGGAAAGACTTCCCGGCGAGCGCGATATAGTGGGTATCGCGGGTGGAAAACGGTTCTGCAATTTCAATGTCCAGAAATTCCTCATGAACCGTGAAATCGGCTTCATGCGCAAGCTCTTGTCAATTTTTGAAGACATGGACCTGTCCGTCGAGCACTGCCCCTCCGGCGTCGACAATATTTCGGTGCTCCTGAATCAGGACCAGCTGCGGCCGGAAACAATCCACAATATCATCCGCGCCATCGGAGAGAAACTTTGCCCCGACGAGGTGAACACCGAGTTCGGCATCGCGCTCATTTCGGTTGTCGGAGAGGGGCTGCATGACAAGATCAGCGTGCTGGCTCAGGCATCCGCCGCACTGGCAAAAGCCGGCATTAACGTTAAATTAGTCAACCAGGGAAGCTCGAAAATCAGCATCATATTCGGCATCGACGCAGCGGACGAGAAAAATGCGGTAAAAACCCTGTATGAGGAGTTCTTCAAATAACCATAATTCCCCTGATGGAGATTACTATGTACGACCTTATCATTCTTGGCGGCGGACCTGCCGGGTATCATGCTGCCGAAAAAGCCGGATCAGCCGGGCTCAACACCGTGCTTATCGAAAAGGAGCAACTGGGAGGCGTCTGCCTTAACCAGGGGTGCATCCCCTCCAAAACCATCCTGCACAGCTCCAAGCTCTACTCGCAGGCCAGGCATTCCAAGGCCTTCGGTGTTTCCGCTGAGAACGTTACTTTTGACCTTGCCGCGGTGATGAGCCGCAAGGAAAAAATCATCGATACACTCAGAAAAGGCATCGCCTTCTCCCTGAAAAAATCCAAAGTAACGGTTGTCAACGGACAGGGCATGATTCTGCCGGGTGCTGATTCTCATTTCAGGGTACAGGCTGGCCAGACACTTGTCGAGGGCAAAAAACTGCTTATCTGTACGGGCTCCGTACCCATACTGCCGCCGATTCCCGGTGCACAACAGGATTTCGTTTATACGAACAAAGAAATTCTCAACGTGACGGCGCTGCCCCAGAAACTGACCGTTGTCGGCGGAGGGGTTATCGGCCTTGAACTGGCGACCTTCTTCGCGGAAACCGGCTCACTGGTGACCGTCGTCGAATTGCTTCCGGACATTGCCACGCCGGTAGACAAAGAATTAACCGCCATGCTGAAACGCGAGATGACGAAAAAAGGCATCGTGTTCCACCTGGAATCGAAAGTGACGGCCATCGGCGCCCACACCGTCACGTTCGAAACCAAAGACGGCACCCACACAATCGACGCGGATATCGTGCTGATGAGCGTCGGGAGAAGAGCGGTCACACAATCCATCGGGCTTGAAAACATCGCCGTTGCCTGTAATAAAGGCACGATACTTACCGACCGGAGCGGCAGGACCACTATACCCGGCGTTTGGGCAGCGGGCGACGTCAACGGACAGTCGATGCTCGCCCACACCGCGTATCGCGAGGCAGATGCGTGCGTACACGACATGCTTGGCAAAAACGACGCCGTAGACTATGACGTTATTCCTGCGGTTATATACACACACCCCGAAGTCGCGACCGTGGGCCTGACCAAAGAGGGCGCTGAAGCGCGGGGGTACGAGACGACGGTTTTAAAGCTGCCCCTCTCGTTTTGCGGCAGATACCTTGCGGAGACAGACGGCGACCGCGGCCTGTGCAAAATCGTTATCGACTCGAAATCCCACCGCATACTCGGAGCCCATATTATCGGCGGCCCCTGCTCCGAGCTGATATTCGGCCTGGCGCATATAATAACCGCTCAACACACCGCAGAACAGGTGCTTGATACCGTTTTTCCGCACCCGACCGTGTCGGAGATTATTAAGGATACGCTGGGTTCGGGGGATTATTAAATTTAAGATTTATGATTTAAGATTTATGATTTTTTATAAGGATGGGGAGTGTTTTATACGATGATACATTAATCAATCCTTTGGATCGCGAAGGAATAAAATATCTACAGCAATGGCAAGCCTTGTGTACCTGATCGACAAGCACGGGATTCAGCGATAAAAATAATCCGGGTAATTCAGTCCTTTTTCCGCTTTCCGGAAGCTCTGCCGTGCACCGGCTTTTTGCGGCAACGCTTCGAAGACAGAGCCTTTTCGCGAAGCTCACATCCGGCACATCGCACATCGCTGCACATCTGGCAATAATAGCAATCGGGGCAGTTGTGCTTACGCTGACACTGCTGCTGCCGGGGTCTGTATACCGATCCCTCAATTCCCGGCAGTTTAATAAACGGCATAGATACCAGTCCTTAATGAGCTATCACGCAGCCTCTTTTTCCGCAATCTCGTCAATAAGCTTCACCCTTCTTTCGTGCCGCCCGCCTTCGAACTCCTGCTCAAACCAGACGGTGAGTATTTTTGATACGGTCTCCTGCGGGGTGAGTCTTCCGGCGATAACCAGCACGTTCGCGTTATTATGCCGGCGGGAGAGCCGGGCCATCTCTTCGGTGAGGCAGAGCGCCGCCCGCACTCCTTTGAAACGGTTGGCGGTTATTGACGCGCCGATTCCGGAACCGCAGACGGTAATACCCCGCGCATACTCGCCCTTTGCTACCGCGCTTGCAACCCGCGCTGCGAACAGGGGGTAATCTACGGCTTCGGTGGAATGGGCGCCGATGTCTTTTACCTGTATACCCATATTATTCAACTCCGATTTTATGTATTCTTTCATCACATAGCCTGCGTGGTCGGAACTAATAATTATTGATTGATTACTTTCAGCCATTTTTCTTCTCTTTCTTTGTGTTATCACATTCTTCGTGAATAAAAATGTTTTTTCTAACAGCATTAACTGCAGTATTGAAGCAACAACTTTGTCGCAATTCCAAAAAACAATGCGAATGAAATGCTGAGTAAGGTCCCCAGCAAATAATAAGACGGTTTCTCTTTTATCTTCTCCGAACGAACGAATTCTTTAGCCGCAAATATCAGGCCGATGGCTGTATACTCATCGACCAGAATAAACGTGATTATCATGAAATGTTCACAAATTCCTATCCACAATCCGATATTTCTGAAACCATTTTTGAAATTTTCCTTATTTGAAGGGTCAACCAGTATCAGGATTCTCCGCAATAAAACACTACCTATAATAAATCCAAGAACATAACCGGACAACACAATGATAATTTTTGTATTCAAAACATTCACTCTCTATTCTCCTTCTTTTTATTATAAGCATCTATTACACTGAGCAGTGTCTGGAGGGCGGCCTCTGACCCATCAAATATCTGCCATTTACACCTATCAAGCGTTTTCTGGATATATTGCTGCGATATCTTCAAGATCTGTGCAACTTTTTTCTGATGTCTTTCTTTTTGATATAATCGCAAAATATCTCGCTGGCTGCTGGTAAGGTCATTTAAGCGCCACAGGATAACATTCATTAAAGCGGATACCGCATCGTCCAGTTCCTGCCTGCCGCTGTTAAAATTAAAATATTTTTGAGTGTTTTTAATCCCAAGAAGGGTTTTATTTGCATTGTAAAAGGCTGGGCCGTCAATTATCGCACTTCTTTTTGTATCCAGTCCCGCACTCAACACATTGTATTCCATGACGGCGCGAAATTCAACAGGGTATAATGTATCATGAAAATATAGCAGTATATTTAAGAGGTTGTTAATCGAGGTTAATACCGCAGCAACTTCATCTCCCTTCGTTATTTCAAATGGTGCATGGTAATCCGCTGAATACCGTGCGTTGATTTCAACCAATAATGTACTCATTTTTTTTGTAAGAGCGTCACGGTCCAGCACTTTGGTTGAATCTTTAATATCAATCAATACCACATAATACTTTTTACTTATTTTATTTTGCATATACTCTTACAATTAATGTTATTTTTGCATGCAACCTTTATGTATTGCTTTTTATATTTTCAACCTTAAAAGGTTGTTTTCTTTAATTACAACCAAAATAGGTTGTAACGCAATAAAAAACAAGGAAAAATATTCAATTTCAGTAACAAATCAATTGATTTGCTGATCTAATAGGATAGAAACTATGCAGGAACTGGACGACATTACTATTAAATCCGCTGCGCGCGGCAACAAGAAATCATTCAGGGCGGTGTATGATTATTATTCACCCTTTGTATGGAAGCTTGCGTATCGGACGTTAAAAGGAGACAGGGAGGCGGGCGAACAGGTTGTTCAGGATATTTTTATCAAGGTATATAATCATTTGAAAGGTTTTAAATTTAGCGCATCGTTTTCAACATGGTTATACAGAATAGCATATAACGAATTACTTTCATTTTTAAATAAAAGAAAAAAAATATCGGCGAGGGATGTTGCCTATGACGACTCAATCGGCGGAGATGAAAAAAATACTTATGACAACAAGGAGCTTGTTGCCATGGTATTAAACCGGTTGACACCGAAGGAACGGTTTCTACTGGTTGCCCGCGAAGTGAACGATATTCCGTTTGAAGACCTTGCGACTGTAACGGGAGATAATTCTGGCGCTTTACGAACCCAGGTGCACAGGATCAAGGAGAGCATCAAAACACAGTTTGCCGACAACGTCTGGGTGGAGAGGAGCGTAATTCATGCATCATGAACAGGATTTTTATACTGAGTTGAGCGCTGTTCCGGCTATGCCCGATTCGCTCTATCAGAAGTTTGCGGGAAAAATCAGACGGCGGGAAATTGTGCGCAGGTCGCTCTGGCTTCTGGCTGCGTGCATTGTTGTTGCCGCGGGTGTCTTTAATTACCATCAATTCACTGTCAGCCGGGCAAACGAGGCACAGGCGGAAGCTTCGGAACACCTGCAGAACATCGGCGACTATTTTACCGCGCTGGACGTCAGGGAACCGTATACCATGACTTCAGACGAAACGGAAGATACGACGGATAATCTCATTGACATAACCGACTACTTCAACGAGTCGCTTATAACGCAGGATATGGAAATGTACGCTATTGTCAGCGCTGATTTTTTATAATATTATTACCTTACTACACAGGAGGTCGTTATGGTTAAAAAGTTACTTTCCGGTCTGGTGCTATCAGCAGCGGTAATTGTGTTCTCTGCCGCGGCGCAGCCCCCGGATAAGGATTGCCCGCATGCTAAAATGCGCCCGGCGGATGAGCTGAATCTGACGGATGAGCAGGCAACCCAGCTTAAACTGCTCAGGCTGGACATGCAGAAAGAACAAATAATGCACGGAAGCGAAGTGAAAAAAATCCGGGAAAAAATTAAAGCAGAGATGCTGAAAGAGAAGCCGTCAAAAACGGTTCTGACCGGGTATGCGGAGGAGCTTGGAAAACTGCATGCAAAGTTATCGACAAAGAGGGTCGAGAATTTACTGAAAGTAAAAGATGTTTTGAACAAGGAACAGTTTGAAAAGCTGCTCAGCAAAGAGTTTCTTGAAGGCATGTGCCGGGATAAAAAAGAGTGCAAAGGCGGCAAGATGATGATGCATCATGGTATGAAAGGGGGCGACGAATAGGGTCAGCCAGAGCGCTTTCTGGAAAACAGGTTTTACAAGGAATCGACACCCGCAACGCCTTTTCCTTCGGGCAAAGGCGTTTTTTTATTATAGCCGAACCCAGACAAGCTGGATAAGTGTCTGTACGCTGACTTATCTACGCTTTGATTTTATCTACTCGTATTGCGTAGATAATTCAGCTACAGACACTAAACACACGGCGTCGTGGATTTCACCTTTGTCTGGTATGTTCCTGTATCGCGCCATCCAGGATACGCACCCTCTCCAGCCTGCTGTTTTTTGCATAGAAAATCTGCGCTTCCTTGAGCATCGATACTATCTCCGGTAATTCCGCTGCAGGCGCTTTTTCAGCCAGCGAGATAAGACGGTCAAAAACCGCATCTTCCTGCTGCTGTTTTCCGCAGGAGGAGTAGAATTTTATAAGACCCCACAGAGACTTTGCTGCATACCTGCTGTTCTCCCCATACGACTTTTGCCGTATTTTCAGCGCTTCCTGATACAAAGAGTCTGCCGGGGCATACTGTTTTTCCGCCTTATAGGTTTCACCGATATTGATAAGCGACAGCGCAATGTCAGGATGCCCCCTGCCGATAATTCCCTGTTCGATATCCATCGAACGCACGAACAGGTCGCGGGCTTCTAAATAGCGGCCCCGCATGAAAGCGATAATGCCGAGATTATTCATTGCATTTGAGTACACTTTGTTTTTCGTTCCGGCCCTCTTTTCGGTGGTATGCATGCATTGCATGAGAAGCTGTTCCGCCCCGTCGTAATCCTTCATGTTGAAACGGTTCAATGCCATAACCAAAAGCGACGCGCCGGCTATCTCCCTTTTTCCTCCCTGCGCAAAGGTGCCCTGGACTTTAAACAGAAAGGTAGGGGGAGTGTCAAACTGCACTACTTTCTGAAAAAATGCCGGGTTCTGAATTATCGCAGGCACGAGGTATTGTATGGTGCTCTGATACCCGAGCTGATCCACGACAACA
>Ga0105099_10002160_pt1 | contig 11823 bp, 8 predicted proteins | sample PPLLak3cmMay2015_2_FD_79138 | JGI IMG/M metagenome (GOLD analysis project Ga0105099, IMG submission 79138) | Freshwater sediment microbial communities from Prairie Pothole Lake near Jamestown, North Dakota, USA - PPLs Lake P8 Core (1) Depth... | ecosystem: Environmental > Aquatic > Freshwater >...
ACAAATTCGCTGCCGATGCACCCACCTACACCTTTATCACCGGTGCAGTGATGCTGGCCATCGGTGTTTTGATCGCCTTTACACTCAACAACAAGTCACTGGCCGACGAGGTCAAATAAGCAGCTTTGAACGCAATGTCCACACCGGGATGTCCGTCTGTTGCCGGACGTCCCGGTGTGCTGTTAAGAGGTCGTGGTAGCGGGTGGACTCTCCCAGCTGACGTCCCACAACGGGGCCTGGGCAAGATGAAAACAGGGGTGCCAAAAAAGCTTGAAATTAACGACAAAAGACCGTAAAATGCCAGTTCTGTTAACTGTAAGGAGAACCCATGGCGCTTTATCGAGAAAAAGAGTATCTGGCCTATAAAACTGAATCCGGCAGGATCCGGACCTTTTCCGGTATCCAGCCCACGGGTGAGATCCATATCGGTAATTATCTGGGTGCCATATCCAACTGGGTTAAGTTTATAGAATCATATGAATGTGTTTTCTGTATTGTTGATCACCATGCCACCACCATAGAATACAAAGTCGACGAGATGTCACAGCGAATCTTCAACGCAGCCGTGACAAACATCGCTGCCGGGCTTGATCCTGAGCGCTGCATCCTCTTTGTTCAAAGCGAAGTGCCCCAGCATACGGAACTGGCATGGATCTTCAACACGGTAACACCGTTTGGTGATCTCAGTCGTATGACTCAGTTCAAACAGAAATCCAAAGAACATGAAGAAAATATTAATGTCGGACTGTTCACTTATCCGGTGCTGCAGGCGGCCGACATTCTGCTCTACAAAGCCAGTGCCGTTCCGGTGGGGGAAGATCAGGTTCAGCACATCGAACTGGCCAGGGAAGTGGCCCGAAAATTCAACGCCCGCTTTGGGGATGTTTTTCCGGAGTGCCAGGCCCATGTCAGTGCCGCCAAGCGTATCATGGGGCTGGATGGTGACAACAAGATGTCCAAATCTTTGGGCAATACCATTGGGCTTCTTGAGACCCCCGACCAAATCTGGCAAAAGCTGGCGCCAGCCAAAACAGATCCCCGTCGCCAAAGGAGGACCGATCCCGGTGTGCCCGCTGACTGCAATATCTTTACCAGTTATCACCAGCATTTTTCAGCTGAGGCGGATCTCGCCTGGGTGAAGGAAGGCTGTACGACAGCCGGTATCGGCTGTCTGCAATGTAAGAAAAAACTGCTGGAAAACATGGAAAGGGTTCTGGGGCCGATTCGAGGCCGTGCCGATGAATTGAAGAAACATCCCGATGATGTTCACGATATTCTCGATCAGGGGGCAGTCAAAGCCCGGACCATTGCTGAGCCGGTAATGGCGGAGACACGAGCGGCCATGGGTTTAAAACGCAGATAAGCAGAGACATTTCTTGACAGCTTCACCAAATCAGGGTATAGTACAGGCAGTTGAGCCCGTGGGCATTGTCGATAAGACAAATGCTTCAACAAGGGAATACATGAACATTTGCATCGTGTCCTTCGAGGACCGATTCGGTATTTGATAAAGCATCGGATTTTTGCATCGTTTCATCATTTCAAAAACAGGCGGGAACAAAAGTAACAAAAAGGATTTACAGGATTATTATGAATTTTTCTTCACCCCGATTCAGAGGAAATGCCTCTGAAAAAAACAGCACCTTAACACATTCCAGACCCGTGTCACCCATCGTTATTCCGGAAATGTCCGGAGCCTTTGCTCAGCTGATGCCCCCATTGCGTCGGGCTGTGGCTGGAGAAGGATACAAAATTCCGACCCCTATTCAGGAGCAGGCCATCCCCCATCTGTTGGCTGGAAAGGACCTGTTTGGCTGTGCCCAGACGGGCACCGGCAAAACAGCGGCCTTTACTCTGCCCATATTACAACATCTGACAGAACTCAAGCGCAGAACGCCCTCCCGTTCTCCCCGGGTATTGGTCCTGGCGCCAACCCGTGAACTGGCGGCCCAGATTGGCGATAGTGTGAGAACCTACGGACGGTATCTTGCACTGACCCACACCGTAATTTTCGGTGGTGTTGGTCAGGCGGCACAGGTCAGTGCCCTTCGTCGTGGCGTGGATATTCTGGTGGCCACTCCGGGTCGCTTGCTGGATCTTATGCAGCAAGGGTTCATCTCTCTGGATGCCATTGAAGTGTTTGTTCTCGATGAAGCGGATCGTATGCTGGACATGGGTTTTCTGCCGGATGTCAGAAAAGTGATTGCAAAACTGCCATCACGTCGGCAATCCCTCTTTTTCTCGGCAACCATGGAACCGGAGGTGGTCGCTTTGGCCAGCACAATGGTGCATGATGCCGTTTCTGTTCGCATCACACCGGATGCACCCACAGTTGATCGCATTGGTCAGCGGGTTTTGTTTGTCGATAAGAGCAATAAAGATGATCTTTTGTCATCGCTGATCAGTGAACAGATTTGTGAACGGGTCATTGTCTTTACTCAGATGAAACACATGGCCAATCGGGTGGTTAAAAAATTGTCTGAACGGGGCATCAATGCGGTGGCCATTCATGGCAATAAGAGCCAGAATGCCCGGACAGAGGCCCTCACTCATTTCAAACAAGGTCGGATAAAGGTGCTCGTGGCTACTGATATCGCTGCCAGAGGGATTGATGTGGATGGGATCTCCCATGTCATCAACTACGATCTGCCTATTGAGGCGGAGACTTACGTTCATCGTATTGGTCGTACGGCCCGTGCCGGAGCCGAAGGGAATGCCATCTCATTTTGCACTGCCTCAGAGCGGGGGTATCTGAGTCGCATTGAACGGTTTATTCGGCGCACGGTGACAGTTGACACCCACCACGCCTATCATTCTGAATCGGCCAGACGGGCCAATCCGGATGAAGTTACAGCAACGCCCTCCCGCGGCAGGCAGGATAAACGCACTTCATTTCAACGCCGAAGCCGAAGTTATTGAACGTTTTTTCTGCCGGCTAACAGTCGTGTGCCTTTAAGGACAAGAGCAGCTGCCTGAAGGAGTCCAGGATATCAAATCCGCGGCGCTTGAATCCCGACATGTCACAGACATCGATATGGGAGAGGCCTTTGTGATTTCCCCAGATCATAAATGGGGTACCCCAGCGGCAATTTTGCGTGCCCACCACCCCATCGTTTTCACCTTCCAGATCCATCAGGATACGGTGCGACACCAAAAAGAGCGGGTCAAAGACCGGGGTATGCAGGTGGCTGGCAACACTTTGGTAATAGACAGCGGGGTGATTCGGGTTGTTGTTGTTGAAGTCTGTCATAAACTTTGTGGTCAGTTGACTCAAGGCCATCAGGCTGTTGGGCGTTTTATCTCCGATCAGTCTGCCGAACAGATTGATCGCCTGGTGGACTTTTTCATATTGTGCCGGTTTGAATTTCAAAATCCAGTCGGCCAGCGATGCTCCCCGATGGGGTGTGGCAATGGTGGTAATGCTGGAAATTGGTGGGTCACCTGAGAAAAGGTGGACAACACGCCGGCTTTCTATTCCCCCTTTGGAGTGGGCGATAAGGTTGATTTTTTCGCAATGCTGGCTGCGTTGCAGCTCTTCAATGCGAGACTTGAGTGCCCAGGCATTTTCTTCCACTGAGGCCCAGGCATCATGACGACACAGGTGGAGATTGACGCCCAGTCCGCGCAGATATCCAGGCAGACGGCCCCAGTAGCGCAGCAAGGGCAGGTCATCGCGCAGGGCAAAGCCATGCACCAGCAGCACCGGGTAGCGCATACTCAGATGGCGAGATGGGCACGGACTCTTGTTGAATGGCGACACGTTCAGCTCCTGAATGGCACAATATACCCAATTGGTGGAGGAAATTCAAATGCTGATAGGAGTTATGAGAGATATGTGAGTGATGGGACTGATGAGAAATCAGTTGTCGGGAAAAGGGGGCGGGATATTGCCGAAAGGGGTTTAAGAATGGTATGGTAGCTTAGTGCCTTACATAAAAAGAATTTTGATTGAAAACAATCAGCTCAACCGTCTATGGGCGCCTTTGGTGCTGCTTCTGGCCATACCTCTGCTGTATCCAGCCCTTTTTGTCTCTTTTGGCGAACGGGTTCTCTTTGGCAATCATGCGGATCTCAACTATATCTGGGGGGTCATCAACCATCTGTTAGCATCAGACTGGGCTCATTTGTATGACCTCCCAGCCTTTCAGCCTTTGCCTGGGATGCTGGCCTCCGGGCACCCATTACTAGGCCTTTTTCCGTTCTTTTGGCTCTTTCAGTTGTTTGGCGCGACTTTGGGCCAGAGTCATACCCTCTATGTGGTCACTGCACTTTATCTGAATGCGCTGGGGTGTTATCTGGTGCTGCGTAAACTTAAGGCGACCCGGCCTCTGGCCCTGGTGCTTTCATTGTTTCCCCTGCTTTGGGGGCTCAATGCTGTGCATTTCATCTGGCTCAATTTCCATTCCCTCTTCTGGTTACCATTTTGTCTGTTTTTTTTACTGCGCTGGCATAGTCGGCCCGGATGGCTGGATGGTGCTTGTGCTGCTCTCTCTGCAGGGATGCTTTTTTCTGCCTGTGAGTATTATGGGATACACTTTTTTTTATTGATTTTACCACCACTGATCTTTTTACTTTTGTATTCCCAACGGCATCGGATAAGGAGTTGGCTGAGCCTGCTGCTGCCTTTTATCGCTTTGGTGCCGGTTATATTGACTCTGTATTGGCCCCTTCTGCAGCGGGGGCAGCAGATCAGCGGGGTCAGCGGGTTTGACGCCAGTCACCTGATCGGGGCGGGGGATTTGTTTTGTTACAGCCATTTTTTGCAGGGTTTTTTCCCATCTGTCGTCATCTCTGGCCACAGTCTTTACCTGGGACTGGGCCTGGTCATGCTGTTATTCCTTTTTTTCTCTGCCTCCTTTACCAGAGCCTGGTTCATCTGGATTGGTTTGTTTCTTTTTTACCTGATGGTGACCCTGGTTTTTTTCTTGTCGCCTTTATGGCTGGACATTTTGTCTCTGCTTCTGCTCCTGGGGCTGGGCCTGCTGTCAATCCTCAAACACAAGGAAAACCGAGACCTTTGGAGTCGCTTTTCCCTGGGTGTCAGCGCTTTTTTCCTGTTGGTATTGTGGGGGATGCCGCAGATCGATCCCAATGCCCAGGCCTCTGTTTATCGATTGCTATGGACTTATTTCCCCGGCTTCAAGGGTCTCAGGGCTTATGATCGTGTTTTCCCTTTGCTGCTGCCTTTTTTGTTGATTCTGGCTGCCAGGGGTGTCCAGATGTTAATCGATCGGGGAGTGAAACGAAAAACCGTCCGGTTCATTCTGACTTTGGCGCTACTGTTGATGATCGGGGAACATTATTATCTGGGACAGTTTGAGCACCTGACCCCTTTGCCCATCAGACCCGAGGTTTTCAAGGTTATTCCAGAAGATGACCGGGGGACTTTGCTGGCATTACCCCTTTACCGGGGTGAATTCGGAGAAGTTCAGAACGCCCGGCATATGGTGAATCAGCACTTCCATCATTTATCACTGATTGGTGGCCGTACGACGCATACCCCGCAGACTTATTACTCTGAGCTTTTTAGCCTTCTTGACCATGGGCAATTAAATGAAAACCGTTTGCGTCACCTGCTTGATCACCATGGATTGAGTTATCTGGTCATTCACTGGGATTGGTTGATTGAGCTCTATGGGGCTGATTCGCCGATCCTTGGGGAAATCCGGACAATGCCGCATCGGCTGGCAGGCTGGCTGCTGCCATTGTATGAAAATAAACAAAGCTCCATGTATAAAGTGATTGATCCCGAAGAACAAAAAGTTTTCATTCGGTCGTATTCACAGGGTCAGTTGCTTGGCAGTCGCATTGTGGTTACAATACACGATGGCCATCTGGATTGGCTGGAGTGGTCTCTGGCGGGTATGCTGCCCAGACGAGAGAACGTCTCCGGCAAGAGGCAGATAGAGTTGAACCCGGGTCGGCTTAGTGGCCCGGAGGGGATTGTGTTGAAGATTCGCTGTAGTCGCCCGGTCCGCCTGGATATCGGAGTGCTTCGTTGAGAGGTGTATTTTGTTGATGGCAGTAATCAGATCGTTGCGTCCCTTGCAGTGGGTCAAGAATGGCTTCATCCTGGCACCTCTGCTTTTTTCACATAATCTGTTGGATGCCCAGATGTTGCTGAGAACCCTGTGGGTGCTTGGCCTCTTTTCCCTTTTATGCAGTGCGGTTTATCTTTTCAACGATCTGATTGACTTCAAACAGGATAAGATCCATCCGGTCAAAAGGGCCCGCCCCATAGCCAGCGGGCGATTACCAAAGGCACTGGCCGGCCTGATCAGTTTGCTGCTTGCTGTGACTGTGCTGTTCGTTTGCTGGCGTTTTTTCCCATCTGTTATGGGGTACTTCCTGGCTTATGCTGTTCTCAATCTGTTGTATACTCTGCTGCTCAAACGGGTGGTCATTGTCGATGTGATGATCATCGCCATGGGGTTTGTTATTCGTGTTCTGATGGGCGGTGAGGTCAACCAGCTGGAGGTCACTCCCTGGATTTTGTTGATGACCTTTAATTTGGCGGTGCTGTTGGGCCTGGCCAAACGACGCTCTGAACTGGTTCGGTTTGATAAGGGGGCAGAGAAATCGCTCAGTCGTAAGACACTGGAGGAGTACAGCCTGGAGTTATTGACTCCTTTGATTACCATTGCCACCACGGCTACTTTTCTGGGATATATGATTTATATTACTCTGCCACAGACCCTGATCAAATTTGCCCGAGCCGATGCCCTGTTCTGGACGGTGCCTTTTGTCTGTTTTGGTCTGTTTCGTTACCTGTTTCTGACCATAGAGCGTCAGATGGGTGAAAACCCAACCCAGTTGCTTTTCTCCGATGCGCCGTTTCTGGTAAACGCCTTATTATGGTTGGGATTGTTTATTTATATCATTTATTTTTAGAGAAGTAAGCTGTGATTTGCGACCTTCGGCTGGAATAGGGTGACATCAAATACGGTCTCCGTTTAGCGCCCGCCTAACAAGCGGGTAGGCAGGTGCAAAATTGCCCTAAGGAGTGAGAATACGCCATCCACTGCAATGCCCAGCACCCGAAATGGCAGTAACAGCAACCAGAAGATAGGGTAGAGAATGAGTGCCAGGAGGGCCAGAGGCCAGCAGAAAAAAAGGACAAAAAGCCAAACGAGCAATGTGATCATGTCTTACCTCCACTTTCAGGATGTCAATATTTAACATTACGTTTACAGGAGTGTTTTGTTCCGGGAATTGGTGGAAAAACTCAAGTTGACTTGTGCAGTGTGGTGTAATAACGTTATCTTGCATTTTATCTGGAAGACAGGAAAATGAATGAATAAGATAGTAAAACGACTTTTTCAAATTAAATCCGGATTAATCAAGGATCTGATCACGCTTCTGATTCTGATTTTGGTGGTCACATCCGTCTTTTTGTATGTATACAGTGGGTTCGCTCATGGATTGCAGTTCCCATTAGCACCCATGTATGGGGACACTGTGTTTGTGTTGGAGGTCTTTAAACAAGTTGAATCAGGACACTGGATGTCTGATTCTCTGCTGGGTGCCCCGTATGGTTCTGACTGGGCTGATATACCTGTTATGTTTTGGGGACATCTGGCCATTATCTGGCTGTGTATAAAGTGTACCTCCAACCTTTTTGCGGCGTTCAATGTCACGTTTCTGGTCTTTATGGCTCTGGCGGTTCTCTCTATGTATTATGTCGCCAGAAAAATGTCTTTATCACGTACGTCCAGTGCAGTGGCTGCCCTGTTTTTCTCAATTCAACCATTTGTGTTTATGCGCTTCCCCAATCATTTTTTTCTGCTTGGATTTTATTGGGTTCCCTTGCTGGTGCTGGTGGCCTGGCAGGTGGCCAGTGGTGCGATGCGAAAAGGACAGCAGGGTGATTCATGGCAGAAAAGGGTGAGGAAAGGTCATCTTTGGGGGGCTTTGATTATCACTTTGCCAGCTGTTTTTGTCACTGGACCATACTACGCATTCTATGCCGCGCTGCTGATTATGACTGCCTCAGTCTACGCTTATATATCCAGAAATGACAGACTCAGTTTCTGCCTGGGCTTTGGATTGGCATTAATGATCGCTGTGGGCTTTGCTTCCTCACTCTTGCCCAATATTTTATACTGGAATCAGCATGGTCGTATGTCTGTTATTGCAAATAGATCAGCGCCTGAATCGGAGATCTATGGTTTGAAGTTAAAACATCTGCTCTTACCCAGCCCTTATCATCGACTCCCCAGTTTTCAAAAAGTCACCCTGCTGGCCGAGTATGATTTCCCTTTGGAGAATGAGAATGCTTCAGCCAAATTGGGGGCCTGGGGGGCTTTGGGTTTTTTATTTCTGCTTTTTTCTTTTATGTTTAAACGGTACAAGGACAACAGGGATTCTATTCGAACAGATATCTTAGGATTATTTGTAGTTGTATTATTGCTTTATGCCAACGTTGGTGGATTTAGTTCGCTTTTTGCAACATTTATCTCCCCTCAGTTGCGAGGCCATAGCCGTGTGCTGGTGCTCTTGGCTGTTCTGGCTTTTTTGGCTGGGTCTTGGTTGGTGGAACTATTTATCAAACGTATCCGGTCCGGGTGGCGCAAAGCTTTGTCATGGGGTGTGCTGAGCCTCGGACTGGTATTGGCTTTTCTGGATGTGGTGCCCCCGCAAAGAGTTCCAATCGAAAAACATCTATTTGTAAAGTCAATTGATAATCTGGCGGTGATGCTGAATGATATGGATAAAATTTTCCCGCGAGGGGCCGCTTTTTTACAGCTGCCCTTCTCAGGATTTCCTGAAGTTCCCCCGTCTAACAATATGGAGGCCTATGACCATTTTTGGCCTCGTATGCTCAGCGATCATTTCAAATGGAGTTTTGGACTTATGAAGTCAAGTTGGCAGAGTCAGGTCGTCAAGCAATTATCTCAAATGCCTTGCCAGCAAATGGCCTTATATCTGAAAGCCTTTGGTTATTCGGGCATCTGGCTGAACCGTCGCGGGTTCAGTGATGATGGGCAACAGATGGTTTCTGACTTGCAGGCTGTTTTTGGACATGCTGTGGCTGTGAGTGGTGATGGCTTGTATTCGGTCTTTGCTGCTGATGGCATCCCAGAAGAAAAGTTTGATAATGAAAATGATCTGGTGCTGTTCACCCGTGGATGGTCTGGCAGGGAGTTCAATGATACAGATTCATGGCGCTGGGTTACTGGGGCCTCCGCTGAAGTTTTGGTGGTTCATCCGGGCACAAAGCCTCGACCCGTTCAATTGTGTTTCCAGATCAGGCGGGTTCGGTCGGGTAACTTAACAGTCAAAAAGGATAAACAGTTGTTATGTAAAATAGGTGATCAGGAGGAAGGTGTAGAAATTCCATTGATCCTGAAACCCGGGCTCAATAATTTCGAGTTTATATCAGATCATAAACAGGGTATCAGGCTGGTTCACAATCCGAAAGAAAAACGAAAACTTAATTTTTCAATAGTCAATTTGCAGTTTGTCCAATCAAATCGGTAAAATGTTAACTCTGAACGGATGGTGTGATAAGAACTTAGAGTATTCTTCTACTTGACACTCAGGCATCTTTTTTCTATCATGAAGAAATGATTGTCGGCTTTAACACAGACATTAAATATCGCAATGAGGTTTTCCATATCCAAACAGAGGATAAGGGGGAAAACAACCCGACTATAGAAACGCTGGTATATCATAGTGGAGAGATCCTTCTGTCAAGACGGGTATCCTATGGCCATCTGATGGATAAAGTTGATCTGCGCAAACGCATAAAAGCGATGATGAAGGCTCAGCACGATCAGGTTATCGGTGAGTTGAAAGGGGGGAAATTTATGCATCTTCTGTCCATGGATACTCAGATGATGGATGAACAGACTCTCGATGAAATGGTACTGGATTACCTCTTGGATAACGCCTGAGTTCATTATCTGTTTTTTGCTCTCTGCCCAACTCTCAAGTATAATTGAAGAGTCACATTGCTGATGATTTGAGCGGGTTTGCTTTTTCACTGGAGGATCATATGAAACGCTCCTTACTGCTGATTGACGGCATGTACCTGACCTTCAGTTCCTTTTACGCCAATCCCCACATGAGAACGATGGGCGGTGTTCCGACGGGTGCGGTGTTTGGCTTTATCTCCCGGGTGGAGGCCATGTTGGATGATTTGCATCCCGCACAGGTACTGGTGGCCTTTGACTCCCGTGAGAAAACCTTCAGGCATCTGTTGCTTCCCGCATACAAGGCCAAACGGGATGCGCCTCCGGAGGAATTGATTGCTCAGTTACCACTTATTGAGGAGTATCTTGCTCTGAGGCGGATTCCACTGCTTCGTCAGTCCGGCATTGAGGCGGATGATATCATTGCCTTTTTAACCCATCGGGAACGGGACGCCGGTGGTGAGGTGGTGATATTTACTGCCGATAAGGATCTCTTTCAACTGGTGGGCGATGGGGTCAGGATATATCATCCAAAAGTGAAAACCTTACTGGATCAGCAGGGCATAGAAGAGATGTACGGTGTAGCGCCGAAGCGGATTGTTGACTATCTTGCCCTGTGTGGTGACAGCTCTGACAATATTCCCGGTGTGCCGGGTATCGGGGAAAAGGGTGCTTTAAAACTTCTTTCGCAGTATGAAAGCCTGGACTGTCTCATAAAAGCCGCTGTAAAGGAGCCCAAAGATAAATTGCTATTGAAAGTGGCACAGAATCTCGACGCTTTGGCCATGTCGAGAAAACTGATCGATCTTTCACCCGATGCCTTGCCGTCTTTTACACAGCAGGTCCCGATTTATCAGCCGGCACCAAGGCAGGTGTTGGCACCCTTGCTGGATCGATTGTCTTTTACCACTCTGGCTTCACGTTTTGATCTTGTTGCCGATCAGGCAAAAGCGATGCCGCACAGAATAACCAAAATTGTGCGGACTCAGGAGGATATCGAACAGCTGCAAAGAAATCTGATTAAAGAAAAACGAATTGGAATCGATGTGGAAACCAGCGATTTGCGACCTCATATTGCCCGGCTGATCGGTTTGTCCATGGTGGGGGAACAAGGACGGTTTTATATCCCCCTGACTGGACCAGTCAGTGATGGTCCCTATCTGACTCTGGAGCAGATTATCGCCGGATCAGCGCCGATTCTCAGAAATCATGCCATCCACAAAGCCGGCCACAACCTCAAATTTGATCTTATTCATCTGATGTATCATGGCTTCACCGTGGTCGGAGCAGCTGACGATTCGATGGTCTTGGGTTATCTGCTTCATCCCAACCGACGCAATCATCAACTGAAAGATATGTCCGGAGAATACCTCAATGTGACTCAAAAGACCTTTGAAGAACTGGCCGGCAGCGGTAAAAACAGGCGTCCCCTGGAAGAAGTCCCTGTGGCTGAACTGGCCGAGTATTGTGCCGATGATTCTGAATGTGCCTTGCGATTGGTCAAACAACTGGCACCGACTCTGGCAACCAAAGGACTTGAGTCACTCTACCGGGATATAGAAATGCCGCTGCTGGAAGTGCTGGCCAGAATGGAACGGACAGGGGTCAGAGTGGATAAAGGTTTTCTTGAATTATCGCGCCGAACCTTGACCCGCCGCATAGACAGTCTGATTCTGGAGATTTTTCATCTGGCCAAAGTCTCATTCAACATCAACTCTTCTCAGCAGCTTGGCGAATTGCTATTTGAAAAAATGAATCTGCCGGTGGGAAAGAAGACCCGCAAAACAGGTGCTTATTCCACCGACAATGAAGTTCTTGCTGAATTGGCCGGGGTGCCCATAGTGGACCTGATTATTGAGTATCGTGCCTTAAAAAAACTGCTTTCCACCTATGTCATTTCCCTGGCTGA
>Ga0105099_10002164_pt1 | contig 11817 bp, 14 predicted proteins | sample PPLLak3cmMay2015_2_FD_79138 | JGI IMG/M metagenome (GOLD analysis project Ga0105099, IMG submission 79138) | Freshwater sediment microbial communities from Prairie Pothole Lake near Jamestown, North Dakota, USA - PPLs Lake P8 Core (1) Depth... | ecosystem: Environmental > Aquatic > Freshwater >...
CGTGGATGCCGTGAACGAATCGATGGCGAGCGCATACATTTTCGTCAGGCCATCGAAGCAATCAACCCGTACCTGCACCTTGACCGAATCTGACCCGGTGCCGGTGATGGCATCGCGTACAAGAATGTACTCGTAACCCTTGTCCGGCCTCCAGATGGAATCGATGATCGTGCTGGAGTCGCTGGTTCCGGCCAGCGTGTCGAAAGCGCCATCCGTATCGATGGCAGTGTCGCGCTCCCACTCGTATACGCCGTCCACAGCCGAAAACGTCGGGGCCGCGGCGCGCGCGCCGACAGCGCACACGAGCAGAAGCAGAAGAGCCGAAAGAATCCGTCGCATAATACTTTGCCTCCGCGTTGGGTGGCGGGGCGGGGCGAGCCTCGAGACTCACACCCGCTTGCCGCCGGGTAATTACCACATGTTCGTGATCTTGGTGATGGAGTATCCGCCGTCGTTCGGACAGATGCTGATCTCACCGTACAGATCGTCCTCGTAGCCATCCGTTGAGGTCCCCTCAATGCCGTTCCACGGCTTGATGTCCCTGTCGCGCAGATGGATGTAGTCAACGCGCTCGGGGCAGAACAGAAGGCCGCACTTCGCGAAGTCGCCACGGTTGAACGCATCGTGCTGGAAGAGCATGATCGGCCCGATGTCCGTCATAACTTCGCGAACATTGACACCGTATATCTTGTACTCGCCGTCGCCGGGCTGATCGTGAACCAGATCCTCGCGCGCCCACTCGTTGATGATGCCGGTCGAGCGCGTGCCGATGAGAAGAACCTTCTTTTCCTCGTACGCAACCGAATCGTGCATGTAATCGACGGGCAGGTCATGGATCAGCTTCTCCGGGGTCATCGAGTAGCCCATGTCCATCGTGTACTGTTCCCAATTCCACAACCCGCGCATGGTTCTGACAACATCACCGAGCGTGCTGTCCGTGGTGGTTTCGTTGGTGCCGGCCGCGCGCTCGGAAAAGATCAGGGAGTTGTCAATCTTGCGAAGAGCTTCGCTGACGGTTTCATTTTTCAGCCGCTTCCAGAAGTCCCCGCCAAAGTGGGGCGCACCCTTCGCCGTTGCCGAGATGGCAATCGGATAGCGAGCGATCTGCGTGTGGTTGTACAGATTCGTAGGGTCACTCGACAGGATGTACGGCGAAGAGCTGTTTTCCGGGTACGCCGACGCGAGCAAGAGCAGCTTATCGCCCGCCGTAGTGGTCGCGTCGTCCGTGCTACCGATACGAACCAGCGTAACCACCTTGGTGCTCGTGTTGACGGCGCTCACCCGGTAGACCTGATAGGTCCGCGAGTTGATAAGCGTGTACGTCGCCACAAGCCCGTCGACGCTCGAAAGCGTTCCCTGGTTGGTCCCTCCGGTCGAGACCATAAACTCCACGGCCATCGGGCTGTAGTAGAACGCCTCATACTTGGCGCTCTCAACGCGCCGCTTGCCGATGAGGCCCGGGCTGCGTCGAATGCCATCCTTGACACCGGACGCGCTTCCCGGAGAAACCAAGCTCTGCACCCGGTTTCTGGGGAACAGGTGACGAATGGTGTCGTGTACATCCCTCTTGAGCGTCCCGGTAGTGGTCGGGGCGCTCTGGGTCAGTGCAGTGGTGTGAACTGCCATATCAGCCTACTCCTTGTTGTCTTTCGTTTTCACACGTCAACGACCACATCGGGGCCGTTTAGGTACCTGCTCAATGTCGAGTCCCCAGATTCCGCCCCTGCCCTTGGGGTTGCGTGCATGCCCGGCGCACGGCGCCGCCCCTCGCGTCCGCGCATCGCTTCAGCCTGAGCCTCGGCGCGCGCATTCGCGAGAAGTTGTGGCAGTGCGGCCGCCATGGCCTTAGCCCGAACGATAGAGACGAGCATCGAAAGCATCCCCGGATCGCTGGCTACGCTGGACACATACCAGCGCTCAAACCCTTTCCGATGCTCCTCTGCGGTAACATGGCCCTTTTTCGCGTCAGGGTTCATCGCATCGTACAAGGCGTTGATCTCATCCGCGGCGAACTCGGTGACAGCATTCGCGAACCGCTTCGGGTCGCCCCCGAAATGCGCGTCGATAACGCGCCGCTCGTTCGTTCTCGCCTGCCCCTGGAGCTCACGGAAAACGCGTTCCTTTTCGAACTCCGATTGCTGGCCGTATCGCCACTGCTTGTCGAAGTCACGCTGGAGCTGCGAGAACTCCTTGCCGAGCCTGCGCTCCACTGCCGCATCCGCGATCGCCGCCGCCGCATCACCGTCCTTCGTGGTCTGCAAAGCCTTGGCGAACTCCGTCTTCCAGAGGTACACCTCCGCCTTGCGAGACTCCATGGTCTGGTGGTGCTTTTCATACGCGGCATCGAACGGATCGGCCGGCGCAGTCTGGCTCGGGCTTTGCGCCTTCGGCTGCGCGAACTGTCGGCCCTGGTGCTTGTACTCAGGGGCGGACAGCAGCCACTTCACCGCGGCCTGCTGGTCAAAAACCTTCTCGCCGTTTTCCCCGTCCTTGTACCACTGCGCGTACAGCCCTTCCGGCTTGATGGCCGGCTTCGACTCGTCGCCTTCATCGGGCTTCTTCTCTTCCCCCGGCTTGGCGGGTTTCTGGGAACTCGTTCTCTTTTCCTCGAGCTGTTTCGCCTCTTTCGGGCTCTTTTCGTCGTCGTCCTCGACGGGATCGCCACCAAACAGCTCGGGATCCTCCGGCTCGAATGCCGAAAAGAAATCCTGGGCCTGCTCAACCTGGGTCGACTCTCCGCCTTGAACAACCATCTCTTCGCCTGCCATGTTACCCTCTCCTGGGTTTCGTTGTTATCGTTGACGGCATAGAAAAGGGGCCGTGTGAGAGTGTGGCCCCACACGGCCCCTTTTCCTTGGCCCCGGTTGGCGCTGGCCGGCGCTTCCCCAAGGCTGCCGCATTGTCAGTCGATCCTTACCTGGTCTTCGCGATCATCAAAGAGTCTCCGCTGCTGAGAATGACCATCAGCGTATCGTCGCTTCCTATCGTGTCAATCTTGGTGATGAAGATCCCGCCGATGCCGACACTGTCGGCCGCGATACTGCCAGTGGAAACGATGTTGCCCGTAATCGTATCGCACGATATCGCGCCGTTTACCTTCAGCGAGTCATTCACAATCACACCGCCGGCCCGCTGCCCGACCAGCGTATCAACGAGAATCGACCCGCCCAAAGAATCGATGTCGGGATTTCCGCGAATCGAGTCTACGGTGATACCGTCCCCGCCGGTGTCGGACGGCAGGATGTTTGCCAGGTCGCGCAGCAGCTTCCACTGATTCAGCATGTACGCCTTGGGCATAACCGCCGTCAGGTCCGTCGTGTCGGGCACCCACCGCGAATTGACCACATCTCCCGCCATGGTACCGGCCGCGGCGACCAGCACCAGAAGAACCGCCAGAACGCGCTTCATCATTCGCTCCTTCCATCTTTGCGCCACGACACGAGGTCGTTTCGCAGGTGTTGTCGCCACTGCACCCGATAGGGCTTGCGTGGCCGATAATCGTTTTCTCCCTCCGTCGTACGCTGGAGCTCGCCATCGTAGACGATTCCGCGCCGCACGGAAAACTTGGCGATCGTCACGCCGTCCGTATCGAAAAGCGTGATGGTGCCGTGCAACTGCCCTTTGCGAACCCGCTCGATTGCCTCAATGAGAGGAGGATGTTGGAAGCGTGCCACGATCTCCACAATCGTGCTATTCACGTCTTCGGGCAACTCTCGGCCCTTCAGCTCCCATGCGTTATACTTCTGCATTCTGCTCGCCCTCGCCTGCTGTCAGCGCGTCGTATGCCGCGCCCAGGTCCTTGACTCTGCGCATCAGGTAATCGTGATACCACAGCGCCCCGAAGGACGCCACGCGCTCCTCTGGGGGGGCGGTCGTCAAATCTCGAAGCATTTTCTCACGGGCCGACACCATCAGCCATTGGAAGGCCGGATTTTTCGCCAACTCTCCAATCTGGCGCAGATAGTTGAGGTCAGTTTCCGCGTAGGGCTCGATATACACGTAGCTTGGCGGCCGGCTCGATATGCGCCGCTCAAGCTCCGCCGTGCGCTCAATGGCGTCCTCGGCCGCGCGCATGCGCTTCGAGGCGAAACGAAGGCGCACCGTCGACCCGACAAAGGCCGCGAGCGCCACTACGATTCCGCCGAACCACAGCACCGAATCAGGCCATTGCACGAGCCACCCCCATCATTTGCGGCGGAACATTCGCCGGTTGCGGGGCCGAGCCCATGGCCCCAAGGTTTGGGCCGGGGCCGCCCATTCCGGGTCCGGCCCCTGGCGCCCCCATCCCCATCATGCCCATGCCCATCATTGCATCGTCATCGGGCATCACCTCGTCAATGTCCACGGGAAGGTCAATCTCGCGAAGCCACGCCCGAATGATCGGCGGAAGCCGAACGGCCATCCAGCTCGGATCCATTGAGCCCCTGAAGTTCATCAGGGCTGTCAGCGTGTTGACCAAATTCATAGCCTGCACCTGGCGGTTTTTCGTCAGGGTCGAAGCGATCCAGAACTCGAAGTCACCGAGAATGTGAATCTTCTCCAGCAGGTCAATCTGTCCCGGCTTCGGGCGGACGCGGAACCTGTCGGGCAGGAATGTCTGAAGGATGCGCAGATTCGTTTCCCCGAGATCCTGTAGATAGTGTTCAAAGGCGACGAAATACACGTTCTCCTGCATGTCGCCCTGCTGGTCCATCGCAAGTGCCGCGGTCGCCGTTTTGTTCTGGGGGCCGCCCTGCACTGCGTTGCGCGTGAAGTCCGCTTTCGGCCGCACCCGCTGCGACGACTCCTTGATCTCCGACATGCTGTACTGCGTCGAGCTCATTGACACTTCGGGTCGCTGCCACGGGAAGACGCCCTCGCTCAGCCGCTGGCCTTGCTTCAGGTCCACCGCAACCCATGCGCCGTTCTTGGCTGCCTGATTGAGGTCGTGGGGGGTGATGCCGTATGCCCGGTTGTAGAAGATGAAGCTCTGCATGGCGCGAAGACCGGCCTCAGCGTTCAAGTTCAGAAACACGTTTGCCGCGTTTTCGAAAGGTACCTGATTCTCGCTGCTCGTGGTCCCCCACCAGTACTCTTCGCGTTTGTCCATCGACCCGACGGAGTAGGGGCGCACCTCGCCGTCGTTCTGGTTGTCCTGAAAGCGAACGATTATCCCGTCGATCCATTCCACGTAGTAGCACACCCGGCTTTCCTCGTTGCCGGGAATGTTCAGGGTGCCCCAGTAGTGAACCACGTCTACGCCGATGCCGGTATTGTCGATCTCGGATTTGTTGAAATTGAAGTAGTTCTCGTTGATGATGCCGCTTGCCGACTTGTGTGCTTCCTGGATTACCTTTTCCACGTTATCGCGGATGTAAAGGTCTGGATGCTCCTTTGCCTCTGCCAGCAGGTCGGCAATGCTCCACCGTTCGATATGGCCCTGGTGGTCGGAGTCCTCCGGGTTCGGAATGTTCGGATTCTGGAAGTAGTTCAGAATATGCACGGGTCGGTTCTCGCTGCCGGCCGACAGAGTAGATCGCTCTGCGCGCGTGTAGCCAAGAAGCTGACCGTTCTCAATGTTCGGCTGCGTGTACATCGCCGTATTCACGCTCTGGCGCCAAAACGCCTGAGAGACACACGAGCCGTACCTGGCAAACGAGTTGAACATGGACCACAGGCACCGGCGGCGAAACTTCGTACTGCGGAAGTTCGACACGAGCGTATCCTGGGCGAAGCGCGCGCTTTCCTGGCGGGTGCCGCCCATCGGCTGTACGGTCATCAGGGGGTCGTTGCGGAAATTGGCGACAAGACTCGCTCGCTGCGCCAAAAACGCCTCGCGCACGAGCGGGACCGCCAGCTTCATCTTCCAGTCGTTGACCATTGAGCCGTTGCGGTTGGTCTTGTGATACTGCATGTCAAGGCTGGACCGAAGCCTGTTGAAGCGGTTTTCCAGCGCCTTGTAACACGCCGACCCGAAGTACGTCGACACCCGCGTATCGATGTAGTTGGATACCTGGCGCTCGTGCTTGCGCAGATCCTTCACGAGGTCAAGGACGGCTCGCTTCACCTGGTGATCTCCAATCTTCCCGCATCGACATCGGCTATCGCAATGCGCATGCGCTTGAGACAGTCCGGCTTGTCGGGGGCTTCATGGTAGTGCCGCAAGACTTCCTCGATCTTCAGCGGGGAGCGTTCGCACAGGGCCGCAATCACGATCCGGGCCTCGTGCGATATCTTCTTGAGCATCGCTCGATACGTTGCGCGGTTCACCTACGCCCCCTTACTCCACCGGAACGTATCGACGCTGATGGAGCTCGAATATCAGGATGATCGGACTGTCTCCGTTGTTGTCGGCCAGGCCCTGAGCCCAGAACCGTATCAACTCATCCCACTCCGGCACGAACCACCTGTCTTGTATCGCGTAACCACGAACACTTAGCGTATCGGCAGCCCGGTTCCAGTATCGGGTGAGCGTGCCATCCTCTTCGGCCACGCCCACGCTGCCCACACCGAACGAGTCGACGTCAAGCGTATCGATAGCGATTCTGTTTTCAAGCGGCCACACCGTATCCTGCGCCCCGCCGGTGTCACGGGTGATGCTGCCGATCTGGTATCCCCAGAAGAGCTTGAGCGAGTCGCTGGCCCACCCCGCGGTACTCGTGTCGGTCGCCTTGAGCAGCACGCGCACGTCTTCCCCGTCGGTCAGGGGGAGCGCCGCGCTGTACTTGAGCGTGTCCTCCTCAAGCGTATCGCGGATGGAAACCGTGTCGAGGGCACCCTTCCAGTTCCGCGGGGCGCCGGCCTGCGCCGCAATCGCGAGCGCCAGAACAATGAGCAGTGTTCGCATGTGCATTCCCTTCGTCAGTATCCGAATGGTCCAAGGTGCTGAAATACCCACTTGTCCATGGCCCACATCACGCCCCAGAACAGCGCCAGGAGAGCCCCGATCGTCGCCGCGTACTCGAACGGCCTCACTTCACACCCCGGCGCAGCGCAAGGTCGATGCGCTTCTTCTGCACCGCCGCCTGCATGTTGGCAATGCGGTCGTGAACGAGCTGCTTGCGCACCTGGTGCTTGAGCCCGGTCATTTTTCCAGTGGAGCGCTCAACGATATCGATCGCATCGCGAAATCTCGGGTCGGACAGCCGGCCGAACAGGTCTTCGACGCCCGGAAACGTGATCCCGTCCTTCGGGCCCGGGCAGCCCTGAAACTCGAACTTTTCGGCGTTGACTACTCTGAAGTCGCTCATACCAGCGCAGTCTCCTTTATCATGCTCCCGAAGTCTCCCCCTGGAAACGGCGTCACGCGCCCGGATTCTCCCGCTTGTTTCCCCTTTGCCCTCAATGCGTCACCGGTGCGGTTCGGGTCGAACTCCGTATCCTCGACAAATGCGAACAGGTAGCGCGGCGTGTCGGCGAAGTCCTTGAACTGCTGAGACTCCTTCTCGCGCCCCTCCTCGAAGTAGTGGCGCTGCCACGCTGTTCGCATGTTTGTACAATGTGAAGCTATGGCGATGGTCCTACGATTCCACGGGGAGGGCGGGGCCTTCGGGTCGAAACGAAGCATTTCTTGGATGCGGTCCCGCTGCACCGATATCCGCTGAAACGGTGGAAGTTGAAACTCGGGCTTGAGGTGCTGCGCGAACAGCGTGATCAGCGATTCGGTCTTGCGCCCGAACTCGCCCTCCGTCCCCTTGGCGAAGTATGGATCCATGATGCGCACCGGCGGCGCTATGCCGTAGCTGCACGAGTCCATGATCTTGAAAAACTGCGCAAGCTCCTCGATGATGTAAGGGCATTGCAGCTTGACACGCGCCTCGTGAAACGGCATGCCAAGCAAGTCTCGAGTCGGCCACTCGTTGAAACACACCCAGTCGAACTCTTCAAAGTCAGGCGGCGTCCGAGCCCACCACGTACAGGCCGGGTAATACTTGCGGCCGGGGTCCATCACCATGAAGGTGTTCGACTGCCGCAGTATCGGATGGTCGAGGTCGATATTGACAACATGGAAACAATCGTCGTATGCGTCGTATACCTTGCCCGCTTTGTGGCTGAACTTGCCGTGGAGGCGCGCATCCTGTTGACTCTTCGGAATGTTGCGCGAGTATGCCTGAATCTGCTCGTGAGTACGGTGCCCGCGCTTGGTGCCCTTGTGGTTCGGGATGCCGTGCGTTGTGCAGTCGTCCTCGATGTCGTGTGCCAGAATCACGATACGATTCTGTTGATCGCGAAGATCGTCAAGAAAGTCGAGAAGCGCGCCGACATACTCACCTTCCATGGTCGCCGATATCAGCAGGACCCCGCCCTCGGAGAAGCGCGCCATCGTCTCGCCCATGATGCTGGCCGGGGACGGCTCATCGCATATCTGGATTCCGATGGTTGGGCCGGCGAACTCCTCGGGGGCCTGATTGTAGTTCATGACGTCCCAATCCATGGAGCCAATCCGGTACTGAGAGATGTACGGCTTGCCCGCTTTCTGGGGCTCGGACGTGTAGAGCTCATCAGGCACCCACAGGCCCATCGCGTGCTTGATGGCCCCGGACTCGGCCACGTTCGTGCTGGTCCCGATGATTCGGCCGCGCTTCGGGAAGGGCCACTTTCGAAAGTTGGGGTAATCGAACCAGTCGAGATCCGGCTCGCCGCTCACGTTCTTGATGATGTTGGCGACCGTGGTCGTTTTCCCAACCTGGTTCGGGTCCGCGGCGAGGATGATCGTCGTGATTCCCGGCTCCGCGTTGCCCACGGCACGTATGATGTCCTCCTGTAGCCCCGTCGGCTCGTACGTGCCGCGCCCCAGCTTCCCCTCGTAGCTCCGGATATCGCCGATGACGGTCGAAAGGAAGCTCTTCATGCCGCCGCCTTGGAAAACGTCTCAACGGAGGTCAGATACTCTTTCAGGGCGGTATCCTGGTCATCGAGAGGGACGTATTTCTTGATCACGGCGATGGTTGCCGACACCATCGCCTTGCTGACCGCCGGGAAGTCTGTCTGCTGGCGGTCATACCACCCGCGAACCGTCGCGAGGGCCATTTTCACGCCCTGACTGTTTTTCGCCTCGGGGTCAAACGCAACGGCGCACAGAAAGCGCTCGATCGTGGACTCGATCCACTCGAGCGCTTCCGCCCAGGCGCCCCCGGCGGAGCGAAGAGCCTTCAGCATGTGATCGTAGGACCGAAATCCGAGGTAAGTTGCGCAGCCGGCAGGGCAAACGCGGTGCGGGGTGCCGCCCCTGCTGACGGCAAGAGCCTGCTCCGGGCCAAGCCTCTCGGGGGACTCCTCGCCTTTGGTCGAAAGGCACGCGGCGAACTCCGGCCCGACGGAGGCCGTGGTCGTGAAGTACTCGATAGCCTTCTTTCGAAGCTCTGCCGCTGATCTGTAGCCTGCGATCACATGGTGCCCCCACCGGTTCGGTAATTCTTACCGATTCACGAACTATCTACCGGTAATCTAGCACAAAGCGACCGAGTTGTCAACATGTTGTCCACACTTTATCCACAAGTTATCCACATGCGTATCAAAATCATACACTTACCACGTGAAAAAAGGCCCGGAAGCGTCAGCCTCCGAGCCTTCATGTGCGATCTCTCTGCGTGCTACCTATGCCGGATGCGCAGCCCCCGGCCGTTGCTCGAGAATGTAGGGCAGCGGTATCGGCTCAGGCAAACCGTGCTTCACAGCGCATCACCCCCTTTCACGGGCGGGGCCCTCCCCGTACCTGGCCGATGTAGGACATCGGATGTTTCGAGCACCAGTCACTCAAGCGCACCAATGCGTCGAAGGCATCGTACACCTGGGCTGATGGCTTCAGGAAAAGCACCCCACCGTTCATTATCGGGTACATATGCTTGACCACGTGCTTATTCCGGCGCATGCGCCACTTCCGAGACTTCCCGCGGTAGATTGGGCGGTGCTTCATGTCTCATGCCCCACATCCAAGGCGGGCCGGTCCGCAAACCCCTTTTTGAACGCTTCGACAAGCGCCGCCTTTTCTTCTGCTAGCAGTTTCCGGCGCCACGCCATAAGGCGGAACCATGTTGCGGCCCTCCATTGGCAGGGAACGGGAGGAGGAATCGAACCCCTACCCAAGCTCTCCGCAAGCCGCCACATGGACACCCTCACGGTCTGAGTGTGCCGGCCGCTCCCCAGTTCACCTTCGGGGACAGGACCGCCTTAGCCGGTGAATCTCGTACAGCAACCAGCAGAACGGCACCAGAATGCACACAAACACCAACGGCACCCCCCACCAAGTGAACAAACTTCCCCGCAGGTCCAGCAGATGCCACACGTACCCCGTCGCGAATAACCCGGAAAACAGCGCCAGCAGCGCAAACACAATCCGCTTCACCACTCCCCCTCCTCCTCCGGCCACTCACGGAGAGATGTTCTCTTCCTCCACCCGCCGACCACGTCAAACTCCCGTGTGCCCGACACATGAACCGAGTGATACCCCTTACGATAACACCAGTTCAGCATCCTAATGTACTCACCCGGAGCACACACAGGCCGAACAGGCTCCCACACCCCACCCTCCACCCGCGTAATGTGCGTCACCGTCACCGTCGCCGTCACCATGTTGGACATGCCCCTAATCTATCTCAAACCCCACACCTCGTCAACACCCTGCTTACACCACACCCGAAGCGCCCCGCACACGGATTGTAGTCTGTCTGTCAGGTACCCACGGTACTTGTCACTCGCCATCCAGCGTGCAGGGGGGGGGGCAGGGGGGGTCGACGTATTCACGTATGTCGATACGTGCATTTAACTGCCAAACTGTTGACAGCCGTCACTGAGGCCGACCATATCTATCCGCCCTGATATCAGCGACTTACGGCCTGCTCATGCCCGCCAGATTTACATAATTGTTATTATGTGCCGCTCCTGTAGAATCAGTGACTTACGATGCAGGATCGGCCTTCGTGGTCGAGGGGTCGTTAAACACAACCTGTAGGGGGTCGAATCGTGACACGATTGGGGCGGAACGTGACACGATCTTGTGTACCTGCGTGCGTCGGCGAGCTCGAGATGAGATAGCGAGGTCATCGTTCCGCATCCTCTTGTCCCGTGCCATCTCTCCTCTCGTCCCCTGCCCGCTCTCTGTCTCTACCACGTGACTGTGGCTGTGAGGATGGCGGCTGCTATCCAGTATATGACTCGTCTGTAGTCTCGCGTGGGGACGTATGCGATGGCTGCGGCTACATCGATGACGATGAGTATCGAAGGCAGGATCTTGTGGTGTGGGATGCTCATGTGCCGGCCCATGACCTGAGTATACTGCATGGGGCATGCCTTGGCGGACACAGACCCCCTCTTACTCCCCCGGCCGGATTGCTGAGGGGATTGGAGGCGCGTCTTGCAGGGCATGGCCGAGCTGCGGCCGCGAGGGATGGTTACTCGACGGGGCGCTCGGTGCGAGCCCTGACGGAGAGAGCTTCGTGATGCTGGTCCGCTCGCTGTCGCGGCGCCGTCCGCTCTGGAGCCTGCTGTGCGGCACAACGCGTAGCTCAGGCTCACTACTCCGCACCCAGGCGGATTGCTCCGCCCATGAGGTAACATACCTCGCCGCGGGCTTCGGCGCAACTCCCACTTCGGTCGTTTCTACCGATTCGGGCATTCGCGTATGCCGATTGGGGAAGAAGTTACCGATTTGGGCTCGTGTTGTTTAAGCGCTCAAGTGGCGTTTCTGTGCTGGAATCGGTGTTTCGTATGCTTGGCACGCTACTTGCAGTATATTAAGTGTGGAAGAAAAGGAGAGGACCTGATGAGCGACAGAATCTTGATAGGCGGGCAGGCACTGGTGCAGTACGGAAGCAGCCGCGGAACTCGGGACACGGACTA
>Ga0105099_10002166_pt1 | contig 11815 bp, 4 predicted proteins | sample PPLLak3cmMay2015_2_FD_79138 | JGI IMG/M metagenome (GOLD analysis project Ga0105099, IMG submission 79138) | Freshwater sediment microbial communities from Prairie Pothole Lake near Jamestown, North Dakota, USA - PPLs Lake P8 Core (1) Depth... | ecosystem: Environmental > Aquatic > Freshwater >...
AAATGTAATCGCGGCAAATATCCACCCCGACGGCCTGATAACCCAATCGGACCAGCCATTCCGTCGTCCAGGCGTAGCCGCAACCCAGATCGAAGATGAAGCCGTTGAGCGGCGCGCGGAGAAGAGATGCCGCCGCCGCGAATCGCCCAACCAGATCGAGCGAAAAAATCGGGGCGAAGGGATTGAATGGAGCGACCGTCGCGGGTCCAAAAAAGCCCTCCGGTAGCGGCCGGCGGGTGACCGTCATTTCGGCTTTTTTGTGGTGGGCGCCGGGATCGGATGCGGATACCGAGTTATCCAAAGGGTTGGTCGCGGAAGAAGGAGAGGAGACAATGTCGAAGAATTCGGAAAGCTCCGCCTCGACCGCTTTTTTCCGGAATGATTCCAGAAACTCCCGATCCTCGTCCCAGAAACGCAAGTGATCGGGAAGCAGTTCCGGGAGTCCCTCTCGGAGTGGATACCATCGTCCGCAAACGGGGCAGACGAGAAGGCCGGAGATGATTTCGACATTCCGATCCCGACCGTCGGTGGAGGGCGGAGCGGCCTTCGGGGCGAGCCTTTCTGCAAGAAGCGTCTGGGCGGTTGTTTGCGGCATCGGTCCGACGACGGCTCCGGCCGGGCTTGTTCTCCGAGCCGGGGGCATTCGCATCGTCGTCCGTCGCGGCTCCTCTTCCGGAAAAACAAGAACGAGCTCCCCTCGGCAGGCGGGACAGATGAGAAGATCAAGAAGGGCGTAAAACATCCGTGTAAATCTCCAGCGTCCGCCGGGCGGCCGCTTCCCAGGAGAATTCCCGGGCGCGGTTGCGCCCCTGAACACTCATCTTTTCGCGGAGGGCGGGATTGTCTGCGAGGGCGGCCAGGGCGGCGGTGATTTCATCTTCGTTTGTCGGGTCGACGAGGCGGGCCGCACTGCCGGCGATTTCGGGCATGGAACTCGTTGCCGAGGTGATGACCGGAACGCCCGCAGCCATGGCTTCCATGACCGGCAAGCCGACGCCCTCGAAGAGGGAAGGATAGACAAAGATTTCGGCGCCGCGGATGAGGGCCGGGAGGTCGGCTTCGGGGACATATCCCGTGAGGATGATATCCTGTCCTCCGGCGGCTCGAACGGCTTCCATGGTCCGGGTTGTTTCAAAGTCTTCTTTGCCGACGATGACGAGTTGATGAGGCCGGTCGCCGATCGTTTTAAACCGGGCGAAGGCTCGGGCCAAGGCCGGGAGGTTTTTGCGGGGATTGAGACGGCCGACGCATAGGATGTAGGGGAATCGGAGACCGAATCGCCGTCGGATGAGCTCCGTTTCCGAAGGAAGTTGCGCTTCATAAAAGACCGGGTCGACGCCGTAGGGGAGGACCGTGACGCGGTTGGGGGGAAGACCGTAAGTGGTCACGATGTCTTGCCGGGAATATTCCGAGCCGACGATGATTCGATCCGCCCTCCGGGCCGTCCCGCGGATGAGAATTTTCGAACGTTGGACGAAAAAGCGGGAGAAGGAGGACGGCACGCGCAAAAAACCAAGATCGTGAATCGTTGCCGTCAGCCGTCCCCGGTGTATCGGCGGGGCGATGTATTGAACATGGAGGATATCGAGTTTGTCGTGAATGGAAGCGGCGGCCAGAAAGAAGGGGATGCGAAGGAACGGATTTCGGGCGCCGATGTTCCGGATTCGAATATTCGTTCGTTGGGGAAGCCCTGCGTAAAACGGATGCCGTTCATCGACGGCGTAGAGGAAGTAATCGTTTTTTTCGTCGATCGCCGTCAGCGCCCGGACGAGGCCGCGGATATAGGTGCAGTTGCCGGACCCCTCCTGCTCGGCGGCGTGAACGTCGATCCCGACGCGCATGGGTTAGAAGGCGCCTCGACCCGTGATCGTGGCCTCGAAAGTTTTCAGGAGAATCATGATATCCATCCATAACGACCAGTTGCGGATGTAATGTTCGTCGATGCGGAGGCGCTCTTCGAACGATATGTCCGATCGGCCGCTGATTTGCCACATCCCGGTGATCCCAGGTTTGACCTCGAAGAGGAGGGCCGGAAAAGAAGGAAGGATTCCGACTTCGGATTGGAGATAAGGACGCGGGCCGACGAGGCTCATTTCGCCGTTGAGGACGTTGAAGAGTTGGGGCAGTTCGTCGAGACTATGCCGCCGGAGAAAGGCGCCGACGCGCGTCACCCGGGGGTCACGGCTCTTGAGTTTTTTGAAGGTCTCCCATTCTTTTCGGGATTCCGGGTCGTTCTGGAGAAGGGCGGCCAACCGCTCCTCGGCCTTGCCGTACATGGTCCGGAATTTGACGATGAGAATCGTCCGGCCTTTCCGGCCGATTCGTTTTTGAAGGTAGAAAACCGGTCCGGGGGAGTCGACTTTAACGGCCAGGGCGGCGATGAGCATGATGGGCGCAAGGAGGACGATCAGGATGAATGCCAGGGCGTATTCAAATCCGGATTTGAGCAGGATGTTCCAAGGTTTGTGCAGGTTTTTTCGGACGACGAGGGATAGAATCTTGCCGATGTTTTCGATCTCGATCCCGGTTGTGATCAGATCGCCGGTTTGGGGGATATAGCGGATCGATTCCGAGACGCTTTCCCAGGTTTTGAGGAGATCGATCAGACGGTTGCGGGGGATGTTGGGGAAGGTGACGATGATGTCTTCAAAGGCTGTTTTCTCTTTCCAAACCTCGATATCGTTGTAATGACCGAGGATGGGCACGCCTTGAATGAGGCTTCCGATCCGGGCCCGATCGTCGGTCAAACAGCCGACGATTTCATACCCCATTGTCCGGTTGGCTTGGATGGCCTCGATGACTTCTGCCGTTTCGTTGGTCGAACCGATGATTAAAACCCTTTTGCGCCAAACGCCGAGGCGACGCAGGATCGTTTTCGTCAGACGGCGGAAAGCGGCGAGAACGCCGAAGCTGATGATCCAGGCCAGGGCGACGACCATGCGGGAAAAGGGGAAATACTCCTGAGTGACAAAGATCAGGGCCATGAGGAGGCCGAAAAAAATGGTGCTTCCTTTGACCAGAAGCCGCGTTTCCTCCCAGAACGCGTGCCTCTTTGTATACAAGCGCTCATAGGCGAAGACGGCCATGGCCAGGATGACAATAATGTACCAGCGGTTGATGTACACGTGAAAGATGACGGGCGAACGGTTGGAGAAATATTCGGTGAAAACGAGCGGGAGAATCTTCGTTCGGAGAAGAAAGGCGGCCACCAGGGAGAGGAAAATCGCGGCCGTATCGGAAAGGACGAGGACGCCGAAACTGGTATATTTTCGAGTCATCCGCGCGGCTGGGTTCATGCTAATTTTGTTAGATTTGAACACACTCCTCCGGATCATGTCAAACGACGGCCGGACTGACCGTCAAACAGTTTCCGTTTGTCTGAAGAATATAACTTCCTGAGCCGTTTAGAGCGGCGAAGAGACCATCCTCCGCCCCCTGTGGGGAACCAGTCCCGTTGGTTCCCCCCATGGAGCATCGCTCCATGGGGCGCCCCTCCGCTATGGGGGCTTGAGGACGGTCTCTCCGCCGCTTCAAAACGGCCGATCCCCAAGCCCGCCTGGTGTTCCGACATTAATACTATTCGAAAAATCGGAATTTCAAATCGAAAACTTTACGACGGACAGAGGACTGGAACCGCGGATGAACTTCAATATTTCGGAACGACGCGGACCGTCAGGCGGCGTTTTGTTCCCTGATTTTTATCCATAAAAACTAAATCATAGTCGCCAAAAAATCCCGGTCCGAGTTGCCAGTAAAGAACGCCACGATCGGCGTCAAAGGTCGCCCCGATCGGCAGCGGCCGGAGTTCGGGGCCGACGATGAGAAAAGCGGAAAAAAGACTCCCGTCTTCGTTGTTCCCGAGAACAACACGCCCCTCTGATTTGTTCTTGAGGCTGAGATTCATCCCCAGTTTGTCCCTTAGAGGGACATTCCTCCTGATCAGTTCTGAACCTCGGACCTCGAGTTCCTTCATCGTCTCGTCCGCCGTCATCGGATCAAGATGGATCGTTACGCGTTCCAATTCGGAGATCGTCAGTTTCAGAATTCCGTTATGATCGGGATCTATCGGTTCGGCGGGGAGAGAAAAGTCATAACCTCGTCTGACAAAGATCGGGCTTGAGGCATCATGGAAAAGGTTCTCGATCTCATGGCTCGACGGGGTTCGTCCGGATTGTCTAGAGCTCGATAATCCTCCTGAAAATCCATCCGGCTGAAAGGCCCAAGTTTTTTCGCCGTACGCCGCTGTTCCGGATGTTTTCGCTTCATCACCGGTGGATGAGGCTCCGCCCCCGGTGTTCAAGACACTAAAGAAACGACTCCCAATTCCGTCGGCTGCGCCGACCGAATCGCTCACGACCCAGGCGAGGGTATGCACGCCGTTGGCAAATCCGGTCGTATTGAGAGGATATACGCCCACCGCGCCATTGCTGTTGGCGTATCCGGGAAACAAGGTCGCGATGTCCGGCCGGTAGTTATTGTAGGCGGGCTGACCGATCGGCAGTCCGTCGACGTAGACCGTGATCGTCGACCCGTCGATGGGAATTGATTTCGGCATCGGCGTCAAGGCCCACCCGAAATTATAATACGTCGCTCCAGCGGCCGTTCCGCCTTGGGTCGGCGTATCGATCGCTCCGAACGGCTTCGTGGCGGTGAGATTGTTGACCGTGATCGTCTTTTGTCCCAGAGACGCTTGGTGCCCGTCCTTGTCCGTGGCAATCGCGGATAGGATGAAGGTCCCGTTCCCGCCGTTGGGGAGGAAGTTGGTCAGCATCATGTAGCCCCAACCCCCGCGGTAATTCAGAGGATACGAGGAATAGAGCGGCTCCACATCAGGCCGAGCCCCCTCGACGAAGATCGCATCGCCGATATAGACCAAATCGAAGCCCTCTCCGGTGACCGGATTGCGGTAGATTTTAACCAAGATCACTTCGACGTCGTCCAAGGCCCAGCCCGTTACCGCGATGCTGCTGTTGACGGCGACCCCTTCAGAAGGCGTGTCGAACGAGCCGAAAGGCGATTGTCCCGCTCCCGAGATGACATTCAGGGTGACGGAGATGGTCTGGGGAGAGTTGGATGCTCCCGTCGCCGTTACGCTTATGGTTCCCGAATATGTTCCTACGGTCAATCCGGAAGCATTGATGCCTATGGTCATAGTTCCCGTTCCCGTCCCCGACGCCGGATTCGCGGTCAGCCAGCTTTGGTTCGATCCCGCCGTCCAGATGAGCGTCCCCGTGCCCGAATTGCCGACGACGACCGATTGAGACGAGGTCGAGACCGATCCGAAAATATTTCCAAAAACCAGGGATGTCCTCGACAGGGAAATCTGGGGAACAAGGGCGACGGCAGCCGAATAATTTTGATCCGCTTGGTTCGTCACAACGCTTGTATAGGAACGCGAGGCCGGAGTAAACGCATACCCGGCCAGAGTCGGCGTCACCGTTCCCGTCCAACCGTAACTCACCGTTCCGGCATATTGACCGGAGGCATTTGCGACCGGATTCCCCGGAAGACCGGACATGACTACGTTTGGAAGGGCCGTCCCTCCGGCCGTTATTGTCCCTGATACCGAATAAGTCAATACGGCGGCCGTATAATCCTGATTGGCCTGATTCGCCGTGATATTCGAATACGATCGGGAGGCCGGAGTGAATGTATATCCCGCCAGGGTCGGCGTTACCGTCCCCGTCCAACCGGAATCGACATAGACATAATATTTCCCGGTTGAATCCGTGGAGGTGACGGTTCCTCCGGTTGAGGGGGAGATCACGACATTCGGGATCCCGGTTCCCGATGACGATCGGACATATCCGGTAATTTGGACGGGAAATGCGACATTGAAAGAGATCGTAGCCCCGGCCGCCCCGACGCTTAACAGGCTCAACCCGCCGGGGGCTCCCGTCGAAAGGAAGCTCGAAGGGTTTGTGCCGTCGTTGATCGCGGTCCGTCCCGCCCCGCTGCTGAAGGCGGCGCTGTTTGGGGTCCCATTCACCGTGAGCGTTCCTCCGGGTCGATAGATGTAGACCTCATCGGGAGGGCCGTTGCGATTGCCCTGGCCGTCTCGGGCGGAGTTGATTCGGTAAACAAGGAGCCCTTCGCCGGGGAGCGAGATCTCGAACGCTCCGGTTCTCCGGCGGTATTCGAGAACGAAGTATTCCGTGGCTGAGGATTGGGATCGGATCTTGTAACAATTGCCGGTCGCGGATATCAAGGGATTCAGAGTGTACGTTCCCGCGGTCGTAATCTCCGGGATGGAGGCGATCCATGTCCCATAACGCCATTTCATAAACGCGCCCATGTGTTGGGGCGGAGTGAGGTTTGTTTCCATCACGTCCCAACGCCCCACGGGATTGATCCCATTTCCCGTGTAATGGTAAAGATCGGGCGCGCCGATGGAGTGGAACATCTCATGGCAGAGAACGCTGACGCCGAGAGTGGATTGGAGCTGGAGGTTATAAGTATAGACCCGCTTTCCGTTTATGTAAGCGCTTTGGCTGTAAAGAGCCCAGGCATGCGGCCAGAGCAGGGAAGCCCAACCCGTTGGCGATCCATAAACGACAAAGACGATATTATCAACGTTTCCATCTCCATCTCCGTCGACGATGAGTCCGGCGGGAATCTGGCTCGCCACGGCATTGACGGCATTCAGAAGAAGCGTATGTTCCCGGTTCATCCGGTCGATGCCGCTGTCGCCGCCCGTATAGCCCCCGGGGTTGGTCGCAGCGTTATAGGGCTGATAATAGCCCCGGGGCTGGGCGTCTTGATAAGAGACGACGTTTACACCGGGAGTGGGATAAAAAGTGGATTGGACCGAGAGGGCGTTGTAGGAAGTCTCTAAAAAATAATTATACATCGAGCTTGTGCCCGCACCGGCATCATTGAACTTTTGGTTGTATGTCGATATCGGGTCTACGAACTCGGACTCGCCCTGGAAACGGATAAAGACGGCAATATTCGCGATGGAGCCCGTCTTTGGGGTTGGGGAAAGGTCATTCATCCCTTGAGCTTGAAGAAAGTCTCTCCGAACGCGTTCGATCCTATCTGCGGACATCCGCAAGCCGGGTTTCAACCCGGCCGCGGCGGGGTCGATCGTCCCGACAATGAACGCTGAAGGCCGGATATCCCCGTGGGGAGCGGGCTCCGCATACACATAATAGCCGGTGACCGAATCCTGGATGATCGTGTATCCGGCGGCGTCGTGAAGCCAGTTGTAGTATTCGTCGCCGCTGGCCAAACAGCGAAGAACATCGCCATTCGGCTGATGGAGCGTTTGAGGGATGTTGACGAGATACGCCGCCTCAAGGAGGCCGGCGATCATGAAAACGGCGAAAAAAAATAGACTGCGACGGAACGACCTTGCTTTTCTCATGCCGCTCGCTTCCTTTTCGACAAAGCTATTATACGCTCATGCCTGCTTCCTGGAAATAGGGGCTCCTTCAGCTATGCGCCTCCAGAAAAGACTGCGAATCATCCTCAGGTCCGCTCCGGAGGCCGCGTCTCGAAATATCGATGATGTCCGCCCTCATGCTCTGATCCCGTTCCCTCGACTTCTGAAGACCGTCGATTGGAAACAATTTAGATGCGTTTTCGAAAATCTGGTAGAATGGCTCGCAGGTTTTGTGGTCAATTCTGAGAGCAATAATATTTCTTGACATCATTTTTTTTTTCAATGTATTATTCCTCCCGCCGGTATTCAGGTTGAAAATTCAGCAATGGGAGGATTTATGAAAAGAACAATCGTCGGCGCTTTGATTGCGTTGTTGTTTGTCACGGCAGGAGGTTTTCTTTTTGGGCAAAGCGGCCTCTATGACCGAATCGGAATCATATCCGAACATGGCCGCTTTGGTGCCGTTCCCGAAGAAAACATAGATTTATTCACCGGGAACTTGACTCTTCGTTTCCTTGACATCAATCTTCCCGGGCCCAACGGCTTGGACTTGAAAATCGGACGCGTTTATAATTCAAAAATCCTCAAGGATAGATTTTCCAGTAATACTTGGGGAATTCAACAAGAACCTTATTCCTGGGTGGGAATGGGTTGGTCGATGCATATGGGCCGGGTTCATAATTATAATACAAACCTTCCGGTCATCGAGTTCCCGGATGGAAGAATGGAAACGGCCTATCCGGCCACATCGGAATATCCTTCGAATTCTTTTTTAACAAGAGATTTTCTTAGATATACAAATGACAATGGCAACTACAAATTGTATTTTAAAGACGGGATCGTATGGACCTTCGGAGGAAACGCAAATCTCACTTATATCGGCAGTTTGGGGCAGGTGGTTGTTGAGACGGTTCTTCTTGTGACAAGAATCGAAAACTCCTACGGGCATTCTATTAACATAACCTATAAGCAGGGGCTTCCTGTTATCGATGAAATTACGGACAGTCTGAGCCGAAAAGTCACCTTCATCACCACCGGATCCTCTACTTATCCGAAGCTCGATTATATCCGCTTAAAAAATGCCGCCGGAGTTGACGTCATCTACGATTATACCGTTGGAGCTTATACTTATGGAGGATACTATCAACTGACTCATTTTAAATCACCGGAAATTTCTTGGGCTTCCTACGAATATGGCTCCGGCCAAACCAATAACTATGAATTATCTGCGGTCAACACCCCCTACGGCGGTTCAATGAGATATTCCTATGCCACACATAACTTCTATTGTTACTTGGAATCGTTAGAGTCACGAGTTGTTTCGCAGAAAAGGATCCAATTCACCTCTTCCGGATCTGAAAGCGTATGGAATTTCGCTTATCCAAACTACCAAAACGCCTCGACGGGAACAGTGACTGTTTCCGGTCCTTTATTCAACACAAGTGTCATTTATCATGCCTATTCCTCGGCGGCCCCCTGGAAGATCGGCCTTATGAAAGAAAAAACGCTTTCGGACGGAAGTTATTCGGAACAATATGAGTATGGATCTCAAGTTCTTTCCAGTTGGGATTGGATCGTCTCCTTAACCAACTTAGGAGATGCAACCGCTCCGCTTTTATCCAAGGTTAAAAGAATACGTAAGGGAGAGGCCACCGACGCAGAAGAGTATATTTATGGGATCACAGACTATAAAAAGTATGGTCTTCCCAGTCAAATTAATTCTTATTGTGGAACTTCCGAGACCCGAAAAAAATATAAAACGCTGACATATTATTTTATAACCCACAGTAATAGTCCATTTGCCGCTAAATACATGCTTTCTTATATCGACACCGAAAAGGATTATGAAAATTCAGGCACGCTCTTAAAGGAAACCCAGACCAACTATTATGATATCGCCGGATCTTGCGGGGCTATCGATTGGATAAAAAGGCTCAAGTCCAGCGGGAACTATTTAACTTGGGACTATACATATACGAGTAGTAATCCCAATTTCATTACGATTGGTGTCAATCTGCCGGGTACCGCCGGTACGGAATATTACGAATATAATTACGGCGTGTTGTCAAAAATCATCCGGCCGGGCCATACCGAGCTGTCGCAAACGATTTCCAGTCATGACAGCTCGGTTCTTGCCGAGACGAATCAGCACGGCGGGACGTCTTCATTTACCTATGATAACTTGGGCCGGATCACGAATATCGCCCTGCCGTCCGGATTCAATCCGGTGAGTGCGACTTGGTCCACCAACTCCGTTTCCATCTCACAGGGTGGGAACACGGTTGTAAAGTCCTGGGACGGAATGGGCAGGGATCTTGGATTCGTCGAATCCGGGGATGGAATATCGTTATATTATCGGAAGGTTCTCGACGCCGAAGGCCGCCCGATTTCCGAGATCAAGGGAAGCACGAATTCCTCCGATATCTACAACTATGAACTCAACGCTTCCGGTCAGATCACTAAAATCACAGATCCTCGAGGCAAGATAACAAATATTGCCTATGCCTCAAACCCTAATAAAAAGACCGTTACAGACCCAAATGGCCATGTCTCAGTCTATACGTACAACGATCTTCCGGGCTTGGTTACCCAAGTTAAAGATGCGGAAAACCGTTATTCCGACCATACTTTTGATGGTCTGGGCAGGCTCACCGAGGCGAAATACAATAACTCCCGCACCCAATCCTATTCATATGATCAATTGGGAAACGTGACTTCTGAAACCCATCCTGAAACGGGGACCATAAATTATGCTTTCAATGCTGAAAACAATCTTCAGTCGCGGGTATGGGCGGACTCTACCATCAATTATGCCTATAACGCTTCAAACCAAATCCTATCTCAAGCCTCCAGCGATGAGACGATCGATTATTCGTACGACTCCCAAGGCCGAGTGAGGACGGTTTCCGGCTCGAAGGGGTGGCAGAGGGGATCGATTCTTTATAATTCATTGGGCGCCGTGACTCGGGAGATTATTTCGATTCCAGGGCTCAGTGGGGGAAAAACAATCAGTTACGACTATAACGGTAATAATATCCTTGCTTCGATCACTTATCCCGACGGGAAAGTCGTTTCCTACACAAATAATGGCCTGAATGCGCCTGAGACGGCGGCGTTCAATGGAAAGAGTCTCGTCAATCAGATATCTTACGGATACAATAAACAGCCGACCTCGATTTCGGTATCCGGAAACAACACGCAGTATACGGCTTCTTATAACAATGCGGGATTGATCGCGAGTCAGGGGCTTAATAACAGCGGAGGGTCTGTATACAATTCCGGTTATACATATGACAATGTCGGGAATATCACCCGGATCAATCAAACGACGCCGGTCATGAGCAGCGATTTCGGATATGACTATCTTAACCGATTGACATCCGCTACTTATACCGCAGGCCCGATTACAAACTATGGCTTTGGTTATGATGAATACGGGAATCTGAGAACTGTAGGGGAAATGGGAGGTCTCGTTTTCAATGCCTCTATCGATCCGACGAACAGAATTTCAGGCTTTTCATATGACAGCCGGGGAAATCAGACGTCTTCAGCGCCGAGATATTATATCTGGGATAAGAGAAATCGACTTACACAGATATCGAATGCCGGAAACCTTGAAGGACAATTTCTCTATGATGAACGAGGACTGCGCCTTAAAGCCGAACGACTGGATTCGACTCCCGTCGCCCTTACCGTCGTCTCGCCGAACGGCGGAGAATATTGGGTTAAGGGGAGTGTTCAAAATATTCAATGGACCTCGCAAGGCATCGTCGGGAATGTCAGGCTCCGTTACTCGATAGACGGCGGCCTGAATTACATTGAAATTGCGTCATCCACTGAAAATGACGGCTTGTATCAATGGACGATCCCGAACGTTGACTCCAGGAATTGCCTTATCGAGGTGGCCGAGACGGCCGGTACTCAAAAAGATACGAGCAATGCCCCGTTTTCTTTTGTCACGTCCGATAAGCCGTGGATCTATTTAGACCGTACGGCCTTGAACTTTGGGAAGAATTCCTCGGGTGTCATGACATCGACGCAAACATTCCGAATTTATAACAATCTTTCGGGGCCTTTGGTCTGGACCCTTACGCCCTCCGTGCCATGGATCATTTGTACTCCTTCGTCGGGAATGAATTTCGGAGTGGTCAGCGTATCGATCAATGCTTCCGGCCTCTCCCAAGGTTCCTATCAAGGCTCCATCGTGGTTTCTGATCCATGGGCGCTAAACGGTCCTCAGACCTTGACGGTTCGTCTGGATGTTTATGGAGGGACCGCCGCTCCTTTCGGTTGTTTTGATTCTCCTTCCAACGGCCAGGAATGTTCCGGAACGATCGCCGTTACCGGTTGGGCCCTCGACGATATTGAAGTTCAAAGCATCGAAATCAAACGGAATCCCGTTGGCTCGGAGACCGGTGGACCGGATGGCTT
>Ga0105099_10002168_pt1 | contig 11809 bp, 7 predicted proteins | sample PPLLak3cmMay2015_2_FD_79138 | JGI IMG/M metagenome (GOLD analysis project Ga0105099, IMG submission 79138) | Freshwater sediment microbial communities from Prairie Pothole Lake near Jamestown, North Dakota, USA - PPLs Lake P8 Core (1) Depth... | ecosystem: Environmental > Aquatic > Freshwater >...
ATATCGGCGTCGCGGAGGTTCTGCCAGAAGTCGCTTTCGTGATTGCGCAATTGCACGATAACCGCTGTGCATCCGGCAGGAGCGAATGACGGGTCGAAGCTGCAGATGCGCACCATCATATCTTTTGCGAAATGGTTGCCGAATTTCAGTTCGCGGCACAGGGGAGTGTGGATTTTCTCCGATTCGTTAGTGAACAGTCTTTTTATACCGAGCGACACCTGGATTATGGCGCTGAAGGGAGTCAGTTTTTCGAATCGCTTTTTCGTGCCAGGGTCAATGTATTTCCGGTCGAACAGTTTGAAAAGCGTGGTGTGCAAATCAGCGGCGGATACGATATAATCACCAGTGTATGCGGTGCCGTCTTTGCAGGTGACGCCTTGTGCCGTGCCGTTGGTAACCTGAATGGTTACAATCTCTTTATTGTTTTCGATGATACCGCCAAGTGACAGGTATCGTTGCATACATAATTGTATGATTGTGCCTGAACCGCCCATCGGATACCCTGCTCTTTTTGCGTTCATCCAGGCAAGCGGCGCAATGGGCGCCATGACTGCGAAGTGATCGTGGTGGGGGAATATGGATTTGAACATTTCCCGCATATCAGGGCTTTTAAATCTGTCGGCGAACTGTTTGACCGTCATGCGTCCCCATTTGAGGCGGAAAAATATCAGGGGAAGATACTTTTTCAGGAAACGGATGCCGTCTGATGCGGTAAACAGCTCGGGCGCTTTTTCGAACGGAAGGTCGAAGGTGCCGAACTTTTTTATAGCGCCGATAAAGTCTTCGATTAATGCGCCGTCAAGCGGGGCGAGGCGGTACATCTCCTGTTTAAGGCGCTCTGCGTCGGTGTATACGTGAAATTTTTTATCGTTGTGCTCAACGCAGATGAATTCAGGATAGTTGTATATGGTCATCCGTTTGAAATCGATGATTTCGTTGAGAATATGGTGGATGTTGAAATCCGGGGATGAGCCGGGGAGATAGTTGGTGGCGCCGTCAAAAGTGTATCCTTTACGCTTCCAGGAGACCGATATGCCGCCGCAGGACGCGTCTTTTTCCAGTATTCTGGTTGAAAATCCGTTCATCTGCAGGTAGCAGCCTAATGATAATCCGGCATATCCGCCGCCGATAATGATAACAGTATTGTTTTCCATTGACAGTTCCGATCAGTTATAATAATCGAGTTGAACAACCACACGCGCTTGCTGGTTTTTCCAGGCTGCCGGGTTCTCCCAGTTTCTTCGGTCCGAGGAATCTGGTGAAGGAGTATTCCTTACAAGCTGGTTGCTATTGAAAATATATAAAGTGTTGATACTATTTGACTATCGTGTTAAAATAAAATATATTCCATTATGGTTGCAAAATGGTATCATTCCGGAGGAGGGTAAAATGCCGGCGATTACTCTGAAGAATATTCCTGTTAATCTCTATAACTCCCTGAAGGAGAGTGCTAAAATTCATCATCGCAGCATTAACAAGGAAGCTGTAGCATGTTTTGAAAAAGCGCTTGGCGCTTTACGGATAGAACCCAATGAATTTTTAAGCCGGATTACAAACCTCCGGAGCCAGATACGGATTCCAAAACTCACTGAACGTGCGTTAAAGAAAGCGAAAGAAACAGGCCGGTCATGATTGTCGTGGATACGAATGTAATCTCCTATTTGCTGCTTCCGGGCGATCATACTGAAAACGCACAGGCAGCTTTTCGAAAAGATTCAACCTGGGCTGCTCCTCTATTATGGCGAAGCGAATTTCGAAATGTTCTGTCGTTTTATCTGCACAAGAATCTGCTTGCGCTGGACCAGGCGCTTTTGCTTTGTGAGGAAGCGGAGAATTTAATAAACGGAAATGAATACCAGGCATCATCAGGCAGCGTTTTAACATTAACCGCAAAATCAAAATGTTCCGCGTATGATTGCGAGTTCGTTGCGCTTGCAAAGCTTCTTGACATACCTCTGGTCACCTCTGATAAACAGATACTCAAGGAGTTTCCGGGAGTTGCCTTGCCGCTTACAAGCTTCGCAAAAACGTAAAAATAACCTGCATACTATAGCACGGAAAACCGTTTATACACGTAGTTGTGTTTCAAGGAAACGCGCAGAATATAGATGCCGTTGCCCAGGTTTTGAACCGGAAATATCCAAAGGTAGCCATTTTTTCGTATCGATGCATGTACCGGTCTGCCCTGCATATCGAATATCCGGCACGTAATATCTTTAGAAAAGGGGAGATACACGTGCATCTCATGACTATTTTGTTCAACGATTCTTATGGCATCGACACTGTTTTTTAACAGGGCGGGATTATGGGCTATGGGGTTGGCGCTGGAATAAATTCTGAAATTGTCGAAGTAGATGTACTGGTCGGTGAGCGGCGCCCAGTCCGGGGTGTTGCCGCCGTAGAAGGTGGAGAAATAGAACTTGTCGATTTTGACCGTATCAATCGCCCGGAATCGCAGGGTGTCGATGAACAATGCCTGCTTATCGTCAACCCAGACCTGTATTTCGCCGTTTTTTTTGTCGGGAGTATTGAGCAGTATTCGCTGGGTCAGTTTGTACCACACGCCACGCTGGAACGTGAAATCGATAGGGAAGTCCTCGCCCCAGGTTCCGGTTTTGCCCATGTGATAGCAGTATATGACCAGTTTCATGCCGGGTCTGAACATATACCGCGCGCTGAATCCGTTGTATCCGGTGACAGTATCGCCGCCGGTGGGGCACTCTGCACCGCACAGTCCGGGCAGTTTGCCGCCCTTGACGCCATCCCAGGCAGCGGGAAACAGGATGTAGTATGAAGCGTACAGCTCTTCGAATTTAGTAAACCGTGCCTGCCACTGGGCGCCGCCCATGGCAGGGCCTAGTCCCAGCGCAGGGTAGAGCACCTGGAGCGATTTTGCGTCAGGCGACGGATTCGTGACAATCCGCACCCTTCCCTCGTCAACGCCATCGTTCCATGAGGGGGTTTTCCAGTCAGCGTTCAGCAGTGCCTTTGTGTACTGGCCTTCGGGGTGATTATTGAAATTGACCTCAAGAATTGTGTCGGCAACGCAGATGCCGATTGGGAAAGAATAGAAAACGGCAAAAACCAGAGCTCGCAAAGAAAGTTGCGCTATACGCCGAAGTGATTGTACGTTTTTTTGCAGAAGAATAGTACTCTTCATTCGTATTTTTAAGGCCAATGACCGCAATTCTTATTTCGTATATGCTTTCTTGATCTCCGGTTCGTCCGGGCTGAGCGCGTACGCGTTTTTCAGGTGCTGTTTGTAGAGCGGCTCGTTTTTACGGAGTTTGGCGATTTTCGCCATGCCGTATGCCGCAAGTCCCAGTTTCGGATCACTCTCAAGAGCGCTTTTATAATACTTCTCCGCCCACAGCACTTTGCTCTGGGCAAGATAAACTTCCGCCTGTCCATATAATGCCAGCGCATTTTTGCCGTCAATGAACATGATCTCCTTATATATCTCAAGCGCCTGATCGTATTTCTTCTGCTCCTGGTAAATCTGACCGAGAGTAAAGAGCGCGTCGGTGTTTTCCGGGTCTACCGCGCGGATTCCTTCGATCGCATTGATCGCTTCATCCAGTCTCCCCTGACCGCGAAGCAGTTTTGCGTATTGAAGCTGGGCTTTGTTGTCCGGGCGTATTTCAATGACTTCCTTTAATTCGGTTATCGCCTGATCGGTGCGGCCCGTTTTTTTATACGCAGCGGCGAGCAGGGTGCGAAGCTCGGTGTTCTGCGGATGACGCTCCTTGCCTTTGACTAATATTTTAAGCGCCTTGTCATTGTTTTTCACCTTGAGATAACAGGTTGCAAGCGATATGATTATAGTGCTGTCATCGGGCGTTTTTGCGTATGCTTTTTCCAGATACATGATTGCCTCGCTTGTTTTGCCCTGTCGCAAAAGAATCGAGCCAAAGCGTGCGTTGGCGGCAGGGTTTTCCGAGTCAAGGATCAGGTACCGGTTGTACGCGTCGAGTTCTTCGTCGTTTTTTTTCAGTTTTCCATACACCTGCGCTGTTTCCAGCCATGCTGAAGCTATAGTGTCTGCCAGCGTGACAGCTTTTTTCAGCATCACCGCGGATTGGGAGAGGGTCGCGCTTTTTTTCGAATAGATGATGCCGAGCCGCAGAAAATTACGGTAGTCCTGCGGGAAAAGTTTTGTGTTCTGCAGGTAAATCTTGATTGCTTCCGCTTCCTTTGTTTTTTCACGGAGCGCCGCGCGTTTATGCGAAATTTCCATTCCGGGCCTCGTATTGGCCGTTGCATACCGGTCATACCAGTAGAGCGCTTTATCGTCCTCTTTCAGCGCTTCGTAGGATTTCGCCGTCAGAGTCATGGCAAGCGGAAGGTTTTTAACTTTGGGCCCAAGCTTCATTAAATCCTTGAAAGTCAATATCGCTTTCTCAAAACTCCCGGTATTATAATACGAATCGCCGAGCATGAACAGAAGATCGGGTGAGGCGATTTTGGCGGTTTGTGCAATTCCCAGGTATTTGAGCGCGTCCTGGTATCGGGATTGTGCGTACGCCTGTGTTCCTACTTTGAGCGCAACAGCGCCGTTTTGCCCTCCCATTTCCATATAGGTTTTGTATGCTTCGAGCGCCGCTTCGCTCTTTTTTTCCTTTGTATAGCGATCGCCCAGGGCCTTATATTCGTCGGCGGAGGATGGATCTGTCGCAGCTTTTTGACCGGCAGGCGTTACGGGCGCAGATCCTTCACCGGTGACGCCGGATGTTTCACTTTGCAATTCGGGCTGCTGCACGGCTGCGTCACCCGATGAATTCTGGCCCGAAACGATTACCGGATACAGGCAAATAATCAGGAAATAAAATAATACAGCATACTTCTTCATAAAGCCCCCTCAATGAAGTAGTTAAGGTTGAAAGATGTAAAAAAAATCCTCTTCTCGCTCAAAAATCCGGCGGGTGACTGACAAAAATCTATGAGAACCATGCAAGAGCCATTTCGTGAAATGGCAGCTACCGTTGCCCCGGAAACAGAGAAATTAAAAGCATCCCGCACCCGCGTGCAGATGAATTGTTGAGCTTTGTTTTCAGCGCAATGATGTTGAAATCAAAATATAATTATGGTATGAACACATGCAAGCAAATAGCGACGAGATGTGAAAAATGCGGCAGCTTGATTTTTATGCTTATAAAAATAAGTTGCGATCGTACACGTATTCTTCACAAAGTTATTTTTCAACGGCTTTCATGGTTGCTTTACCGTCACGAAAGCGGTTGGTTTTTACTGTTTTTTACAATGACGATGTAGAGACGAAACCCGATCTACACTATCCGGGTCATCATATATGCTGCAAGCACCTCGCTGTATTCGCGGATTGTCTGCTCTGATAATCATCTGCGGCAATGCGCTTTTGGGTCATGCTTGGAGTGATGCGGCGGATCAAACGGTACTTTCCGAACAGCCTGAATTGATACGGTCTGCCAGTTATACCTATCCTGTGCGACTTCTCAAAAAAGGAGTTCAGGGAACAGTTTTGCTCGATATCTATATTAACGAGCAGGGGGCGGTTGACGAGGTTGAAATCGCAGGCAAATCCCATCCGGTTCTCGATTCCATCGCACGAAGAGCGGCATTTCAATTTATATTCTCTCCGGCAAAAGAGCAGGGAGAGCCGGTTCCTGTCGTTATCCGTTTCCAGTATGTTTTTGACCTTGCACAAATCTTACGCGATATACGGTATACCCCCAATTTTTCAGGAAGGGTGATCGATGCTGAAACCGAAATGCCTTTTCGCAATTTTCCGGTTGTCTGCGATTTTTTCGACACAACCTCCGATACGGCTCTTTCCATGCCTTTTGGCGACTATATCCGGTTGATTTCGTCGGTAAAAGGGCAGGAGTATAACGATGGGAAGCTGGTCACACGGACCGACAGCCTCGGATATTTTCAATTCTGCTTTTTACCGGTCTGTTCTTTAAAAGTAAGGATTCAACCCCCGTTTCACAAGGTGTTTATATCAAAAGAGGCAATCACACCTGGAACAAACGCCAGATCCGTTTATCCACTTTCCGCCCTCACCGGCCTTAATCAAGAATCAGAATATGAAATTGTCGTGTATGGAAAACAATCCACGCATGAACGTATCAATGTTCAGGAAGCTGAATTCCAGTACGGTTTGACAGACGATATTTCAAGAATTATCTATGTTAAAAGTTCGGTAAACCAGTTTCCCGAACGGGGCTCCGCAATCCTGATTCACGGCGGCGGAATATATGATAATTCCTACATAGTCGGTCGCGTGCCGATGCTTCCGCCGTCGCATTTTACCAATTATCCGACGCTCGATATCAGCGGAATATTGATCGCTACAGTCGAAGACGTTTCAATTATCACCTCACGAATAGGCGGGAGGTATTCAAATGCAGCGGGGTGTATTGTTTCGATGAAGCCGGGAATATACCGGCCTGCGGATGCGCGATTGATTAAACACCGCGAGCTTGTCGCAAATGTGAGTACCCGCAAGATAGATTTGTCGCTGTCAACACCTCTGCGCAAAGGAAAGGACCTGTATCAGATATCGTATACCCTGGCCAGTCAGGGGTTTCTGTGGATGTGGGACGCCAGTTATAGAATCAGTGATTTCGGATTGGCGCCGCCGGAGTATTACGGGGATTTGAATATTACCGGTACGAGTAAATTTAAAAATTTTGATATGCACTCATTTGCATGGCTTGCCTGGGATGCATATCAGTATTCACCGTATTATAAAGAGGGGTATATTTTCCCCTGGGGAGCGGGAAGTGTCGCTTTTGAATCTACAAACAGGAAAGCTGTGCACCGGGTTGCGGCTGGCGGCTCGTCTCAACACTATTATGAAGGTAAACGAATCGGAACATATTCCCCGCTCAAAGCGGTTCACCGGGAGAATGCCACTATTGTGCTCGAATCGGAGTCCATACCGTTGGGACCGTTCACACTGGATTGCACGGAACGGATGGAATATATACGCTGGTACGGATCAATTGATAAGCGCTCCTTTCTGGGAAGCACACCTGATATTATCGTAAGGAGCGGCAGCGAGGTGCATTTGCAGGGTCACCTTGGCATAACGCATAAAAACGATTTCATCAGCTTCGGCTCCGATGTTCTTGTGGGAAGCGTAACCCGGTATAAAAATTTCTTTGTTGATCCGGGGCTCTGGTGCTCAATTCCCCATAAGGGCGGCTCCATCGACTTTGATCTCGGCATTGTCAGCTCGTTGCCGGATATCAGGGGTATGCCGGACGAACGCTACCGGGGTGAAATAAATAAAACCTATATGGCAACCTCGCGTCTGGAGCATGTTTTTTTCCGGCAGACTACGAAGATATCTTTGGAGCCGTATATCCGGTGGCGGGATCAGTGTCCGAGCTTTTCTTATGAGTATCTGTATCCGATATGGGTTGATACCCTTGCAACACCGCTCTATGCAGGCGGGATTAACTGCAGAGTATCTGTTGTGCGCGAAAAAAGGTGCGACATCAACATAGCCGGTACTGTTGGGAAATCATACAGAATAGAGCACGATACGCGTATGCCGTATGAATGGGATATTCCCTGGTCGGTCAAATCGTTTTTTAATTTCCACTTTTTTAATAATCAGTTCCATGCATCATTCAATTCAATCCTTTCTGCGGGGATTCCGTATCGGGATGTTAACGACAATAACACACTGAAGCGGCCAGCCATCTATTTACGGCCTGATATTCAATGCGAGTATCGTGCAAGAAACCTGCAACACCGGTATTTTACGCGATATGATCTGTATCTGGGGTGTCAGAACCTGATTGGCCATAGAAACAACATCGAGCCGTATTGGCAGGATGACATGAGCATGCGGTGGGTACAACTGACGCCTCGCATGATATATCTGGGTGGGCGGTTTGCGTTCAGAATGTGACAATGCTATCCCTTCATTTAAGGCACTTTATTTTATAAGTATAATCCCCAAAACTTTTCCATCTTTTCAAACATAAGTTCCGAGCCGTAATTAACGTTAACATTTACTGCATGTAAGGAAACTATTTCTGAAATTTTAATAATTCTTCGTTATATTGTGATATGGGTAATACAAGGAGGGGGCATTTATCCATTTGCTTCTATTAACCAAGGGGGGCAATGATGTCTGTGAAAAGAGTGCTGCAGCACGGTTTTGTGTTTACGTGCATAATGATAGTGCTTTGCATTTCTTCAGTGTCGGCGGATCGTAAGATTTTTGATGAAAACGGCAACTGGACCGGCCTGATAAACGCTAATCCAGACCCCAACGGCGAGGTATGGACTGTCGGCGGATACCGGCCCATGACACACGAGGAAGAGGCTGCAATTCCCGAGATGCCGCTTGCGCCAAAATACCGTAACCGACCCCTGCCAGCAACTGTTGACAACACCCTTAACCCTGAATTCCGCCCGATATTCAACCAGGTAGGCGGAAGCTGCGCGCAGGCGAGCAGTGTCGCCTATATCTACACCTACGAAATGAACGTGCTCCGCAAGCTGGCCAGCAACACGCCGGATAATCAGTTTCCCTACGGGTACACGTATGACTTTCTCAATGGCGGAAGCACGAGCAACGGTTCAAGTTCTTCCGGGGGATGGTCGATCATCAAGACGACAGGGTGCCCCAACGTAACCGTTTTTGGCGCAATCAATGGCGGCTTGAGCGGCACCGCATGGATGAAGACGTACGACAGCTACCACAAAGCTAATTTCAACCGGGTCGTTTCCACCTATAAGATTGCCGGCCTGACGGTCCCCGACAGCCTGACAAAGCTGAAAAACTATTTGTACGATCATGCGAACGGCTCTACAAAGGGAGGGTGCGTGGTGTTCTCGTCGTATCACGGATTCGATTTCTTTACCATTGCCACCGGTCCTTACTCTGGTAAGAAAATCGCCCTGATACAGAGCGGCGACGTCGATCACTGCATGACGTTCGCAGGGTATAGCGACGAAGTCGGCTATGATTTCAACGGCGATGGAAAAATCACCAACGATGTTGAAGTCACCGGCAACGATACGCTCGACGTACGGGACTATGAGCAGGGCGCAGTACTGCTCGTCAACAGTTGGGGAACCAGTTTCGGCAACAGCGGCAAGGTATGGCTTGCGTACCGGTCACTCGGCTCCATTTCGGGCAAATCGGTGAGTTATCCGACTGTAGCGCTAAATACGCCTTTTCTGGAGTTGAAGGTTAATTTCACGCATGATACCCGGAACACGCTGGTAATCAAGACCGGGTTTTCTTCGAACCTCAGCGCCACCACACCGTCCGAGACCAAATCCTACGGTAATGCGTTCAATAAGTCCGGCGGCGCGAATCCTCTTGAAGGGAAAGGCGGCAGCAGCACCATCGAGATCGGGCTGGACATTTCCAGCTATACCGCCAAATTCGTCGGCGGCAAAGGCAAGGTGTTTCTGCAGATCGCCTCTACCGGTGGCACCGGCCAGGTAAATTCGCTCTCCGCGATGGACTATACGGGCGGCGCGACTCCGGTCGAGACCAAATGCGACCAGTCCAACGTCGCGATCACCGGAACCATCAACATGGGCATTGCAGTGACGCTGACCTCTCCCACGCCGATAAAACCCTCCACAACCGACACCAAAAGCGCTGCCGGATTGATCGTTGAAAAAACAGGCAACGCTTATATGCTGACACTGCCGTCGGACGCGCGGCATACGGTGCGCATCGTCACCATGCAGGGCAGGACGGTGGAATCGTTTGTCTCAAACCAGGGGCAGACCCGCTATATGCTGGGTAAGGGGCTTGGCCGCGGAGTGTATATGGTTAACGCAGTTTCGGCGGAGAAGGTTCTGTCGAAAAGGATAACGGTGTTTTAAAGAGAATGCCCTGTTAAAACAGGAGCACTTTCTTAATTTGTTTCAGATTATTAACCCTGACATGCACAAAACAGATCCCTCGCGGCAATCGCTGCGCACGATTTTCCCGCAGGTTCCATCGAATCGTCGATACCCCTGATTGGGAATTTATGATACTGTCTTTGGAAGATAGCAACTGCCCCCGGCTGTTAAAGAGCTTGAGTTCAATAGCAATTTTGCTTTGTATGCTTTTATAACGATTTGAAATATCTACAGATATGTTTTTTGTGAAAGCATTGTAGAATATTTTGAAATCAGCGGCAGCCGGAAGTGTTTGCTGAATATCTTTTATTGCTACAGGGCCCGATTCGTATAAAAAACCCCGCAGGCGGAATGAGTTTGCGGGACGGTTGTTTACATATTCGTGCATTGCCGAATAGACTATGAGTGATTTTCCCTTTGAAGGTGCATGGGTGATAGTCACGGGGGTTTCTCCGTCCATAATTTGCTCTTGAACTGGTATGGTTGTAGTTCCTAAAACCTTTCCTTCCGGGGTTACTTTTGTTATGTATATTTTTGTTTTTGAATAGCCTAAAACCAGATAATTTTCACCGTCAAATATTGTTGATGATTTCAAGGATATCGTATCATCGACATTCAATATTTCAATCGTATCCAGCTTGATTCCCGCCTCAGAAAACCTGTTGCCAACGATTTTATTCTTTACTGCCAAGGTGTCAGAATATCGAGTGCCTGCAACTAAAAAATTATTACCATCGAATGCTATAGAACCGTTTCCTCCTTGAAATCCGATTGGTTTTGAATCTAAAACCACCCCCTCAAATGAAACTCTTTTACCGCCATATCCTCTACTCGATTTCTCGGGATTATAGGGCCCCCAGATTACTAGATAGGTTGATTTTCCCGCAGCTATTTTAGGATATAATCCTCCCCATTGTAAACTTAAAGACTGTGTATCGATAACTGCGCCCTGTGCGCTTATTCTGAAGCATCGGATTTCCGGACCATAAACTCCGCCTGCAACCATAAATTCTTTTCCGTTGAATGCGATGCCTGAAGCCGACATTAAGTTTGGGATATTAATATCCTCTACAACTATAGAACCATATGGAGAAATAAGGGAAGCGCGTACTTTAATGCCGGTACCCCGCCATAAAAAAAGGTGGTTTGTATCACCAAAAGCAATAATCGGCAAATCCTGGTTGTTATCAGGTGATGCTGCGAGAGGAATCGCCGGATAATCTATCACATTTCCCGACAGGTCTACTCGCGCGGCGTATGTTTCCGAATAATCGATATGGTTGTCTCCTTTTCGCGTGTCGCTCCATACGACCATGAAATTATTTCCGTCAAAAGCGATTGAAGGGTTGCCCTGAGAATTTGCGGAATAGGTAAAAGCCTTTGGATCGTCTAAAACTTCACCTAGGTATGAAACACAGGAGCAATAGAGGTTTTTAAAAGCGTAGGCATTTATTCTCGGAGATGGCCAGACTATCATGTTGTTTATCCCGTCAAAGCTTACGCAGGGGCCGTCGTGGCCATTTCCCATTTCCCAATTAGATATAAAGACCGACCCGGTGTCAAGGATAACGCCTGTTTCTGATATATTCGAATAACATATATTGTAAAAATCCTTCATGTTTTTTTGCCATACGAGTATGAAATTTTTACCGTTATATTCAACTTGGGGGCAGTCTTCTTGTTTAACGTCTAATGATATCGGAAACCCATCGTGAGTCAATAATTTACCGGAACGGGAAATCAGAGTACCATAGAGATCAGCGTCTGATTTTTGTGGAAAATTATAACTTTTCCATACAACAAGATATGTTGTATCGCCGTGCGTATTATCGCCGGTTCGGCAGGTTAAAATCGTTTTATCCGGCTTGACATTAAACGACAAAGCGACTTGAATAAAATATAATTCAGGGTGCCGAACGGCGATTAGTTTTTCTCATCGAAT
>Ga0105099_10002169_pt1 | contig 11806 bp, 9 predicted proteins | sample PPLLak3cmMay2015_2_FD_79138 | JGI IMG/M metagenome (GOLD analysis project Ga0105099, IMG submission 79138) | Freshwater sediment microbial communities from Prairie Pothole Lake near Jamestown, North Dakota, USA - PPLs Lake P8 Core (1) Depth... | ecosystem: Environmental > Aquatic > Freshwater >...
CATAATATTTAAAAATCAGCGACATTCCCGTCCCCAGGCTGAAACGGGCGGCCACCCAGGGCGTCAAGAGAGACAGGTTATTGGACCCGGAGTAGTATTCGACGCCGGCCTGGGGATAAATCGCCGCGGGCAACGGCCCGGACAAAATAAGGAGAAAGGCGGCCAACGGATAAATAAGGGATAGGCGCGTTCGGCCGGGGAGCCTGTTGATTTCGGTCATGAGCTTCCTCGTTGTCCGGGCGGTTCGGAATCAAAACGTTCGGTCTTGTCCCAGACGCGCTTTCGCTTGAGAACGACATCCTGGGTGAGACCGCGGAGGACGACGAACGCCCAGAGCTTGGTATAAGTCAGGTAAGCCAGAAACGTCACTCCGAGCATGGGCCAGGAATCCTCCTCCTCGTAGGACAGGGCGACGAGGACCTCGAGGACGAAGAGGGCCGTGGCTAGAATCCACAGCTCGGTGAACGGCCCGGCGATCCGAAGACGGACGAGCCCGAAAAGGGAAAGGATGAAGATGATGTCGGAAAAAAGGATGGCGAAGACAAAGACATAATAAAGGAAAAACAGGTTGAAAAGCTCGAAGACCATGAGGTTCGGCCGTCGCCGGAGCAACTGCGGCAGCCGGGCTCCGAGAACGTAATTGTTGCCGCGGGCCCAGCGGGTGCGCTGCCGGACCCAGGTCCTCAGCCGTTCGGGTTCCTGCTCCCAGGTGACGGCCGTGGGCAGGAATTTCACCAGGCGCTTCTTCTCGTAGATCCGAAAGGTCAGCTCGGTGTCTTCGGTCAAGGCCTCTTCGTCCCAACCGCCGGCTTCTTCCAGGTCCTTCCTCCAGATGACGAAGTTCGTCCCGGGAAGGAAGGCGATTTTCATCAAAAACCAGCGGCCGGCTTGGATGATGCCCTGGAAGGCCAGCGATTCGAGGTGGATGAAGCGGGTCAGGAGGTTTCGGTCCTTGTTGTAAACCCGGAAAAGCCCGGTGACCGCGGCTAGGCGGTCGTCCCGGACAAGCGCCCGGCAAAGGCGGGCCAGGGAATCCGGTTCGGGGCGGTTGTCCGCATCATAGACGGCAAGGGCCTCGAAGCGGGTGATTTTCAAAGCACTGTTGAGAGCCGCGCTCTTTCCCCGACCGCTGCGGTCCGTCGGGATCCTGAGCAGCGTGATGCGCGGATCGGCCCGCCCCGCCGTTTCGACGAGGTCGCCGGTCCCGTCCGTGCTGCCGTCATCGACCACGATGATTTCCATCCGGTCGGCGGGATAATGCAGTCCGCAAAGCCGCTCGAGAAGGTCGCGGATCACCTTGGCTTCGTTCCGGGCTGGAATCAGGATGGAAACCCCCGGCAGGTCGGCGTCCGGGACATCGGGCTCCCGCTCCTTTCTCAAGCGGCGGCGGAACCGAAATCCGGCGGCCGTCAAGACGAACTGGTATAGGAGCATGAGCCAGATGAAGATGACGGAGAAGACGAAGATCCCGTCCCGGAGAAGGCGCAACGCGGCCGTCATTTTCTCACTTTCGCCGAAACGTACATGCCGGCGAGCACAAAGACGGCGCCCAAGCCGAGGAGATAAAATAACGACGAGGACAAATATCCCAGGACATTGACCGCCCTTACGGCCGGCGTCTCCGTGACGATTTCCAGGTCATGCCGGCCCCGGGGGAGGATGAGCCCGGCCTTGTCCAGCGAGGGGGTCCGGTTCTCCCGGTCGACGAAGATCTTTTCCGGCGGCCGGCTGAAGGTCAGGGCGATCGGCGTCGGCGAATCATACTTGAGAAGGAAAGCGTTTCCCGAGGATTCCAGGTCGGTAAAATTTCCGTTGAACGTGATCCGGAAGGACGTCGCACCTTGGTCCAGAACCCCTGCTTTTTTAAAGGTCAGGCGGCTGCGGCCGGCCGGAATCGATACGCCCCGTTGACCGAAAAACGGCCATTTCACTCCGTTAATGAACGGGACGACGTCGGACCGGCCGAGAAACAGCGTCACCGGGCGCCGAGCCTCGATATCAAATTCCGTCCGCGATCCGCCGATCGTCACGTCCGAGCCGAGGACATAGGAAAGGAGGTCGATGTCCGTCGGCAGCACCGTCGACTCGGAATAAATCGCCGCCCGGCCCGAGGGTTGGGCGGCGTAATAGAGTGTCGTCGCCAGCTCGGTCCCCGTGGCCAGGGCGGCGGGGAGAGGCGTTCCCCGCAAGTCCCGGTCCGGAATGCAGTTGATGTCGAACATGAGCCGGGACGGGTCCTTGACCAAGGGTTTATAAATCTCGAAATATTCGGCATAGCGTGAAGGGAGGGCGCTCCAGCTCCGGGCCGGATCCTCAACCTGGAGGGTGAACGGATGGGCCTCCATCAGGTCGATGACATCCCGGATGTCGATTCCGCAGTCTTCGACGATCTCGGGATGGGCCAGCGTATCCATGGCCGTGACGATGATTTCCATGTCCTTCCGCTTGTCCCGGATCGCACCCTCTATCGCGTTCAGAAAATAGGCATGGAGATCCCGGGTCATCGCCGTCCGGAAATCGAGAAAAGCTTTGAAAGCCGCCGGATTCCGCTTCCAATGATGCGCGGAGCTCTCCCGGAAGAGATCCCGGGGATCAAAGCCATGAAGCGCCCGGAAATCGCGCCGGACATCGTCGTTCATCGGGGTGAATTTGGCCGGGTCGGCGGCCCCCCGGTTCGTGTCGAAATTCAGCTCGGCCAGGTTGACGCCGTCCCAATCGTAAGCCGCCAGGAGGCCGGCGACAAACGTCCGGACCGCCTCCCGGGCGGCCGGATTCCAGAGATTCATGAGATAGCGCCAGTGGGTCTGCCCATCGGCCCCGGACGCTGTCTTTTCCCGCCATTCAGGATGATTCTGCCAAAACAGCGGCGTGACCTGGGGGAGCTCGAACCAGGCATAGACCGCGATTCCCTGATCATGGCAGAGCCCGATGAAATACCGGTAATCAAACTCATAGGCGGCATAAAAATGCCAAGCCGCGAGGTAAATGACCTTGATTCCCCCCGCCTTCCACGACTTGACCAGCTTCTCCCAGCTGACATCCTGGCGCAGGCCGGGATCGAAATAGAATTCAAGGTCATTGCGCCGCACTTGGAAGGCCAGGCCCAGAGATCCCTTGAGATACTGGGGAAGATAAGGAAAGCGACTGAAACCAAAATCAGTCCGGGGATCGAACGGGACGCCGAAAAACAGGACCTTGCCCTTCCGGAACGGCTTGACGATGGCCAGGTCGGTCCCCCGGACGGCATCCTTGGCTAAAATCGAGGCCACGTCCGTAACGAATGGATGGGTATCGACCGGCGGGTCCCAGGTCAAAGTCGGAGCCGGAACGGTCATTTCCCTCACGGCTGACACGGGCACGGTCCGCTGCTCAAAGCGGATCCCCAGGGCCCGGGCCAAAGCCGTCTCGCCGTCGGTGATCAGAAGGCCGCCGCCCGACGCATATTCGACCACCGAAGCAATTTCCCGGGGGCTAAGGATCAAGGCGGCGGGATGAGGGACGACCAGGAGATCGACGTCGGAGAGGCGGGCCGAAACGAGATCGGCCGGGCCGGCCCGGCCGGGATTGAATCCGAATACGTTGAGAACCGAGAGGAAGCTCGCCTGGTCATGGGCTTCCTCCGGAGAGGGATCCGGCTTTAAAACGACCATCGTCCTGGTCAAAGTCAGGAGTTCCGCATCCGGACGTCCTTTCCACAGCCGGGCGATCGTGTCGCCGATCGAGCGGAGTCCTTTCTTCGGACGCGGTTCCGGAAGAAGGTCGAGGGCTTCGAGGACGTAAAACGACCCCTCCGCAAGCGTTGCTTTTTTAGTGACGAGTCCGTCCCGGCGCTCGGTTCCGAATTCTTCCCAGGTCGTTTTTCCCGCGGCATCGACGATCATTTCGTGGAGATACTGATTAGCCAGGGTGATCCGGCCTTCCCCCCCGGTCGAGGTGACCCAGACCGAAGGCGTCCGGACGTTGGCCGGAAAGGAGCGGATCGAATCGAAGGTCCAGCCCTGGCCCTTCATCTCCCGGACGATCCGCTTCAGGTGCTTGACGGCGACGAACGGATGGAAAAAGAAGGAGGCGATTCCGTCCCGGACGGCGGTCATCCGTTCCGCGTTGATGATGATCGGCCCGGGGTCGGGGCGGCCGACTTCGACATAACCCAGGTTCTCGGGGATGAGTCGGACGCCGAGGGATTTCAGGACGAGGGAATACGGGAGGATCTGCTGGGTCCCGCTGATCTCGGCAGCCATGATCCGGTCATAGAAGGTGTCGAAATACCGGGCGACGATCCCATAAACCTCCATGGATGCGGAATAATGGGGCGTTTCCCAGGCCAGCGGATAGAGCCCGTTGGCGAAGCATTCTTTCAGGGCCAGCTCAATTTTTTGGGCGACCCAGTCCGTCGTCTCAAAGGAAACCGGGGCGCCGGCCACGTCATCCCAGAACTCATAATCGTCTCCGGATATGCCCCGGAGCTGATGGCTGGCTCCGTGAAGGATGATCGTGCCGCCCTTGGCCACGGCATACTTCAAGGCGGCCACAAGCTCCGGCCGGCCGGTCAAGGAGACCTCAGCCTGGTTGGCCGGATTGCGGTGCACGGGAATCAAGGATACGGCAAAGGGGACCTTTTCGGAGGAAAGAGCATCAGCCACCCGGCGGAGATTTTTTGGGTCGGATTCGGGATTCACGTCCTCGACCCGGACCAGGGCTTTGCGGGACGCCGCATGGTCCTCCCCGAGGATGTCGTGAAGGAGGTCCATCAAGATCAGGAAACGACCGCCCTCCATGGCGTACGAATACGGCGAATCGGCGAAAATCCAGAGATTCCCGGAATTCAAGGCGTAGGGATAAACGGTTCCATCCGGCGCCCGCATGTCGGCCAGGATTCGGACCGGAACTTCCGGATCGTAAATTAAATCCTGGAAGCCCGGATCTTCTTTAAGAAACGTTTTTCCCTTGTAGCGGACTTCCAAGCCGGATCGCTCCAGATAATCACGATGGGCAAGTCCCCACTTCCGGCCGTGCGAGTCGAGAAGCCGGTCGACATGCATGTGGAGCCAGACGATCCGCCCGGTGAAAGAAGCCAGGTCCTCGATCAGGCCGGTGGGGAAATCAGGCTGTCCTTCTTCACAAACGACGAACAAGACGTCTTTGTCCTTGAGCGTCTCGGAGCGATAATCCGCGACAGGAAGCAGTGTCTTCGAGGAAACGGAGGAGAAGTGATCGAGGGCGTTTTCAATATAGCGGGCCGATTTAAAGGCCTCCGATTGCCCCCGCGGCCCGTCATAGAGGAGAAGGACATCGTTGGCTTGAAGGGGGAGGGCGGCCGCCAGACAGAAGAAAGTCGCCAAGAGCTGGAGACGCTTCATGTGCGCTGGCGCTATTATAGGGGAAATCAATCCCCTTGGAAAGCGCGCGCCTTCGCCCATTGACAGGCCGAGACGCCCCTTCATAGAATACGAGCAGAATGAATGTCCTCGTCGTTTTCGGCACCCGGCCCGAGATCATCAAGCTGGCCCCTGTCATCCGCGAACTGAAACGGAAGCCCCGCCGATTTCGGGTCAGGCTTCTGGCCACCGCCCAGCATCGCGGCATGCTGGACCAGATGCTCGACGTTTTCGGTTTGTACCCCGACATCGACCTCAACGTCATGCGGCCCGGGCAAAGCCTGGACGGCCTGACGGCCAGGATCGCGTTGAAGGTCGGCCGGGCGATGAGAGACGAGCGTCCCGACCTGGTGATCGTCCAGGGGGACACGACAACGGCCATGGTGTCGGCGCTCACGGCCTTCCACCAGAGAATCGCCGTCGCCCACGTGGAAGCGGGGTTGAGAACCGGGGACCCGGACGACCCCTTCCCCGAAGAGATGAACCGGAAGGTCGTCAGCGCGCTGGCCTCCTGGCATTTCGCCCCAACCCGGGGAGCCGCCCAAAATCTGAAAAACGAAGGCGTCCCGCCTTCGCGAATCGCGGTGACGGGAAACACCGCCATCGACGCGTTGGCGATGATGGACAAAATTCTCGTCGATCGGCCGCTTCCTTTCCGTCTTAAGCCGGAATCCCGGCTGGTCCTGGTCACCGCTCATCGGCGGGAAAGCTTTGGCCGGCCCCTGGAAAACATCTGTTTGGCCTTGATCGATATCGCCCGAACGCATCCCGACATCGAGATCGTCTACCCCGTCCATCCCAATCCAAACGTCCGGGCGGCCGTCAAAGCCCGGCTTTCGGGACGGGAGCGGATCCACCTGGTCAGGCCTCTCGATTATTTCGAATTCCTTCCTCTTTTAAAACAAGCCCACCTCGTTCTCACCGATTCCGGAGGCATCCAGGAGGAAGCGCCGTTTTATCATAAACCCGTGCTCGTCCTGCGGAAGAGGACGGAGCGCCCCGAAGGGTTGGCGGCCGGCGTTGCCCGGTTAACAGGCACGAAGCGGGCGGCGATCGTTCGAGAAGCGTCGCAAATCCTGGACGATCCCGGCCTTCATGCCCGGATGTCGCGCGGGCGGAATCCTTACGGAGACGGGCAAGCCGCCCGGAGGATTGCCGTTTTCCTCGAAAAACGCTCAGCCTCAATAAAAAATACTCGGGATTAAATTCAATAAGCGCCTGATCTCCGGAGCAAAGCCAAGGCGCGTTCGTATGTCTCCAGCCGGACGGTTTTCGAAATGGAGTGGTCGCTCATAAAAATGTAAGGGATCCTCTTCGTCCGGATCGCCGCAAGCTTCGGCAGGATCTCGGCCGCGAGCGCGTCGGGGTCAACGGCCGGATGAACCCGCAGGCGTGGAGGATCAACGGCAGGCCGTGGTCGTGGCAAAAACCCGCGATCCGGCGGTGACAAGGAAGGATGAACTCCCGGTACATGGCCGGGGAAAAGCACGGGCCCGGGCGTAGCCCCTATCGTCGTAAGTCCAGAGGCCGTCCGGCTTTCCAACCTCGCGGATCAGGTAATCGAGATGGAGGATGATGTTGTCGGTGACGACCGTGCAGAAATCGTGAATCCAGGCCGCTTGAGTGTCCTGCCGGAACCATTCGAAAGCCCCGTCCGCGTCACGCGGTCTTCGACCCAGGATGTCCTTGACATGTCCTGAGCGTCGATTTATTCTTTCCCCATCGCGGTGTCGGAAAAATGCGGCCCCTCCTTTCCATCGGATTCTCAACGACGTCGCGTCTTCCCCGTCAGGGTCAATATGCGCGATAAGGAATAAAACGATGCCGCGACCCGAGAATCTCAGACAGTATTTGTGGACGCTCCTTTTAATTTGGACAGCGGGGATCGCGGCTTCTCTGGTCTGGAATAGAAGTCAGCTGAGCCAATCCCTGTTGAATGTCGCCCGCACGAGCGCGGAAATTTCTTTCGAGAAAGACGTCATCTACCGGATCTGGGCGGCTAATCACGGAGGCGTTTATGTGCCTGTTTCGAAGACGACCCCGCCGAATCCTTACCTCACGATCCCTCATCGCGATATCGTGACGGCCGACGGATTGAATTTGACCTTGATCAATCCGGCCTATATGACCCGTCAGGTTAATGAATTGGCCCAGACCGGAGGCGGTTTCCAGGGTCACATCACCAGCCTCAAGCCGATTCGGCCCGAAAATCATCCGGATCCCTGGGAAACGGCGAGTCTGCAGGCTTTCGAGCGCGGAATCCAAGAGGTCGGCTCCATCGAAACCTTGGCCGAAAAGGAATATTTTCGCTTTATGAAGCCTTTTCGCACGGATAAACCCTGTCTGAAATGCCATGAACAGCAGGGGTACAAGGAAGGGGATCTCCGGGGGGGCATCAGCGTCTCCATCCCTATGGAGCCTCTCCGGGCGATCGAACGAACCCGTAAAGGCCAGCTGTTTCTCGCTCACGCTTTTTTATGGGTCTTCGGCCTAGCCGGAATCGGCTTCGGAACCGAGCGTTTGCGCCAACAGGTGCGCCAACGGGAAAAAAAGGAGGAAGAGCTGCGGGCCATGGCGATCACCGACCAGCTCACAGGCATCTATAACCGGCGGGGTTTTCTGACCCTTGCCGGTCAGCAAATCAAATTGTCTCATCGAACCAAGAAGGGCGGAATATTACTCTATGCCGATCTGGACGGGATGAAACAAATCAATGATTCGCTCGGTCATGAGGCGGGAGACCGGGCCCTCATCGAGCTCGCGGCCGCTCTCCAAAAGGCTTTCCGGTCCACCGACATCATCGCCCGGATGGGAGGGGACGAATTCGCCGTTCTGGCCATCGATACGACGGAAGACAATATCGATGTCTATCTGACCCGGTTGCGGGAGTGGATTCATTCCCGCAACAATCGGGACAACGCGGAATTCAAAATCGCCTTCAGCGTCGGCTATTCCTTCTATGATCCGGCCAAACCCTGTTCCATCGATGCCCTCCTCTCCTCGGCCGATCGGCAAATGTACGAGCAGAAGAAAAGCAAAATGGTTTAAAAAGCCCGCCGGCCGACGATCGCCGACTTTAAGGCCGCGCGGATTCCGCTCGTTTCTTTGTGGCCAACGGCGGAACCTCTCCGCGAGCCGCCAAGGGAAAATCAATCCGCGTCCTCACCCCGCCCTCGCCGCGGATCGACAACCGGCCCCCGATCTGCTCGGCCAATACCTCGATCAGCGTCGACCCCTGGGTTTTGCGGGGAGCGACCGGTTCAGGCGGCAAGCCGATCCCGTCATCTTCGACTTCGAGTACGCCGTGATCCTTCCCGCTTCTCAAGCGGATGGAGATGCGGCCCCTGTCCCGTTCGGCGAAGGCGTGTTTGAGGGCATTGATGATCAGCTCGTTGATGATGAGACTGAGGGGAACCACGATTTCGATGCTCAGGGTCAGGGGTTCGATGTCGAGATCCAACTCGATTCCCCGGGCCTCGGCTCCGCAGATGTGCATGATCGACCGGGTCAAATCCTGCAGGTAGGCTTGGACGTCGGTTTCGCTGACGCTGTCTGTCCGAGCCAGCCGGTCGTAGAGCGAAGCCAGGGCTCGGAGCCGATGGCGGGATTCTTCGATGGCCCGGCGGGCCCGCTCGTCCTGGATGTCGCCCGATTCCATGTTGAGCAAGCTGGATATGACGGCGAAATTGTTCTTGACCCGATGCTGGAGCTCCCGCATTAGGACGTCTTTATCGGCGACCGCCCGCTTGAGATCGGCCTCGTACCGCAGCCGCTCGGAAATGTCTTCGTAGATGGCGAAAATGCTCCGGATGCGTCCGTCGATCATGATCGGAACGCCGATGATCCGGACGGGCACGAGCCGTCCGTCCTTGCGCCGCCGGAAGGATTCCTTGTTGGCGATGCCGCCCTCGAACGTCACAAGGGACAGCTTTTCCGCTTCCTCCAGCAAACCGTCCGGAACCAGGACGTCGTGGAGCTTGCGCCCGACGATCTCTTCGGGTTCGAACTGGAAAATCCGGACAAAGGAGGCGTTGACCGATTGGATGACGCTGTCCGGATCCATCGCCACGATCCCGTGGGGAAGGTTGCGGAACAGCTGCTCGAACCATTCCTTTTGAAGCCGAAGCTCATCCTCGATCGATCCGATCGACCGGGAGGCGTCGATCGGCGTTTCCCCGGCGACGTCCTTTCGGCTGGTTTGATGTGGGGCCATGACATATCCGCCTTCGGTACGATTCTCTCACAACTCAGTCGAAAACGAATCCTTTTTTTCAAAGATCTATAGGCAAGCATCGTCAACGATCAGGACGGTTTTCACAGACCTTCCTCCCCGGATGCCACCCTCATGATTATTCCTGTTGAGGGGGATTGTTCCTCTTCCGACTCGTTAACCGATAAGCGAACAATGAGGCGAAGGGATCGCCCTGTCAAGTCAGATTCGATGGTTCTCCATCAGCCATGCCGGCAGCCGGCCGATCTGATCCAAAACGGCATCCGCGCCGGCTTGGAGAAGGGCTTCTTTCGTGCTTGCGCCGCTCGTGATGCCGACGTTGCCGAGCCCGGCGGCTTTGGCGCAGGCGATGTCCCAGATATGATCTCCGACCATCAACGCCTCATCGGGTTCGACCTTGAGAATCGCCAGCATTTCCAGAAGATGGGCGGGATGAGGCTTGACCCGGGAGACGTCCTCCCTGGCGAGAAGGGCCTCGAAAAGAAATCCGGCCCGCCGGAGGAGCGGGCGGACGATCGTCGCCGAATTCCGGGTGATGATGCCCACGCGAATCGACTTTTCGCCCAGCCAGGCCAGAACATCCTTGGCCCCGTCATGAGGAGTGGATCTTTGCGCCCCATCGCGTTCCAGCCGGAGGACCGCGGCGTCCGCCTCTCTTCTGAATTTCCGACGCGCCGCTCCCGATAAAAGGCGTTCTCCTCGGTCGATGGCTTCCAGAATGCCCATTCCGGACAGCGTCTCCTTTGAAAGTCCGTGGGCGGAAGCAACCTCCATGACGGCGTTGCGCATGGCCGCGAAATCATAGGGGCAATTGAGCAGCGTTCCGTCCAAGTCGAAAACGACCGCTTTCAGCAAATCCTGGGAAGACATCGCTCCGGACAAGGAATCCTCGCCCTACATTTCCAGGCGATCGCGCAAGCGACCTGCGGTCAGGTTCAAAAGGAGCGCGGCGGACGGATAGCGGCCCCGGTAAAAGAAAGATCGGGTGGCATTCATTTTTCTCTCCGGGGATAAGGATAAGGCATTTCCCGCGGAATAGAAACAGCGCCCGCGCCATTCCTCGAGGAATGGCGGCCGAAAGAAGGCCTGGTAAGCCGATTTGTCATGCATTATTTACAAAATTTTTTTAAATCGGTCTGTCCGTAATCCGACAAGCCTGTTCATTATCGAACAGAAAAACGCGCGTTTATCATATACTCCATGGCTGGAGCAGGAGTTATTTTTGGCACGATTCCTGCTTAATTAGGCAATGGAAATATCAATAACCCATGACCGAGCAACTGCTGATCGACGCGGCAAAGGATGGGCGTCCCGGGGCGCTTGATCAGCTTTATCTCAAACACCACAGCCGCATCTTCAACCTGGCGCTCCGCTATGTCTGTTCCCGGGAAGATGCCGAGGATGTCGTTCAAGAAACCTTCCTCAAGGCGTTCGGCCACATCCGGTCCTTTGAAGCCGATTATGGGGCGGGATTCGCCTCCTGGATCAACCGGATCTGTATTCATTGCGCCATCGATTATCTTCGGGCCCGCAAGCGCCAAAGGCAAGCCTCGATGTCTCTGGATGCTTTACCCCAGGATCCGCCGTCACCGACGCCCACTCCGGAGCAGCTCTCCCTCGAACAAGGCGTTTCCCGCCTGGTTCAAAACGCGGTCACCGAGCTTCCCTCCCGGCAGCAAATCATTTTTTCTCTTCGCTACCGGGAATATATGAAAATCCGCCAGATCGCCGTCCGTCTGGACTGCAGCGAAGGCAACGTCCGCTCTCATCTTTTCCGCACCACGGCCAGGCTGCGCCGCGCCTTCAGGGCTTCCGCCTGATATGAAGCGGTTTAAACATCCGATTTTTTTCGCCATCCCGGGTCTTTTCCTCTGCGCCTTTTTGCTGCTCGCCGCAACAGGCAAGGGACGTCGAGCCCCGGAGGCCGGCAATTTCGAAGGCGGCATATCCGGAAACAAGATGCTCATCCTCACGACTCCGGAATATCGGGGCTTTCTTGACGAATATATCCGGTGGAAAACGTCCCGCGGGCTCGATGTCGAGCTGGATGCGATCTCAGCCGAAAAGGGCGTGGAAGCGATCAAGCGAAAGCTTCAGGATAAATATGCCCGGGGAGGCCTCGCGTATATCATCCTCGTCGGAGATATCGATGACGTCCCCAGCATCATGCTTCCCGATGGCGCCTCGCCGGGAAACG
>Ga0105099_10002170_pt1 | contig 11804 bp, 10 predicted proteins | sample PPLLak3cmMay2015_2_FD_79138 | JGI IMG/M metagenome (GOLD analysis project Ga0105099, IMG submission 79138) | Freshwater sediment microbial communities from Prairie Pothole Lake near Jamestown, North Dakota, USA - PPLs Lake P8 Core (1) Depth... | ecosystem: Environmental > Aquatic > Freshwater >...
CTGACCAACCCCTATCTGATTGAGGCCGATTATCTGTCCGGTTTGGGACCCGAGGAAAAAACAATGGTTTTTGGCGCCGATGCCGAACCCCCGGCGATTTTTGTGTTGGTTACGATCCCGCCGGGCCAAATTAAGCAGATGACCGTTAACTTGCAGGGGCCCTTGGTCATTCAGACTCGGTCCCGGACCGGCCGACAACTGGTATTGGCCAACTCCGGCTACAGCCATTGCCACCCCTTGCAAGTAAAAAAATGATGGCAGGTTTTTTGCATCTTTATGCATACAGCTCCGGGATTTTTAAAAAGGACGCGCATGGGCGAAAAAATGGAAAACCGCGATTACTACAGAATACAGGATGTCTTACCGATCCTGGTGCATAAAATCGATAAGGAAATCAAGAACATCAAGTCTCGGGTCATTGCCGGGTTTATGGTCGCCCCGACCGAAATATTGCCGGAAGAAGGTGAAAATGCGGTCGATCCGAAAGTTTGGGCGCTCCTGATGGAAATGAACGCCAAATTGAATTTGATCCTTGAAAAACTGAATGTGCAAAATGAGGGCTTGGGCCTGGCTGAAACCAAACCGGTCAATTTAAGCCAGGGCGGCATACGGTTTAACACGAACGAAAAATATGAACCGGGCGATCTGCTGGAGATCAAGCTGTTGTTGCGTCACTGCCCCTTTTCAGCCGTTGCCTTGTACGGTACGGTCGTGCGGGTGCAGACCCTGTCGCCGCAGGAATCGGAAGTGGGAATCACTTTTCTTGAAATGGAAGAAGAAGTTCATGAAGTCCTGTGGCATTATATCCTGGACCGACAACGCGGAATGGTGCGGCGCCGGCGGGAACGTCAATTGGACCCCGCAGCCGAAGCTTGAGGGTGAAAAGGGGTCGGGTTTTTCAATTTTTTTTGGGATGGATGCGGAGTGTTTTTTAGATGAATGTTTTTATCGGTATGGGTCTTGTTTTTGGCTGTGTGATCCTGGGCTACCTGATGGAGCACGGTAATATGAGCGTTCTGTATCAGCCGGCCGAGCTCGTGATTATCGGCGGAGCAGCCGTGGGCGCTTTGGTGATTTCCTTGCCGGGTAAGCTGCTCACCTTGGTTTTGAGGGACATCAAGAAAATTTTTATCCACAAAAGTCAGACCAAAAACGACTTTATCAACCTGTTGGTGTTGCTGTACGATTTATGCTCCAAAGTCAGGAGAGAGGGCATCCTTTCCCTGGAAAACGATATTGAAGACCCTCAAAAAAGCGAAATTTTCCGCAAGCACAAAGAGGTGATCGAAGACCAGGAGGTTATGGAATTTTTAAGAGATAATTTCAGGGTCATTGTCATGGGGGTGCAGACCAACGATGTGGCGGAGATTTTGGAGATCGACCTGGAGAGCGCGCGTCGTGAAGCTCTGATTTCCTCGCAAAGCCTGGCGCGCACGGCCGATGCATTGCCGGGTCTGGGGATTGTCGCCGCGGTTATGGGCGTCGTGCTGACCATGGGAAAAATCAGCGAGCCTCCGGCCGTGCTGGGCGCCAGCATCGGCGCCGCCCTGGTCGGAACCTTTTTGGGGGTCTTATTGTGTTACGGTTTTGTCGGGCCCATGGCCATCAACCTCGAATTCAAGGTCAAGCAGAAAGAAGTCTATTTCAATGTGATCAAGACCGCTTTGCAGCATTTTGAAAACAGTCCCGTCGTGGTGATCGAAATGGCCCGCCGGGAGATCCCGTCCCTGGAACGGCCCTCTTTTAAAGAATTCGAAGACATTAAATCCAAATGGAAAACCAAAAAAGAGTAGTCAGAAGGCACAAGAAACATGAAGAACACGGCGGCAGCCACGGCAGCTGGAAGGTCGCCTATGCCGATTTTGTGACCGCCATGATGGCTTTTTTTTTGCTTATGTGGCTTTTGACCATGAGTTCCAACGAACAGAGGGCCCGGATCGCGAACTATTTCAAGACATTTAGTATCTTTGAAAAGGGCGGGTCGTCGTTCATGGAGTTTTCAAGCGAGATGGTGACCAAATTCAACATGATCGAGGATGAACTGGGCGGCGCCGACCCCAATCAACCCAAGCGCGGGGAAGAATCGCCGATGAATCCGGTTACGCCGCGGAATGTCGTAGAAGATTTGACCAAAAAGGAATTACAGGAACGGTTGCAGAACGATATCGGCCAAAAACTGGGCGAAGAAGCCGGAGCCCAGGTGAAAGTGGAGATGTTTGAAGGGGGGCTCCGGATCCAATTAATGGACACGGAAGGTTCCCCCATGTTTCATGTGGGCAGCTCCACCTTGACATCAAAGGCCAAAGAGATTTTGAAAGTTATTACCGAGCAGGTCAAAGGTTTTACCGGGAAAACCGCTATTGAAGGTCATACCGATGCCCGGGCTTATCCTTCGGAAGAATACACCAACTGGGAGCTTTCCACGGAAAGGGCCCTGGCGGCGCGTAAAGAAATGGGCCGCAACGGTCTCAACATCTCTCGTCTGATTCGGGTGGCGGGTTTCGCGGACACCGAACCGCTCATCAAAGACGATCCTTATGATTTACGCAACCGGCGGATCAGTATTTTGCTTTTCAGCAGCACATCCAAAAAAGAAGCGAAAGACCCCATTACCACCTACCTTTTGAATAAACCGGCGCCGGGGGTCAATACCAGCTTGCCGGTGACCAATCCCGAGACTCAGCCGTAAATATTTTTTCACCAAAGACACTTAAGCGCAAAGCTAAAAAAGCTTAGAGTCTTGGTGGTGAAAGATTTGCCGAGTCGCGTTAGGGTGCGCTGGTTTCCGTTTTCGGCAGGCGGGCGCGGATTTCCTTAGCGCGCTGCTCCATTTCTTCGGCTTCTTTGATTTTGTTGTCACCGCGATAATAAATGGCCAGGCTTTCCAAAAATTCAACAAATTCGATTTTATCCCGGGAATCGGCCTTTTCCCAGGCAGCCAGAGCTTGTTTGCCGAAAAGGTCGGCTTCGCCGTATTTATATTGAATCACGCAGAGGTGGAGCATCCTTTCAGCCACCCAGGCTTCGAATTCCCAGTTTTTTTCCGGAAAATGCTTAAAAGAGGCGAGCAGGCCGCGATAAATTTCTTCGGCTTGGGACCAGCGGGCCCAGCGAACATAGAATTCGGCATAATCCTTTAATTCTTCATAGTAAGCGCCGGTGTCCGGCTTCATCTGCTTTTCCCGAAGGTTATGCAGACGAATAATAAATTTTTCTGCCTGGTCGAAATTTTTTTTGTTATCGTAGAATTGAAAAAGACGTTCGATAGACCATTCCAGTTCCGGGCTGTCTTTGCCTAAAACTTTTTCTTTATTGGCCAGTTCCCGCAAATAATACATTTCGGCTTGGTCGGGTTTTCCCCAGGCATTGTAAAAGTTGCCCCTTTTGATCAAAAAATTGCCGAGGGTGACGTTTTCCGGACCGCGGATTTTCTCCCAAAGCGCCAGAGCGCGGGTGAAATACGGTTCGGCATAGGTGTATTCTTTGGCCTCATGATAATAACCGGCCACTCGTTCGAGATAGGCGGCGACCTTGGGATCTTCCGGACCATAATGTTTTTCATAGATGACCAGAGCCTGTTTGTAAAGGGACTCGGCTTCGGCGATACGACCCTGGACCCGGTACTGGGAGGCCAGGGCAGCCGTATCTTCGGCCACCTCCGGGTGTTCGGGGCCCAGGATTTTCTTCTTGATGGCCAGCGACCGCAGATAATAAGACTCGGCGGTTATAAAGTCTTTACGGCTCCAGTTGTGCGAAATGGCCGTGTAGAGCAAAACCTCGGCCAGTTCCAAATGATCTTTTTCCGGAAGTTTTTCGAGGACTTCTATTGCTTGGCGGTAATAGACCAGGCTTTGATCCTCTTGGCCTTTGAAAGCGGAAAGGGTTCCGAGCCCTTTCAGGGTTTTGGCGTAATTCAGGGTCTTTTTTTTGTTTGTTTTTTCATAAAGGGCCAGCGCTTCTCTGTAGAAAGGTTCGGCTTGAGCATAGTCCGCGGAAAAGCTGTAAGCTTCGCCCAGCTGGAGAAGCGATTGGGCCGTGCGGAGGTCGTGGGCTTTGAAATTTTGTTTGGCCCATTCCAAGGCCTGCTTGGCGAGTTCAAGGGCTTCAATGGACTTGGCGTAATCGGTGCGGGCCTGGATCAGGGTCGTCTGATATTGGGCGCTTAATTGATTCCATTTCTTATCGGCGGTATTGGCGCACATGGGCAGAAAGAAGAGCAGGACCAGAGCCGAGCCGTAGCGACAGGGATGTTTCATAAGGGGGACTCCTTTAAAAGGAATATGCTTTAATCTGGACGAGTCTTAATTAAAATAACGTCTTTTTACATTTTTTGAAACCGTTCATTCAATCATCTGGGTGGTAGGGGCGACCGGCTCTGTAGAGACTATTTTTACGTCTCTACATCGGTCGCCCCTACTGATTGAAGGCAAGATCATGGGATGATTGCAGAAACTACGGCTGCACCCATTCATAAGTATGATTGCAGCAATCGTCTCCGCTCATCAAGGTCTTGGTCCGGCTGAACCGGATATGAGGGTTCAAGCCGCTGCAAAAGCCGTAATCATAGGCGCAATAGAAGGCCAAACCGATATCGGCGGCATTCAGGCGGCGCATCTCGTCCGCAATAAAGCATTTTGTTACCTTGATTTGCAACCGTTGCGGCGTTCTTTGCTCTACCTGAAAGTTGAACTCTGCTCCCATCTGGTCCCAGAGCAGTTCCATGACCGCGTTGAGATCCCGTTTTGGCAGGTCGGCTTTAATCATTTTTTCTTTGATTTGGTCCGAGGTATGCTGGGCTACGACGTCTATAATTCTTTGGCCGAAAAGGTCCGTCAATTTCCTGAAGAGCAGGGCTCTTTCCGTCATTTGAGCTTTAAATTGCTCCGTTTCCCGGTTGTCCATTGAAATAACCTTTCAAAAAACGATTGGGGGCCTTCTCAATCCGAACAAGATATCCTTCGTTGCTAGGGGTTCAAGATTTTGAACCCCTACTTCTCGATTTGGATATAAGGGCTGAATTCCTCCAGCACGGCGCTGATCGGCGTTGCAAAGCCGATGCCTTGGGCATAGCGCGCCACCAGGGTATTGATTCCAATCACTTCGCCGGCTTCGTTCAGCAAAGGGCCTCCGCTGTTGCCGGGGTTGATGGCCGCATCGGTTTGGATGTAAACAACGTCTTCGATCTTTCGCATGCCGGAGACGACTCCGGAGGTCACCGTATATTTCAGGCCCATGGGGCTTCCGATCGTGTAGACTCGTTTGCCTTGCTCCAGCTTTTTGGGATCGCCGGGTTTCAGACAGGGGCAACCGGAATCGCTGATTTTGAGTAAAGCCAGATCGTATTTTTGGCTTTTGACGATTATGGAGGCGAAGTATTCGGTGCCGTCGATTAAGGAGACTTTGATATCGTATAATCCCCGATCGATTTTGTCGACAATAGCGGAATTTTTTTCATACCGCTCTTTCATCTCCTTCAGCTCTTGTTCCCGCGAGTCAATCTGTTGACAAAAATATTGATTCCTGTTGGCGAAGCTCGCATCCCGACAATATTTTTTTTGTTCCTCTATTACTCCTTCATTGTGTTTGATGACCCGCTCGGCTTCTTCGAGATTTTTTTTAAATTCTTTAAGTTCTTTGTCGTCTATTTGAATCACATGACGGTTGGTGATCACATAGCAGGTCTTATCGATAAAAAACCCGGAACCGACGCCCCAGCCGGTATCGATAAAAACAGTGGCCAGGCCGGCTTTTTCGACTATATTTTCAGGGTGGGCATAGGCGGCCAGCTTTTTTTCAATGCCGCTCAAGGAAGGCGGGGCGGGCGGGGATGCGCTTTGCGGCTCGGAAATGCCGGTCGGCGCGCCAAGCGGCGGAACAGGATCAACCGGCGCCGAACCGGAATCGGTTGCCGCCAAAGGGGTGTCTGATATTTCCGGGGAATCGGATCTCGTTTCCATTAGGGGCGGCTCGTTTTTTTGCGGGAACAGCGTGTTTTTAAAGAGCAACAAAAAGATTCCGGCCACAAGGACAAACGTCGTCAATCCGATCAGCACCGGCACATAGAGCGGCCGGTTTTTAGAGCCTGAGGTTTCCGGGTTGTAGTCCGGCGGAGCAGTCCGGACTGAGCTTTGTTTTTTTTGCTGCAATTGCAGATATTTCGCGAAAATGACGCCGCAGGCTTGACACTCCACATTGTTTTTTTGGTCCAATCCGCATTTCGGGCATTTCATGTTGGATCCTATCCGGATTATTTTATAAAGGACAAATAGGTTTGAAAAATTCAAACGCGCCTTGGTCGTTTATTTTTGCGATCACGGCACATTTGACGGGGTCGCCGGTGCCTTTGAAGCTGATCCGGCCGGTAATGCCCGGATACTCCTTGATTTTCGCCAGGGCATCGCGGAGGCATTGGCGGTTTTTGGCCGGATCTTCGCTTGGGCGGCCGCATTCGCGGAGGGCTTGTTGGGATAGCCCCAGACTGTCCCAGGTCAGAGCCGCGACCTCATCCGGTTCGACGCCGTACTTGGTTTTATATTTCTCGATAAAATCCTTGGCCACGCCGATCGCGCCCGGGGCGACAAAAGGTGTAATGAAAAAAAGACCCCGACAATCGCCGCCGCAAGCCCGGACCCAATCGCCGGAGTGCAAATCATGAGTGCCGACAATCGGTTTTTGCCAACCGAGTTGACGGGCTTGCTGCACAATGCGGGCGGTTTGATCGGGGTGTTGCGGGATAAACAGGACTTCGGCTTCGGAATGGACAATCTTGATCAATGGAGAGCTGAAATCCGTATCTTTGGCAATGAAGTGCTCATCGGCGACTACGCTGCCCGGGTTGTCCGATTGCTCCCAGGCTTGCCGAAACGTTTCCGCTATGCTTTTGGAACCTTCATCGGCGATGTCGTAGAGCACGGCTGCTTTGGTGAAAGCGAATTCGGATTTGATGAAATGGGCGCAGAGAGGGCCTTGAGCCGAATGGAGCAAACAGGCGCGAAACAGATAGGGCCGGTCGCGGGTCAAGGCGGGGTTATCGGACCGGGGGCTGATCATGGGCGTTTTACGCTTATTGGCCTCTTCACCGGCCGGCAGGGCTTCATTGGAATCGGGCGGGCCCACAATAAGGATCACTTCATCCAGCGTAATCAGTTTGGTGTTGATCTCCACGGCGGTTGCGGCATTGGATTTGCTGTCAACGATGATCAGTTCCAGGGGATATTTTTTGTCGCCCCAGGCAATCCCGCCGGCGGCATTGGTTTCTTCAGCCCATAATTGGGCGGCGCATATTACGCTTGCCCCGATTTGAGAGCTTGCGCCGGTCAGCGGAGCGTTCAGGCCGATTTTTACGGTGGGCAGGGGCGATGGGCGGCTGCAAAAAGAAAGGGTCAGACCGGAGCTAAGGAAAACCATTACAACAATCGTTAAAAATCGCTTGCTCATTTCAGCTCCCCATTTTATAAGGCCGCTCACGAAAGGTTGGGTCACGAAAAATAAAAAAAATGGATTAGGCTTCTTATTCCAAAATATCGACATGGGGATTTCTAAAAATAGGCCTTTTGGAATTTTACGATTCGATTCTCGAGAGCCGTTGCCGATAAAGTGTATTTTTAGAAATCCCGGGTTGTCGATAAACCCAAAACATTTTCTCGCGCAAAGACGCCAAGAAAACCAATTTTTATTCTAAAACCTTTGCGGCTTGGCGTCTCTGGAGTAATTTTAAGTCTTTTAAAATTACGTCCTTGGCGCGAGAATAATCTTGCTGCCCTCTTAGGGCCTCGTCTTCCAGGCATGGTCCCGGACGACGCGTAGGTCTTATTAAAGTATTTATTTTATATCACAGTCTTTCAGCTAAATCAATCGGTCGAGATATCCTTTTATGGAATTGAGCATAAAGGTTTTTTCTCTTTTTTGAGTTTCGGGGTGGAGTGAATGAAAGGCGCTTAAATCCGGGTCTTTATCCAGGAGCGTGGCCAGGCAGCGCTCTGCCAGGCCCTCTTGGCTTTGAGTCGATTCATGCGTGATGATCTCATGCCAGCGTATCAATTGAGCCCGGATTCGGTCCACCATTTCAAGCGAGCTGCCAGCCTGGCCGAAATGGACATAACAAATGGGCTGGTCCGGCAACGCGGCCAATTGTTTGAGGCTGTCCAGAAATTGATCCATGAAAAAGGGCGGGGGTACGGCCGGCCGTAAATAGGGCTTGCCCTGGATATTGAAAAAATTACCGGCCGCTTCTCCTGAAAAAAGAAAACCTTGGTAAGTATAACTCAGATGATGAACCGCATGTCCCGGGGTGGGGATAACGGCGAGGTCTTTGATGCGGACTTCGGAATGGGGACGAATCTTATCCGCCGATACCGGTTTGATGGGACCATAGCCTCTGGCCAATTCACCCAAAACTTTGAGACTTCCTTCCCAGAGCTGGGTCGGTTCAACCAAATGTTTGATGCCTTTGGCATGACAAACAGCCGTGGCCATGGGAAAATGTTTCAGAAAATCGGCCAAACCGCCGGCATGATCGATATGGATATGGGATAAAAGCACGTAATCGACTTTTTCTATGCCCCGATCTTGGAGCGCCTGAATCAGGCGCTGCACCGAGGCAGAGGGTCCCACATCCATCACCAGGGTCGGGTTGCCGCGGCAAAGCCAGGAACCGATAAAAGGATCAAAACCGGGCCAATTTTGTTTGATTTCAATCAATTCGGGTTGCATGAATTTTCTTCTTTTAATCCAAATGTTTTTTTGAAGGAACAAAAAAACATATCGGCAGCGGCCCTTGAGAAATAGATCGTAAGATTACCAAAGGCTTATTTTTAGAAATCCCCCTGTCGATGTTTCCGAGTTAAGCGCCTCCCTGAGTCGTTACGTGAAGGTAAAATAAGCCTTGACTCAGAGGCACTTTAGCATGTATCCTGTTGGAAACCAAGCCAAAAAAATCGGGCCGCCCCGCAGGCGGTTATCGAACCAAACGGAGGAGTAGAACATGAAAACCGTAAAAGAGATTCTGAAAATTAAAAACAAGGACATTTATTCTGTTGCTCCGACCGCGACCGTGTTTGACGCCCTTAAACTGATGGGCGAAAAAGGGATCGGCGCCTTGATGGTCATGGAGGGCGGGGAAGCGGTGGGTATTATTTCTGAAAGAGATTATGCCCGCAAAGTCATTCTTAAAGGCAAGACCTCCCGGGACACGTTGGTCAAAGAGATTATGACTTCCAACATGTTCAGCGTCAAACCGCAGACCACGGTGGAAGAGTGTATGGTTTTGATAACCGGCAAGCGCATCCGGCATGTCCCGGTTTTCGATCAGGGTAAATTCGTGGGAATTATCTCCATCGGCGACGTGGTGAAATCGATTATCGCCCAACAGGAAATGCTGATCGAGCAACTCAGCAGCTATATTGCGGGAAAGTATATTTAAGGCCGCATTTTCAGCCGTAATGGTTTAACCTGTTTTAAAAAGTTATTATTTGAAGCCCCGGGAGGATGTAATCCCGGGGCTTTTTTATGCGGAGCCCTGTTCGAGCCAAATAACGTCAAACGCCAAAGGCGTCGGTTGGATTTTTAAAACCTAATCTGTTATAATTATATTTTATTTTTTCAGGCGATCCTGGCTTGTGTGCAACCTTCCCTAGCGGAGAGTGGAATCCATGACGCGAAAACCGGAAAACATGCGGCCGTATGAATTCAGCGGGACCGGCAACCGCTTGACATTCGGTGAAGTGCGCCGGGCCTTTTTCAGAACCAAGGAAGGTTTTTTTGTTATTTTCGGCCTTTTTTTTGGCGGGATCCCTTTGATCATCGGCGGTGTGTTTTTAAGCATCGTACTCCATGAAGCAAAACTACTGCGAGAGGGAATGCCGGCGCAGGCAACCATTGTCGGCAAGCACGTTTCGAGCAGCGATAAAAGCACGACCTACCGCATTTATTACGAATTTACGGCGGCGGACGGCAAGAAATACGGAGACGATTACTCAACGGACCGAAAAGAATATTATACCGCGGAAGAAGGCGGACACCTGGAAGTCCGTTATGCAAAGGACGCCCCTTTCGATTCGGCGGTGGCCGGACGCGGCAGTGATTTTTCCTGGTGGGTCTTTTTATTTCTATCGGTTTTTGTGGCGATCGGAGGAACGTTCCTCTTTTTCGGTATTCGAGGGCTGCATCGCCGTCTGAGGCTCTACGGTAAGGGCTTGACGGCCTGGGGCAAGAACCTCGGCATTCAAACCGATTATTCCATGAAAGTAAACGGTCGGCCCTGCCGGGTGCTGGAGTTTGAATACACCGATTGGACCGGCCAAAAGCATGTTTGCCGGAGCGCCTATCTGAGCGATAAGACCATTAAACACCTTGAAAGCATGCAGAGCGTGCCGGTGGTTTATTTGCCGGACCGGCCCGAGGCGGCCGATTTGGACCTGGAGGCCTTGGGGCGATGAGGAGCGTGAAACGGCAGACGTGAGAACGTGAGAACGTGAGAACGTGAGAAAGTGAGAAGACGCGAAGAAAAATAAATTTTGAAATTTGACGTCCGTGCCCATTTTTGGAGAATTATTTTATGGAAGAAGAACATATTAAAACAGATGTGCTTTGTATCGGCGGCGGCATCGCCGGTTTGATGGCGGCCATTCGGGCCGCGGAACTGGGAGCCAAGGTGACGGTGATCGAGAAAGGCCATGCTCTGTACAGCGGCTGCGGCCGGATGGGCAACGATCATTTCGAGACCTATATCCCCGAGGTGCACGGTCCGGACCGGGATGCTTGGATCGAAGAACTGCTGCGCACGGCCAAAGGGGAAATTCTCATCAGCCCAAACCTGTTGCGAGCCCAGTTTTTAAGGGCTTACGACATTGTGCGGCTTTGGGATTCCTGGGGCATTCCCATGAAGTACAAGGGTTCTTGGGAATTCGCCGGACACTCGTTTCCGGGACGGCCCATGACCCATGTGAAGTATGAAGGCCGGTTTCAAAAGAAGATTTTGCTCAAACAGGCCGCCGACAGAGGCGTAGAGGTCCGTAACCGGATCATGGCTGTTGAGCTTTTAACCGCGGGCGGACAGGTGATCGGCGCGATCGGGATCAGCACGCGCGAAGACAAAATCGTCATTTGTCAAGCCAAGGCGGTGATGCTCGGCACCGGCAAGTGCTCCCGGCTCTATCCCGGGCTGACGCCGGGGTGGATGTTCAACGATCCGCACGGCGGAATCCAGACCGGTGACGGCCGAGCCATGGCTTTTCGGGCCGGGGCCGAACTCCAGAATTTGGAAATGCCGCAGCGTCATATCGGCCCCAAATACTTTACCAAGTTCGGCCAGGCCACCTGGGTCGGAGTAGTGCGGGATTGGGAAGGTAAACCGGCCGGAACGTTTGTGTTCAAACCGGACCGAAAATACGGGGACATGATCTGCGAAGTCAATAAGCTGGCGCCGGAACAGTATGCGAAGGCCGGAAAAGGCCCGCTTTACATGGATTGCCGGGGCATCAGTCCCGAAGACTATGAATACATGATGCATTGGACGGCGCATGAAGGCAATATTTCACTGCTCGACCATATGCGGGACGAAGGCATTGACTTGCGCAAACATCCCGTCGAATTCGCCACTTACCCCTTAAGGGGCGGCGGCTTGATTGCGGCCAATGAGAAGGCGGAGACCAGTTTGCGGGGGCTCTATGCTGCGGGCGACGAGGCCTTCGGCGACATCTCGGCCGCCGCCACTTTCGGTTATATTGCCGGAGAGAACGCGGCCGAATATATCCGGGACCTGCCGGAACCCGAATTTTCGGCGGCCGGACCGCTGATCAAGCAGC
>Ga0105099_10002171_pt1 | contig 11803 bp, 9 predicted proteins | sample PPLLak3cmMay2015_2_FD_79138 | JGI IMG/M metagenome (GOLD analysis project Ga0105099, IMG submission 79138) | Freshwater sediment microbial communities from Prairie Pothole Lake near Jamestown, North Dakota, USA - PPLs Lake P8 Core (1) Depth... | ecosystem: Environmental > Aquatic > Freshwater >...
AAAGTTGTTCAAAGGCCACCTGGGCTTTGTCTTCCGCCAACAGGCTGACCTGCAGGTTGCTGATTTTGATGCTCAGGCGGTTATATTTTCGGTTCAACCGCTCGTGATGCTCTTGCCAGGCGCGCATATCCATGCCCCGCGACTGAAAAGTTTCGTCATACGAGGACATATAAGCGTCCAGCTCTTTGGCCTGCCAGCGGTCCAACCAGGCATAAACGAAGTTTTCCACTTCTGTAAAAACCGGCGGAGCGGGCGGCGGCGGAGCGACCGGTTTCGTCGGCTTTAAACCCTGAAAAGATTCGGCCAGGATTTTCCATTGCGCGCTGTTCTTTTTAAGAAAGAGCCTTTTTTGACCGAAGGTTTCGAAAGTCGGAGCTTTAAAATGCTGGTGGAACAGGGCCAGGACCTGGCCGTTATTTTTAAATATCTGCAGGTGGGAGATCTCCACGCGGATCGTATCATATTGTTTGGCCAACCTGGATTTGTATGCTTTCCATTCCCGCAAGCCGGCGGGACCGGCAAAAAACTGCTCGCCGTAGAAAGCGGCGTACTTTTCGATGTCTTTGTTCTGCCAGGCCGATCGCCAATCTTCGATCACCGCCTCCAGCTCTTCCCGATCTTGTTGGAGATACGGGTAGCTGACCATTTCGATGCGGGGCCCGATAATGGCCGGGGTTTTAAAAAGAGCAATATGCTTGGCCAGATCTTCAATATCCCGGTCTTCCATGGCCACGCACCCGTTCGTATCGCGCGGCTTTAGAGTCTTGTTGGTCCCATGAAACCAAATCCCATACCCGTTGCGGCCCTCGAGCTTATCGATCGGGTTGGGATAATCAATGGGAAAGGCCATGGTGCCGTAGATCGGCGCCAGCTCCTGCTTTTTCATGAAACCGGTGAAAAAATAAATCCCTTCCGGTGTCTTACGATCGTTTTGTTTTTCCTTGGGCCCCTCATTTTCACCGGTCGAGCAGGAATAGGTCTTAAGCGGTTGGAAAAGATTGTCTTTTCTATATAAAAATAATTTTGAAAGCGATTTATCAACCAGGATAATATGTTCCGGGCCGTCGTCGGATACCCGCACCAAAACCGCCGGCACCAATCCTTTAATCTCAGGATTAGCCCGGATTGAGGGCGTACCGAGGATGAATAAGGTTAAAAAGAGGCTGAAATACAAGAGCAAGGGGCGCGCTTTTCGTAAAAAACAAGTCAGGGCCTTTTTCGGCATTTTCAGTGGGGGTCCTCTTTTCTGAATGGTTGCAAGAAGATATTTCCCCATAATAGATCAAATTACCGGTCAAAAATCAATCAAAAACTGGTTTTCGCCGGGAAAAGAAGGGCCGCGTCTCCGGCATCAAGCAAGGCCAGAAATCAAGCCCCTTTGCCCATCAACCCGACGAGAATGAAAAAATCTCCAACTCACCCGGAAGGCCCCCTTCTTGACCGAAAAGAGCAGAGCAAGAACCGCAGTCAAGAGGAGCCGGCCGAGCGTGTAATCCGGTAAAAAATCGGATTGTCAAAATAATGGCGATTTTTCTCAGGCGAGTTTCAAGGCCGGGTGTTGACTCAGGGCTTTGGAAACGATTATTTTTAATTGCTGTAATTTGAAGGGCTTCGGGATGAAATCAAACGCCCCTTTTTTTAAAGCTTCCAGGGCCTTATCAAAGGTGCCGTAACCGGAGATCACCACAACACTTACTTGTTTGTCCATGGTTTTCAGAATTTCCAAAAGCTGCAACCCGTCTATTTCCGGCATTTTCAGATCGGTAATGACCAGATGAAAGGCATTTTTTTTGAATTTTATCAATGCATCACGGCTGCCGTGCGCCGCGACCCCTTCATAACCTATCTTTTGGAGATAGCCGATTAATTCGTCCGCCAATTGAGCGTCATTATCCACCACCAGAATTTTCGCTTTTTGAATATCAGGCACCCGCGTGCTCCGTATGGTTTGATGTATGAACAAAGCTGTAACAAAACGAAATAGGAGCAAGCAGGAAACATGCCAAAAAGCCGGGAATCAGGGCCGGTTGCGGCGTTCGCTCAATAGAAATTGAAGCTCTTTGTGCATATACTGCAACTTATCGAGGTCATCGGGGCCCAGATTCGTTCCGGTTTGGATATGCAATTGCAATTGCCGAACATCTTTTTCCAGGGAAGAAATAACGCTTAGAACTCCCTGTTGCAGCTCTTTTTCCGTTTCAGCCGCGGCCGGAAGTTCAGAGCTCATTTCCCGCGGTTTCAAAATCAATCGTTCCTGCCAGCGTGGAATATAAGCGTCGAGACCGAATCGTTCCGAGATTTTTTGGCGTAACCCTTCACTCGATTTAGGTTCGCCATGTACCAAAAAAATACGGGGCTTACTTTCAAAATGACCGACCCATTCCAACAGGTCGTTCTGATCCCCATGCGCTGAAAAACCGCCGATGGTGAAAATCTTGGCGTGTACGGCCAAGGTTTCATTGAATAATTTTACCTGCTTGGCGCCATCCACCAGCATACGGCCCAAAGATCCGTTGGCCTGAAAACCGACAATCACCACGCTCGATCCGGGCCGCCATAGATTATGTTTCAGATGATGTTTGATGCGGCCGGCCGTGCACATACCGTTGCCGGCGATGACGATGGCGGGACCTTGTTGCTCATTAATGGCTATGGAGTCCCGAGTGCTTTCGCTGAAATGTAACCCCGGTAAATCAAAAGGATCCCGGCCCTGGTCGGCCATGGCGCGGGTTTCTTCGTCAAAATAGGGCATGTTTTTTCGGAAGATCCGGGTGGCTTTGATGGCCAGGGGGCTGTCCAGGTAAATGGGCAGATCCGGTAAAAGGCCTTGGCGTTGAAATTGGCTCAAAATCAGAAGCAGTTCCTGGGTCCGTTCAATGGCAAAGGCCGGGATAACGACTTTCTCTCCACGGCCATAGCTGTACGTTATCGCTTCCAACAACTCCTGCTTGCTCTCTGCGAAAGAACGATGCAACCGGTCGCCGTAGGTCGATTCCATAAAAACATAGTCGGCGTCAAAAATGGGCTGCGGGTCCTGGACAATCATCTGATCTTTTTTGCCCAGATCGCCGGAAAAGACGATTTTAATCGGCTCCTGATTCTTTTCCGCAAACCAAAGTTCCAGGCTGGCCGAACCCAGAATGTGTCCGGAATTGCGCAACCGGGCCTTCAGGCCGGACGCCGGTTCCGTCATCTGGTCCAGGGCCAGGGGTTGTAACTGCTTTAGGGCGGCTTCGGCATCTTCAACGGTATAAAGGGGTTGCACCGGTTTTTCAGCCCGGCGTTTGTTTTTACGAGTCTGCCATTCCGCATCCATTTCCTGGACATGGGCCGAGTCCAGCAACATGATCCGGCAAAGTTCCGCGGTGGGCGGGGACGTGATGATCGGACCCTTAAACCCGTCTTTGACCAGTTTGGGAATGCGGCCGCTGTGATCGATATGCGCGTGGGTCAGTAAAAGCGCTTGCAGGGTCTTGGGATCGAATCCCCAAGCCTGAGTATTGCGGAGTTCCATCTCTTTGCCGCCCTGAAACAAGCCGCAATCCACCAGAATTTTATTACCTTGAGCGTTTTCCACCAGAAAAGAAGAGCCGGTCACGGTACCGGTTGCGCCGAGGCAGGTCACTTTGATCATGTTGTTCACTCCTGTCTTTATAAAAGTTATCTACGTAAACATAGCAGAGTAACCCAGTTAAGGTTGCCAAAATTTTTACAGTTTCAAATTCAACCGCCCTCTTAAACCAAAGCAAAGCCCTCGCGTGAGCTGTATCTTCCTGGTTGGGTCCCTGAGGACACATCACAAGCCCTCTTCCCCTAGGCCTTCCAGCAATTCGACCGGATAAGTATATTCCCGACCCAAGTAATTAATAAATGTCACGCCCTTTTTCGTTTGACGCAGATAACTCGGCAACAACGGCACTTTACCGCCGCCGCCCGGCAAATCGATCACATAATGAGGCAAGCACAAACCGCTGAGCCGCCCCTGCAGCCGCCGCATGATTTTGAGACCGGTCGCAACCGGGGTCCAAAAATGGGCGGTGCCGCGGGCCAGATCGGCCTGAAAAAGATAATAGGGCCGCACCCGGATTTCGATCAATTTTTCCATCAAGGCGAACATAACCGAAGAATCGTCGTTGATTCCTTTCAGCAGAACGGTCTGGCAACCCAGCCCAATGCCGGCATCGGCCAGCCGGCCGCAGGCGGCCGCGGCCTGGGGCGTTATTTCAGAGGGATGATTGAACTGGGTGTTGAGATAAAGCGGATGAAAAGCCTTGAGCACCCGGACCAGAGCGGGCGTAATGCGCTGGGGCAGGGTGCAGGGCACGCGGCTGCCGATACGCACAACCGCCACGTGCGCTATGGCGCGCAACTCGGTCAAGAGCGCGTGCAGCTCCGGATCGGAAAGCAGCAGAGGGTCTCCGCCGGAAAGCAGCACATCGCGGATCTCTTTATGGCCGCGGATATAGGCCAGCCCGGCCCGAATCGTTTTCCGGTCGACCAGCCCCGGCCGGCCCACTTTCCTTTTGCGGTTGCAAAATCGGCAATACATGGCGCATTGGTTGGAAACCAACAAAAGCACCCGGTCCGGATATTTATGGGTCAACCCGGGACAGGGGGAAAGTGCTTCTTCTCCCAAAGGATCTTCTTCCCCGGCCGGGTCCTCGATTTCGCGCGCATCCGGAACGGCTTGTTTATAAAGGGGATCGCCGGGGGTTTTAATCAGACTGAAATAATAAGGGTTGATGCGCATGGGATAACGGGCCGTCACTTTTTGCAGGGCCGTTTTATCCAGATCGAAATGCGGAGCCAGTTCTTGAGGAGAGCTGAAACTGCGGGAAAGGAGTTTTTTCCAGCCGGGCACGGCAGCAGCACGCTTGTTTGGGTCAGTCAAAAGAAAACTCCTTCAGATGCTTAAAAATCGGAAACCCGATCCGCCCCATAGCGACCGGATAAGGTAAAGAAAGATATCAGAAACCCTGAAATTTGCCAATCCGAACTTAACGGGGACAGTTGCCTCCGATCGTTATTTCGAGCCGTTTCGATGAAGCCTCAAGCGCCAACTTATTGATTTATGGGTTGAATTCTTAATATATTTTAATTTGACAGAATCGGCCGATGCAGTTACCATGAAAAGGTTTTAACGGGGAAGGATGCGCCAAAAATGGAACTTTTTCAAGCGATTACCGGCCGGAACAGTACCCGGGCGTTTCTCGACCAGCCGGTGGAACAGGCCTTATTGGAAAAACTTCTGGAATTGGCCCTGCGGGCGCCGTCTGCCATTAATTTGCAACCCTGGGAACTATTTGTCGTGACCGGAGAAGAAAAAAAACGCTTGAGCCGGGTCCTGGTCAAACGGCTCAAGGAAAGAAATGTTTCTTGCGGTCCGGGCGCCAAAAGTCCGCTGCCGGCCCATTTCACGATTCGTCAAAAAGAACTATTAAAAACCATGCTGCCGGGTTTGCCCGTCGGCGTGAGCATTCAGGATTTCGTCAATGAAGGCAGCTGTCATTTTTACGGAGCGCCCGCAGCCGTGATCGTTTGTATTGATCAGGCGTTCGGCCCTATTCGGTATGCGGATATCGGCATCCTGACGGGCTATTTGTTGTTGGCCGCTCAGGGTCTGGGCCTGGGGTCCTGCCCGATCGGTTTGGTGACCGAGTTCGAAGAAGAGATCCGGGAGCAGTTGAATATTCCGGAGAACAAAAAAGTGATTATCGCCATCGCCGTGGGCTACCGCGACCCGCTGGCGCCGATCAATCAACCCCGGTCGAACCGCGCGCCGCTGCAAACCATGGTTAAATGGCGCGGATAAAGGTTTTTTTGATCCGGAAAAATATAGGATCAAAAAAACCTCAATACCGAGATGGTGCAAAGAACATTCGAAATTTAACGACAATAGATAGTCGATGTTTTAGGCCTAAGTGCATAGAAGGGAAATAACCATGGTTTTTCATTTCAAAAAATCGACTCCGAACAAAGATCAGATGATGATCACTTTTTTGGGTAAAGATACCAAGTTCGAAGGTAAATTAAAATTTCACGGCAATCTGCGCATTGACGGTCATTTTAAAGGCGAAATCGAATCGGACGGCAACCTGATCATCGGCGAAGACGGCATGCTCGAAGCCAACGTGCATACAGCCTATATTTCCATCCGCGGTGAGGTCTACGGCAATATCCATGCCGATCAGCGGGTAGACATTCGGGCGCCCGGCAAGGTTTTCGGGAATGTGATGTCGCCGACCGTGGTGATCGATGAAGGCGTGATTTTTGAAGGACAAACCCGTATGTATCATGCCAAGGATGCCGCGGAAAAGAAACCGGTCGTGATCGGCGTTAACGAATATACCGGCGGTCCGCCGCCCAATCTCACGGCCATATACGGATTTGTTTTGGATCAGCAGACCGGAAAACCGGTGCGCAATGCGGAAATCATCTGCAAGGGTCAGGACAAAAAAGAGACCCAAGCCAATTCTTCCGGCTATTATGAGATCATCAATGTCAAAGACGGTCTTTGGATCATGAAGATCAAGGCTCGGGGTTATAAAACCGTCAAGACCAAGGTTGAAGTGATTGCCGGCGGCACCTATAAGCAGGTCTTCAACCTGGAACCGCGTAAAAAAATACCGGAAGAAAATTTAGTACCGGCCGAATGATTGTACCGGCTCATCAGAGTGCGGATACTTGTATAGTCGTAGTCACTGCTTAGGTAGACAGAATTCAGGAGTCAGAATTCAGAATAACCTGCAAAGAAATTTCAGATCCGGAGAATATAATCTTTAATCTTTAATCTTTAATCTTTAATCTTGAATCTTGAATCTTGAATCTTGAATCTTGAATCTTGAATCTTGAATCTGGAATCTATAACTTTGAACCTGCCGTGTTTTAAAAAAAAGTAATAAAAAATCTCTGCGGCTTGGCGTCACTGAAGTCATTTCAGAGTCTTCGGAAATGACGTCTTTTGCGCGAGGCGTTTCCTAAATTTTTTCAAAACAGCACTTCCAGCAAGCCTTTTACTTTATCCACTCCGACCAATTCCATCTCCACCCCGGGCCCCAGGCCGGCTAGATTGCTTTTGGGCAGAATGCATTTGGTAAAGCCCAATTTCTGCGCCTCTTTAAGCCGCAATTCAGGCTGATTCACCCCGCGGATTTCACCGGCCAAACCGATCTCGCCGAAGATCGCCATGCGCCGGGCCACGGGCCGGTCGGTGTAACTCGAGATCATAGCTGCCACAATCGCAAGGTCCGCAGCCGGTTCATCCACTCTTAGTCCGCCGGCCACATTCACGAAAATATCCTGGCCCCCCATTTCCATGCCCATGCGCTTGCCCAGGACCGCCACCAGCAGCGAGACCCGGTTGGCATCCACTCCAATGGCAGTGCGCCGGGGTATGCCGAAGGGGCTTTGACCGACCAGGGCCTGGAGCTCGACCAGCAACGGACGGCTCCCTTCCAGACAGGGCAGAACCACGGAACCCGAAGAGGCTTCGGGCCGTTCTTCCAAAAAGAGCCGCGAGGGATTATTGACTTCCTGCAGCCCCGATCCCAGCATCTCAAAAACGCCGATTTCATTTGTGGCGCCGAAACGATTTTTAACCGCCCGCAGAATACGGAAAGACTGCAGGCGCTCGCCTTCGAAATAAAGGACCGTATCCACCAAATGTTCCAGAACTTTGGGTCCGGCAATGGCGCCGTCTTTGGTCACATGCCCGATCAAAAAAGTCGGTACGCCCGATTTTTTAGCCCAGGTTAAAAGGCGCAGAGTGACTTCGCGGATCTGGCCGACATTGCCGGGCGCGGAGGGCAGGGTCTCGGTGTAGACGGTCTGAATGGAGTCGACGATCAGCAAGCGCGGACTCATGCCCTCCAATTTTTCAAGCAGATGTTCCAGGCAGGTGCCGCATAAAACAAAGAGCTGGTCGGATTGGATCTCCAGGCGTTCGGAACGCAGTTTGAGTTGCTGGGCCGATTCTTCCCCGGAGAAGTAGAGCGCTTTCAAGCCCTGTAGCGCGAAGCGGGCCGCGACCTGCAACACTAGGGTGGATTTGCCGATACCGGGATCGCCGCCGATCAGAACCAGCGAACCCGGCACGATTCCGCCGCCCAAAATACGGTCAAATTCGAGAATTCCGGTTTTAATCCGGATCTGGGGATCCAAAGAAATATCCTGAAGCGCTTGGGGTTGTTCGAGAAAAAGTTCCGGATGGCGGCCGGTTTTGAGCGCCGGCCGTTCTTCGGCAAAGGAGTTCCAGGAGCTGCAGTCCGGGCAACGGCCCAGCCATTTGGGGGCCTGATATCCGCAGCTTTGACAAACAAAGACGATTTTTGGAGGTTTGGACATGGCTTGTTTTACTCGCGCCCTTTTATTTTCCGACCGTACTTTTAGTTTTTAAAAAGGGTTAAAATTCTTATGTGTCCAGATTTTTTGATCCATTTCCGGTTTTTCCGGCAATGTAACAGCGCTGGGGTCTAGGTGTCAAGAAAGGGTTTTCGTGATCGGCGCCCGGCTCGTGATGCGGAATGACAAAGAGGTCGGGTTTGCCGGCCCTTAACATCCTTATTGTAAAATAATTTATTATTTTGGCTCTTACCTCTTCATCCGGATCGCCCTGTCACCGCCCTGCTTTCAAATAGGGGAGATCTTAGCCCAGGGTCAAAATGGCAAAGATATTGCATACGTAAAACCCATAGGGTCCATAAGGCCATCCGGTTCTGTTTCAAAATAAAAAATGACGCGCACCGAGCCCGGCTTAAGGCAAGCCAAAAACAAGAGTACGCTATTTCGTTTTTACTCGGTCTTTTGGAAGGAGACAAACCATGCAAAAAAGAAATCTATTGATCAGCTTGTTTTTTATTTTGTTTTTGTTTCTTTTTCTTAAAAACGGCATCAGCGTGACCCAGTTGACGGCCACGCCGGAAATGCTCTTGGAAAGCTTTCAAAAAGAATTCGAGCCGGTCAAACCGCTGATGCCCCCCGGCATTATATTGCAAGACGGATTTGTCGAGGGCAAAGGTCCCGCGATCGGCATGGTGCAGGGAGAACAAGGCCAAGTGTACGTGGTTCATCAAGGCAGCTATATCGCCTATGTATTAAAAAAAGATTACCCGCTTTATATGGGCGACCTGATCGTAACCGATGAACAATCCCGGATTCAGGTGGGCTTGCAGGATCAATCGGTTTTTTCTTTGGCAGCCTATGGCAAGTTGACGATCGATAAATGCCTCTATACTCCTCAGGAAAAGGACCGTTCGACCCGGCTCAGCTTTTTTTACGGCCGGGCCCGTTTTATCATTTCTCCCCTGGCGGGCAAAGATATCCATTACGAGATTAAAACACCCACGGCTCTTTGCAAGGTTCATGGATCGGATTTTGCCTTGGCTGTAACCCCCAATGCGGACGCCATGACGAGCTTTCGCCCTTTTTCTCTGGGAAGCCTTTTTTCCATCTCAGAGGCTCATGCGGCGATTCCCGCCTTTCTGCTAACCACTCTGGTCACCGGTCAGAACACAACGGTCCTCTTTTCCGGACTCGAGGGCGGAGAACAGCCGGTCGGCCCTTTGTCGCTCTGCGCGGCCGGCAGCGGCGCGGCCATAACCCCCGTCCATGTGGGCGCAAAGGCCGAAGAAACGTTAAACACGGTGGGACCGGGATTGGCATCCATCAGCATGCCGCCCCAGTGATTTTTTATTAAAGGTTTATTCGTTTGACAACTCGTCGATCAACTCCAGTAAATACATAAAAGCAGCCGCTTCATTGCTTAGGGTATTGTGTGGAAAAGAGTCCAGCCACTCCGTGATCCGGGTTGTCCGCGGTACGACCGTATCGCGCAAGACTTGTAAATCCGCGGCCGAAGCCGATTCGATTAATGCGGCACGGCCGGCATCATCGGGGTTACCCCATTTTTGGGCCAGCGGCGCCAGGTCGCGTAAATCTTCAGGAACTTTATCGATGTCAAAAGGAGCCGTGCTGATGGAATCATTGGAAGTCGCATTGCTCTGCGGTTTATCGCTCCGACCGCACCCCAGCAGAAGAACAAATAACGCCAAAATAATATTCAATGCAAGATTCCGGTTCATGGTCTTTCTCGCAAAAAGTGTTTTTCGATTCTCCGTTTCGTTCGCCTTGAGCCATTCGATAGGCTTATTGTCAATGGCACGCGGGACCCCCTGCGCTCCCTTTTCAGTCGCGCCTATTTTCCCACATATCGGCAAGTAAATCAAGCGCCTTTGGAAGCGTTATCTTAAACACCCGATCCGAATAAAAACAAAGGGTTTCCCTTTTGCACGCGACCCGGGACCCTTGCTAGAAAATTCTGGCTTTTCAAAATCGGATACGCTATGCTTGCGCGCTTTAAGAACACGGGTTTTCCCGAATTCTTTTTGCCTGATGAATAACCTTTTAACCTCTTGAAAATCATGTCCATTTTTGAAAAACTTGGCTTCAGCAAGCCGGAACTCAAATTGATGCTGCTGATTTTGATTGCCTCCATGTTCGACGGCGTGACCCAGGGCATCCTGGTCATGCAAGAAACCATCGCAAAAAAAGCTCTTTTAGCGAGCGATTACCAAATCAGCCTCATCGGCGTCATCGCCAACGCGACCATGGTTTTTTCATTTTTCATCTCTTACTTTTTCACCAACCGAAGCAAAAGGAACCTTCTGTTTTGGGGCTATCTTTTGGGTCGCTTTATTTTTATATTCTCCTTTTTGATCACGGACAGCTCTGTTTTTCTCATTTTCCTTTTTTTCTTCCATGGACTCTTTTGTATTCAGGTACCGGTTCTTAATAATTTTTTTCAGAATTACCTGGCCGCGAACCGCGGATTCGCTTTCGGCATCGCCCGCATGATCCTGATGGTTTTTTCCATGGCCACCTCGCTTATCGTCGGAAGGCTGCTGGATTTTTCAGCCGGTCATTACCGATTCATCCTGCCCGTCATCGCGGCCAGTGCCGCGGTTACCTATTTCATTTTCTACAAGATCGAATCCAAAATAGTTTATCCGACTAAAGCGCTTCGTAAGCAACTTGATTTTAAAAATGAACTATCGAAGATCTTCAAAAACGGTAAATTCATTATGTTTGAAAGCATCTTCATGGTTTACGGCTTTGCCTACATGGTCTGCGTTCCGGTTGTGCCCCTGTTTCTCATCAAAAACCTGAAGCTGTCCTACTTTGAAATGGCCCAGGCCATGGGCGTCTATTCCCAGATTTTTATCTTATTGACCATCCCCTTTGCCGGAAAAATATACGACCGCATCAATGTCTGGAAGATCGGCAGCTTTTCCTACGCGATCCTGATTTTTTATCCTCTTTTTTTCATTCTCTCCTATTTCACCCAACACAAGACATTCGCCTTTGCCGGACTTCTTTTTTATTCCCTGGGCTTGAGCGGCATCACCATTCTCTGGAACCTGGGCACCATTCATTTTGCGCAAAACGCCGACTCTTTCCTTTATCAGGGGTTTCATGTTTCCTGCACCGGCCTACGCGGCCTGGCCGGACCGCTGTTGGGTTATTTCGTAATGATCCAATTCGGATTGCTCGCGGTTTTTATTCTGTCGGCAGTACTTTTCAGCGCCGCCTTGTTGATGAACCTTATTTATTCCCGCACGAAAGGAAACCAACCATGAACACCGCTCATGTTTTGTATCGCCTGGAGGGCGCTGTGGCCGTTCTCACCCTAAACCGACCCGCGGCCAAGAACGCTTTTAGCCCGGAAATGATCAACTTATGGCAGGATTGTCTCATAACCGCCAAAGCAGACGACCGGGTGCGCGTGATCATCCTGACCGGCCAGGGC
>Ga0105099_10002172_pt1 | contig 11796 bp, 13 predicted proteins | sample PPLLak3cmMay2015_2_FD_79138 | JGI IMG/M metagenome (GOLD analysis project Ga0105099, IMG submission 79138) | Freshwater sediment microbial communities from Prairie Pothole Lake near Jamestown, North Dakota, USA - PPLs Lake P8 Core (1) Depth... | ecosystem: Environmental > Aquatic > Freshwater >...
TTAGTTAAAGAACGTGGAGAAAGAGCATTGGGGGATAGGGTAGATTTAATTAGAAAACTCAATGAGTTAGACGGTAATAGTGTTCCAGTTAATTCTGCTCTAGAAAATAAGTTTAATAGTTTTATGGATTTAATGAAACAGCAGTTTAATCAGATTATGTCTGAGGGTGCCCCACAGCCTAAGATGACATCTGCTGAATTTGTAGATACTGTAACTTCTGCTGCAATGAAAAAGACGGTAGAAACTTCTGCCCCTAAACCAGCGGATATGGTTAAAGCTATTGAAAATATTAATGATTCAGAAGATGATATGGATGAGATTGAAAATGAAGAAGCTCTAGTTGCTGAGCCTGAGAAGAAATTTACACCAGTTGAACCAAAAGTTATGATAGTCAATGACCGAGGGGAAATTGAAAATCAGAAGATTAATAATGAACTCCCAAAGGATTTGTTACTTACAGATTATTTGGCTAGTGCTGGGCTTACATTTAAAGAATTGGAAGCTGCTGTAGAAAACTATAAATATTCTAGCCCTGATATTACAAAGAAGGTTGCTGCTAGACAAGATGTTGGTTTATCTAGATTAGATGGATTGGTTAAAAGGGGTAAGGAAGAAGCTATTAAGATTATTGCATCTGGTGTTAAAAATCAAACAGTTACAGATGTTTATGTTGCTGATGCTTTGAGAGTAGCTGGATGGAGAACTGTGGGTATTTCTGGTGGTAAGCATAAGATGGTTGTTGGATGAGGTTTGGAGTTAAATCTTAAAAAAGAAGGGGGGATGTAAAAATGGCAAACAAGGATAAGGGGAAGAAGAAAGAGACGAAGAAGACACCGAAGCCGAAGAAGCCGCCTAAGGAGTCTAAGTAATTTAAGTGGGGGTATTGGTTCTTAATTAAGAAAACTTCTATAAAAGGAATTTCGCTACCTTAACCAATACCCCCCCAACATACATTCTAGAAAGTAAGGGGAAGAGAATGGGGAAGAGTATAATAATAGTTGGGGTGTTTACCGAAGGTAGTTCTAACAACGGAATTGTCAAAAGTTTCCGTAAGTTAGATTGGAATGTGAAGACCATCCCATATAGAGATTTATATAGTTCTATTGGAGTTGAAGCTGCATGTTGGGGTATAAGAAATGTAGCATCTGTTTTTAAACCAGATTTGATGTTATTTTGTAAATTTAATGGATTGCCGTCTGAAGTTATTTCATATTGTGGAAAATATGCTGGATTAACCTGTGTATGGTTTATGGATGCCTTTAATATTGTTAGACCCACTTGCCCTGAACTTATTTCTCATTGTCATGCTGCTGATTTTTCTATACATTGGCCGGGAGTAGCAGATGAATTTAGAGAATTGAATATAAAAAATGTATTTGGGTTAGTTGAAGGATGTGATGAAACAGAATTTTATCCAGTTAAGACAGTTTCAAAATATTCTTCTGATATTTCATTTATTGGAACTAAAAATCATAGAGATGTGTATGTAAAAGCATTAATAGATGCTGGATTTAAAGTTAAATGTTATGGTGCTGGATATGGGGAATATGTAACTGGGGAAAATTTTAATGCTGTATGTTCATCTTCTAAAATGGTATTAAATATACCAACTAATCCTGGAGCAAGAGAATATTTTGGGGATAGAATTGTAAGAACTTTAGCAACTAAAACTATTTCACTTACTTTAAATACTCCTGGTTTAGATAAATATTTTAATAATGGTGAACATTTAGTTTGGTTTGATTCTGTTGAAGATTGTGTAGAAACAGCTAAAAAATATATTAATAATGAAGCTATTGCAGAAAATGGATATAAATTGTTTTTGAATAATTATACCTGCACTCACTTTGTTAAAAATCTTTTATCTATTTCTGATTCTATAACCAAAAAAATTGATTAGATTTTAGAAAGGGAATTAAAGGTACTTACACGGCATCCGGTGTAAGATGTATTTGATTGGTCATTAAATACTATCCTAAAAAGGAGGTGTTGACCGAATGGGTAATTCACATTATAAATCTAACATTCTTGGGCTTACTGGAGCTGAGAAGATTGCCAGTTTTGTTTCAGTTGGTTGTACTACTGGAGCATTTACGACTGTAAACTGTACTACAGCTAGTTTGACTAATGCTAAAGTTCAGCCTAGTGGTGGTATTACTTTTGGGCGTAATTACGCTGGAATTTTTAGTGGTACTGTTACTAGTGGTAATGCTGCTAGTATAGAAGCTGCGGCTGTGACTTATTTTGGAGTTGTTTCTGGGACTCTTACCAAGGGGGCTATGTATTTTAGTCCTACTGGTGGTATCTTTGTAAGAATAACGGCTGCGAGCTGGCCACAACTTGGTAAAATTTATTAATTAATATTTTCCTTGGGGAAGGAGTTTTACCTTTTCTAGAAAGGGGTTTCCATGAAAGGGGAGAAAATAGTCGCTGCAGGACCGTTCCTTGGTGAGGTGGGCTGGGACTGCTTTGGATGGTCCGGTGTAATTCGTCATTTAAAAAGTCTTCCTATATATAGTGGCCATAAGTTTATGGCCATGTCCTACCAAAATAGATATCCTTTATACCATTCTTTTGTAGATTATTTTATTCCACTTCCATCTTGGTTTACAAATTGTGGGTTCCAACAAGCATCTTATGATGTTATAGGAATGCCCCCTGAAATGTACGGTAATCTTATAAAGTATTTTCGTAGATTTTATAGAGATAGTGATTATTTTGAATTGCGCCCCCCCAGAGGTCATACTTTTGATTTCTTTACGATAAATAACCAATCTTTTGAAAAACTACATCCCTCAGAATTTGGTATTTCTGTTAGAGACCAACTACTTAAATTAGTAAAATATGATGGTAGAGATATACTTGTTTTATTCCCAAGATATCGTAAGGGAGTAATTCAGAATGGTAGTTCCTCCTTTAGTGATGCTAGAAATTGGAATCCAGCATATTGGGAACGACTTATTAAAATGTTAATTTCAGATGGTTTTCTAGTTGTAATTGCTGGAACAAAGAATGGAATTCCAGATATTGATTATGATTTGCCTAATCTTATAAATCTTTCAAATGTTTGTAATGATTACATTATGGATGTAGCTTTGGCCTTTATGGATATTGCTGTTTGTTCTATAACCAGCCAGTCTGGTGGTACTCATATATCTATGCAGGCGGCTTGCCCCACTTGGACTCTTGGGCATGAACGGTACAGACATGCTATTGAATGTAATTTTTTGAAAACTCCATGTTCTTATTTGGAATCTGGATTACCATATTCTAATATTCAACCAGAACAAGCATATAAAAGTATAATTGGCTTTATTTTTGAAGTTAAGAAATATATCCATATACGTAGAATGACAGATCATATTTGTGTTGTTTGTGGTAATACATATGTTGGTCCAGTTGTTAAAGATTTAATTCAGTGTCCTAATTGTGGTTTATATAGAAAAAGAGGGCTACCAGAACCGGATAATATACTTTCTACTTTGGAAAATATGAAGCTTGGGTATATGGGTAATATTAATTCTGAAGTTGAGAGAAGCAAGGAAGCTAATTATCAACTTGACCAAATTACAAAATTTGTAAAGAGTGGTAGATTGTATGATGTAGGAGCTGGCAATGGGCTCTTTATGAATATTGCTGAACAGTGTGGATTTGAAGTTTATGGTAATGAATTGTCTAAGTTTGCAATAAAACAAGGGAAAGAAAGATTTGGGTATGATTTACAATATGGATTTTTAGAAGACCAGATAAATGGTGGATATTTTGATGTATTTGTTTTATGGCATACATTAGAACATACTCTTAATCCCTATAATACTCTTACATATTGTTATGATAATCTTAAACCAAATGGAGTTGTATTAATTGGAGTACCAATTAAAGATAGTAATGATATTGTTAAAAGATATGAAGAACTGCATACTTATGAATTTAACCCAAAAAATATAGAAATGTTAATGAGAAGAGTTGGTTTTGAGATTGTATGGTCTGAAGTCCGTAGCCCGAATGGAGATACACAGATTAATATTATGGGGAGAAAAAATGTTTAGAGAGATTCAATTTTTCTTAACTTTTAGATGTAGTGGGAATTGCCCATATTGCATACAAGGGGGAATTAATAGAAATTCCTACAAAGAAATATCTTCTGATAATTGGATAAAGCTGTTTGATTTGTTTCCAACTGGAACTAAGATTGGACTTATTGGTGGTGAGCCAACTTTATATAAAGGATTAAAAGAAATTATTGAAGCTAAACATAACTCATATTTTTTAACAGTTACAACTAATTTAAAAAGTTCATTATTTACTGATTTGGGTAAATTTATTGAATGGGCTTCTAAATGTAGAGTTAGATGGAATGTATCATTTCATCCCTCTTCAATGGATGTGGACCATTTTATTAATACTGTTAAAGAATTAAAGATAAATGGGATTTGGGTTGACCAAGTTGCATCTGTTATGACACCGGAAAGTATGAGAGTTGTTGATAAATTATTGAAAGCTAATATAGGATTTTGGCTTCAGACTAATACATATTTAGATGATAATGGAATTTTACATCCGACAGAAAAAGAGTTTTATGAATATGGGTATGGTGAAACTAATATAACTAATGTTGATAAGTATAATTATTTATGTGGTGGTAAAAAGAATGTTATGGTTTTGTGTAGTACTGGTAAATTCCTTGTTAACCCAGAAGGTATGGCTTTTAGATGTCATAGAGATTTGTATTTAAATGAAAATTCTATTGGTAATGCTGTTACTGAAAAGATAACTCCTAATTATGTTTGTCATGATGTAGGTACTTGTAATCCTTGTGATTATTCCTCTATTAATTGTTGGGAATTGTAAAGGGTGATAATATGTTAGATAGTACTTTTATAGTATTTTGGCATGGGAATGGAGATGTGCTTATATCTCTTCCTTCTATTAAAGCATATTGTGAAAAGTATCCAAATAAGAAGGTTGGGATTGCAACATTACAAAACCGTGGTAAAGTCCCTGTAGATTTGTTAGCTCCATATGTCAATGAGGTTTTCCCGATAGCACTAGAACCTTGGGATTGGCAAAAGTTAGGGTTTAAATCTTTTGAAGAAGCTAGGCAAGTATGTGTACAACAATGTACTTCTTTTGCTAAATCAAAGGGTTATAATGAAATTATAGAAATTACTATGGCTCCTTTGATGGGTAAACATAAAGGGACACGAGTTGCTATGGAACTTGGTGTCTATCCTTTAGAATCTTATACACCTATATTAAAAGTTCCAGAAGAATATGATTTGTTTGGTAAAAGATTTATTAGTAAAATAATGACAGAAGCTGATATTGGCAAAGAGGTTATGTTTTTTCATGGGGTTGGTGGTAATGTAAATAAGACTCTTAGCATTGATGTTGTAAATAGACTATTTTCTGAGAATGCTGGTATTATTATAGAATGTGGTAGTAATTATAGTAAGTCTACTGTTAAATATGTTCCTAGATCAATATATGAAACGATTGGTATTATTAATAATGTAAATAAAGTTATTTGTATTGATAGTATTGTTATGCATATTGCATTGGCTTTAAATAAACCGATGGATATAGTTTTTACTATTACAGATCCTGAGTTAATTTTTAAAGACCCTCCTAATGATAAGATAAGAATAATTAAATGTGTTTTTGGGTCTCCTATTAGTGGAATTTCATCTGGTATTCATTTATAATAGGCATATTAATGTTTATTCCTGGAAAAGTATTAAAAGTTGTTGGGGCACATGATGGCATAACGGCAAAGCTTGTTGAACGGTATGGGTTTGATGCTGTTTGGTCTAGTGGGTTTGAAATATCTGCTTCATATGCTGTCCCTGATGCAAATATTTTAACTATGTCACAATACTTAGAGCGTGCGGAAGAGATGAGAAAATCAGTCAGTATTCCAATTATAGCTGATTGTGATACTGGATATGGGAATGCACTAAATGCTATCCATATGATAAAAAGTTTTGAATCTGTTGGTATTGATGCTGTGTGTGTAGAAGATAAAATATTTCCTAAAGTTAATAGTTATATTACTGGAAGACAACTGTTGGTAGATATAAATGAATTTGTTGGTAAAATTAAAGCTATGGATAGTGTTAGGAAAAATATAGCTTTAATTGCTAGAGTAGAAGCATTGATAGCTGGGTATGGAATGGAAGAAGCTCTTATAAGAGCTAAAGCTTATGTTGATGCTGGAGCTGATGCTATTTTGATACATTCTAAGTCTACATCTTATGAGGAAATTTATGAGTTTGCAGAGAATTGGAATAAATATGCTCCGTTAGTTATTGTTCCCACATCTTACCCACAAATTTCTATTTCTGATATTGGTAATCTTGGTATTAATATGGTTATATTTGCTAATGTATGTATAAGAACTATGGTAAAAGCTGTTAATGAGATGTTATTGAAATTATCTACTTCTGATAAATTGTTTTCTGTAGATAGTATGTTATGTTCAATGGGGGAAATATTTGAGTTGCAGGGGATGGATGAATTTAAGAAGACAGAGGAACTTTACTTGAGATGAGAAATTTAGCTATTAAGTTGAAACAAAAAGGATATTGGCCAGTTATTGGAGTTCCTTGTTCTAGATTAAAGGATTTTATAGAAGAATTTAATGATTGTATTTTTTCTACGTCTGAGCATGAGGCTATTATGAGAGCTTCTGGGTACGCTGCTTGTGGGCACAAACCAGTTGTTTTTCTTCAAAATTCTGGTATTGGTGATTTGGTAGACCCAATATTATCTTTTCTTATTCCAGCGGAAGTGAGATTAGGTGCAATAGTTATATCAAAACGTGGTGCTGATGGAGATGCATTACATCATGTAAAATATGGAGAAGTTACTGATGCTTTGGTAGATTTGATTAATATTAGAGAAGTTGCTGAGGTTTTTATAGTATGAGAAGTGTAGAATATATTAGAACTTTAGTTAGAGCTACTAGTAATGATACAATCATTATTTCTACTAGTGGAAATATTAGTAGAGAACTTTTTCATGTTGGTGATAGAATGGGTAATTTTTATATGGTTGGGGCTATGGGTGGGGCGTCTTCTTTTGCTTTTGGTGTAGCATGTTGCACGGATAAAAAAGTTATAGTTTTAGATGGTGATGGATCTACATTAATGAGATTGGGGAATCTTATTTCTATTAAAGCTGGTAATAAATCTAATTTGTTTAATGTTATTTTAAATAATAAGTGTTATGGTTCCACAGGCGGGCAGTTATGTGTATCAAAATATATTGATTTCAATTCTTTTTTATCAACATTTACTCCAAACATTATATGTGTTGATGTTGATAGGGAAACTGAGAAATTTCCTAGGCCTAGTATCTCATTAAGAGATAATTATAAAAGATTAAGTGATTTTTTAAGGAGATAATATGTTTCTTCCAAGGATTCCTACTAAAATTATATTTGGTGTTGGAATAAGAGATATACTAGAACATGGTAATTTTGAGAGTTTTCTAAAGGATGTTGTTATTTTGTACTCTGGTAGTTGTTTGGAGTTTGTTCCAAATGTTGATTATATTAAGGCTATTCAAGTTAGAAAATTGCCTACATTATCTTCTGTTGAATCTGTAATTAATTCAATAAAATCAGGTAGTAAGAAGGCTAAGATTATTTTAGCAGTTGGTGGTGGTAGTGTTATTGATGTAGCTAAATTGGTTGCAGTTAAATTTAATATTCCACTTGTAACTATCCCAACAATAGCTGGTTCTGGGAGTGAGGTTACAAATAGAGCTGTTATCTGGAATGTTGATACTAATAAAAAAATATCATACCAGAATAATAATATGTTTCCAGTTTTTTCTATTATAGACCCACTAATACAAAGTACTACACCATACCCACAAAGGATTTATTCTGCTTTGGATTCTATTTGTCATGCGGAAGAAGCTAGATTTGATAAATCTGCAAATAATATCAGTAACTTATATTCAGATTATGTTATTAATATGATTGATGATATTATTAATTGTTTAGCTACTAAAAATACTATAACAACTTCTATTTTATCTACTGCATCAGTCTTTGGTGGAGCTGCTATTTCAATTTCTTCAACTAATGTATGTCATTCTATTTCTTATCCTTTAACTATGAAGTTTGGCATACCACATGGGTTAGCTGCATTCTTATTTATTCCGTGGTATATAACTATGTGTTTTGATAGAGATTTTAATTCAGAGGAGTTTTTTAAAAAGATATTTATTCCACTTGGAATCAAATATAGATTATCTGAATATGGAGTTAAAATAATAGATTTTGAATGGATTGCAGAAGAAGCGTTATCTTATGGAAAGATTGAGAACTTTGTAAAACCGATAACAAAAGAAGATATTATTAAAGTTTTGGGAGAGAGAATATGAAAGCTGTTATAGTAGCGGCTGGTATGTCCACAAGAATGTTTCCATTAAAGGAAGCACGGGGAATTCCAAAATGCTTACTACCAGTTAATGGTATTCCACTTATTAAAAGAGCTGTGGACCAACTCCATTGGGGGGGTATCCCATCTGTGGGTGTGGTTGTTGGATATAAACAAGATAAGATTCGTGCATGTCTTGGAAATACTGTTACCTATATTTTAAATCCATTTTATGAATATAGTAACAATATGGCTTCGTTATGGTTTGCAAAGAATTTTATTGGTAATGATGATTTTATTTATTTACATAGTGATCTTATATTTGATACAGAGATATTAGAGATATTAATTGATAAGTATTATTGTAATACTATTGTTGTTGATAGAAAAGAATGTGATGAAGAGGCTATGAAAGTTATTTTAAATAAAGATGGGAAGTTATTGGAATCAAACAAAAGTATTCCTTTGGAAAAGTCAAATGGTGAATGGATTGGTCTTGCTAGATTTACAGATGGAACTATATTTGAATATTGTGAGAAATTATTGAAGGATAAAGAGTACTTATATGATTATGATACATCAGCATTTTCAATAATGACTAAAACTTATCCTATAGGAAGTTATTCTATTAGTGGTTCTAAATGGATGGAAATAGATTATCCAGAAGAATATTTTATAGCATCTAGACAGGATTGGAAATGAATAATATCGTTTTGATTGTAGTTGATTGTGGAAGATTTGATAAATTTCAGAATAAAGTTGCAGCTACGTTTATAAATCAACTAGCTGATAAGGGGTGGAACTTTACTAATGCAATTTCTCCTTATAACCAAACACAATCAGCTATGGCATCTATGTTTACTGGGAAATTACCATCTGAGCATTTGGTTCAATCACATCGAGATGATAGATTTGTTACTGAGTATCCAGTTTTATCAGAAATATTAAAGTCTAAAGGATATACTACAATTGGGGCATCCGCTGTTTTTTGGTTACATGATATGTTTGGTTGGGGTAGGGGGTTTGATTTTTATAATTGTCCAGCGGACCTTTCAGAAGATGCATCGACTTCAGCATATGATTTATTTAAAAGTGTTCAAAAACATATAAAATTACCATTCTTTTTATATATGCAAGTTGGAGATGTTCATGTGCCATATAAATATCCAGTGGCTTTAAAAGGGGAATTTGATGATTATGATGCTTCGTTAAAGTTTCTTGATTTACAATTACGTTCAATAATTAGTGCTTTACCACCAAATACAACATATATTATAACAGCAGATCATGGTGTTGGATTGGGGGAATATAATTCCTTAGCTTGGGGGCAGGGGCCAAACAGTTGGTTATATGATGTTGTTATTCATGTTCCATTAATTGTATATGGACCTAGTGTCCCCCCTAAAGTAATTTCTGATCTTGTCAGTACAAAGGATATTTTTGCTTTGATTACTCAAGAGAAAATAGCATATGATACTTATGCTATTTCAGAAAGTTATGCATACCATAATATTAATTGTATTCATAAAGATTTGAATTATATTGGTAGAGAGAGATGTATGAAGGGATATAGATGTATTGTCGATTCTAAATATAAATTGATTGAGTCTGAAGATAATGAGTTGTTCTTTTTTGATAGAAGTGATGAATCTACACAACTTGGTAATTTTAATAAAGAATATCAAGAAGTTATGCTTAAAGAGTTACATTCAAGAAGTAAAATGAATCTTAAGGATAAAAGAATTGATATAGTTTTAAAACGTATGAATAAATTTTCTGTGGTTTAGTTGGGGGGAATATGATATATACTTTCGATTTAGATAATTTCTTTTTAGCAAATAGAGATATTTATAATTTTGCTACAACTTGGTTTGAGGGAAATGAGGATTTGGTATCTTTTGACGGTATTAATTTTGGGTTATCTATATATGTTCCATTGGCTATAGAAATATCTTCATATAAAATTTTAATTGAAAGGGATAGTTAGTGAAAAAAAGTTTAATAGCATCTGGGCAATATTCCCTAATTGATGCAGCTAAGGGGCTAGTTGATTATTATAATGTTATTATTAGTAAGGAGATTGTGAAACAAATTTCTGATGATATAAGAAAAATTATGACTGATGAAATTGAGAAAAGACGTTCTAGATTTTTAGAAATGTGTAATGAAAAATCTTTTTCTAATACTACTAAAAAAACTATGTTACAAATTTTTGGTGATGCAGTTTGTAGTAGTGTGGTTGCTATATCAAATATGAATAAAGTTAATAATTATAATGGAGTTGCTGGAGTTCTTCTTAATTCTTTTGCTGGCACTTTGGAAAGTGTTTTAATTCAGTGGTGTAATAAAAATAGTATTCCTTCTATTGTTCTTATGAATGGGCTATGGCCGGATTTCTATCCAAATGAAAAGTCTTCTATGAGTTTGAATTTTTGTTCTCATATTCTATATGCTTCTGAACATATGAAAAGAATGCATGAGAGAATTGGGTATAGAAATCAAGAGCTAATACCAACTGGTCTTCCGTTTTTTGATAATTATAAAAACTTTAAGAGAAAAGAACCTAATGATAAGATTACTGTTTTATGTGGTTTTCCAGTTGATGGTTATAGGAGTATAACTTTTGGTACTATGTGTTTTTACCCACAAATAAATATCCCACTAAATAAATTTTATCATTTATTTGAAGTAGCAAAAGCTATGCCAAATTATGAGTTTATATTATCTTTTAAACCTTGGGGTTCATATTTTAATGATTTCTTTAGTAGAGTTAAAGCTGATGTTCCATCTAATGTTATAATGAAAAGTGGAAATTGGATAGATGAAATTGGAAATGCTGATGTGGTTCTTTCTGGTATTTTTAGTACTGTTATACATGAAAGTACTTTTCTTGGTGTACCAACTATAGTTCCAAAAATTAACCCAAGACCATTTAACTATTTTGGTGTTGTTGATGAAATAGAATGGGAAGTTGAGAATATTTGTAAAGCAATAGATGCTAATATAGGAAAAGTTTTAGATAATGAAGAATTCAATAATTATTATTTTACTTATAATTTAGATGGTAATGCAACAAATCGTGTAGTGGAAGCTGTTAGGAGTATTTGTAAATGAACAGATATACGGTTTTAGCTGGTGGTGGTGTTGGGGATGCATATATAAATGTTTGTAGACTGTACTCTTTAAATAGAACGTATGGATTTGATTTTGATATTATTAGACCTGCTGCTAGAGATACTTTATCTTATGATACAGCTATTAGAGAGCTTTATAGTATGGTTCCATTTATAAAATCATATGTATCTGATTTAGAAATTTATGGGGAATACTGTAAGAATATAAGAATAGGTAATCCAAATCTAACTTCTAAATATGATATTGGAAGTTTATATCATGAATATTTAAA
>Ga0105099_10002173_pt1 | contig 11787 bp, 10 predicted proteins | sample PPLLak3cmMay2015_2_FD_79138 | JGI IMG/M metagenome (GOLD analysis project Ga0105099, IMG submission 79138) | Freshwater sediment microbial communities from Prairie Pothole Lake near Jamestown, North Dakota, USA - PPLs Lake P8 Core (1) Depth... | ecosystem: Environmental > Aquatic > Freshwater >...
GCCGGGGATAGCAATCCTTGATCGCTCCAGTGAAGTAGTCCCTCTGCCTTCCCTCTTTCAGCGTCATCCCCCCGAAGATGATGAAGTCCACCCCCACCCCACTGGCCTTCGATACAGCGTCCTCCAGAAATTCCCGCGAGTCGGTAATGCCGGGGATCACCGGAAGCAGGAACATGCCGCAGGCGATGCCTTCGCCCTTGAAGAACCTGAGTGCGTCCAGTCTCTCGCTGGGAGACGGCACGCGGGGTTCGACGATAGCGCTTATCCGGTCGTCCACTGACGAAAAGCTGAAGCTGACAATCGCCCGGCTGCGTTGATTGACCGCTTTCAGGATATCAGCATCTCTGGTCACCAGTATGGACTTCGTCAGGACATGGACAGGGAAACCGGATTCGTGGACAAGCTGGAGTGCCCGGCGAGTCAACTGGTACTTCTTCTCGATGGGCTGGTAGCTGTCACCGACACCACCACCCAACATGATGTAGCTTCTGCTGAGCGGCTTTCGCCTCCTCTTCGGATCGAGTTCCCGCCGGAGAACGTCAATAGCGTTCACTTTCACGCTGACGTCCTCACCAAACTCCCCGGACACGTAGTAGCCTTCCGCGCGTCCGTCACAGTAGATGCAGTTGTGAGAACACCCCCGGTAGAGGTTCATCCCGTAGTGAGAGACAAACCACGAATCGATCTTCCGGTGTCTTATCAGTACGGACTTGGCCTCAATCTCGGTGACGGTCACTTCGCCCGCGGCCTCTCCCTGTGTCTGCGTTCGTTTACCTGGAGCAGCTCCATTAGCCTCTTGTGCTCCGCGTCACTCTAACACTCGTAATCATCCGCCTAGAGGGTCCTCTGTTTGCATGTGCCTCTCCCTGCACCGCCGTGCACGGGGCCGACTAGACCATGCCGTTGGCGCGCCGGCTAAGCTACGACAGGACCTGCCTCTTCCCGACGCGTTCCTTGACCTTGATCAGTTGCGTCAGCATGGAGTTCACCGGCGTCGGTGTCCCTGTCTCTTCTCCCATTCTGGCGATGGCGCCATTCAGGGCATCGATCTCGGTTCTGTTGCCCCGCATCACATCCTGCAGCATCGAAGCATGATGAGCATAGGTGTCTGGGACAAGCCGCCCGAAAAGGACCTCCCGGTATTCCAGCGGTGACCGCCACGCCAGGTTCACGCCCTTCGCGGCAGCAACTGCGAATATCTCCTCTGTCACGGAGGTCATGATTTGCCTGGTCTCTGGATGCTCACTGAGCTCTCCGTAGGTCACTCCCAACAGAGCTGAGAGCGGGTTGAGACAGCAGTTGTAGAACACCTTGCCCCAGATAAACTGCCCGATCTCCAGCGTGGCCTCTGTAGGGATGCCGGCCTTGGTGAAAGCGGCGGCGACCCCCTCCAGCCGCGTCAAATCCACCCTATGTGAAGGGCTGCCGAGCATCACCTTGTCAGCGTAGACAGTTATCTCCGCCCGGCCGGCCTCCGGAATCTTGATGCCGAAGATGAGCCTGCCGCCGACCGCTCGATGATCCCCCACAACCTGCGATATCGTCTCCACGTTCCCCAGACCATTCTGAAGCGAGATGACCAGGCTGTCTTCCGACAGCAACGGCAGAACTTGCTTCGCGGCGTCGCCGGTATCGTATGACTTCGTGGTAATGAGAACGAGATCGAAGTGCTCCCCAGGCACTTGGTTGACACTGGTGAAGGAACGCAATCCGCGAATCAGGTGCTCTCCCCAGATGCCCTCAATGCGCAGCCCCCGCTCACGGATCGCTGTCATGTGGGGATCCCGTCCCACCAGAGAAACACGGTGGCCCCCCTTGCCCAGAAAGCCTCCAACAGCGCTGCCTACTGCACCGGCTCCCATGACCAGGATGTTCATTGTTTCATCGCGTCGCTCCATCACCAGACCGGTCGGCGACTGCTTCCCAGCATCTGTCGGCAGCCAGGACTGCCGCCCCGATGGCTCCGATCAACTGGGTGTCCACGCTGAAACGAACGGAGGCCACTCCGAGATACTTCTCAAGGCATCTGACCAGGCCGACGTTTTTGGCCACGCCGCCAGTCACAGCGATATCATTCTCCTGGCCTACATCCCGCACGAGGTGCATGATCTCACGAGCCACCATATCATTGGCGCCGGCTGCAATATCAGCCCTGTCTCTTCCTTCAAAAACGAGGCGTTTGACCTCGATCTGCATCAGGATACAGCAAGGTTTGTTCATTATCACCGGTTCCTTCGCCTGGAGAGAAAGAGGCCCCAGTTCAGACACTTCAACACCCAGGCTTCTGGCCATCAACTCCAGGGCTTTGCCGGTCCCCGCCGCACACTTGGTATTCATCCGGAAGTCACTCAGCTTGCCTTGCCCATCAACCCGTATGGCCTTGCAGTCCTGCCCGCCGCCATCGATGACGGTCCTCACACTCGGTGCCAACCAGTGGGCACCCCGGGCATGGCAGGATATCTCGCTCATGTTGCGCTGCGCGAAGGGAACCAGGTTTCGTCCGTAGCCCGTGCTGATACAATAGTCGATGTGCCCGTACTGAATACCCAACCCCCCCAGCAACTTGTCCATCACGTCGGTAGCAGACTGAAGGGCCTTGGCTCTCGATCGCACCACCTCACACCCCAGAATCACGCCATCCCGAATGACTGCAGCCTTGGTGGTCAGTGCACCGATGTCGCATCCGGCAGTGAGCATCTAGGGCTTCCCCTCCCTGTGAAGACGTTCGGCTGCAGTGCTGCTAAGGCTCTGGTTGTCGAGGCTGCATCCTTCCCTGGCCAGAAGAGCAGCACCATACGCCGCGACTACCTGGGGGTCAATCCCCGCAAGGTCGGCAAACCTGAGCCCCAGGTTCTTCTCCAGAATCGCCATCACGAGGCGATTCTTGGCCACGCCACCCACCATGGCCACCTCTTCCTTCAGGCCCAATCGCCTCGCCAGACCGGCTATCTTGTTGGCCACAGCAGAAGTGACACCAGCAAAGACATCGCACCTGTCGTATCCCTCGTTGATCAGAGAAAGGGCCTCACTCTCCGCAAAGATGGGGCACTGGTTGTCGATAAACAGCGGCTTGCCTGATAAACTCAGTTCCCCAGACATCTCGTCCGGCGAAATCTCCAACGCTGTGGAAACCACATCCAGGAACATCCCCATGCCTGCCGTGCACATGTCCGTTATGGCGGACTCGCCCAGCCCTCCCGTATCGTCGATGTGGAAGACGGTGAAGCTGTGCCCCCCCACGTTGATGACGGTCCTCACATTGGCGTTGAGCTTCCTCACCGCACGTTGAAGACAGACCGTATCAGGCACCGCACCATCCGAATGAGGAACCGCTTTGCCTCCGAAGCCCGTGGACAGGAAGCGGGCCACCTCGCTGTGAGCGGCCCCAGCTCGAGCCAGGACCTTCCCCATGACTGCAGTAGCTGCCTCTTGCGGGAAGCCCGTATATGGGAGTATCTCGAAAGCCAGGGGGCCACTGTCGTCGATAATGGCCGCTTTGGCGGACACGACTCCCAGGTCACAGCCAGCGTACAGCAGTTCTCATTCCTTCCGTTCCCGGGGCCGGCAATAGCCCGGCCAGACAACCCGGGATAGCTCAATCGGATTCGGTCTCTCTGATTCTGCCAATTACAGCGATGGCCGTCAAGGCAAAGGCACATCCGGCGGACGGACAACCCCGGTCCGCTAGTCAGAATGATCTTCAGAACAGTCTGTTCAAACGGGGTCCGCTGAAGCGTCACGCACTCGCCCTTGACAACCTGGGCGCTTGAAGGCTATAGTTCAACGCGTCTCAATAAGAGGAGGGAACATGGCTCAAGCGTATTGCTTCAAGTGTAGACATAAGGTGGAAATCCAGAACGCCAAGCCGATGACTCTTAAGAATAAGCGCCCAGCCATACGAGGCGTTTGCCCCAAGTGCGGCACTAGAGTATCCAGAATGGGGAGAGCCTAGTTCAGGAGAAGCTGATCTATCGAGAGGTGGTCAGAGGCAGTTTCTTGAGAAGGATGGAGGGGTTAGCAGCGAGTACTTCCTTTGACTCCTTTTCTCCCAGTCCCGATCCCAGCAGAATGGCAGTGGCCAATTCCGGCGACAGAAGATCAGGGCTGTCATGAGCATCGGAATCCAGCAGCATCTTGCAGCCGGCAGCCAGTGCAGTCTTGACTACATGCCCATTCGTCAGGCTATGACCCTTTCGAGCGCTCACTTCGATGAATACGCCATTGCTGGCGGCCAACCTGGCCTCCTCCATGGTGATCAGACCGGGGTGCGCCAGGATGTCAACGTCGGGTGACCGGACCGCCGCCAGGTTGGTGCCCTTCTCCACCGGCTCGACTACCGTCTCCCCGTGCACCACAACTATCCAGGCACCCAAGTCCTTCGCCCGCTTTGCCGCCTGAGCAATGGCTCGGGCTGGCAGGTGAGTCAATTCAACGCCGGGAATGGCCGCGATGCCCCAGAGCTCCCTGGCAATCCGGCAGTCCTCGACGATCTCGCGGATCAGTCTCTCCAGCGACCCCACCCCGACATGGTCTGTCAGGGCAATGCCACGGTAACCCTTCTCGGACGCCCGCCGAATCAGCTCGACCGGGGAGAGCTCACCGTCGCTCAAGAACGTATGGGTATGGAAGTCATACATCGTTCCTTGCCTCAGAACGGGATTTGGGTATATAACTATAGCATCGACAAGTTATGTCAGACAAGCAGTCCGGTAAGGCGAACAAGCCCTGCATGAAGAAGATACTCGTGCCCCTGGACGGCTCTGAGTTTGGCGAAGCTGCGCTTCCCTGCGCAGAAGAGCTGGCCAGAGTATCCGAGGCCGAAATCATCCTGATGCAGTCGGTGGCGCCGCACCATTTCGAAATCGATCTGGCCGAGTCCCGGTCGCCACACCTCAGCAAGCTCTCGGAGGAGTACGTTCAACACGCCACGGCCGCTGCCCGCGACTACCTGGCCGGGATAGAGAAGAGGCTGTCCCAGAGTGGCATCGCAGCTCGTTCCGTGGTGGAAGTCGGGTCACCGGCCGAGCAGATCGTTGCCTGTGCGAAGAAGAACGCCGTGGACATCATTGCGCTGTCGACGCATGGACGTTCCGGGCTGAGTGCGCTCATGATGGGGAGCGTAGCCAACAAGGTACTGCATTACGCTGAAGTCCCGGTACTCCTGGTGAGACCCCACAAGTAGCCAAGAAGAATGAGGAGGTCAGAATTGCCAAAACCGAGTCGTGGGAAGTCCGGGGGGATTAATGTAGCTATCATAGGCGTCGGAAACTGCGCCTCTTCTTTGGTTCAGGGCGTCCATTTCTATCGCAACGTGGAAGATGATGCCGACGTGCCCGGCGTGAGACGCCCCAACCTCGGGGGCTACCATATCCGCGATATCCATTTCGTCGCTGCTTTCGACATTGACAAGAACAAGGTGGGGAAAGACCTGGCGGAGGCCATCTACACACCGCCCAACAACACCTTCAAATTCGCTGACGTGCCCCTAACCGGGGTGAAAGTGAATCGTGGAATGACCCACGATGGCTTGGGCAAGTATCTATCGCAGGTAATCACCAAGGCACCCGGATCGACATCCAACATCACAGGCATTCTGAAAGAGACCAAGACCGACGTGGTCATCAGCTATCTGCCCGTGGGGAGCGAAGCCGCCACCAAGTGGTACGTGGAGCAGATTCTCGATGCCGGCTGCGGCATGGTCAACTGCATTCCAGTGTTCATCGCTAGAGAGAACTACTGGCAGCAGCGCTTCGCCGAAAGAGGATTGCCTGTGATCGGAGATGACATCAAATCGCAGGTGGGTGCTACCATCACCCATCGCGTGCTGACCAGACTCTTCCGCGAGCAGGGAGTCAAGCTGGAGCGGACTTATCAGTTGAACTTCGGCGGCAACACCGACTTCTACAACATGCTGGAGCGGGAGCGTTTGGAGTCGAAGAAGATCTCTAAGACCAACGCCGTCACCTCGCAGCTCGACTACAAGCTCGACCCGGACAACATTCACGTGGGGCCGAGCGACTACGTTCCTTGGCTTACAGACCGCAAGTGGTGTTACATTCGCATGGAAGGGACCACCTTTGGCAATGTGCCGCTGAACCTCGAATGCAAGCTCGAAGTGTGGGACAGCCCCAACTCGGCCGGAATAGTCATCGACGCCATAAGGTGCTGCAAGATCGGTCTGGATCGAGGCCTGAGCGGATCGCTGGTAGCTCCATGCTCCATGTTCATGAAATCGCCGCCTATTCAATTCTCCGATGATGAGGCACGGCGGAATCTCGGGGACTTCATCTCCGGCACAAACAGCAGCACCCTGCCAGCCAAGAAATAGGCGAAACTCGGCAGCTTCCCTTACCAAGCCATGAATATTGGGCTGGTCTCCCCATATGATTATGCTTACCCGGGTGGGGTGAACACCCACATCTCCAATCTGGCCATGACCATGGCGGGGATGGGACACAGGGTGAAGATCCTGGCGCCCTGTTCCAACAAGAAGGCCCTCCCCAAGGACATGTCGATAATCGAGCTGGGCAGGACCATCCCATATCCGTCGAACGGCTCCGTAGCCCGACTCACTCTCTCGATGTGGCTGATGCCCAAGATCAAGGCCATCCTCGAGGAGGAGAGGTTCGATGTCCTGCATTTCCACGAACCGCTGTTCCCATCTCTGCCGTTGATGGTGCTGCCTTTTTCACATTCGCTCAACATCGCCACGTTCCATGCCTACTACCGGCAATCTGCGGGTTATACGGTGTGCAAGCCCATGCTGATGAAGTTCTACCGGAAATTCGACGGCAAGATCGCCGTGTCCGAGCCCGCCCGCAAGTTTGTCTCCAGGTACTTCCCAGGTGACTACCGCATCATTCCTCATGGCGTCGATCTGGAGCGATTCTCGCCGAAGGTAGATCCCATTGAGAAGTACAACGACGGCAAGCTGAACATCCTGTTCGTTAGCCGTCTGGAGAAACGCAAGGGGGCCAAGTACCTGCTGCAGGCGTACCGGAGAGCCAAGAAGGATTGTCCGCCTTCCAGGCTCATTCTGGTCGGCCCTGGCGACAGGTCGCGGCGCGAGTACGAGAGATGGGTCAAGGCCGTGAATCTGGACGATGTGGTGTTCACCGGCCACGTCCCCTACACAGACTTGCCCCGCTACTATCACACCGCAGACATCTTCTCCATACCCGCGGTCGGGCAGGAAAGCTTCGGCATAGTCCTTCTGGAGGCGATGGCTGCCGGCAAGCCCATAGTGGCCACCAATATTGAGGGATACGCCAGTGTGGTGAACAACGGCACGGAGGGGATCCTAGTGAAGCCCAGGGACGAACAGGCGCTGGCCGGTGCGCTGGTTTCGCTGGCCAATGACAAGAACCTGCGGGAGCAGATGGGCGCCAAAGGCAGAGAGAAGGCGGAGGCACTCAGTTGGCCCAAGATCGCTCAAAGGACGCTGGACTTCTACCAGGAGTGCATGAAGGAGAAGCGTTGACCGACCAAGCGGATTGGCGTCACAAGCTGGCAGAACGGTTCACCACCCCCACCGCCAGAGTCCTGTCCAAGACCGGAGTTACACCCAACACCCTCACTGTGATGGGTTTTCTCGTCAGCGTTGCGGCGGGTTTTCTGATTGCCACAGAGTACTTCCTGGCCGGAGGATTGGTGGTGCTTTTCGCCGGGGCTTTCGACCTGCTCGACGGGCCGGTGGCACGGGCCACCGGAAAGACCACCAAGTTCGGTGGGTTCCTAGATTCCACCCTCGACCGCCTGTCGGAGGCGGCAGTACTGGCTGGGATCCTGGCCTACTATGCGTTCAACGACGGAACCTGGGAATCGCTGCTGGCATTCGGTTGTTTCGTCGGCTCGGTCATGGTCAGCTACCTGAGAGCCCGGGCAGAAGCGCTGGGAGTCAAGTGCGAGGTGGGGATATTCACTAGGGTCGAGAGGGTCATCGTTATGTCAATCGGGCTCATGTTTGGCCAGTGGTTCGATCTGGCCATCCCCATCATGCTGGGCATAGTCACAGCACTGGCTTTCGTCACCGTGCTGCAGCGGCTGATTCACGTCCAGCGTACCGAGAAGTCGTAGTCCAGGCGACATCCTGCTGCACTCGTTCTATCATTCCCGCGCATCCTGTGTCGGTCCTCGGAGGGCCACGCTCCGTCGTGGCCGCGAAACCCAGTCACGCAGGGTGCGCTGCGCCTGCCATCGTGCGCTCTGACCTCCGTGCTCGTTGGGACAGACCCGGTCTTCAACCCCCTTGCCCCCACTCTTGGGGGTAGAAGAAAGGAAGAATTGAGGGACACCCTCAACTCCCGGCAGCGTTCCGCTGCACCTGCGGCTGCTCTCTGGCGCTCGACTCCACCCACCTTGGCAGATTGTCCGGTCCCGGTGCCACGAGCATGCCTTACCCGGACTTGCCACACGCTCACCCTTGTTCTACTATTGGTAGGGGCATATTGAGCGCGACGTGCCTGGTTTGTGTTTGCATCCCGGGCTGTCGCGAGACACGTGAGGTTCGATGCCGGTAACCGTAATAGTCGGAGTCCAGTGGGGTGACGAAGGAAAGGGCAAGGTCATTGATTTGCTGGCCGAGAAAGCCAGCATGGTGGTCCGCTTCTCCGGCGGGCCGAATGCCGGTCACACCGTCTACAACCCACATGGCAAATTCACCCTGCACCTGGTTCCTGCAGGCATCTTCTACCCCCACACCACCTGCATCATCGGCAACGGCGTGGTTGTCTCACCAGCTGTTCTGATCGACGAGCTCGATCAGCTTGCCAGCAAGGGCATCGACACCTCCCGCCTGTTGATCAGCGCCCGCGCCCACCTCATCATGCCGTATCACACCCTCCTAGATAAGCTGGAAGAGGAGGCCAAGGGCAAGGCAGCGCTGGGGACGACACGGAGTGGCGTTGGGCCGGCCTACATGGACAAAGTCGGCCGCCTGGGGATCCGGGCGGGCGATCTCACTGACCTGGACGGCCTGAGGCAGCGGCTGCGCTTTGTTCTCGACCACAAGAACACCGTCATCACCAAGGTCTACGGTGCCGCACCGCTTTCGTTCGAAGAGATCTACGATCAGTACTGCCGCTACGCAGAGCGACTGGCGCCGATGATACGGGAGACTGAGCCCATCGTCGCCGAAGCCATCGAAAGGAACCACCGGGTTCTATTGGAGGGAGCACAGGGGAGTCTGCTGGATGTCGACTTCGGCACTTATCCCTACGTCACGTCCTCGTCAGTCATCGCCGCGGGAGCTTTCTCCGGGCTTGGCCTCAGTCCGACCAAGATCGACTACGTCTTTGGCGTGGTCAAGGCATACACCACCAGAGTAGGCGCCGGCCCGATGCCGACGGAACTGCACGATGAGACCGGAGAGAAGATCCGCCAGATAGCCCAGGAGTTTGGAGCCACCACAGGACGGGCGCGCCGCTGCGGGTGGTTCGACGCCGTGGCAGCACGCTTCAGCACCCGCATAAACGGGTTCAACGGCCTGGTGCTCACGCGCCTGGATGTTCTGGATAGCTTCCCCTCTATCAAGATATGCACCAGCTACAAGCTGAACGGTACCATCACCGACCGCTTCCCTACCAGCATCGCCGCCCTCGAGAAATGCCAGCCTGTATATGAGGAGATGCCCGGCTGGCAGTGCCGCACCACCGACATGCGCCGCTTCGAAGAACTGCCGAAGCTGGCCAAGGCCTACGTGAAGAGGCTGGAAGAACTGATGGGCTGTCCTATCGACATCATCTCCATCGGACCCCGGCGCGAAGAAAGCATCACCATAAGGCCGATTCCGTAGAAGCGGCTTTGCTCCCCGCCGGAGCGTGGTGTATCCGTAGTCTCAAATCTGCAATCTCTAATCCCTAGTCTCAAGCCTCCGGTCTCCAGACCTCGAACCCCTTCCACTTCCAAGAGGTGCGGGGCGATTCCACAAGTTCCGACAGCCGGAAATGGGTATGCGTGTAGCCCTTGGCGTCCTTCCTGGATTCCCGCTTCCGCGGGAATGACACAACAGGTACAGCAGGATGCTGCGGGGTTTGGGGTGATGTCCCCAATTCTCTTCTTTTTCCCCCCAAGAATGGGGGCCAAGGGGGTTGAAAGAAGCGTTCTGAGACAACCTCAACCTCCGAAAGAAGAAGAGGTCACCCTGCTTCCAAAACAGGCTATAATAATGGGCCAGATGGCAGACAAGACAGAGGAGCGGATAGTCTCTGGCAAACCCAAAGAAGGTGACGTGGCGCTGGACAAGAGCCTGCGCCCCAAGCGCCTCTCCGAATACATTGGCCAGGATAAGGTCAAAGATAACGTCAAGATAGCTATCGAGGCCACCAAAGCCCGAAAAGAAGCCCTCGACCATGTCCTCATCTACGGGCCGCCCGGCCTGGGCAAGACGACTCTGGCCCACATCATCGCCGCCGAGTTGGGGGCCAGCATCCGCATCACCTCCGGTCCGGCCATCGAGCGCCCTGGGGATCTCGCCGCGATCATTTCCAACCTCCGCGAAGGCGACATCCTGTTCATCGACGAGGTCCACCGCCTCCCTCGAATTGTGGAGGAGGTCCTGTATCCGGCGATGGAGGACTTCGCCCTCGACATCGTCATCGGCAAGGGGCCGGGTGCCAAGAGCCTGCGGCTGCATCTGCCCCGCTTCACGCTGATCGGAGCTACCACGCGGTACGCCATGCTCAGCCCCCCGCTGAGAGACAGATTCGGAGTCATACACCGACTCGACTTCTACGACCGGCAGGCGATGGAGACCATCGTCCAGCGCTCTGCTGGCATTCTGAATGTGCAGACAGAGGAAGGCGGCGTGAAGGAGATCGCCTGCCGCGCCCGTGGAACGCCACGTGTAGCCAACCGCCTGCTGAGGCGGGTCCGGGACTACGCTCAGGTCAAGGCCAAGGGCGTGATCACCAAAGCAGTGGCTGTCGATGCCCTGGCCAAGCTGGAAGTAGACAAGATCGGCCTGGACCAAGTGGACCACAAGGTGCTGCGCACCATTATGGAGAAGTTCGACGGTGGGCCGGTGGGCCTGGAGACCATTGCTGCTTCCATCAGCGAAGAGGCCGATACCATCATGGACGTGTATGAACCCTACCTGCTCCAACTGGGGTTCCTGGAGCGGACGCCGCGCGGCCGCGTGGCCACGCGCCTGGCTTACGAGCACCTGGGTTTGAAGTACAGAAACAAGCAGTCCCCTCAAGGACAGCTTCTCTAGCACCATGGCCTCATTGCTGGTACACACCTGCTGCGGACCCTGCGCCACCGGATGTGTCGAGCACTGGCGCCAGGAAGGATTCGAGGTCACCTCTTTCTGGTACAACCCGAACATCCACCCCTTCAGCGAGCACCAGAAGAGGCTGCAGACCCTTCAGGAGTTCTTCCTCAAGAACAACACGCCACTGTTGGTTTCCGAAGGATACGACGTCGTCAGCTACTTCAGGGCGGTCGTCGGCCATGAAGACGAGCGCTGCCAGCACTGCTTTCGCCTCCGCCTGACAGCCACGGCATCCGTCGCCAAGGAACGGGGGTTTGAAGCTTTCACCACGACCCTGCTAATCAGTCCGTACCAGAACCAGGAGCTTCTGAAGCAGATCGGCGAGGAGATCGCCCAGAGGGAAGGGCTACAGTTCATCTCAGAAGACATGAGGCCGTGCTATGGCGACAGCCGTAGGATAAGTCAGGAACTCGACCTGTACCGGCAGAAGTACTGCGGCTGCATCTACAGTGAGTGGGAGCGGTTCAGCAAGAAGAAGCGCAGAGTCCCACCGCAGGGTGAATCAGCTAGAACGC
>Ga0105099_10002174_pt1 | contig 11785 bp, 10 predicted proteins | sample PPLLak3cmMay2015_2_FD_79138 | JGI IMG/M metagenome (GOLD analysis project Ga0105099, IMG submission 79138) | Freshwater sediment microbial communities from Prairie Pothole Lake near Jamestown, North Dakota, USA - PPLs Lake P8 Core (1) Depth... | ecosystem: Environmental > Aquatic > Freshwater >...
AGACTATTTTTTTCATGCCGCCAATGCCTCATTCAATTCCCCAATAATCTCTTCAGTCTTATCCCCAAACAACTGCCACATTTTCCCCAGCCCGCCTTGAGCATTAAAAGGGTTCAAATCAAAATCCTCTTTCTCAATATGAAAACTGTTAACCACATAATCTTTTATCATTCGTAGCCACACCATCTGTTCTTCGTTGAACTTAATATGTCCGGATTGCTTTTTAAACACCCATTCGGCAAAGTTTTTATCAACTATTTTGTCATACGCAGTCAGGCTTTTATCCACACCACTTACTTTTCGAATGAGTGAAACAATTGCGGTCAGCTCATTACGAGGCGACCCGTTGCATTGTTCCAGAGCCTCGTATGCGCGCCACACATTCAAGGGCGCAAGAACTGGTTTTGTGCTTTGTAGTTTTTCCAATACATCTTTAATCATGGTGTAGGTAAGTTCCCGCCTGCGGTATGGTTGGTTATAAAATATCTGCAAAGCGGTTAGCTCATCTTTGTGCTCTTGCATCCATGCGGTAAAATCTTTTACCAGCTCGGTTGCATTATCCTTATTGTCCTTGTCCCAGCCCGCGTGGATTACCTCGTCGGGGTTTGCATGGTCAATGCGTTGTTCGTGTAGCTTACGTACATTTTCGATATATTCGTTAAGGGCGCCGGTAAATACCTTTGCTGCATCGTTCTGTAATTTATCAGTTTCTTTTTTAATGGCTGCTGAAATTTCTATTTGCGGAGCGCCTCTTTTTTCATATCGAATGGTATTTTCAATATCTTCCAAAGCATCAGGGTTAAAAGCGTTTAATAGGTCTTTCGCAACCTGTGCAACACTTTTACCGTTTGCTTTTTCAGCAAATTGCTTCTTCTCTTTTTCGGTAATCTGTTTTTCAAGCCTGGATAATCTGCTGGCAAGAGTAGTGAACAATTCTTCATCACGGGCACCAACGGCAACCGCTTGCAATAAATCTTTCAAAGGAACACCCGGTTTCTTCTCAAGCGGGCGGCTGTCGGTTTTGCAGCTTTTGGTAACGCCTATTGCATCGACAATAACAAAATGGTCTTTGGTATATTTGGCGGTGGGTGTTACCTTCTTTAAATTATCCAGATCAATGGTTCGCGTGCCGCGGCCTTTCATCTGCTCAAAGTAGTTTCTACTTTTTACATCGCGCATAAAAAGCAGGCATTCCAATGGCTTTACGTCCGTGCCGGTGGCAATCATATCTACCGTAACGGCAATGCGCGGGTGATAATCGTTACGAAACTGCGCCAATGTGCTTTTAGGGTCTTCGCTGGTATAGGTTATTTTCTGACAGAACTTATTCTCTTCTGCAAATTCTTCCCGCACGATGTCGATTATGTCGTTGGCATGGCTGTCGGTTTTGGCAAAGATGAGTGTTTTTGGAACCTCAAAAACACCATTTTTATCAATGCGCTCCTTGAAAATACTAGGCAAATTTTCTTAGAATGTTCTAATGATTGTCCTGATTTGATTGGGGTTTACCACGTCTTTATCCAGTTGCAGAGCCGAATACTGTTCATCTTCATCCTGCAATTCCATGCGCTTTTTACGGCTCAACCGTTCGCGATGCTCGATATATTCGCCTTTCCAGAGCGTAGCGCCGCGCCTGGTGACTTTCGTGTCGATGATAAAGATTTGGTAACCGACATTTACACCATCGATAACCGCCATTTCGTGTGAATATTCACTCACAATATTCTGGTCAAAATACCCGATTGTGCGTTTGTCCGGCGTTGCAGTCAAACCAATTTCAAAGGCATCGTAATATTCCAAAACTTGCTTCCACAGATTGTAAATGCTCCGGTGACATTCATCAATAACGATAAAGTCAAAAAACTCTATCGGCATTTTCGGGTCGTATTCGACCGGAGGAATTTCCTTGGGTTGGAATTTCCGCTCGTTGGGGTTTTCTTCTTCCGCCTTTTCGTCCAGTTCCGTTCCTTTAAGCACGGCATATAAACGCTGTATCGTACTGATACACACTTGGCTGTCGGTGGCAATGTAACTGGATTTCAAACGCTGAACGCTGTATAGCTCGGTGAACTTACGGTTATCATCATTGGGGACAAACGCCATGAATTCCTGTTCGGCCTGTTCACCAAGGTTCTTTGTGTCTACCAGAAACAAAACACGTTTAGCCTTGGCATATTTAAGCAACCGATAAATGAAAGTAATGGCGGTAAATGTTTTCCCCGAACCGGTTGCCATCTGAATTAATGCTTTAGGGCGGCCTTCTTTAAACGAAGATTCTAATTTATTTATCGCAGCTATCTGACATTCCCGCAGACCATCGGTTTTAAGTGCGGGCAGGTCATGTAATCTATTTCGGAGTGATTTGTCTTTTTTCAGCCAATCACGCAGAGTTTCCGGTCGGTGAAAACTGAATATTTCGCGGGCTCTTGGTTTGGGATCGGTGAAATCGGTAAATTTGGTTATTTCGCCAGTGCTAACGTAAACAAAGGGTAAGACTTCGTTATTAAGATGTTTAAGCTTTGCGGTGGCATAGCTCTCTGCCTGGGTTTCGTGAACAGCCATGTGATGGCCCTCTTCCTCACGTTTTGCTTCGATAACTCCGCATGGCTTACCCTCAACAAACAAAACATAGTCGGCAGGGCCGACATCGGTTAAGTATTCTCTTACGGCAATTCCTATGCCTGCATGAAGGTTAACATGCTTGAGGCTTTGAATAATCCATCCACAAGCTGATAATTGCTTATCGATGTTATCTCTTGCAATTTGCTCGGGATTTTGGTTAATATTTTCTTTCAAAACGATTGAATCCTTTTTTTATTTACAATACCAATATAATAAAATACCCCCCCAAAGAGAAGCACTTGGCAGATTACTTTTTCTGATGTATTGCCTTATCGGATTGGTATTTGAAGAGGTGAGAGTGTTGCTTTTTCTTTCGTATCCGATTTTATTTAAATCGTATCTTTTTGTTTCAATTCCTCTCCGTTCATTCCGTCATTTTCCGCATCCAGTTGTTTTGCCCGAAGTTTGCCTTTATTCCGGTGCATTCTGCGGTATTCGCTCTCGTAGACTTTTCGTTTTTCGTGGTTATGGCGGAAAGCGTGTTTGCCTGCTGCGCGGATGAGTTCTACGGGGCGATGCAGCCAGGCGCATGCCTGGTCTTTGAGCAGTTGTGCTGGTTCTGCGGGTCTTTCAACCTGGGATTGGGCTATACCTGCGCGGAGTTTGGGGACAATTTGCAGAGTGGTTTCGATTTTGGACATATCAAACCGGATGGACTCGAGTTCTTTTTTAATTGTGTTCGCATATTCGGCCCATAGCAAGAGTTCTTTTACCATTATAGCAGGTTTAGGCCGCAGGTAGGAGCGTTTCAGGCTTTCAGGGTGTTTTGTGCCCCGTATCCGGCAAGCGTAAAGAACTGCCTGCTGGATTTCATTGAGTAGTTCCCAACCCATTTCTAGGTTCTTTTGGTGTTCACATTCCGCTTGTGTGACAACGGTTTCCGCAGCGCGCCATTGCGAATATGCGGCAAGACAAGCAAGCACCCGTTCCGGCAGATCCTCTACCATGGCCCAGTCAAGCCCTACACTGCACAATGCTTCCCGGTCAGGTTGGCATGCCTCGTACAATGTGTATGCTTCTTCAATAAATACCGGCGCCGGAATATTCGGCGTTATCATATCAATTTCGCCAATCGATTTGATTTCCAACAGCCTTTTTTCAAGACATTTTCTTAACAGCATATTGTTTTTCTCCAGAATGGGTTGAATATAAACACATGCCACCCCTCAAATGTTGTTAAGTCTGTTTAAAAATACGTTTGGGCACTGTTTATAAATTTCATACATTGGAATAATAACAGTTATATTAAAAATCGGTTTAATTATATTATGATTTAATTAATTCATTATTAAAATCAGTTAATTTATAAAGGAAATTAATATTATAATACATAAAATAATCAAATTTAAAAAGGAATTAGTAAGAAATAATTTTATTTTTGCTGTCTAAGCACCATTTCAGGGCGTGTTAACGGCTTTTCTGCCCGTGTTAACCCGTTTTTAACCTGTTTTATTCTCTTTTTAAAGTCAAAAAACAGAAGGCGCCCGTTTCTGGGCGCCTTCTGTATCAAGTGTATTGTTTCGTTTTTTTATTATACTGCTGCTGTTTCAGGCTCGGTTGCCGGTGCGTTTTGCCTGCTGCGGTATGCGCTGTAATAATAATCGAGCCGCTCCTTGTTTTTGCGGAACACATATTCTGCGGCGTCTAATGTCTCACCCATGAGATTGCGCATGCAGGTGAATGCACGGTCGCGCATGTCTTTTGCGTCTTTTGTGCTTTTCTCGACAAACGCTTTCGCATACACACTGCCGAGCATGTCCGCTTTCTGCGCCGCCGTATCGAGCAGGTTCAGGTCGAAATTTACCGCCTGCAGGTGCTTGCTGTACTTTTTTCCCACTTCTGAAAGAGCAAGAAGGTCCTGTATCATATCCGCATGTCCGGCGCCTTCGCGAATGCGCTTTATCGCCCGTTTGGCGTCCTGCACGTCACGCAGAGCATACGCTACCGCGGACAGGATTTCCGCTCGTAACGCATACGCTTTCGGCTCCTCCTCAGCCCACTGCTTTGCCATCTCCTTCATCTCGCCAAGCGCAGCGATCAGACGCGCCTGGGCAAAACGCAACGCGCCAACCGCAGCGCCAAGATCATCAATCTTCGCCGCGTCAAACCCTACTTCAGCGAACAGTTTCGCATCCTCCGCAGCCGCAGCAGCCATGATCTCGCCCTCCTTCACCGCCTGATCCACCGGCATGTCCGGATACCGGACCTCTTTCGCGTTCAAAGCCTTCAGCACGGGCAACAGCTTCTCAAAATCTTTCTGGTCAGACATACTGACTCCTTTCAAGTAAGTGAATAAAATTGTGGCATGCCGGACAGTTGATTAATGGCATGTCACGTCCGTTTTTTTTGAAAAAGCCTTTTCAAAGACATGCTGTGGCTGGAAATAAAATTCGTTTGAACGACAAAAATATTTTGGGGATTTTTTTAGGAGGGGTGGTTTTTGAGGAGTGTTTTGCAGAGTAAGAAATATTTTTAAAAAACATTTTCCCGAACATAATAATAAACGATATACCAGAGTACCGCTGGTTCAGGCATAGCAGCCTGAATGATTTTATTTGTCCCAAAGAATGGGGGATACTGAATCCCGGGGAAGCAGTTATACATGATGATTTAAACTATGATTCCACCGTATTCCCTGTCCAGTATTGGGGGATAATTAATTATTCAATCTTTCAGGATGAAACTCTTCATTGTATTGAATGCGACTGCTGGAATATGAGCAGATTAGAAATGAAAAATATGCGGTGGTATGTTGAGAAGATTGGTATTGTTTTTAGATAGTATAACGGTTGAAAAATGAATGAAGAAATTGCCTTTAAATATTTTTACTACCAAAATGCAATTTTTTCTTTCTTTTTTTGTTGTGCGTCTGTAGGCTTTGCCCCATCCTCTTCAGCGGGCGGGCATCTGTGCCTTCTTAATTAATCTTTGAAACCTTTCTTTTCGAAGCAGTACCCACTTCTTTGAATTTTTGTTAAGTGTTGTGAAGATGTAAGTATTGGTTCTTTTCTGATATATTGCATATATCCAGTAGCAATGAGAGATATTGTTCCTTCTTGTGCTTCGATTATCCATTTTGTTTCTATCTCATTTATTTTTTCTTTATTTATATCTGCTATTTCAATTCCATTAATGAAATCGAGATCAATTTCAATGTGCAAATTATGTACGTTATAAAAAACTAATGTTGCGGGTGAAATCCAAAAGGAAAAGGATTTCTGTTTATCTTCTAATTCCCATTTCAGTATGTAATCCAAATCAATAAGAATCTCGTCTTCAAATCGGATCCCGTACATTGGACAATCATGCCATCCCATTTTATCAAAATCAACTTCTGTCCAAATTGCTTTTATGTTTATCGATGAAAAGTCCATTTGATATTCCTCTTAAATTAGATCGTCCAACCTTTTGGTTCGATATGATAAAGTTCGTAGAGATCAGAATTGTCAATGAACGAGATTGAAGTACTATCTTCAAATAATATTTTGAATATTTTTGATGACTCAATGTTCCAACCAACTATACGTTTTTCGAGCATTGAAAATAGTGGATCGATTAATGACCATTCATCAGAACCATTTAAAAAGAATGATTTCTCTTCTTCTATGAATTTTATTGGTCCATCTGAAATGATTGACCATTTATTATCGAAACCGAAATTGAGGGTGTTCAATGAGCGGCTTATAATAACAATTTTACTTCCAACAATAGAATCTAAATTAAAATCTTTTGGGATTCCGTACATTTTTTTACCCTTTAATAATTCCTTTTCTTCCCGCCCGTCCTATTCTGTCTTGATGGGGCTAAGCCTATTGCGCAACGCCCGCGCCACTGCCCGATGAATTACGCCTATACTAAAGTAATTCAATAAAACAACTGCGCATTTTTTTGGGCTGGCGCTGTTGTGCGACCCTGCAGGTCAAGCGGAGCGCAGTGTTCTAAAGCTGTTTTGTTTTTTGGGCGCGAATCCTTTATTTAAATAATTTAAGTTTTAACAATAAAAATATTAGATTCTAATAGTATCGTTATTGTACTATTTTTAAGAAAAATCTAATTTCATTTGAGAATAGATTTGTTTTAAATTTGAATTAAAATAATCAACCCAGCTTTTATCAATATCATCGACAATCCGGTTAATATCTGTTCCTTCTACATCTATTCTATTAAAAAAAGGTTTTTCTTTAATTTTGCCTGATAAATAGTCATTTCCGATTTTACTAATTTTATCAATTGCTGTAGGGCTTGGAGGCCAATAACAATGTCCAATATCAATTCGAGGTAATTTTATTCTACCAATTGTTAGGGTTAAATCATTTTGATTATTTAAATAGTCATCAAGTGATTGTTCATTTGAAAATGTTAACAAAGAAATGGCGTTTTCTAAATCGAAATTTGCCTTCATCTGAAGTTTTTCTGGTTGTACGTTATCTGTACTAAATAGACTATGTACATTTGCTTTTCCTGGAACAGACAAGACTAATCCAAAGATTTCCAATTGAACATTTATATATTCTAATTTAATTTTATCATCATTAATTATTTGATAAATCTCAAAATCTTTGAATAAATTTAGCTGGTAGTCGCCAAGCTTTAGGGGAGGATAACCTTTTTGCCAAGTGTACCATACTATATCAGGAAGCAAACCTAAAGAAATGCCTTCTTTGGAAAATAAGGGAGAATAAACATCATCATATTGTTTTTTGTTAACTCTAATATTCCAAGACTTAATTCTGCATAAAACAAAAATAATTGACTGCATTGCTGCAATTATTTTTGAAGAACAACCATCCTCTTCCAACCCACTTAAAACCAATGCTTTTATACCAACTTCTTTTGATCTCTCAATTGCATCTTTTGTATATCCATTTCGGGTAACATAGAATGCATAGCGAGGTGATAATCCGACGTCATTAAGTTTATCGACAAATTCACTGATTTTTCCGACACCAACTTTTTTAGTATAATTTTTACATTCAAATGCAAATTTAACCTGATATCCAAGCACAGAAGTTGTAAGTAAAACATCAATTTCCCTTTTTCTTTTTGATTTACTTACAGGCTCCAACCATACATTTGTTTTGACGTTGACATTCTTAAAAGAATGCAAGGCTGCTGTGACTTACTCTAATAATGAACCCTTTTTATTGTTTTTTCCCATACAAATCTTTCAATTTCAATTGCTTTATATTCGCGCTCGCTTTTAAAAACAGTTTTAGAATTTCGCACAACCAGTGCAAGGTTACACTTTCAAAAAAACGTATATTAAACCAAAAAAGTATAACCTTTACACTTCCCTCCCCGCAAATTAAACTTTCAATCCCGTATTCCATTTTCCCTTTGTCTTCATACCAATATAATAAAATACGCCCGAAAAGAGAAGCAATTGGAAGAACAGTTTTTCTGATGCATTGGGTTGTGGTTTTTTATGGAGGAGGAGGGGAGGGCGAGTTGCGCGCACGGAAGGTTTGCCGTTGTCAACTATACTCCACATTCCTTAAAAGCCCGTAGACACGATGGCGAAGGGCTCATGCTTTTTTAATGTCCTGCTCGACCAGTTGTATAACAGAATTAACGAAAGATTCTGTTTCTTTCGCCCTCGCAATGCGGTATTGTATGAGATCGGACAATGCTTTTTTCATATACGAATTCCTTCCCGTTCGACGTTCTTATGCAAAGGGACAACAGAATATTTCGGACTGTTCCAATCCTGCCGGCTGCGAACGATAGAACTGATCACCTGACCGGTATCAAGCTCGATTTCAAAAAGCTCATGGCGTATACGGTCGGTGCGGGCTGTATCAACTTCTCCGTCAACAAGAACCAGAAAATCCCAGTCGGAATATTCGCGGTAATCATCACGCGCCCGTGAGCCGTAAAGTATTACCTCGGCTGAAGGCTCGAGTTTTAAGACGGCTTCTTTGACTTTTTTTAAGACTTCTTTAGATGTAAAAAGTATTTTAGGCTTCATCGGTAAATTGTCTAAATGCTTGTTTTCCTAAGAACATGGTTAAAATGAGTATAAACCATAAGATTAACAAGGTTTCGCATATTGGTTTTTCTATCAAAAACACGATGAATGATTGAATTAATGCTATAAAAATCCTTATTGGCTTTAATAGTTGCTTCGCTTAATTGTTCTGCGGTAATTAATTTTGGTATAAAAGCAGCATGATTATATCTATAGTCCGTATGATTCCACCAATGCCCATCATACAGTAATCGATTTTCCTTTTTAAACTGTTCATATATTTGAGTACCGGGATACGGCATCAAGATATGAAAAAATGAAAGAGTAAATTTGTTTTTGATGGCAAATTCAACAGTCTTGACTATAGTTTCAATCGTATCAAAATCGTTTCCAAGCATAAAACTCGCCCAGGTCAAAAAACCATAATCTCTAAAAATTTCCAATACTTCCGTATAACTATTAAAACCGCGAATGTTTGGCGTTTTTTTAAACCATTTTAAGGTATTAATATTAATAGATTCAAAGCCTATTAGATTACCCACACATCCGCTATCGGCCATGAGCTTAAGTAATTCTCTATCGTGTATCATATCAATACTTGATTGGGTTGCCCACTTTACTTTTAAAGGAATCAGTTCACGTAGAAAAATTTTAAGTTCTTTCTTGTTCGAAACCATATTATCGTCAACAAACAAGATGGTTTTAAGCTTGTCTTTTTCAATTTCATGTAAAACATCTTCAAATTTTCTACAGGTATGAGAATGCTTAAAAAATTGAGAAACAGAACAAAAAGTACAGTTAAATTTGCAGCCACGGCTGAATTGCATTAATGAAACTGGAAGATACTTTTTCCCTTTAAAAATAGTTCGATTGGGGAAATAGCCATCTTGAGGAATTCTAAAGGGAGCGGAATACATTTTTTGAAGCGTATTCTGTTTCGCATCATGAATGAGCTGGTTCCATACAGGTTCGGCATCGCCAACCACAATAACATCAGCATAGTGTGCAGCTTCATCTGGAAGCAAAGAAACGTGCATCCCGCCAAGAACAACTTTAACCCCTCGTTTGATGTATTCTGTAGAAATTTCGTATGCTCGGCGTGCAGTGAAAGAATCAACGGTAATGCAAACCAAATTGGTTTTTTCGTCGAATGGAATCTGTTCAAGCCTGTCATCATACATAATTACCTGGTCGGGCTCATTTACAAGTCCTGCAATTAAAGCCAATTGGAGAGGCTCCATGCTGCCTTTATTCAGATTGTAACCTGAAATTACACTTCCCAAACTAGGTTTTATTAGTGTTATTTTCATTAAAAAATATTAGGGGTTATTTTTCTTTTTATATAGTGTCTGTAATGAAGGTTTATGGCTAGTGAAAACAGTAACATACTCGGGTTTATCCAAAGGTTTCCATTTAAAAGTATGCGATGAAATATGCTTATAATAGAAAATACCTTATTATTAAGCCACCAATACATTTCTGTAAGTTTTTCCGGATCAATTTTATTTGGACGATGTACGCATCGAGTTCCATCAAATAATCGAAGATCACCGGTTAACATCCGTCCTTGTCGTTTTAGCTCTTTATGTAAATCAGTGCCTGGTATTGGTGTCAAAATATAAAAACGCGGAATCGGTATTTTATTTCGATAAATAAAATTATAGGTTTCACGAATAGAATCTTCGGTATCGAAGTCGGTTCCCACAATCATCTCGGTACTAACGGTTATTCCATTCTGAGAGAGGATTCTAATATTTTGCTCATGTTCATTAGCCTTTAACCATGGTTTGTCAAGACTATTGATTGCATCTTGTTGAATACTTTCGACTCCAAAGCTCATTAAATCGCAACCTGAATCCCTGACTATTTTCAGTAATTCAGAATTTTTAGCCAGATGAATTGCACATTGACTTGCCCATTTCATCTTTAATGGTGTTATTTTCAGGCAAAGTTCTTTGAGATAACCGGGATTTGAAACAATATTATCGTCGATTAAATAGAAACGTTTAAATCCCAGTCGTTTTATTTCTTGAATATCCCGAACTACTTCGTCTACCGGACGGAAGAAATAGTTACCCTCATACAAGCAGGCAATTGAGCAAAACGAGCATCTATAAGTGCAGCCACGGCCGGCTTGCACAGGCAACATTGCACCAATGGGCTTTTGTGTAAGTAAATTATAGCGAGGAACAGGAAGGTTTTTCAGTTCATGAATCGGATGGTTGTACAAAGGTTTAACGGTACCGCTTTCCTCATAATCCTGCAACATTTTCGGATACGATATTTCGGCATCGCCGATAACAACCGCATCTACGTGTTTCATAGCTTCTTCGTATGCTATAGAAGCCATATATCCGCCCATAACGACAATTCTACCACGTTTCTTGAATTCAGAGGCGATTTCTATACCTCGAAAAACTGCATGCCCCATGGTTCCAATGGCTACAATGTCAGCTTCAGCATCGAAATTAATTTCATCAACTACTTCGATTAGAAGTTCAACTTCCCAATGCGACGGCGTATAAGCTGCTAAAAGCGGGAAGGCCAATCCCGGTAAATTTATCTTTCGCTGTTTGCACAGTTTGCCGTTTTCAGCATAGTGCGTAGGTTGTATGAAGAGTATCTTAGGCATTGTTTTCAGCTTCTTTTATTTTCATTCTATACTGTTTTGCTACTCTATAACTACCGACAAGCATTTTGAAGAGCATGTCAGGTTTGAATGTTGTAAGATATTTCAATATAAATTTAGGGCTGTATACAATTGAGTTGTATGCATTTAATATTTCCCTGTAAAATTCTGAAACCGATAATTTTGTTGGTTGAACTGAAATATGAGCCAAATCCCAATGCGGGTAATTACGTTTATCAATAATGATTTGATTTTCTGGGAAACTGACACCGGTTTTAGGCAAAGGTGTTAATGGTTGCAGATTAACAAAATGTATTCCCAGAGATTTTATTACATTTACCATATTTTTAAAATCACTTTTATCCCATTCGGGAGGAATAATGATGGTTGCAAATACATCGATCTTTTCGCGATTCAGCACTGCCATTGTTTCTTTGTACAATTCAGATGAAGTATTCTTGTTGTATTTGCATAGTTCTTTATCAGAAAAGCTTTCAAATCCGACAATAACAGTACGCAAACCAATATCAGCAAGTTCGCGCATCATATCTGGATTCTCGGCAATA
>Ga0105099_10002178_pt1 | contig 11772 bp, 15 predicted proteins | sample PPLLak3cmMay2015_2_FD_79138 | JGI IMG/M metagenome (GOLD analysis project Ga0105099, IMG submission 79138) | Freshwater sediment microbial communities from Prairie Pothole Lake near Jamestown, North Dakota, USA - PPLs Lake P8 Core (1) Depth... | ecosystem: Environmental > Aquatic > Freshwater >...
ACTTAAAAAAAAGATTATGTTTTCCGGTGCATCAAATATGGTTGAAGGAGTTGACACGGCATTTGCCTTTATATTCGGCGTTGCATTCTTCTTCATAATTGGGATTACGATCTTTATGATCTACACGGTTATTAAATTCAACCGCAAAAAGGGACATGTTGCGCGCCAGTTCAGGGGAAGCGTAAAACTGGAAGTGATTTGGACGGTCATCCCCCTGATTCTGGTTCTTCTCATGTTCTACTATGGATGGGTCGGATTCGCACCCATGCGCAAAGTACCGGCCGATGCAATGAAAATTACCGCTATCGGCAGGATGTGGGAATGGGAATTTGATTATGGCGATGGCAGGCTGTCAAAGGAATTGGTGATTCCTGTAAATAAGCCTGTAAGAATCGACCTCAAGTCGGAAGATGTAAATCATAGCCTGTTCATTCCTGCCTTCAGGGTAAAGGAAGATGTCGTGCCTGGCTATAATAACTTCCTTTGGTTCATCCCTTACTATGTCGGAGAATTCGATATCTATTGTACCGAATACTGCGGCTTACTCCATTCATCTATGACTTCTAAAACCAGAGTACTGTCGCAGGAAGAGTTCGACAACTGGCTGGGTGAGCTTGCTTTGCTGGCCGATGTTCCTGTTTCTGAAGGATTTACCCTTCTTCAAAACACCGGCTGCCTTGCCTGTCATTCAATCGATGGCAGCAAATTGGTTGGCCCCTCCTTTCTCAATTACTGGGGAACCGGGAGAGTCGTACTCGAAGGTGATGTTGAAAAAACGGTTATTGCCGATGAGGGGTATACCCTGAAATCAATTTACGATCCGAATTCACAGGTAGTGAAAGGTTATGCGCGTGGTCTGATGCAGTCATATACCAAAGTGGTAAGCGAAGAAGATGCGAAGAAAATGACTGAGTACCTGAAAGAACTTGCAGGTGGAAAATAACTTTAATACTGTTGTCATAGCTCTTTTCAGACTTATCAAGTACAGGCTTTCAGCAGCCGTGGCTTTTTCTGCAGGTGCAGGATATATTTTGTACGAAAAATCAGGTTCCGTCGTCAGTTTTATTTTTACGGTTATCGGAGTGTTTCTGCTCGCGGGAGGCTCTGCCGCCCTTAATCAATATCAGGAACGACACACCGATGCAGTTATGCCGCGGACAAAGAAGAGGCCTCTGCCTGCACACGAATTGCGTTCGCGCGTGGCGCTCGCAATTTCTCTTACATTGATTCTTTCCGGAACGGTTCTCCTTTTTTTCAGTACACGATGGCTCCCTGCTTTACTGGGGCTGATCACTGTCGTTCTGTACAATCTTATTTATACCAATCTCAAACCCAGGACCTCCTTCGCTGTAGTCCCCGGGGCCCTCGTCGGAGCTGTTCCTCCGCTGATAGGATTCACGGCTGCCGGTGGTTCCCCCATTGCGCCTCAGGCACTTTTTATGGCGGGTTTTATGTTCATGTGGCAATTGCCCCATTTCTGGCTCCTGCTTTCAACATACCGCCGCGAATACGAAAAAGCAGGGTTTGTTTCTCTGGTAAAAATACCCGGAGAAAGAGATACCCGGGTAATCGTACCTGCCTGGATAGTTCTTACTTCGATTATGCTTCTGTTTGCAGGAGAATTCGGAATTCAGATCGGACAGCCTCTATGGTTTGTGCTCGCCGGTGTAAATATTACCGTAAGCGCGCTGTTCCTGCTGTTCCTTCCAAAAAATGAGCCTGCTGTATCGGAAAAGAGATCCTTTGCTGTTCTGAATGGCTTTGTTTTCGTTGTTTTAACAATTCTTGCTCTTACTGCAGCAACCTGATTGCAACCATATTTGAGTTTTTTTTGTCTCAATATTTGCTTGAGGATTCAAAATAGGGTAATTTTGATTTGAATTAACGCTTTAAAGTAAGATATTAAACCCTTGTGCTATGAAAAAATTCTTTTCTCTTCTGATACCAGTTATGCTTCTGACCGTGATTTTAACCGGTTGTTCAAAAGACAAAGGGAAGGCCCCGGTTCTGCCAACTCTAAATACTGTGGTTATTGACTTCTCCGACTTCGAAGTTGCAAAATCAGCAGGGGCTCAGGTTGCTGCAAAAGACATTCCAGATCCTGATGAAAACTTTATGTTCTCTGCCGAAACTGTAGAATTATGGGACAAAATAATTTCGGAAGACCTGGCTGTGCCGGTAAAAGCGCTACAGACTGCACAGGGAGGTACTGCAAAATCGATTGCTGACAAAACATGGGAATGGAACGTCTCCTTCACTAATGTGCTTAATACTTACACTGGCAGAATCGTTGGGAAAATACTAAGCGACAAGGTGGAGTGGGAGATCTATATCAAAAGTACAGGCACTCCTTCTTTCGCAGAATTCGTATGGGTGGAAGGAACATCAGCTCCTGACGGGAAAAGCGGGCGCTGGATCATGAACTACAATAATACTTTCCCCGAGCCCTATCTGCAGATAGACTGGACTAAAACCACTACTTCTGTAACTCCAATAACATATACATACGTCAGGACCCTTGATAATGACAGGGATCCCGATCAGTTCAAAACCAGCTTCCTCAAGTTTGAGTCGCTAACCGGCTCCCTGAATGGCAAATTTACCGTCAAAGTTTATGAACCAGTGACAGTTGATGATTTCGTTGACGTATTTATCGAGTGGAGCACAACTGCCGGAAACGGAAAAGTAAAGGCGGAGCATAAATTCGGAAATACAAACTGGAATTGCTGGGATGTCGATAAGAATAACATTACATGCCCGGTATAATCTCTACCTTAATAATATATATAAAGGGTCCCCAAATTTGGAGGCCCTTTTTTTTACTGCTTTAATCAAAGTTTCCATTATTTGTTGTAATCCCGGGCATTCTGAACGATAACTTCTTAAATAAACTGCCCTCAAAACCAACATCTTATACATATAATTCAAAATATCATCTTTTTACTTGCATAATGAACCATAGTTCATTATCTTTGTAGAGAACTATTGTTCATTTATGCTATGTCCCCAAGAAGCAAAATATTCAGAAAAGTAGTCAGCCCACCACCAATTAAAGGATTCAAACCATATGGCGGGGAGCGCGCTGAGGAGAACCTCCCGCTGGTCTCAATCCAGTTCGAAGAATATGAAGCCCTCCGGCTTTGCGATTATGACATGTACAATCACCATCAGGCATCTGTGCTAATGGGTGTATCGAGGCCTACTTTTACCCGGATCTACGCATCTGCCAGAGAAAAAATAGCAAGGGCATTCGTTGAAGCACGCCAGATATCTGTTGAGGGTGGAAAGGTTTATTTTGACAGCGATTGGTATCATTGTTCAGGATGTTGTTGCTATTTCAACAACCCTGAAAAAGAGAATTCAATCGAGACGTGTCCTCTGTGTGGCAGCAAAGAAACTGAAGAGTATGAGATGGATTCGGCCGTCAGGGAAACGGTTAATACCCGTATAAACGACAAGTGTGTCTGTCCTGCCTGTGGCCTTGAGATAGAACACCATCCGGGTAAACCCTGTAACCAGGAAATATGCCCGGCGTGTAATATAAAAATGAGTAGAAAAGGTGAGTCAGTTCACGGAAACAGAAAAAGAGGAATAAGATGAAAACTGCAATAACTTCAACAGGTAATACCCCTCAGGCGGTGATGGATTCAAAGTTTGGAAGGTGCTGCTATTTTGCAATTTACAACTCTGAGAGCAAATCGGTGGAATACCTTCCCAACCCCTATCATGATGCTGAAGACAACGCAGGGACGGAAGCAGTAAGACTACTTGCCAAAAAAAATGTATCAAGGATTATTTCAGGGGAATTCGGACTGAAAATTAAACCTCTGCTCGACAGTATGAAAATTCAAATGATAGTAGTTGGTTCCCCCGGCAAAAAAATAGTAGAGATAATAGAGATGCTGAATCAAAATACCGGGAAATAATATTCCGGAATTATAATAGTATTAACCAATAAAACAGGAGGTTCAAATGCCACGACTAGATCAGACAGGCCCGGAAGGGAAAGGTTCCATGACCGGCCGCAAAATGGGAAAATGCACCAATAATGGTGACAAATTAAAAGATAAAGCTGTAAATACTGAAGCCCCAAATCCTTCAGCTAACCGGGGACCAGGTCTCGGAAGAGGCCTTGGAAGAGGTGCCGGAAAAGGTGCCGGACAAGGAAGGGGAGCAGGAGTGAAAGGTGCCGGCAAAGGACGCGGAATTGGTCCTCAAAACCGAACCAGAGGTAATAAATAAAATAATCAATCATAAATTAAATACAAATAACATGTTAAAAAGAATAGCTATTCCGCTTGAAAACGGAACATTGTGCTCTCATTTTGGTCATTGTCAGCAGTTTGCTGTAATTGATGCCGAATTTAATAATATCATAAATGAAGTTCTTGTTACCCCTCCTCCTCATGAGCCGGGATTGCTACCAGCCTGGCTCGCAGAAAAGGGAGTAACCGATGTAATTGCCGGAGGTATGGGCCAGAGAGCCATAGATCTGTTCAATGAACAAAAGATTAATGTGTTCGTAGGAGCTCAGCCAAAGAGCTATTCAGAATTAGTCAGGGATCTGCTCGGCGGAATCCTGACAACCGGGTCAAACCACTGCGATCACTGAAAAATGATCTGCTTTGGTCCAATACCGTCTCGCCGACTTGGCAGAAGTTTGGGAATTAACAACATAGTAGCCCCAAAAACATGCTCTTACAGCTGTGTCTATTGCCAGGTCGGCAGAACAAAAAGAACCAGTGTCATCAGGGAATCGTTCTTTTCTCCTGATGCTGTTTACAATGCGGTAATGTTGCATCTCGGACAACTCGCTGAGGCGGACAGGCCAGACTATCTTACATTTGTTTCTAATGGCGAACCAACTCTTGACAAAAATCTTGGGAAATCAATTGCCAGACTCAAAGCGATCGGAATACCAGTAGCCGTAATAACGAATGGAACAATGCTTACCCATCAGGACGTAGCCGAAGAACTCGCAACGGCCGACTGGGTATCTGTAAAATTTGATGCTGCAGATCATTCCGTTTGGAAAAACATCAACCGTCCATCCGTAGATCTAAATTTCGAGAACATCCTGACATCTGTATTTGCATTTTTCAAGAACTATCCTGGAATTTTATGCACTGAAACCATGCTGGTGAAAGGGATAAATGATCACCCCGATCATCTTTTCAGGCTGGCCGGCCTTATTAAAAATGCCAATCCATCCAAGGCCTATATTGCAATTCCAACAAGGCCTCCCGCTGAAAAAAACGTTAGTATACCTGACGTGGAAGCCTTAAACATAGCATGGCAGACATTCAGCACTACAGGTGTATCTACTGAGTTCCTAACAGGATTTGAAGGAACCGGGGCCGGTTCTACCGGGAATATTTATGACGACATTCTTAACATAACCACCGTCCACCCACTAAGGGAAGACACAATGATGTCGCTACTGGAGAAGGACACGGCGAGCTGGTCGGTTGTTGATTCACTTATCAATCAACGTCTTATCAAAGAAGTTTTATATGAAGGGAAAAGATATTTTCTCCGGCAGTATAACGTATAAAATAACTCGAAATGACCTCTGAGAAATCGAATATTTCACGATTGTACCTAATAGTTGATCTGGGTATGGCTTTATTTCTTCTTCTATCAGTAGGAGCAGGCTTGATACTTAAATTCGTTTTTATTCTAACCCCTGCAAAGGCTACCATCTTCGGGACACTTGCAAATAGCCGATTACTTGGAATGACAAAGCATAATTGGGGACAAATTCATTTTGCATTTACGCTTGCTTTTATTTCAATTCTTTTACTCCACATTATTTTGCATTGGAAAACTGCAGTAACCCTTTTCAAAAAGAGCTTTACCTCTCTCCTGGGAAGAACAATAATTATCGGGGTCTTTATCATTCTGTTCCTTGTACTAATAGTCGGGCCTTTTCTTATAGCCCCCAGACAGAAATCGTTACAACCTCACTTTAGAAATCATTTTTCCAATAGCGCTTCTGAAAGTAATAATGATCCGTTCGGAATACTGATTGACAATAATGCTAATAAGCTGTTAATAAATACAAACAATATATACTAATAGATTTTATAATGAAAACAACAGATGTTTTAATTATCGGAGGAAGCGCAGCAGGAATGGTGGCAGCCCTTACAGGAAAAAACTCCTGGCCAAAAAAATCATTCATTCTTGTTAAAAAACAAAAGGATATGATGGTCCCCTGTGGTATACCTTATATCTTCGGTACCCTGGAAGGGAGTTCACAAAATATAATGCCAGTCGATACAATGCTTGAAAAAGCTGGAATAATATCACTTGTCGATACGGTAACTACAATAAACAAGGAGCTTAAAACCGTAGCCCTTGCCGGCGGAGAAACTATTAAATATGAAAAACTGGTAATTGCCACGGGCTCAACTCCTGTCATTCCAAAATGGCTCCACGGCGGAGATAAAGGGAATGTTTTCGTCATTCCCAAAGACAAAATCTATCTTGATGAAATGGCCGGAAAACTGGCCAGCCTGAAAAAAGTAGTCGTCATCGGGGCAGGATTTATTGGTATAGAGTTTTCCGATGAACTGGTCAAAAACGGCCACGATGTGGTTCTTGTTGAAAAACTTCCGGATATTCTAAGTTTGGCCTTCGATCCGGAACTTTCAAAAAGAATAGAGGAGATTATTTCAAACAGGGGTGTTACCGTAATTAAAGGCAATGGTATAAAGGAAATACTTGGAGAAACCAATGTTACCTCAGTAAAACTTGAGGATGGAACCATATTGGAAGCCGATGCGGTTGTCCTTTCTGTAGGATATAAACCCAACTCCCGACTTGCAAATGACTCCGGAATATACGTTGACGAGAGTGGGTTTATTGCTGTTGATGAGTATATGAGAACACATGAGAAAGACATATTCGCTATTGGAGACTGTGCACAAAAACGAGATTTTGTGACCCGCCGCCGCGTCCCAACAATGCTGGCATCGACTGCCTGTGCAGAAGCAAGAATAGCAGGTATGAACCTCTTCGGATTAAGCGTAGTTAAAACTTTCAGCGGAACAATAGCAATATATTCAACTGCTATTGGCGACACAGGATTCGGAACCGCAGGCCTAATAGAGACACGGGCCAGAGAAGAGGATATTGACTGTATCTCCGGAACATTTGAAGGAGTTGACCACCACCCCGGCAATTTGCCTGGAACTCACAAACAACTCGTCAAACTAATTGCTGCAAGTCCTTCCGGAATAATAATCGGTGGAGAGGTAATTGGCGGATTAAGCGCAGGTGAACTCACCAATGTGATTGGTCTTGCTATTCAAAACAGGATGTCTATCAACTCCCTGCTGATATCTCAAATTGGCACCCATCCATGCCTTACAGCGTCACCGGCCGGGTATCCCCTGATAAAGGCAGCGGAAATCATTGCAGGAAAAATAAGAAACAAATAACCTAACCTCAAAAATAATCAGACATGGAAAAGATCAAGATCGGTATCATTATCTGCGACAGATACCATACCTGCGCCGGAGGCAAATGCTTCAGATCACTTCAAAACCGCGAAGGTGCTTTCGAAATGTACAAGGGAATGGATGTTGAACTCGCAGCGTTTACAACCTGCGATGGATGCCCCGGTGGCAATATCGAGTATGCTCCCGAGGAAATGAAGAAAAACGGAGTGACTCATGTCCACTTCGCTACAGGATTCCTGGTTGGGTATCCTCCTTGTCCCTATATGGAGCATTTCAGCAAATTCATACCTGAAAAATATGGATTGAAGGTCATTTTCGGAACACATCCAATACCCCAGAAATACTTGCTTACACATGAGAAACTGAACACATGGAATACCCCTTTTCTCAAACAGGCAATCGCGCAGACTCTGACAGACGAAGTGACCAGACTCAAATATGACTGATAGAAATCCTCTGAAGATCGCTATTGCCAGCGGAAAGGGAGGTACGGGAAAGACTTTTATCGCTGTTAACCTTGCTGCCCTCATTGGCGAAACAAGTAATATTCTGCTGGTTGATCTCGATGTTGAAGAACCAAACGATGCCCTTTTTATTGAAGGAACCGAAGGTCAGGTGTACAATCAATACAGCCTCGTCCCCAAATGGGATGAGAATAAATGTATTATCTGCGATATTTGCAGCAAATCATGCAAATACCACGCCGTGGCAAGGCTTGGCGATATTATAGCCATTTTCGGTAAACTCTGCCATGCCTGCCATGCCTGCTCCGAGCTATGCCCGCAGGATGCACTCCCTATGACCAAACACAAAATAGGCGAAATTCGAAAAATTGTATCAGGCAAAATAACCCTTGTGGAAGGACGGCTAAATCCCGGCGAAGAACAAGCTGTCCCTCTGATCAATAAAACTCATGATCTTGTGCGCTGCAATACCGAAAATGTCCCGATGCAGATATTCGACTGCCCTCCCGGAACATCTTGCCCCGTTGTTGCTGCTGTAAAAAGATGTGACTATCTGGTACTGGTCACTGAACCAACCCCATTCGGACTTAACGACCTTAAACTTGCTATTAAAACAGCCAGGCAGCTGAAAATCCCGGCCGGAATAGTAATCAACCGCGATGGTTTAGGTAATCAGGATGTTGAAGAGTGGTGTCGTAATGAGAAGCTGGATATTTTAGTAAAAATTCCATATGACAGGGAGATCGCCAGACTATCTTCCGGTGGAGAACTGGCGTATGACAAATTAGATTTTCTGAAACCTCTTTTTGCGAATTTGTTCGTTGCAATAAAGAATAAAGCCCTGTCAATATGAAAGAAATAGTAATACTATCAGGGAAGGGAGGAACAGGTAAAACATCAGTGGCCGCCTCAATTGCTATCCTGGCCGGGAATAGTGCCGTTATAGCCGACTGTGATGTCGATGCTGCCAATATGCATCTTCTACTTAAACCTGATTTCAAACAGGGATCTGATTTCTACTCAGGCGAAATGTCAGTAATAAATAATGAAATATGCACAGCTTGCGGCCTGTGCAAGGAAAAATGCAGGTTTGATGCGATTTCCTCAACGGACAAGGTTTTCTCGATTGATTTATTCAGTTGTGAGGGTTGCGGCTACTGCGAAATTATCTGTCCGGCCAGAGCAATAACCCTGGTTCCCCGGAAAACAGGAAAACTATACATTTCAGGAACACGCGCCGGAAGCCAGATGGTACACGCCACGATGGAACCGGGAGCTGAAAATTCCGGGAAACTTGTTTCAGTTGTTAAACAGAAGGCAAAACAAATGGCAGAAGAAAACGGATTACAATGGGTAATAGTCGATGGGTCGCCAGGATTAGGCTGTCCGGTGGTGGCATCAATGGCTGGAGCAAGTATGGTGCTTCTTGTTACCGAACCCTCTGTTTCTGCCCTTCATGACCTGAAAAGAGTAAACGAGGTGATTAAAAACTTTCATCTTAAAACTGCATGTGTCATCAATAAATTTGATATAAATCTATCCATTACTAATGAAATCAGAGAGTTTCTGGAAAAGGAAAAAATATCCCATCTGACAGATATACCGTTCAACAACGCTGTAGCAAAAGCAATGGCCGATGAAAGAACGATGGCTGAAACCAGTCCGGAAATGACTTTCATAGCAAATTCAATCTGGTCCAGCATAAAAACCTCATTAATTGAAAGTTAATTAATTTATTTTTAAACCATTATACGATGAAAATTTTATTCACTTCAACAGGTCCCACGTGGGATTCGGTAATCGACTCCCGCTTTGGAAGAGCGGAGTATCTTGTTCTTTATGATGAAGAATCAGGGTCTATTTCTTCTACGGACAACAGTTCTGTAAAAAACGAGGCCCATGGTGCAGGTACGGCAACAGCCCAAAAAATGTACGATCTTAAACCCGACGTGCTTATCACGGGAAACGGACCTGGAGAAAATGCCTCAACAGCATTGAAGCACCTTAAAATAAAAATTTATATAAATGCGCATGCACTTACCTTAAGAGAAGCGTATAAACGTTATAGCGACGGTCAACTAGCTGTATTATAATATTTTAATAATTCTAAAATTCCATTAAATGAGCGTATTTGAAAAAATTGATCTTCACGATGTGAAGAAGATCATCGTTGTCGCTTCCGGAAAAGGAGGCGTCGGAAAATCAACAATTGCAGTTAATCTGGCAATCGGTCTGGCCCGGCAGGGTTACAAAACTGCTCTTGTCGACGCAGATATATACGGCCCTTCTGTTCCAAGAATGATGGGCATTGAAAATGAGAAACCTGAAGTAAGTGGTCTGGGCGACAAGGAGATAATTTTCCCTATTGAGAAATTCGGAGTGAAAATTATGTCGATAGGATTTTTCATTGACAGGAATCAGGGTCTTATATGGCGCGGACCAATGGCTGCGAAGGCTATATCACAACTCTTTGAGGACACCCAATGGGGAGAAACAGATTATATGGTTATCGACTTCCCGCCCGGAACAGGCGACATTCAACTGACAACTGTTCAGAAATTAGACTTAAGCGGAGCCATAATAGTAACCACTCCTCAGGAAATTGCACTGAATGATGCGCGAAAAGCAGCATCAATGTTTCGCAACGACGACCTGAAGGTTCCCATTCTGGGAGTGATTGAAAATATGTCATGGTTCTCCCCTTCAAATCACCCTGACGAAAAGTACTTTATTTTTGGCAGCGGGGGAGGCGAGCGCCTGGCCTGCGAACTAAGAACAAAGCTTTTGGGAAAGGTTCCTCTGGTAATGGAAATCGGGGAGGCAGCAGAAAAAGGGATAACCGTTTTCAACCAGCCCGATAAATCTGTTCTTGAAGCCTTTGATAAAATCGTCGACGAAGTGACAAGCTCAGAAGTTCGGATACTAACTTCATAATTCATCAGATTCAAAAACTATTCTTTCCGGTTTGGGATTGGTGTTTAACAGGCGTATCATCCCTTTAGCCACATCTATTGCCTCAATTCCCCTGTATTTGCGCATTTTGCCAATGAACAGGATCCGGAGTGCCTTCATTACTGCTTTCCCGACCTCCTCGCCAAAGCGATATTCATCCCTTTTGCCCAGGAGCATCGATGGCCTGACTATTACAGTTCGATCATATCCGATTCCGGCGATCTCGGTCTCCATCTCCCCTTTTATCCGCAAATAATAGTTTCGTGCACCGGGGTCTGCTCCGATTGAAGAGACAACAGCTATTGCTTTTACTCCATTATCACGACCAACCCTGGCTATCTCTGCAGGAACATCCCTGTCAGCCACCTCCATGGCCGCGATTGATCCGGCTTTTTTAATAGTTGTTCCCAGACAGATATAAAGTTCATCTCCCGTAATCTCTGAGGACCAGGATTTAACATCAGCAATGTCAACAATTCGGTTTACAAGCTTCTTATCGTTAATGCCTGGGTCACGACGGCCAAATACCTTGATCCCTGTATATCGCTTATCTGCTATTAACTGCCTTAACAATTCGTTCCCTACAAGCCCTGTGGCACCAAATATTACTGCGGTTTTCTGTTCCATAAATTTCGCTTTTTGTAAAAGTAACAATTTACAACTGGAAAAGTTACACATGTTCCGGGTGGCGGGCTACAGGCTGCAGGCTGCAGGCTGCAGGCGAGAAGATTTTTGATCTAAGATCTATGATTTAAGACTTATGACTTACGACTTATACCTTACCAGCATCAGGAACCCAGAAACCGGCACCCAGCACCTACTCCTGTCTTCGGACTTCTGACTTCGGACTCTGGACTTCGGACTCCGGACACCCGATACCCAACTATATG
>Ga0105099_10002179_pt1 | contig 11772 bp, 10 predicted proteins | sample PPLLak3cmMay2015_2_FD_79138 | JGI IMG/M metagenome (GOLD analysis project Ga0105099, IMG submission 79138) | Freshwater sediment microbial communities from Prairie Pothole Lake near Jamestown, North Dakota, USA - PPLs Lake P8 Core (1) Depth... | ecosystem: Environmental > Aquatic > Freshwater >...
AACCGGGAGGAGATGGGCAACCTGAGGCTCAGCAACCAGGAGATGGAGGATATCGTGGCTTTCCTGCTCACTTTGACCGATGGCTGGATAAAACTTCCTGGAGACAGGTCGGGTGGTCGTGATGGAAATGAATAATGACAAGGAGGGGATGATGGCAAGGAAAACGGGTTGCCGACGGGTGTTGATCTTTTGTTTACTGGCGGTTCTCATGCCGATGGTGATTCCGGCCCAGGAAAAGGAGGCCTCTGCGGCGGCTTCGGGCAGCCTGGCCTGGATCCGACCGGGAGGTCCGGGACAAAGCCATCTTCTGGCTCGGCCGTGATCGTGCTCCCGAGGGGTGACGGTTACACTATTTTATCCGTTCCTTTCTTCCCTCGAACAGAAAATAGGCGATCGGGACCACGACCAGCGTGATCAATGTCGAGCTCAACAGTCCGCCGACCACTGCTCTTGCCATCGGGGCCTGCGCTTCGCTTCCCTCCAGAACGCCGATAGCCAGCGGCAGCATCGCTAAAATCGTTGTCAATGCGGTCATCAGGATCGGCCGCAGGCGGCGTCGGCCGGCCTCCTCAATCGCCTCGCGTACACCCATGCCGTCGCGGCGGCGTAACAAGTTGGCGTGGTCGACCAGCAGGATGGCATTGTTGACGACGATCCCCCCCAGCATGATGCAGCCGATATAGGACTGCATGTTGAAGGTCGTCCCGGTCAAGAGCAGCATCCAGACGACTCCGATCAAGGCCAGGGGCACCGAGAACATCACGATGAACGGGTCGAGCAATGACTCGTAGAGCATCGCCATCACGATATATACGAGGGTCAAAGCCAGTATGATGCTCAATAAGAGTTCTCGGAACGCTTTCTGCTGTTCCTCGTAGTCGCCGGAGAAATTCACCTCGAAGTTGCGGGGGATCGGGATCCGTTTGAGTCCGGCGCGGATATCGGCGAGGATGGCGCTCAGATCGCGGCCCTCGATTTCGGCCGAGATCGTGAGCACTCGCTCGCGGTCGCGCCGCTCGATGCGCTGCGGGCCGCTGCGAGGCTTGACGCTGACCACGTTGCGCAGGCTGACCTGGCGGCCGTCACTGTTCATCAGGGAGAGGTTGAGTATCTCCTCCATCGTCAGGAACTCGGCATCTTTGACCTTGACCAGGATGCGGAACTCATCGCCACTCTCGCGGAAGGTGCTGGCCTGAGTACCGGACAACACCGTCTCCAGAGTGCCGCCGATCTGGGAAATGGAGAGCTTCATGTCGGCCGCCTTCTGCCGGTCGATCACCAGAAGTTCTTCCGGCCGGCCCATGTCGCGGCTCAACCGGATATCGGAGATGCCGCGAACCTTTTCAACGATCTTCTTTATTTGCTGGCCCAGGGAATTGCTGATATCCAGGTCAAACCCGCGGACCTCCACCTGGACGCGCTCGGTGCCGCCACCGCCCCGCATAAATTGTTGTCCGCCGCCGGTGCGGGTTCTGATCACCGTCCCCGGAATGTTTCGCAGTTTTTTTCGCAGATCCGTGGCGATCTCCTCATTGGACCGGGAGCGTTCGGATCTGGGGCCCACCTTGATGGTGATGTCGCCCGTATGCGATCCGGAACGCCAGCCACCCCCGATACTCTCCTCGATGCTCTTGATTTCCGACACCTCCCTGCGGATGAGGGCGGTGATGGCTTTGAAATTTTCGTCCATCACACCCAGACGGGTGCCGACATCCATCTCCACCGAGACGCGTACTTCGCCCTCGTCGGTGGTGGGCATGAATTCACTGCCTACCAGTTTGATCAGGGCGATGCTGACGACGAAAAGCACCCCGATACCGACCAGAACCAGAGAGCGATGATTGAGGGAGGTGTGAAGCAGCTTTTTGTACCGCTCTTCCATGACCGAGAAAAAACGCTGAAATCCTTCCACCAGGCGGTGGATCATCTGGCTCGCCTGCGATTTCCGAGTGATGGACGGTTTCAGGAACCGGCTCGACAGCATCGGAACGAGGGTCAGGGCAACCAGCAGGGAACAGATCAGGGAGAAGCTGATCACATAGGCCAATTGCTTGAACATGATGCCGGCGATCCCGCGCACGAAGACCATCGGCAGGAAAACGGCCAGGGTGGTCAGGGTGCTGGCGATCACGGCGGCGGTTACCTCTTTTGTACCGTGCAGGGCTGCATTCACGGGGGATTCCCCCCCCTCTTGCAGGCGCACGATGTTTTCCAGGACGACGATGGCGTTGTCCACCAGCATCCCGATCCCGAGGGCCAGGCCGCCCAGAGTCATGATGTTTAGGGTGAATCCGCCGAAGTAGATGAGGGCGAAAGTGGCGATGATCGAGATGGGAATGGCGGTCGCGATCACCAGGGTGCTGCGGATGCTGCTCAGGAAGAAGAGCAGTACCAAAATCGCCAGGATGCCGCCGATCAGGGCGGTGGAAGTGACGTTGCGGATGGCGTTCTGAATGTATTCCGAACTGTCGCGGACGGGGATGAACTTGATTTGCGGCCAATCCTCCTGGATCCTGGCGATCTCCTTGAGGACGGCCTGGGCGACTTCGACCGTGTTTTTCCCCGATTGCTTGTAAATCGCCAGCCGGGTTCCCGGCACGCCATTGATGCGGATGACGCGGGTGATTTTGCGGAAGGTGTCCGCGATCTCGGCAATCTCCTTCATGCGGATCGGGGCTCCATTTCGCGTGGCCACGACGGTTTCCCGGATCTCCTGCATGTCCGTGAACACACCGGGAATGCGGACCAGGATTTCATAGTTGCCCCGTTCGATCACCCCCGCGGGCAGGTCCTGGTTTCCCTCGCGGATGCGCGCGATGATCTGGTCCAGCGGTATCCCCAGGGACTTGATCTTGTCGGCATGAAGGTTGATCTGGATCTCCCGCTCATGGCCTCCCCAGATATCGATCGAGGCCACGCCCGCCACGCGTTCGATGCGGTAGGATATCTGCTCGTCGAGGATGCGGCGGGTCTGGACCGGGTCCAGGTTGCTGAGGGCTCCGATCATCAGGATCGGCATCATGGCCGGGTCGAACTTGCGCAACGCCGGCCGGTCAATTTCCTCCGGCAGGCGCGGGATGACCCGGTCCAGTCGTTCGCGGACGTCATCGATCGCGGCATCCAGGTCGGTCCCCCAGGCGAACATCACGCGTACGCTGCTGCTCCCCTCGGAGGAGACGGAAAAAACCTCCTCCACACCCGGCACAGCGCTCATCGCCTCTTCGATCGGCCGGGTGATGATCTGCTCGATCTCCTCCGGTCCGGTGTTCTCGTAGGAGGTATTGATGCTCAAGGTCGGGTAGGTGATCTCCGGCATCAGATCGATCGGGAGTCGGCCCAGGGACACCAGCCCGGTGATGACGATCATCAGGGTCATCATCACCACGAAGACCGGGCGTTTGATGGAAAATCCGGAGAGGTTCATTTTTTCCCTTCCTGGTTGACTTCGGTTACAACTCCCGGTTTAGCGGATGAGTCGGGGATGGTTTCGGGGAGGATGACCTGGCCCTGGGTTTCCAGGAGGTAATGGCCCATGACCACGACATATCCGGAAATGCCGGTCGGCCGGACGATCTCCACCTGCCCCTTCTCGATGATCCCGGTCTCGATCGGCTGAAAGCGAGCGCTCCTGGTTTCCAGGTCGACCAGAAAGATCCCCTGTTGCTCATTTCTCTTGGCCAGGGCATTGAAGGGGACGATCGTGATATCATCCCTTTTGGCGAATTCGATCTGTACATTGACGAACATTCCCGGTTTCAGAAGCATTTTTCCGTTTTCCACCTCGATCTCCACCCGCGCCTGGCGTGAGGTTTCCTGGAGCAGGGGAGCGATACGGACGATTTTGCCGCTGAAGGTGGTTTCGGGGAATGCCGTGCTGGTAACGCTTGCGGGTTGCCCGGTCTGCAGGCGGAAATACTCCTGGTCCGTGACATTGATCACGGCAATAATCGGCTGCAGTTCGATGATCGACAGAATGGGGCTGTTCACCGAGAGCAGCGTCCCCTCGTCGGCAAACCGTTCGCCGATATAGCGCACCGGGCTGCCTTTATCCCAGGATGCCGTGATGCGCGTATAGGAGAGGCGGACGCGGGCGTTGGCCAGAGCAGCTTCTTTGTTGGCAAGCTGAGCTTCGGCGACATTGAATCTGGCTAGTTGGGATTGATAATCTGAATCAACCTGATCCAACTGGGCGTCGGATTGGATGCCGGTCTTGTTCAGAGTGCGTGCCCGCTCCAGGTTTTTTTCCACCGCGACCAGAGCGCTTTGCGCCTCTTTCAATGTTGCCGCAGCCACTTTCAGATCGGCTTCTGCCTGGATCACCTGCTGGCGGTATTCTTCGTCCTCCAGGATCACCAGAAGTTGTCTGCTGCGTACCGGATCACCGATATCCACCTGTAATTGGTTCAATCGTGCGGAGATCTTGGGTGCAATCACCACCCGGGTTTTCGCAATCAGGCTGCCGGTGTAACTGGCGATGTCGCGAAGGGATCCTTTGCTGACGGGCGCGATCTCTACGGCTACGGCGACACCGCCAGGGCCGCCGCCGGCGTTGCCCTGATTCACCTTCTGGTAGATCTTCCAGGCCAGGAACAGGGTGATCAAAACCGTCAGAGAGATCAATACTATTTTCAGTTTGCGGGGTAGTTTGATTTGGGTCATGTAAAAAACATAGAAGATTGACTACCCAAAGTCAATAGCATGGAGTTCAAGCCTCCTGCATTTTAGAAGATTACTGTATTGCAAAAGTGGTTTGAGGAAAATACAATAATGGCTGATGAGATTTATGTACGAATGGGAGGCTGATTGAACGTGGAGTTTACACCGGAACTGAAATGGGCCTATGACCGGGCGGCGGCGCTTTGCGCTCGCGTCGAGACCTGCGCCGCAGATCTTTTGAAAAAACTCAAAGCCTGGAAGCTGGCCGAGGAAGAGGTGTCGGCTGTGATTGAGCGCCTGAGAAGCGACGGTTTCCTCGACGATGAGCGCTTTGCCAGCGCCTATGTCAAGGACAAGTTCCGCTTCAACGGCTGGGGGAAAAGAAAGATACTGTACATGCTGCGTTCAAAGAGCATCGCTCCGGAGATCCTGGAAGCGGCTTTCGCCGAGATCGGGGACGGCGCTTTTTCGGAAAAACTCCGGAAGCTGATGGTGGAAAAGGCCAAACACATCAAGGGCCGGGACCCGTACGAGAAGCGCGCCCGGCTGGTCCGCTTCGCCCTGAGCCGCGGCTTCGACCTGGACGAGGTGAACGCTTTGCTGGACGAAATGGAACTCTGAGGCTCACCCCCGGACCCTTTCTGGGAGAAATAGACGGGAAGAGTCACTCCAGCACCTCCGGGTATCACCGGGACGATCAAATCTGCATAGGGGGTGCTTCAGCAAACCCGAAAAACAAGGACAGACAATCGGTTTATTACAAATGCAAAATTACACGCACCGTCCCCGATCCTCATGATGAGAAGAACATCAATGAATTCTTTTGTTCGGGGGGATTTCAACATTGATCGAGTAGGCGGCGAAAGCTTTTTTCCAGCGGTACCCCGTGTCCGTCTTTTCGAAAACGATGCCCCGCCCCTCCGCATCGTACCAGTAGAAAGCCTGTTCCGATTTTTTCAGGAAATAGCGGTCTGTCTTTCCCGCTTTCTCCTGAACGGAGAATTCCAGCATCTTTCCCAGGTTTTTTATACACAGGGATTCGCCCACCCAGATGGTCTTTTCGTTTTCCAGGCGAATCCGTGCGGAAGTTCCCAGACTGAGTACACGGAATGTGTCGCCCTCACGGACGACTTCCGCCTCTCCGAGCCGCCCGAGTGTGCTGCTGTGAGATTCGATGGAGTTTTCGTCCTGGAGGATCTCCAGTTTTGCATCCTTGGAAAAAAGGGTGGGACAATGGAGGACCGCTCCACCTGAATTGAACTCTATCCATTGGTCTGGATACGCGGACAGTGAATCGTAGGTGATTAACTGTTTCTCTTGTTTTTCCACCTTGGAAACAGCACGTCCGGATCGGGAGGTTCTTTCCTTGTCGATGACGAAACGCGGCTCGTTCCCGATGGCCAGCAATTCCACGACGTCCAATCCGAGGTTTCCGTTACTGTCATAAAAGAGGTGGTTGCCCAGGTCGATCCCGTACAGCCCGTACACGGCTGCCGGCGTCATATCCTTGTCTTGACGGAAGAACAGGGAATCGTCCGGTTCGATGTACGCATCGATGCCGTCGTCTATCAAACCGTTGTCGAGGACGCTCCAAACGCGGATGAACAGGTCGATCCGGATACGATAAGGCTCCAGGCGCATCCGCAGTTGGAATGGATCGAACGGTACCGATTCATCGTCTGGCGGGGGGTCGATTCTCGGGCCCCGGATCACCTGGAACGAATTGAATGGGTTAACCGGCCCGCACCCGACGTTGACCATGCCCAGCAGCAGAACCATCGCGGCCATCCAGCTTTTCATCGTCCCTCTCTTCCTTTGTGCGCTGTCGATTATTGAATCGATACACGGATACCCTCTGAACAAGCAAAGCGGGTGCCAATAAATGAAGCCATGATTGTCCGATTTCATGGACACTAAAATGATTTGTAAGTCGGCTCCGAAGCCATCGGTTCAGCTCAACAGGAGCGCCTGGTCCCAAAGGGGTGGGTCCGGGGAGACGGATGCCAGCAGGGCCAGTCCGATGCCGGCGATCCCCTCCAGAAAACCGTAACTCGGCACCCAGCCCTGTGTCCGCGAGTGGAAGGATTTGAAACCGGCATAGCCGTCGGGGAAAACCGCCAGAGCCAGTGTTTGCTCCAGCCAGTCGCAGGCGGATTCCCGGAAGGTGTCGATCCCGGTGGCTTGATAGATCCGGTTGTAGATATGGGCGGCTCCCGCAGTCCCGTGGCAAATTTGGGCGCTGTCCGGTCCTTGCCCCTTGCCGGCTTTCCATTTCGTGGAAGCGAGCAGGACGGCGATCGCTTTTTCTTCCCATTTCCGGTTGGCTACGGACCGCGCTCCCCGCAGCAGGGAGGCGGCGATACCCAGATCGCCCCGGCACCAGGCCAGCGGATTGTCGAAATGGGTCTGACCGTTGGCGGCCCCGATGACCGAGGGGAAACAGGGGGGACCGACGGCCGGGTCCCGTGCCTGGTTCAGGAGGTAGGCAGCGGCATGTTCCATGAGCCGGGCGGTGTTATCCGAAGCGATCCCGTAGCCCCGCAGCGAAGCCAGAAAGGAGATGATGCTGGCGGAACCGTGGGAGAGGCTCAAATCGTAACCTCGCTGGCCGGAATCGCTGTCGATGGTCACGGGCCATTTCCATTCTCCATTTTCGGTTTCGGCTCTGGCCTCCAGTTCCTCCAGTAGGCGGTCGAGGCAAGCGGAAAACAGGTCGCGTCGACGCCGGTGCAGAAAGTAAACCCCTGCTCCCAGGGCTCCATGCAAAAAGTCGTATTCCCCGTTTTTCATATCCGCGATCATCATCTGCTCGAGATGGGGATCGATCTCCGCCAGCAGTTCGTCCGCATCGGCTTCCAGGAAACCGGAATAAACGACATGCCGGAAAGCCCAGCCGATCCCTGCCAGACCGATGGCGAAGGAGTGGAGATCGTAGCCGCTGTTCACCAGGTCAAATACCTGTGAGAACAGTTCGAAGCATCGGTCGGCATCGGCTTCGTCTCCGGAAAACCGGGAATAGTGGGCGAAAAAGAGGGCGATTCCGGTCATCCCCCCCATGAGACCCGGGTTATCGGCAGGCCCGTTTGTCGATCGCAGCACCGCAGCAATTTCCGCCAGTTTCTCTTTCAGTTTCACCGAAAGCTCTCCGGTCGCGATCGCCTGCCATTTGCTCATGTTCTTCCTTTCATTCCCGCCCCATTCTCCTTCAACTAAGGAGGAGGGCTTCGTCCCAGCTGAAAGGATGGTCGGAAAGGGCGGCCAGAAAGACCAAGCCGATTCCGGCGATGCCATATAAAAATCCCGGTTCCGCCCTCCAACCGCCGTACTCCTGAGGTGCCCAAGCCTTGAAACCGGCGAAGCCATCGGCAAAAACCGCCAGGTCCAGTGTCTGTTCCAGCCAGTGGCATGCAGCCGTGCGCACGGTCTCCAGGCCGGTTTCCTGAAAGACGCGGTTGAACATATGAGCCAGTCCGGCGGCACCGTGGCAGATACCGGTATCCACGATCCCCTCCTGCCGGTCGTCTTCGGAAACGATCCCGGCCACCAGCTTCGCATCGCGCTTGTCGGCGGCGTCGAGAATGACTTCCAGCGACTTGTTTTTCCAGTTGCGGTTCCCGGTAGCGGCCGCCGCGTTCCACAAGGACATCGCGATTCCCATATCGCCAAAACACCAGTCGAGACGGCTGTGTATTATGGGGAGATCATCACGGATCAAGCTGGGGAAATGGGTCTGATACTTCGCGGGATCGAGTTCCTGTTCGAGCAGATAGGTAACGGCATCGGCCAGCAGTCGCTCGACCGTTTCCGGAGCCACTCCCCGTTTGTGTAGTTTGGCCAGGAGACCGATGATACTCGACAAACCTCGGGAAAGACTCAAATCGTATATCGGGCGGCCCATTTTGGGATCGATCGACACCCATCGTCTTCCCGATCCTTTTGACTCGGAGTGCACCTCCAGTTCTTTTGTCAGACTGTTCATGATCCGTGGGAACGCGGGGAGTGATGAGCGCGCCATGAAATAGAGAGAGATACCGAGTGCGTGGTACCGGTAATCATAAAGCCCCCGCTGCATATCGGCGGTCATCACCTCCACCAAATATGGATCGAGCTCAGCCAGGATCTCGTCGGTATCGGCCTGGAAGAATCCAGAACGGACGACATGCTCAATCGCCCAGCCAATGCCGGCCAGGCCGGAATCGAAGTCCGGTTGATGGAACCCTCCGTTCACGGCGGAGAAGATTTCCGAAAAAAGGGAGAACGCCTTTTCTGTAAATGCGTCATCTCCGGTAAAACGACCGTAGTGGGCGAGGAACAAGGCGATTCCGGTCCGGCCCGACATCAGGCCGGGATGCTGGGAAGGGACATCCAACTCCAAGAGGGTACCGCCGATTTCTTCGAGTTTACGACTGATCCGGTCATGCAGACTGCCGCTGGCAATCGATTTCCAATTTCCGATGCTTTCCCTCGTCGTTGCAACTGGTGTTTTTATCCTTAACTATATCCCCAAAGAGTGGCGACTGTCAAATCGATTTGCGGCTTTTCTTCCCGGAGAGGCGGGCGGTTCGGCCTGGCAATCAAAAAAAAAATGAGAAACCGAGTTCAATGGATTGAAAACAATTTTTTTATCTGATAAGCTTGGAACGTATGCAGGAGGAACGATGAAAAGGACATTTCAAAAAAAGCTATCGCTCAACAAGAAGAAGCTCGCCGACTTGAACATCCAGGAACTGGGTGAAATTAAAGTGGAGGGTGGAGCCTCCCAGTGGTGCAGCCGGGAACAGTGCGCCACCCGAATCTGCACCCGTTGCGTCGATGAATGCAATTGCACAGGGTGGGGGGGAGTCGCCACCGGCTGCAAATACAGCCGGCCCGACGGCTGCAACTGAACCCCGGCTGAAACCGGTTTTTTTTCCAGCCCGGCTTGCCTGAGATTTGGTCTCGGCGCCGAAGATTTTTTCTTGGCACTATCAGGTCAAAGATGCAGTGAAACTTCGACCGTTAACCAAGTGGTTGCGGATAAGGTCAAACGGTGGGTTACATTCCCGGTATACAGGTGAGACCTTTATTCCGGTACGGTTCTTGAATGTTTGAAATTTGCAGAACGGCTCAGTGCGGAACCTCGGCGTGTGTGTAAAAGGAAACGATTGCTTCTCAAACCGTCCTCCCGGATACCGCCCCAGGTAATCGGTTAGTGTATTGACGAGGCTAAAAAGCTCTGCACTGTAGAGATCAATTCCGGCCAGGAGAGGATTTCCCCGTGATTCAGCCCCGGCACCACGATGGTCCGCTTGGGACCGCCCCAGGCGTCGAATAAGCGGCGGGAGTGACCGGCCGGGATCACCTCGTCGGCGCCGGCGGTAACGCAGAGGAGGGGGGCGGAGCAGGAGGGAGCCCAGGAGAGAGAATCGAAGCGATTCCGGATGAGCAGTTTTACTGGAAAGAAACGGTAATACTTGCGGGCGAGGTTCATAATGCTGTCGTAGGGGGCCACCAGTACGACGCGGTACACTGGCCGGTTGGCGGCCAGACTGGCGGCCACACCGGTGCCCAGGCTGTAGCCCATCACGGCGATGCGGTCAGAATCGATATCGGAGCGGCTGGCGATCTCGTCATAGAGTTGCCGAGCATCGGCCAAGATCACTTTTTCTCCCGGTTTGCCGCCGCTCTCGCCGTAGCCGCGGTAATTGACGGCGACGATGGTCCATCCCGGCAATACTCCCAGCTCACACAACCGGAAGGAAACCTCCTCGGCGTTGCCGCCGAAGTAGAGGAGGGTGGAGCGGGGGGCGGGGCCGGAGCCGCGAAGGATCCAGCCGTGCAGATAAACGCCGTCCGCAGCGGTCAGGGTCAGCGGGGCGATGCGCGGATCCGCGGCCAGGTTTTCCCGATCCTCCGGGGAGAGGGGGCGGGGAAAGAAGAGGAAGCGGTCCTGGGCAAACCAGAAGTAGAGTGAGATACCGACCCAGCCCAGGAGCAAACCGAGCAGGGTGACGATGCCCGTGCGCAGCCATCCCTTCATGGAACCTCCAGTAGTGTATTGTAACGCTTTTGATCGGGAAAAGTTCAAAGGACAGACAATCGATTTATTACAAATAAAAATTACCCGCACCGTCACCGAGCCCCCGGTTGATCGACTGATGCTCTTCAGGTACAATCAGAATGTTTTTTTTTACCGGAGGCTGATGAAGTGAATACTCAAATCGCCTGGCTCAAAATACCGATCGTCGGGATATCGTTGCTGACTCTGCCCCTGATTCTGATCTGCCAGGACCGCCGGGTGGAATTCGACCTGGGCTGCCTGAAAATCCCTGATGTCGTCGTCAAGGGCAATGCCTCATTTTCGATCATCTACCGCTGCGAGATCAATGCGAAAGGCAAGGCGAAAAAGATCCACCTGGTCGCCGACCGCTTCCTGAAGCCGGGAAAGGTTTCGTCGTGCCTGAAGAAATGGCGCTTCGTCGGCTTTCCTCCCCGTGATGAATACACCGTCTCCCTGGTTTGGAGGCACGGTCGGGGCTGGGCCCGCCTGGCCGTTTCCAACCGCGAGGTCGATTTCAAGCTGGATATTCTCGCTCCGGGCAGGGGAGGGTGAGCGATTCGACCTGCCGGTATCCCCCCCTTCCCCCCTTGATAAGGGGGGCGGCCCTGCCGGGGGGATATTTATATGGAGGCGTAGCGTTCAATAAAATTTTGAATGGATTTCTCTCTGATTCTGATAGGGTCAGCGGTGCCTGTAGATTTGACCTGCCAGTGTCCCCCCCTTCCCCCCTTGATAAGGGGGGTGGTCCTGCCGGGGGGATTTCTGTATGGAAGCATAGAGTTCAATCTAGCTTTGAATTGATTTCTCTCTGATTCAGGACGGGTGAGAAAGTGCCTGTAGATTCGACCTGTCAGTATCCCCCCCTTCCCCCCTTGATAAGGGGGGCGGTCCTGCCGGGGGGATCTCTGTATAGAAGCATAGAGTTCAATCTAGCTTTGAATTGATTTCTCTCTGATTCAGGACGGGTGAGAAAGTGCCTGTAGATTTGACCTGCCAGTGTCCCCCCCTTCCCCCCTTGATAAGGGGGGCGGTCCTGCCGGGGGGATTTCTGTATGGAAGCATAGAGTTCATAGAGC
>Ga0105099_10002180_pt1 | contig 11769 bp, 8 predicted proteins | sample PPLLak3cmMay2015_2_FD_79138 | JGI IMG/M metagenome (GOLD analysis project Ga0105099, IMG submission 79138) | Freshwater sediment microbial communities from Prairie Pothole Lake near Jamestown, North Dakota, USA - PPLs Lake P8 Core (1) Depth... | ecosystem: Environmental > Aquatic > Freshwater >...
ACCCGTTCGGCGGGCCGGTGCGTGAGCCGAGGAACCCGGCGGACCTTGTCCGTTTACTAGGCGAGGTTGGCGCATACGGCGTCAACTTCCACGACAACGACCTGATCCCGATCGATGCCACGCCCGACGAAACAGATCGGATCAAGAAGGAATTCCGCAAGGCGCTCGATGAGACCGGGCTCAAGGTCCCAATGGCCACGACCAACCTCTTCGGCGACCCGGTTTTCAAGGATGGCGCATTCACGAGCAACGACCCGCGCGTGCGCGCCTATGCCCTGCAAAAGACGATGAACGCCATTGACCTGGGTGTTGAATTTGGTGCGCAGGTGTATGTCTTCTGGGGCGGCCGCGAGGGCGCTGAGACGGATGCCAGTAAGAACCCGGTCGATGCGATCAAGCGCAACCGGGAAGCCATGAATTTCCTGTGCGACTATGTGCTGGACAAAAAATACGACCTGAAGCTCGCACTGGAAGCCAAGCCCAATGAGCCGCGCGCTGACATCTACAACCCGACCACCGGTCATATGCTGGCCTTCATCGCCACCCTCGATCATCCTGAGATGGTGGGTGTCAACCCGGAAGTAGCGCACGAGCAAATGGCCGGCTTGAATTTCATGCACGGTGTGGCGCAAGCATGGGAGGCGGGCAAGCTCTTCCACATCGATCTGAACGATCAGTACCCCGGGCGCTACGATCAGGACCTGCGTTTCGGCTCGCGTGACCTCAAAGCAGCCTTCTTCCTGGTCAAGTTCCTGGAGGATGTGGGCTATGCGGGTTCGCGCCACTTCGATGCGCATGCCTACCGCACCGAGGACTACGAAGGCGTGAAGGACTTCGCCCGCGGCTGCATGCGCACCTATCTGGTGCTCAAGGAGAAAGCTGCACAGTTCAACTCCGATAAAGAGATCCAGGCTTTGCTGGCGGAGATCCATGCCGATGATGGCAGCATGGCTTCATTCTTCGGAAAATACAGCCCGGAGAAGGCGGCTGGACTCAAGGCGCAGTCGTTCGACCGCACCGCCATCAGTGGGCGCGGCTTGCAGTACGAGCAACTGGACCAACTGACGATCGACCTGCTGCTTGGTGTACGCGACTGATATGAATATAGACTGCATCCCCCTGGAAAACGAAAGACTGCACCTGGAGATCGCCCGGTCCATTGGACCGCGTATTCTCGGTTTGAGCCTGGATGACAGTCCGAACCTGCTGGCAGAACTCCCCGATCTTGTGACCCACCGCCCGGATGGTAAAACCTATCATTTCCAAGGCGGTCATCGCCTGTGGCTCTCACCGGAAGATGCCATCCTGTCCTATGAATTGGAAGATGACCCGGTGGAGATCGTCCCGATCGAAAACGGGCTCAGGATCACAAAGTCGATCGGCGCAGAGACGGGGATCGAGAAGTCCATCCAGGTGGTGGTTCCGGATCAAACTCCGAAGGTGGTCATCACCCATCAGCTGAAGAACTGCAGCTCAAATCCAGTCAAGTGCGCCCCTTGGGCTATCACCCAGCTCCGGACGGGAGGGGTAGCGATCCTGCCAATGAACGAGGCGGATACGGGGCTCCTGCCCAACCGGAACCTTGTCCTCTGGCCTTACACAGACCTTGGGAATCGTAATATCCAATTCGGTCGACGGTACCTCATCGTGAACGCAGCCATGGAATCCCCTTTCAAAGTTGGCTTCGCCAACCCGGTCGGTTGGTTATCATACTGGTTGGAGGATACCTTGTTTGTGAAGTCTGCCGAGTATGAGTCGCAGGCTACCTATCCGGATTATGGCAGTTCAAGTGAATGTTATTGCAACGCTCAATTTATGGAGCTTGAGACCCTTGGCCCCCTGCAGGAGCTCCAACCAGGCAGCTCGATACAGCACGTTGAAACCTGGCAGCTCTTCCACATACCTGCCTGGCCTGAAAATGAAAGCGCTGTACAACTACTCGTTGAGCAACTGGGGTTGAGGTAACCATGGCTGTTTTCCTGGGCATCGATGTCTCCACTACCGCCAGCAAAGCTTTGCTGATCGATGAAAATGGGGAAGTGCTTGCGACAGCCTCCCACACTCACACACTCCAGACCCCCAAACCGCTGTGGTCAGAGCAGGATCCGAACGAGTGGTGGCAGGCAGTCACAGACAGCATCCGGTCAGTGATGGAAAAGGCCGGAATAACGGGGGAGTCGATTGCTGCGATCGGTCTGACCGGGCAGATGCACGGGTTGGTGCTCCTCGACAAAGCGGGGCAGGTCCTGCGCCCTGCCATCCTGTGGAATGACGGTCGCACTCAGGCGCAGTGTGATGAGATCCATGCCAGAGTCGGGAAAGAAAAGTTCATCCAGATCACCGGGAATGTTGCCCTGACCGGTTTCACTGCCCCCAAGATCCTGTGGGTGAAAGAGAACGAACCTGAGATTTATGCACGGGCAAAGCATGTATTGCTCCCCAAGGACTACATCCGCTACCGCCTGACCGGCGAGTATGCCATGGACAAGGCGGATGGCGCCGGAACAGTGCTCTTCGACCTAAAGGGGCGTAATTGGTCTGATGAACTGTTGGGGATGCTGGAGATCCCTCGCTCCTGGATGCCGCCTACATACGAGGGCCCCGAGTTTACCGGGCGGGTGAGCGCGGATGCCTCGACGATCACTGGATTGAAAACCGGTACCCCAGTGGCAGCAGGCGGCGGTGACCAGGCTGCCGGGGCGGTGGGGGTGGGAGCGGTGGAACCGGGCATTGTCGGGCTGACGGTTGGCACGAGCGGCGTGGTCTTCGCCACCACGCCCTCGGCTTTAATCGAGCCAGAAGGACGACTGCACGCTTTCTGCCATGCCGTGCCGGGGATGTGGCATTTCATGGGCGTGATGCTCTCGGCGGCTGGCAGCTTGCAGTGGTATCGCGATACGCTTTCTTCAGACATGTCATTTGATGACCTGCTGAAAGAAGCCGAATCCGTCCCCGCCGGAAGTGAAGGCTTGCAGTTCCTGCCATACCTGAGCGGCGAGCGCACCCCGCATCCCGACCCGCTGGCGCGCGGGGCTTTCATCGGCCTGACCCTGCGCCACACACGCGGTCACATGACGCGTGCCGTACTGGAGGGTGTGGCATTCGGGCTGAAAGATAGCTTTACATTGATCCGGAATGCGGGATCAGGAGAGATCACCCAGGTTCGAGCCTCTGGCGGTGGAACGAAGAGTTTGCTCTGGCGGCAGATCCTGGCTTCTGTTCTTGAAACTGAACTGGTCACGGTGAACACCATCGAAGGGGCTGCATTTGGCGCTGCGCTGCTTGCGGGCGTGGGGGTGGGATCATGGAAGGATGTGCCTTCTGCGTGCAGGGAAACTGTGAAGATCACCGGAAGCTGCCAGCCCAACAAAGATCAAACGGATCTCTATCGCCAATCGTATGCGTTCTACGAGGAGCTGTACCCGGCACTCAAGGCGAGTTTTCGGAAAATGCACTGAACAATATTTTCATTTCCCTCGGGCGGTCTTCCCCAATCAGATCAAGGTTAGTGGCGATGGACATGCTGGTCAAGTTATGACTCCGGCAGGATTATGAAATATCGGAATTAAACCCCGAGATTTCATGCTATGTGAGTTTTAATACTGGCGAGGTTATTTATTATCACACCAATGATGGAATTCATCTCAATGTGGAAGCGCATAGAAATCCGGGATCGGCTATTGCAGGCATGATCATGGAATTGTGGCCGAATACTTGCTGCTGAGCTCACAATTATCTTTACAACACTTTGAAGAACGATGGCTTTTTTATTGATAGATTGGTTCAGATTCCCAAAAGTCTATAAAGTATCGAATATTGCTTATTTGCAATCATGCTTATTTAGAATATAATGTAAGCATGGTTGTAAAAGATAAAGCAAATCCAATTGGCAAAATTCGAGATATCCTAAAAGGTCAGAACGGGATTCTATTAACCTCTGATCTGGTCAAACATGCTATTCCGAGAACATACATTTCCATCCTGGAAAAGAAAGGTGAGGTTCAGCGGATTTCCAGAGGAGTTTATTCGGCCACTGGCTATATGGTCGATGAGATGGTTTCCATTCAGTCAAGATATAAGGGGGTGCTCTTCTCCCACGGGACTGCCGCTTACTTGCTGGACTTGACTGATCGGACCCCGCTCTTTTACTCTGTCACGGTTCCTTCCGGATACAATGCGACTTCTCTGAAAGCAAACGGGGTGAAAATGTACTTCGTGAAACGCGAACTATACCAGTTAGGATCGATCACGCTGAAATCACCCCATGGGAATGATATTAAGACACTGAATCTCGAGAGAACAGTATGCGATGTATTACGCAGCAGGAACCAGGTTGATATCCAACTTGTCAACGAAGTATTGAAGCGTTATGTCAAGAAAAAGGAAAGGGATCTGGGTTTGCTCTATCAGTACGCTGGACAATTCAGGATCCAGAAGATCGTCAGGGAAACCATCGAGGTCCTTCTATGAATAAGGCGATGCAGCTCAAAGACAAAATCAAGAACCTGGCATTGAAGAACCATATCCCTGCTCAGGCGGTTTTGCAGAACTTCATGCTGGAACGTTTGCTGGAAAGGATCTCGGTCTCTAAATATAAAGAGACATTTGTCCATAAGGGAGGCATGCTGATCGCCTCCATGGTGGGGATCAGCAACCGGACAACCATGGATATGGACGCGACTCTGAGAGGCTACCCGTTATCTGAAGAAACGATGCGGGAAGTGTTTTCTGAGATCTGCGCCATTCCATTGGAGGATGAAGTTACCCTGACCCTGGATCACATTCTTCCCATTCGGGAGGAAGACGAATACGGTGGTTATCGGGTGGCAATCGTTGCCAGGTATGAATCAATCAACACGCCACTCAAAATTGACATTACTACCGGCGACGTAATTACCCCAATAGCTGTTCGATATGAATATCATTCGATCCTCTCGAATAAGAAAATCAAAGTCTGGGCGTATAACATCGAAACGATCCTGGCTGAAAAAGTGGAAACCATTTTTCGGCGAAGCGTGCTCAATACTCGATCGAGGGATTTCTACGATGTCTACATCATTGTGAAAACCAAGCACCAGGAGATAAATACGAAGACATTTATAGCTGCGTTGAAGGCAACTTCTGAAAGAAGGGGATCGCTACAAGCGCTGCTGGGCAAGGACAGGATATTGGCGACCATTCAATCGGATCCCACCATGCGACAGAGGTGGGAGCGGTATTGTAAAGAGAATTATTATGCCGAGGGCATCGAGTTTGATGATGTGATTGAGGCCATGATTGAACTCTTGGGTTCGGTATAACCCTAAAAGGGTAGCGGTATAGAAGTATTTGTAGCAGCGGAAAGATACTTATTGACTTATTACCGTAGAATTCTTATTAACAGAAACGGCCATTCAGGTTAATAACAGCGCGCGTTATTAACATTTAGGTCACGATTTCCAAAAAGGGAACCTTGCAAAGGTCCGAAATAATTCAGGTAGAGCGTGGGGTTACCGTTGGCATGCTCTTCAACCCGTTGTATTGACAGCGTGATGTTGGCTTCGCGTACCAGCCAGGGGAATAGCGCCTCGACTGCTTCAAGCAATTTGGAATTTGTCCATCGGGTATCCAGCAAGGTGAAATCCAGATCCTCGGAAAAACGGTAATCCGGGATGTATGTTTTCTTGATCGCCGTTCCGCCTTTGAAAGCCAGAAGGTCACGGAGAGGGGTGGCAGCAATGGCATACAAGACCCAGGTCAAAACATAATCTTTCTCGATCGTTTTGTCGCCTAATCTGAGACGATGAGCCATTTTTGAAATTTCAGCCGGTTGGATCATGTCAGGTGGATGCAACTCCTTCCAGGGTTTCGTTATCAATGTTGATCTGCAACCGCCAACGGCTAAGGAAATGGCCATCCGCGGGCAGGAAGGGATCAAGCAGGGCATAGCTTGGTCCAAGCCACTCTTGCAGATCGGTTTGTATCTGATGCGTGCCAAGACCATAGAATTCGAGCAGGTAGCCCAATCGTTTGGCTGCAGCCTGATTACCCAGCCGGCGGGCATACGCAGCCAGCTTTTCCCAATCAAGCGTATCTTTACGGGTCAGCAGACCACTGGCAACCTCGCTTACCCCGGCGCAAAGCTCCGGGCGTGCCAGTCCATCCAGGATGGTGCGTTCCGGATCGCTGACTTGAACCTGTTCTCCTGCCGAGATCCAAACCGGCGCATGCCCCCACAGGTTTTCCGTTTTCGTTGTTACAAACTGGTAGGGCACCTTGAGAATGGTTCGGGAATTCAACCGACGGGGTGTGGAAATGATCACTCGGGTAACTGGCCGGGTCAGCATGTTGTGAACTTCCATGGCACTCTCGTGCGAAACATAATACGGCACATCGCCCGCCAGTTCACGGGCGATCACCAGCCGATTGGCTTCAGGGAAGGCATCGTCTCCAGCCGAAGGGGAAACGATGGCATATTTACCTGCCCCCAACTTGACCAGCCAGCCGGCTCTTGTCAGCCGGAGGAGTGCTTGCTGCGTGGCAGCATAGCTTTGTCCGGTGACATTCTGGGCGTCCTCAATGGAAAAAACAATCTGCCCCTGGCCTGCCAAAGCGGTGAACAGGCGTGAATTCTTGGAGCCGAGGGTTTTCGAATAGGCAGTCATTATGTTTTATGTCCAAAAAATGACGACTTTCGTAATATTATATACATAAAACATAATTTATGCAATGGATTTTGTCGGAAAGTATTCGCTCCAATGATGCGATCTGCCCACACCTTCCGATTGATGCAAATCGTTGATTATTTCAAGCGTTGCCATGATGATATCTGGCATCATCATTTCCGGCATCGTATTCGTTGTGGCAGCTTTGATTGTCGCTATTATCGTTGTTGTTGTCGGCATCACCGGCAACAAGAATGATCTTGCACCTTCAACCTTGCATCCCTGATTGGATTTCCCCTCCCGGTTTCAAGACGCTCTGTTCTGTCTAGCGTATTTATCATGCCCGGCTGTTTCGTAGAGAAAAGTGCGTCTGCTGGGGATTGTGGTACAAAATCAGTTTCTATGGGCCTGCTTTCTGGAGCCGCCAGGCCAGGGCTGTGAACCGCTGGGTCACCTTGTTGTTGCGCACCGCGATGCTGATCGCCCGCCGGTTGCCGGTCAGGACACACAGATCACGGGCGCGGGTGATGGCGGTGTAGAGCAGGTTGCGCTGCAACATCATGTAATGCTGGGTTACAACCGGCATGACCACCGCCGGGAATTCCGAGCCCTGAGCTTTGTGGACCGAAACGGCATAGGCCAGGGTCAATTCGTCCGCTTCGCTCCAATCGTACACGGCCAGCCGGTCATCGAAATCCACCGTCAGGGTTTGCTCGGTCAAATCGATCCCCTGGATGAAACCGATATCCCCGTTGTAGACATCCTTGTCGTAATTGTTGCGCGTCTGCATGACCTTGTCGCCAATCCGGAAGGTGACGCCAAACAATCTTCGTTCAGCTTTGGTGCCCTCCGCCGGGTTCAGTTTCTCCTGCAGACGCTCGTTCAGGATGCTGATGCCGGCCGGGCCGCGGTAGATCGGGGAAAGCACCTGGATGCCTGTCCGGGGATCGAGACCAAATTTCTGCGGAATCCGCTTGGTCACCACCTCCACTACCCAGTCGGCGGCTGCCGCTGCATCCTCGGCCGGGAAGAGATAGAATTCGCCATGATCTTTGGAGAAGACCGGTATCTGTCCAGCGTTGATACGGTGGGCATTGGTGATGATCTGGGAGCCGGCTGCCTGGCGAAAGATGGTTGTCAAGCGCGTAAGCGGGGCGACATCGCTGCGGATCAAATCGCGCAGCACATCCCCGGCGCCCACGGATGGCAACTGATCGACATCTCCCACAAACAAGACATGCGTTCCGGGTCGCACGGCTTTGAGCAGGTGGTTGGTCAGGAGCAAATCCAGCATGGAGGCTTCATCCACCACCAGGAATTCCACTTCCAGCGGGTTTGTTTCATCCCGTTTGAAACCATCCGTTGGCGAGAATTCCAGCAGGCGATGGATGGTGCTGGCCGGACTCCCGGTGGCTTCCGAAAGGCGCTTGGCAGCCCGCCCGGTGGGGGAAGCCAGGGCATAACTCTTGCCCGAGGCATCCAGCGCCCCGATCAAGGCTTTCAGACAGGTGGTTTTGCCTGTTCCCGGTCCTCCGGTCAGGATCGAAAGGGGGTGCGAAAGCGCCATCTGGATCGCGGATCTTTGTTCTTCCGATAGCTCATCTGTCTGGAAAGGGAGTTGTTCTTCGCTATGGGCAGATACACCAGCCAGTGCCCGGATCCGTTCTGCCACGCCCTTTTCTCCATAGTAGAGCGAAGTCAGGTAGATGACAGCCATACCCTGGGCCTCTGGTTGGTTCCTGCTGCCCGGGTTGGGGATCATCTCCGGGCGGATGCGATCTCCCTGTGCCAACCGTTCCAGCCCGGCGGGAACCAGGCTGGCGGATACGCCCAGCAATTCTGTCGCCCGTTCCATCAGTAATTCACGGGGGGCGTACACATGGCCATCGTTGACCATTTCGTTCAGGGCAAAAACAATGCCGGCCTCGATGCGGGAGGGGTGATCTGGCATCAGGCCAAGCGCCTGGGCGATCCGGTCGGCAGTTTTGAAGCCCACCCCGTAGATGTCACGTTCCAGCTGGTAAGGGTTTTCCCGCACGATTGGCAGGGCGCTATCCCCATAGGTTTTGTAGATCTTGACTGCCAGGTTGGTGCCAACCCCGTGGCTGTGCAGGAAGAGCATGATCTCCTTGACCTGTTTCTGTTCCTGCCAGGCGGCCATGATCTTGCCTGTCCGGTCCTGGCCGATGCCGGGAACTTCCAGCAGGCGTTCAGGCTGCTTCTCGATGATATCGAAAGTGGATTCACGGAAATGGCCGACGATGCGTTCGGCCAGTTTGGGTCCGATCCCCTTGACCATCCCGGAGCCGAGATAGCTCTCCATGCCGGCGACGGTGGAAGGCAACACCTGCTCGCAGATTTCCGCCTTGAATTGTTTCCCGTGTTTGGGATGGTTATCCCAGCTTCCCTGCAGGCGCAGGTGTTCGCCAGGGTTGAGTTCCGGCATGTTCCCCACCACAGTGACCTGCCCATCGAAGCCCAGCCCCGGCAGGTGCTGGCGGCCGCGCACTTCCGGACGCAGGCGCAGCACGGTATACCCGTTCTCCGGGTTGTAGTAGGTGATGCGCTCGACGGAACCGGACAGGTTATCCACGGGTGCAAGTATACCCGCCTGGAAAGGGGAAATTAGCGATTCTGTTTATGGGAAATGTGGCCGGTTTCCAGGGCAACTTCACGGTTGATGCGCCCAATGGCAGGGGCATCATCGAAGGAAATGCCCTGCTCATCCATCCTGCGCGCCAGCAGGGTCAGGATGGCGCGCAGCGCGCACAGGTGGGTGAAGCGCTCGCCAAAAATGGTCTGATCCATCAGCGGCAGGTACTCTTCCAGTTTTCTCCTGGCATGCAGGCGATATGGAAAAGCTTCATCAAAGTGGTTGAGGATCTCCACCAGGCTCCGATCGTGCAGGTTGCCATACCCTTCCCCGGCAGTGGCCAGCCGGCAGGTTGCCAGTTCGCCGCTGGCTTTGATGGTCAGGGATGGACTCGGGCGGTAGAAGTTGCGGCAGTATAGGGAGTGGCCGTGTGTATCTGGGATCGGGAACTGCAGGCGTTCATCCCGGGCGCCGTTGCCGATGTCGATGAAATGGCTGATCGTATTGAAGGGGTCGATATAGAGGCGCAAGGCGCGTTTCGCAATCGGCATAAGGGGATCGAGATCGTATATCAGGGTGGCAGGCTCGGCCAGGAATGATTCCGTCTGGGCCTGGCTCCATTCCGGGCGCACGAGCAGGGAAACGCGCGGTTCGAGGCCGGCCTCTTTGACAGTGGAAAAGCCTTGAAGGATGCGTTGGTACAGGCCGGGTTGGCGGCGGGATCGATCGTGCAATTCTTCCGGCCCATCCAGGCTGAAGGTGACATGGGTCACTCCGTGTGATTTCAGATCGTTCAGGTGGGCCAGGCTATCCGGATAGGTTATGCCAGCCGCAGTGAAATTCACCTGATCCAGCCACCAGCCGTTGGTGAATAATGAAATATTGACGCTTTTCTCCAGCGAATGGATCTGGCTCACAAGATCCAGCCAGCCATTGCCGAACCGCGAAACCTCCCCACCGATGAAGGCGAAGTGTTGGATGCCCATGCGCAGGAAATCCCGAGCAGCGCCTGCGAGCACATCCGGATTGGTTTCGGTTTGACGGGGAACCCGGCTGTTGAAGCAGTGCTCGCAGTTGAAGTTGCAGAATGTGGTGAATTCGAAAATGACTTTCGTGATGTGCTCGAAGGGATTCCGGCAGTATCGCAGGTGGGTTTCATCCTGGCTAACGCCTTCATCGATCATCTCGATCAAGCCTTCGGATCCCATCTTTTCGTACATGGCTGCGCCGGTGGCGGGGATGTGCCCCCCGGTCCACAACTCGAGCAGTAAATCGCCTTCCGGGATTTCTCCCAGATGGAGTTGACCGCTGTTTGCCAGATGGCGGGTGACCATCCAGCCGTAGTACGTCAGGCGCAGGTTCATGAGGATATTGTACATCACGAGATCGAATGTGATTCACGTTCGGAAAAGTATTGGCCTTGGAGTTGCTCGATGGAGTAAGAACCAGGGTTTGATGACAAAGCAGGGTTGGTCGCTTTCGAATCCCCTTACCGACACCAACCGCACACGCCGGTGGGTGTTTCTGTATCATCGGGGCATGTCAGATCAGATCGTCGATCCATTCCAACCCACCATTGCCCCCGAAGCCGTGGAAGTGGCCGAGGATCACCTGGTATTTCCAGGCGGGATCTTGCTGCCACTTTCTGCCCGCGGCAGTGGCGTGCCCGGCATGCCGGACCGCCCCTGGTCACGCTTGGCTGCGGATGTTTTCTATACCAACCTGCCCACCCTGTACTCTCTCACCTTGCGGCGTGAAGCGCCGGACGTCATGCGTAGCTCCCTGCGCACCAGGCGGACCCTCTTCGAAGGCTTCATGCTGGCGATGGCCGAGAAAACCGGCCGGCGGCCCTCGATGGCAGAGCGCACGGCGGATACTGCCATGGACGCAGCAGAATCAGAGATCTCTTTGGGCAAGCCGGTTTTCAAGGTTGCCCTCATGGCCGGCTTGTTTGTCGAGCATGCCCGCTTTGCCGAAGCCGAGGCTGCCCGGCGGGTGATCGAGTCGAACCTGCGCGCCCGCGGGCTTTCTGGCCAGCGCCTGTTCTACATCGCCGAGCGCGCCCTGCACCACTTCCAGCCGGGCGGGAAGTTGTTCCCTGGATTGGATGAACCGACCCTTTTCCTGGAAGAAGTTCTGCCCTTGTTGCCGAACCCCTCCCGTCAGGTGTTGCCGGTTGATGACTCGGTCTGGATCGGCACGCATGCCAGGGATGGGCGCGATGTGCACTTCTCGTTCACCCGTGGTCTGGATCCGGGCCTGCCTGCGCCACCGCATGCGACTACCCTGATCCTGGGCGAGCCGGGTTCAGGCAAGACCACCCTCCTGCGCTGGATCCTGTTGCAGAGGTTATTGCAGGGGCGCGCCGTGATCACGATCGATCCGGAAGGCGAGAACAACCGCTTATGCGAGGCGGTTGGGGGACGGGTTGTGCCTGCTGGCATCCCTGAAAATCCTGATACCTGCTTGATTCATCCCCTGCAGGGAGAAAACCCGGCGGAACTCCTCTTGTCGGTTCGTTTCCTGATGGCC
>Ga0105099_10002181_pt1 | contig 11766 bp, 7 predicted proteins | sample PPLLak3cmMay2015_2_FD_79138 | JGI IMG/M metagenome (GOLD analysis project Ga0105099, IMG submission 79138) | Freshwater sediment microbial communities from Prairie Pothole Lake near Jamestown, North Dakota, USA - PPLs Lake P8 Core (1) Depth... | ecosystem: Environmental > Aquatic > Freshwater >...
ACCGCTCCCGGTCCGGCCGGAATGTCCTCGGAGCAGGCCAGGGAATACTGCAGCCCGGATAGTTTCTTCCGCTGCCGCAGCCGCAACAGCAGCCGATCGCGCTTCTTTTTCAGTAGACGTCGCCGGGCTTCGTTCCCCAGCAACCCCGGATCGTTGGGAAGAACCGCCAGGAAAGCCGCCTCTCCCCAGGAGAGCGCCTCCGGACTGCGACCAAAGTAGAACCAGGAAGCGGCGTCGATGCCGACGATATTGCCCCCGAACGGGGCGTGGCCGGCATACAGGTCCAAGATCCGCCGCTTGGAAAAGGAGACTTCCAGCCGGAACGCCAGGGCCATTTCCCTGAGCTTCTCGAGAACAGTGCGGCGCCTGTTCTTGCGGGCGATGCGGATCACCTGCATGGTCAGCGTACTGCCGCCGCTGACCACCCGCCGGTTTTTGATATTCAGCCAAAGGGCCCGCGCCAGGGCCAGGGGATCGACCCCTGGGTGCCAGCGGAACCGTCGGTCCTCGTATTCGAGCAGCACCTGGAAAAACCGTTCCGGTGCCGCCTGTACCCGCGGGAACCGCCATTGCTCATCGGCGGCCAGGCGGGCGTCGATCAATCTCCCTTCGGCGGAGAAGAGAACCGGCGCGAGCGGATCGGTGAACAGGGGCCGGGGCAGGGAAAACCAGAACCAGGTGGCGAGGCCGAGAGCGATCGCCGCCAACAAGGCGAGCCGGCGCCTGCAAAAACGGAAAAACCGAGAGATCAGCGGACGATCTCCACCCATTTCCCGACCGTATTGGCGTGCACGGCCGGGTCGTACATCGATTCGACCTTGATGCCGGGCAGGTAAAAACGGCCGCTGTAGGAGGCGTTGAGAGCCACCGAAAAGACGCTCCGGGCGCCCGCTTTCAGGCTGAAGTAGGTATAGATCCGATCATCGCGGACATCCTGGTAATCGAAGGGCGCGGGGGCCGTCTCCCCCTCCGCTAGCCTCGGGTTGGCGATCTGGCACCCGGCCGGCACCATGTGGGTCAGGGCCAGGTTGTTCAACTCCGAGCGGCTCAGGTTGGTGACGGCGATCTCCATCTTGAAATCGCTCCCCTGCTTGATCTTGCCGACCTCGATCGGCTGGCCTTCGAGGTCGAAATACTTGACCTCCAGGCGCAAGTTGCTGGTCGAGGCCGATTCGGTGCCTGCCGGGGGGACGCCGATCTGGTAAACGGTCATGTAGAGCTTGGTTTCGCCGGGATTGGCCAACCGCAATGCTTTTTCCTGGGCGGGAGGGGCGGTGATCTGTTTCTGGTAGAAGGCGGTGGTTGCTTCCAGGGCTTCCATGGTCTGCGATTCCCAGCCCAGTTTGAATTTTATGGGTTTGACGGGCGACCCGCCGTAATAACTGGCCAGGGCCATCAGCGAAAAGGCGGTCTCCTGGGTGGAATACCACTGGTCGGTGCCCAGGGATAGGGCCAGCTCCTCGGCCATCTTGCGGGCCCGGTCGATCATGTTCATATGCACGAGGATCCTCACCATGACCGCCTTGTCCCGGATGACCGAGCCGAAGGTGCGGGAATCGTCCCGGTAATCGCCGATCGTCCATTTGCATTTCTTCAGGAGATCCTGGGCGGCGTCGCTCTGACCCGATACCTGGAAGGCACCGGCCAGTAGAACAGCGGCTGGACTCTCCAGGTTTCCGAATTCGCGCAGCCGGTTCATGGCCCCCAGGTCCGGATCGCGCGCCAGAGCCAGGCAAAAGAGCCGGAAGGCCTGGGTGAGCCGATCCTGCATATCCCCCTCGGTCCAGGAATTGCTCAGGACTTTCTGTTGTTTTTTCCAGCGATCGAGCATGGACGGAGGCACCTGGTAGCCGAGCCGCGACGCCTCGACCAGGAAATAGCCGGCGTAGGCGCTTGACCAGTCGTGAATGGTGGATCCTCCCGGCCAGTAGGAGAAACCGCCGCTGGGTGTCTGGAAACCGCGCAGCTTCTCGATGGCGGCTTTAATATGGGTTTCTACCAGGTTCTGCTGCTCGGGCGACAGTTTCATCAGGCTCTTCAGATATATCTGTGGAAAGGCAATGGACAAGGTCTGTTCGAGGCAGCCGTGGGGAAAGTGGATCAGGTACTGGAGCCGTTTCTCCAATTGGAAGGGGGGAACGGCCGAAACTTCCACCCGGATCTCCCGGGTTCCCAGCAGACCGAACGGTTTGACTTTGATCTCCTGCGTCTGGCCGGGCGGCACTTCGATCAGCGTCGACTGGGTCAACCGCGGATTGATGGCGACGATCTCCAGAGTGGTTTTACTCTCGGCTTTGAGGGAACCGCTCGACGCCTGCACCCGGATCGAACCACGACCCAGAGCGCTGGCGGCGCTGAATTGGAAGGTGACGATCTGATCGCCCGGCCGGCCGAAGGAGACCGTTTTGGAACCGGGCCCGTTCAACATGAAGAGGTCCGACGCTTCGACCGCCACCTGGACATTCTTGATCCCGTCCCGGGAAACGAACACCGCAACAGGCAGGTCGAACGTTTCTCCGGCGCGGATCGCCCGCGGCAACGTCGGCAGGACCATCAGGTCCTGGCGCACCGGCACCGATTTCTGCGCCGAGCCGAAGGCGCCGTCACGGCCAGCCACGATCATCACACGCACCGCACCGATATACTGGGGCATGGTGAACTTGTGCTCGGCCGTTTTGCGGGCGTCGAGGGTGAAGGGCCCGGCGACCATCACCACCGGCGGGAACCGCTGCTCCTTCTTCTCCTCGCCTCCCGCCCCACCTTCCTCGTCACCGCCGAGGGCCAGCAGCCTGGACAGTTCGCCGCCATAGGCTTCGGCCACATCGTCGAAGATATCCCAATTGAGGATCCCGTAGGCTTCGCGGTTGTAGAACCGCTGGCGCAGGTCAGGGGCGGAGTAACGGGTCAGCCCGAGCAACCCCTCGTCGACCACAGCCAGAGTATAGGTCATCGGCCGCCCGTTCTTCTCCTTGACCGCCACCTTGAATTCCTGCCGGGGTTTCAGTTCATCGGCCACCTGCAGCTGCGGATCGAGAAGGGTTTTGGGATTTTCCACCAAAATCGGAATGACCCCGTACAGGCGGATCGGCGTATCGCTCTTTTTCCCCGAATGAGGCTGGAGGAGGGTGACATGGATATAGATATTGGGCGTCATCGGCTCGATGATCGGCACCTCGAACTTGTTCTCCCCCTCCTTGCAGCTCACCCACCGCTGCTCCAGGACCGACGAACCGGTCTCGATGGAAACCAGCGCCCGGCCTTGCACGGCGGCGGGGAGAAAGACCACCGCCTTTTCACCGACCTGGTAGCGTTCCTTGTCGGAACTGAAATTGAGCCGGGTGGCGCCGGCCCCCTTTTCCTCGCGGGCGCGGCCGGCCCAGCCGGGCCAGTCGATGTAGATGATCCGGCCGGTGGCATGGCCGCTCTGGGGATCGACCACCCGCAACAGATACCGGCCCCAGTCCGGATAATTGACGCGGAATTTCCATGCGCCGACGCCGTTCCTCGTCGCCACGACCCCCTTCTGCAGAGGCGTGTGCACCGAGCTGGATGCATACTGGGCGAGGGAATCGCCGCTCTTGTCCCACCACCACTTCCAGTCGACCTTGTACAGGCTGGCTTGCAGGCCTTCACGGGAGACGGGGTTGCCGTCCGGGTCGACGGTGACGATCTGCAGTGAATGATCCTGATCGGTCAGCAGCATCCCCCGGGATTCATCGCCCTTGGGGGGCTTGATCCCCACATAACTCTCGTAGGGATGGAACGGCAGGGTGAGAAAATCGCTCGAAAAATCGCCCGAGGCCTCGAACACGCGGGTGATGAACGAGGCGTCCATCATCCCCGGAGCTTCCTCCTCCAGGTCGAGCTCGACCGGGAAACGGGTCTCCCCGGCCGTATCGAGATTCCCATCGAACACGCTTTCCTCGGAACTGGCGATCGAACGGGCCGGGTCATCGAAGCTGAAATCGGCATACTTCGGGAACCGGGTGGAGCGCGGATTGAATTTCACCCGCACGTCACAGCGGAGGTTGGCGGCCGGTGCTCCGTGCAGCCATTGGCTGCGGACGGTCACCTGGTCGGCGACCCCCTTGATCAGTTTCGGCCGTTCCGGGACGAATTCGATCTTCAACCGGTTGGGGACCACCGTCTCGATTTTGAGGGGCTGGTCGAACACCAGGCCGCCGACGAGCACGCGGGCTTTCCAGGTCCCGGTCAGGTCGGCCTCGTCGGTATCGATCTGAAAGGCATGGAAGATATCGAGCGATTTCAGCGGTTTGACCGTTCGCACCAGTTGGCTGCGGGGGTTGTAGATTTCCATGACCAGCGGATGCTCCTTGGGGAGGACACGGTCGCGGTCGAAGAGGACGAAGGTCAGGTAGAGGGTGTCACCCGGCCGCCAAACCCCCCGTTCACCGTAGATGGTCCCCCTGACGCCCTTGGCGACGTTCTCGCCGCCGACGTCGAAGTGGCTCATGGCCAGAGCGCCTTCGCGGCTGAGCCGCAGGTAGTTTTTGTCCCGGCCTCCCTGCGCTTCGATATAGAACGGGCGTCCCTCCGTTTTCAGTTTCACGAACCCCGATCCGTCCGAACTGCCCTCGCCCAGGAACTGGTTCTGGAAATTGAAGACGCGGATCTTGGTTCCGGAAAGGGGCTCCGCCGTCCGGATATCGGTGGCCACTATATGGAGCGTTCCGTTCTCTTCGTACTTGGCGAGGAGGCCGATGTTGGTGGCGATGAAATTCCGCGCCTGGAACACCTCGGCGTTGAACCGCGGATTGTAATAGGCCGGGTGGCAGGGGTTGCTGCGGTTTGTCCAGTTGCTGCCCCAGTATTCCCCGCTGTAATTATCCTCGGACCAATCCCAGTTGGAAAAATCCCGATAGGAGGCATCGTCCTGGTTCTGCAGTTCCGGTTCTTTCTGGATTCTGGATTCGCCATCCGGGCAGGAATAGGTCGAGTCGCCTTGGTTGAACGAGAGGGTGAGGCGGAACAGGCTCCCCGGGTTGTCCTTCAGGAGCTGGGTGACATCGACGGCATAGCGTCGCCAGACCGCCGACTCGCCGCTGGAATCGGCGAGTCTGACCGTTTTCCGCCAGAGGAACCGCCCCACCAGGGAGAGGTTCTCCTTGCCTTCCAGGTTGTTCTGCTGGAAAAACTGGGCCATGTTGTTGCTGTAGATCTGGAATGCCGTCACCTGCACCGACCGGAGGTTGACCGCCTCGAAGGGGACGGTCAGTTGATCCTTCTGGGGGAGGATCGCCCCCTTGCCGACGAACCGGACCTGCGGGGCAACCCGTTCGAAATAGACCGTTTTCTTCACCCGCGAGCCGAAGCGCCGGTCGTTGAAATTGCGGACGGCGGCATCGACAACGACCTCGACCGCTCCGTCGAACCCCTTGGCGGAGTAGATGCGGATGACATTGTTGTCGATCTCGAAGGTGGGGGTATGACCGCTGATAGTGATCAGGCCGGTGAGATTCTGGTTCTTCTTCAGGGGATCGGAAAACCTCAACAGGACGAACCGGTCCGGCTGCATCATCGCCCCGGCATCGAGCAGTTCGAACTGCCCCCGCGAGGGGATGGGGATGGTGCGCGCGCCTTCGGCCTTGGCCCGGATGGAGGCTCCGTTCCAAGTCAACTTGACCGTGGAAGACTGCTCGCGGCGCTCGATCCCCTTGACCAGAAACCGGTGCCCCCGCCCTTCCCGGTCATGAACCCATTCCAGTGACAGGAACTTGCCCTCCTGGTCGGCGGTAATAATCTTCCGGACCGCGGCTTCCGCCTCCTGGTCAGATGTGTTCAGGACACCGCGCAACACCAATTGATTGGGCGATTGCTCGTCCTGGGGGGACAATCCCTCGATATCGATCTCCAGGCTGGGCTGGATCACCATGAACGAGAACTCGAACCGGGAATACTCCCGGGGAAGTTTCATAAACCGGCTCGTATGAACGGTTGCCTTGTACTCCTTCCCCGGCTGCAATTCCTCGGCGGGGGTGAAGACCAACTCCCGCGGCGATTGCCATTCGGTCTTTCCAGCCGCCTCCGGATTCAATTTCAGGATCCCTTCGAGCTTGCTTGGATCCTCCCCTTCGGTGCCGACATTGTCGACGAAGAGCACACGGATCGGCGCCTTGCGGGAAACGGCTCCCGAGGTAAAGGCGGAAACGTAGCGGTACCACTCCTGCGCCTGCGGTTTCTTGGACTTGCATGACGGCAGGACAATGGACAAAGCGATCAAAGCCAGGACCGATACTGATTTTGTTGTTTTCATGTTCTTCACCCTCTCCGCCTTACCATATCACAGCGTTTCGGAAATTAGCAAGGGGGTTGACCAGCAGGGGCGAAAAATCTTTCGCCCCAATCAACTTGGGATCGGTGCTCCTCCCTCCGGATGAAAAACCCGGTGCTGGAAGATCACACCCCGTTCGGTTAAATGCGCCAGCAGGTCCCGGCAGAAGTCCTCGTCTTGGCCCAGGAACTCGGGCGCCACCAACCCGGTCCGGCCGATCCGCCCCCGAAGCAGCAACCGGGCGACGCCCGTGGCCGTGTAACCGGTGGTGCGAGCCATGGAATGGATCCCCTGCCGCTCGTCACGGCGGTCGAACAGGTCGAATTCATGGCAAGTCGGCCTGCCCCCGGCAATCCCGCTGACCCGGACCTTCATCACCGTCAGGTCGGCTTCCCCCTCGGCCAACTTCCACTGGGGGAACAACAGAGCCGAGGTCAGGTCAAGGGGACGGACCATCAGGCTACCGATCTCGACCGGCTCCCGGCTGAACAATCCGAGCTCGCGGAGCAGGGAGATCTTCTCGATGTGGCCGGGATAGCGCAGTGTTTTTTCCTTCATGTTCGGGATGTCCAGGGTGCGGACAAGGGTGCGCAGCCCATCGCTGTTGAACGCTTCGAGGGTGCCGACCCCGGGGAACTCGAGCAGCTCCGGTTCGGAGAGGGCCGGTTTGACGACGACCCGGCCATTCTCCACCAACCGCGCCGGCCGCACATACTCCTCGATGACATCGGCAGGGGAAAAGACGGCCTTGTATTCCCAGGGCCGGGTACGGACCAGCGGCAGGCCGCCGACATAGATTTCGAGCCGCTCCGCCGTATCAAGACTCGAAGCACCGAAGGCGGCGAGGATATGGCTCATCCCCGGAGCCACACCGCAATCGGTCACCACCGTTACCCCCTGGCGCTGCGCCTCCTCCTCCAACAGGAATGGATCTTCCGGAAAAAAAGCGATATCGACTACATTCTTGCCGGCGGCAATCAGGGTCCGTAAGGTTTTGAATCCCATATTTCCGGGGACGGCACTGATGACCAGGTCGCTCCCCTGCACCAACCGTTCGATCTCCCCCGCCTGGGTGAGGTCGATCTTCTCCACCCGTAGCGGCGCCCGCTCGGCCAGATGTGCCAGGGCTTGCCCGTTGCGATCGGCCACGGTGACGGCAAATTCTTTCTCATCGGCCAGGTCCAGCGCCATCGGACCACCGACCAATCCGGCTCCCAAAACAGCGATTCTCATGGTAACCTCCTGAAAATGAAAGTCTGATGGAACGGGGAACTGGAGTTGATCAGAGGCCGCTGACGCGGTCGATGAAGCTGACCGTTTCCCGGGCGTGCTTCGGTCGTCCCGGGCTTTCGTCCGTTTCAGCGACGGGAACGATCAAGAGATGATGCTCAATTCTCCTCATCGAACTTGTTCTGGAAAAGTTGACCCAAGGCGTCCACCGCCTCCTGTTCATCATCCCCGAGCGCCTGGATGGTGATGTCGTTGCCCACGGTGGCGGCCAGGGTCAAAATGCCCAGCAGACTCTTGGCATTGATTCTATCTTCATCGTAAACCAGATAAATATCGGAATTGAACATATTGGCCAGGTGGGAAAGCTTGGCGGCTGCGCGAGCGTGAAGTCCCAGTTTGTTCTGTATGACCAAGGTTTTTTCCATCATTTTTTTTCTCCTAAGTATTCGCTGATGATGCTGATTCCGTCGATGGCGCCTTTTTTCACGACCTTGATGATCTCACGGAATTCGATTTTTTTATTCTGATAGGACAAGAACTTGAGCAGACCGGGCAGGTTGATCCCGGAAAAGACCTCTACATTGGGACCGATGAACTGCGTGGTGATATTCATGGGGGAGCCGCCGAACATGTCGGTGAAGATGATCACCTTGTTCGCCTTGTTCCTTTCGATGAACGATTCTACCTGGCGGATCATGCTGCTGCCGTCGCCTTTCCATTCGAACGAGATCGATTCGATATCCAGTTTGATTTCCAGGATCGTTTCGGCGACTTCGATCATCTCCCGACCGATGTTCCCATGGGTAATGATCAGGCTTTTGATCATGGATGGATTCTCCGTTTGCCGACTTTAGTCCCCATTTTTTCGAGGAATGTTTTCTTGCCCGATTTGCGCATGATGAAGAAGCGGACCGCAACTTCGATCAGGGTCGACACATTCCGACCCGGAGCCACGGGAAGGACTGTCATCGGAATCTCCACGCCCAGGATGGCATAACTGAGTGTATGCTCGCCCAGGCGGTCGTATTTTTTCTTGGGATCCCAGCGCTCCAGCATGATGACCAACTCGAGCTTTTTTTCATCGAGGACCGAGAGGGGGCCGAAAATTTCCTTGATGTTGATGATCCCCAATCCCCGGACCTCCATCAGGTTCTGGATGATCGGGCTGGCACAGCCGACCGGATCGTCGTTGTTGTTCAGGTAGAACTCGACCACATCATCAGCGATCAGCAGGTGGCCCTTGTTCAACAATTCCAGGGCCGTTTCGCTCTTGCCGACGCCCGAACTGCCGATGATCATCACCCCCTGCCCGAGGATCTCCATCAGCACGCCGTTTCTCTTTTCCTTCTTGGAAAAGTGGCGGTAGAGGTGGGCGGACAAGCGCGAGATCAGGATCGAAGTACTCAACTGAGAAAGGAGAATCGGGGTCTGGTTCTTCCCGGCAAGCTCCACCAGCATCCGCGGTATGCTCAATCCAGATGAGACGATGATGCCGGGGAAACGGAGCTTCAGGTACTCTTCGAGACAGCGCTGGCGCTGGGAGACGTCGAGGGAATTGAGGTAGCCGATCTCGGTTTTTCCAAATATCTGGATCCTCAGGGTATCCATATTTGCCGGATAGGCGGCCAGGGCCAGGCCAGGACGCTTGGGCTGGGGGTGGAAGACCCGATTTTTCAGCCACTTTTTGTTATGGCAGCGGGTGATCTTCAGGGGATTGAGCGCGGCGATGCCGCTGATCTCGATCCCGTCGCGCTGTTCGTTCATCCCGGTCGGCCTCCCTTCATCGGATCCCCAAGTTCAGAGTTTCGGCTCCAGCAGCGACACGTTCCCCTGTTTGTTCCAGAAAATCGCTGCCAGCCGTCCCGAATCGGCATTGATGAACATGTAGCCGTTTTCACCGCTTTCGCGAAGATAGAAGATGGCCTCCTCGACCGAAACCGGTTTACGTGAATAATTGTCGGAGAGGACGATCTTCTCGTTGCCCTCCACCGCCCGGAGTGTACGGGTCGACTTTTTGGAGGAAATGGGAATGATCTTTTCGGAGGCCCGAATCGTCGGTTTGGCTCCGGCCCGTTTTTTCTCTTCCTTGATCTTTTCCTTGAACTTTTTCGCCTGGGTCTTGACCGCGGTCAGGGCGTCGCGCAACGCCTGTTTGAGAATGCGGTCGTCGCCCTTGCCATGAAAGGTGCTCAGGCTTGTCTTCACGGTAATTTCGACCTTGAAGAGAATTTTCTCCTCGTTGACGATGATATCGGCGTCGATAATATGTCCGGCGATTTTTTCGATGCTGGTCAGCTGGTCTTCCGCAAAAGCCTTGAGGGCTCCCGGAAATTTCACGTTCTTGGTGGCAAAATTGATGCTCATGGTTTGGCTCCTTTGATTTTGTTTTCTTTTTTACGGATGAAGGAACTGGATATGTTCATCTCTTCCCGATAATTGCGCACCGTTCGGCGGGCGATGCGGATCCCCAGGTTTTCCAACCGCGCCGCGACCTCGTCGTCGGAAAACGGCGCTTCGGGCGGTTCACCGCGGATGATTTCACAGATTTTGTCCTTGATCGTTTCCACCGAATGCATAAATCCGAAATCACCCTTGATCCCATAGGAAAAGAAACTGCGCAGGGAGAGAAGGCCGGTCTCGGTGGCCATGAATTTGTTGTTGACGGCACGGGAGATGGTCGATTCATTCAACCCCACCGCCTGGGCGACATCCTTCATGGTCAGAGGTTTCTTCCATTTGTCGCCGAAATCGAGGTAGTCCCTCTGAGCCCGGATCAGGTATTCGGCAATCCGGACAATGGTGTTTTTCCGCAATTCGATGCTGTCGATGAAAAACTGCGCGTCGCGATGGCGTTCTTTCAGGTAGGAAATGGTCTTACGGTCGGTCGTTTTGCCGAGCATCTCCTGATAGTACTGGGAGAGTACCAGCCGCGGCAGACCCTCTTCGATATAGGCGATCCGATACTCGTTTTTCTCCTTGATCAGCATCAGGTCGACTTCGGCGTATTCAATATCCTCCTGATCGAACTTCTCCCCGGGGCGGGGATTGAGACGCCGCAACTCACCCAGCAGAACCAGCACCTCATCGACCGAAGTCGCCAAAATACGAGCGATCTGATCGTATTTGGACCGGGAAAGGTCATCCAGATGATTCTGGATCAGCAACCGCAATTTACCATGGTTCTTCTCCTCGTCCAGTTGGGCCAGCAGGCATTCCTGCAGGGTCCGGCAGGCGCAGCCGGGCGGATCGAAGGTTTTGACCGTCTCCCGGATCCGGTCGATTTCCTGAGGATCCGATTGGAGTTGAGTGGAAATCGATTCGATCTCGATCTTCAGGTAGCCACCCGAATCGAGATTGTAGATGATCTGCCGGGCGATCTCCATCTCCCTCTCGCTCGAAAAGGAAACCATGGCCTGCTGGAGAAGATGGTCCTGCAGGGTTTCCTGGAAGGGAGTCATGCTTTCGATGACCTTGTTCCTGTCGAGATCGTCCGAATCCTTCTTGAAGAACCCCTGGTCGATATACTGCTGGACATAGGACGAATCGGCTCGCTCCAGGCGCTTTTCCATGTTATTGACCTCGGGGTCGGGGGTCGACGATTCGGGTTGATCTAATTCCAGCAGGGGGTTGGTGTCCACCTCGTTGAAGATCGAATCGACGAATTCCATCCGGTTGTTGGCGAGCAACTGGATGAAATAATGCATCACCGGCGTGATGGTCAGTTGCGTCGTTCCCTTTAAATGAAGCTTAGTTGACATTCAATTCCACCTGAACTCTTCGCCCAGGTACTCCCGTTTCACCCGGGCGTCGGCGAGCAATTCGCGCGAGTCACCGGTGAAAATCACGTTTCCCCTGTGGATGATATAGGAACGGCTGGTGATTTTCAAGATTTCCCGAACATTGTGATCGGTGATGATGATACCGATCCCCTTTTCCCTGAGTTGCAGGATCAGATCCTTGAGCTCCTGAATCTGGATGGGATCGATGCCGGCAAACGGTTCATCGAGCAGCAGGAACTGCGGATCGAGCATCAGCGAGCGGGCGATTTCCAGGCGGCGCCGTTCGCCGCCCGACAGGAGATAGCCCTTCCGATCCCTAATCGAATCCAGTCCCATTTCCCTGAGCAGGGGGTCGATGACCGCCTGGCGGTGACCGGGGATCATCTGGGCCACGGCTTGCAGGTTTTCCGCGACCGACAGGCTCCGGAAAATGGAGGGCTCTTGCGGGAGGAAGACGACCCCCCG
>Ga0105099_10002182_pt1 | contig 11762 bp, 7 predicted proteins | sample PPLLak3cmMay2015_2_FD_79138 | JGI IMG/M metagenome (GOLD analysis project Ga0105099, IMG submission 79138) | Freshwater sediment microbial communities from Prairie Pothole Lake near Jamestown, North Dakota, USA - PPLs Lake P8 Core (1) Depth... | ecosystem: Environmental > Aquatic > Freshwater >...
CGAGGTGAGAAAGGGCGAGGTCAGGACATAATAAAACTGAAGCTCGGTGGCGACGACGAAGGAGATCAGGGCAAAGATCGCGAACTGCTTGTCCTTGAACATCTTCAGGGCTTCGAGGAAAGCCCACGGCTTGGTCCCCGATTTCTGCGGCGGGGTGTGGGGGAGGAAGAAGGAGAAGACGCCCATGATCAGGGAGAAGACGCCGGCCACGAGGAGGACGTCGCCTTTCATGGCGATCCCGTCCGGGGATTTGGCCATCAGGCGCCAGCCGGTCAAAGCCCATCCGGCCGCGATCCAGCCGATCGTCCCCCAGACCCGGATGGCCCCGAATTCCTTCTCGGAGTTTTTCAGGTTGACGAAAGCGATCGAATTGGTCAGGGCCAGGGTCGGGGCATAGACCAGCGAATAGAACAGCATCAGCCACATCATCGGGCCGAAGGCGGTCGTGTTGGCGATCAGGATGAGGATGACGCCGCCGAGAAGCTGGAGGATCCCGATGACTTTCTGGGTCGGGAACCACCGGTCGGCGAATTGACCGCCGATGAACGGCGAAAGGATCGTGGCCAGCGGAAGCAGGCTGAAGATGAGGCCCAGCTGGACGCCGGTGAAGCCGAGGGTGTTCTGGAGGTAGGCCGAGAGCACGGGAGCCCAGGAACCCCAGATGGCGTACTGGAGGAACATCATGATGCCGAGGCGGAATTTTGCGCTCATGCGAGACGTCCTTTCGCGGGAGGAATCAAACGGCCGCGGGGCCGGGGTTAAATTAATCCGAACCGCCGCAGGATGTCAATCACTTGTCATGGCCTCAAGATTAAGGCTGAAGGCGAAGAATTGCGGTACGGATGAAGTCTTCGAAAACGCCGGCGAAGTCGTAATTCCCGATTCGGATCAAGATTCTTCCGTCGCGCTAAGTCAAAAACCGGGTTTTCTTTATCGGGATTTTTCTCTATACTGGCTCCATGCGCGCCATCGGGATTTTTCGCACCGCCGGAAAAGCGGCCGCACTCCTGGCCTTGATCACGGCGACGGTGCCGGCCGCGGCCGCTCCCAAAAACCTTCTCCTCATCACCATCGACACGCTCCGCCCCGACCGCTTGAGCTGTTACAGCCCGGCCTTCCTTAAAACTCCGGTCATCGACGACCTGGCCTCCCGGGGCGTTCTTTTCGAGCGGGCCTTCGCCCATACCCCGATCACTCTCCCCTCGCATGCCGATATTCTCCTCGGCACAACCCCGCCGTTTCATGGCGTCTCGGACAACGCCAAGTCCCGGGTCGGGAGCGAATTCCTGAGTCTCGCGGAGCATCTCCGGGCCGCGGGTTTTGCCACCGGGGCTTTCGTCGGCGCGTTCCCCCTGGATTCCCGCTTCGGCCTGGACCAGGGGTTCGACGTCTACGACGATCTTTTTCCGACCCGGGCGGACAATCCGTCCGCTTACTCCGAGCGCAAGGCCGAGGAGGTTTTAAAAGCCGCCTGGTCCTGGTTATCCGGTCGGCAGGGAAAGTGGTTTTGCTGGATTCATCTCTGGGATCCTCATGCCCCGTACCGGGCTCCCGAGCCGTACGGATCCCGATTCAAGGACGATCCCTATTCGGGCGAGGCGGCTTATGTCGACGCCTCTCTCGGAGCGTTTTTCGGCTTGTTGAAGTCGAAGGGCCTTTGGGAGGATACGTTGATCGCCGTAACCGCGGACCACGGAGAGTCGTTGGGGGAACATGGGGAAATGACCCATAGTTTTTTCGCTTACAACAGCACCCTCCATGTCCCCTTGATCATGGCCGGTCCGGGAATCCCGTCTCTCCGAACCTCTCAATGCGTCGGCCACGTCGACTTGTTTCCGACCTTCTGCCGGGCGTTGGGAATCAAGGCCCCGGCCGGCCTCCAGGGGCTTCCCCTTCAACCGGTTTGGGCAGGGGAGCGCCTGCCGGTCCGGCCGATCTATTTTGAAGCTCTGGACGCCCATCTCAACAGCGGTTGCGCCCCGCTTCGCGGATACATCGAAGCCGACCGGAAATTCATGGATTCGCCGATTCCGGAGTTGTACGACCTGAACGGTGATTTCCGCGAAACAAAGAACATCGCCTCCGAAAACGACCTCGCTCCGTATCGAAAAAAGTTGGCGGCCCTGCTGTCGAGCCTGGCGTCCTCCACCGCTCGTTCCCCGGCCCGAACGCTTGACCGGGAAGCCCGGGAACGGTTGCGCAGTCTGGGCTATATCGTCGGAACCGGAGGCCCGGTCAAGTCCTCCTTCAGCGTCGACGACGACCTGAAGCGGTTCTTGCCTTACCAGCAAAAACTCGAACGGGCGGCCGTGATGACGTTCGGGAGCGAAAAAGAGGCCGGACGCAACCTGCTGGAGGACCTGATCCGCGAACGCAAGGATTTCATCGCCGCGTATACGTATCTGGCCCAGGCCTTGTTCGCCGAAGGCCGAAGCGGCGACGCTCTCCGGATTTTGGACGCGGGCTACCGGGCCAATCCCGAAAATTATGAAATCCTGAAATCCTACGGAGCGGCCCTCCTTCAGTCCGGGCAAGGAGCCCCGGCCATCGGGATTTTCCAGCGCGCCCTCGGCCTCGTCGAAGATGACCCGGAGGTTTGGGACAACCTCGGGCTGGCCTATTTTAGCGGCGAGGATTACGCCAAAGCCGACGAAGCTTTCCAGCGGGCCATCCGTCTGGATCCGACATTCGCTTTTGCTTATTCCAATTTGGGGATGCTTTATACATTCAAGCCGCCGGGAAAGGCCGGCCGGGCGGACGATCTGCGGAAAGCCCTGGAGAATCTGAACAGGGCCGTCGCCCTTGATCCGACCCTCAGCCTCTCCTTCCGGAATTTGGGCTTGGTGTATCGCGAGTCGGGAAAGATCGACGAGGCGATCGCCGCCTGGGAGAAAGCCGTCTCTCTCAACCCGGCCGACGGCATCTCCGCAACCCGCTTGGCCGCCGCCTGCCTGGATCTGGGGGATGTCGAGCGAGCCCGTCAAGCGCTTGAGCGGTTTCTCCGGGTGCCCGACTCGGCCCGATCACCGGCCGACAGCTCCCGGGCCCGGGAGCTTCTTGAAAAAATCCGGAAATAGCCGAAAGATGCGGCCGGCCTTCTCTTTTTGAGCACCGGCCCGGCTTTTTTACCTGCAGGCAATGGGAGTGCGTTTCTATCCCGGGATCTGGTATAGTGATTCCCATCGCGAGGGAATGACGCGCATGCCTCGGGAAAAAGTCAATTTCGGCTATCGAACGGTAGACGCCGACGAAAAGAAAAAGCTCGTTCATGACCAGTTCACGCCGATCGCCCGGACCTATGACCGGGCGGATGCTCTGTTGAGCCTGGGGCTTCATTTTGGATGGAAGCGGGCGACCGTTCGCCTTTTGCGTTTACAATCCGGCGAAGCCGTTCTCGATGTCTGCGGGGGCACGGCCGACCTGGCGCTTCTTGCGTCCCGGCGCGTCGGGGCTTCCGGACGGGCCGTCGTCTGCGATTTCAACCTGCCCATGATGGAGGCCGGCCGAAAAAAACGCGAGCGCGCCGGGGCGGAAGGACGTCTGGCGTTTGTCCAGGGCGATGCCGAAGGGATACCGTTCGCTGAAGAGACTTTTGATGCCGTCACAATCGGCTTCGGTCTCCGGAATCTCGTTCATCCTGACCGGGGCCTTCGAGAAATCTATCGGGTCTTGAAACCTGGCGGGCGGTTGGCCATCCTGGAATTTTCGCTGCCGCGTCGGAGCTGGCAACGCGCGCTTTATTCGTTTTATTCTTTCCGGCTCATGCTGCCGGCCGCACGTCTGATCACCGGGACGGAAGGGCCGTTCCGCTACCTGGCCGAATCCATCCGCGTTTTCGATCCGCCGGAGGCCCAGGCCGGGCGGTTGGGCGCGGCCGGATTCCGTGACATCGCCATCCATCCGCGAACGTTCGGAATCGCCGTCGTCTATTTCGCCCGCAAATCCGAGGAGGTTTCCCATGCCGGATTTTAATTCAGCGACGGCGGCCACGGCCGCCCAATGCCGCCACTATGCGATGTGCAAGATCGATTTCCTGGCCACGGGCGTCTGCCCGTCGGGGCCTGAAAAGCATTTCGTCACCTATTATCCTCAGGGACGTATGGATCTATATCGAGGCTTGGCCGAAGGGCGCATTCCGGTGACGGAAGCGGTCGTTGAGGCCGCCGCATCCTGCACCCTATGCGGAATATGCGATGCCCAGTGCCACTTCGTAACCGGAATGCAGCCGACCGTCGTCATGCGGGCTCTCAAGGAATATGTCGAGGCCCACGTGAAAGAGAAAGGCCCGGTGGCCATGCCGGTTGAAGACGATATCCTGCGCCGACTACGATCCGTCGTGGGCCGGGACTGGGCTTCGAACGATCCGGCCGTCCTCTGGACTTACGCCGACGACCCCTTCCCGCTGGCCGATGCGCAAATGCCCCGCTATGTCGTTCTGCCGGGCTCGCGGGATGAAATCGTCGAGGTTATCCGCCTGGCGGACGACCTTGGCCTCCCCTTTGCGGTCCGCGGCAACGGCGGAAGCGTCTTCGGTTTCGTCTTCACCGACGCAATCGTTCTGGACATGAACCGGATGCGCCGGATCGAATTTGACTTGCCGAACTTTTGCGCGGCGGTGGAGCCGGGCGTCACGTCGTTCGAGCTCCAGAAGGAGGCCGCTCGACACGGCTTGCGCATCAACGCCGCCGAACCTGCGGCGACCGTCTGCGGCAACCTGGTCTGCACCGGGACCTTCTCGACCTGGTCCAATGTCTACGGGACGGCGGCCGATAATTTCATCGATATGGAGTTCGTCGGCCGCGACGGCCGCGTCTTTTGTCTCAACGACAAAGCCGGCCCGAATCATTTCGCCTTCGAGCATCGGATTGCGCCCTCACCCGGAATATGCGTCAAAGCGTTCGTCAAGCTCCATCCGATGACCCCGGATGAGGAGGGGCTCCTGGTGCCCTTCGAGGGCTTTGACGAGGCCCTGGGGTTCGCCCGTGAGCTCGGGCGGAGGCGGATAGGCTTGGCCGTCGCCGTTCTCGGGGTCCACTACATTGCCGCCTTCCTCTCGCCCGACGAAGCGCTGGCCGGTAAGCTCAAAGCCGCCCTTCCGGAAGCCTTGGGCGTGAATTATATGGTCTTTATGATCGGCGACCGCTACGCCCGGGACGCGGTCCGGAAAATGTCCCCGTCGATGATCGAGGCCGACCTTTTGCGGACGTTGATACTCGGTCTGCCGAAGCTCGTCAAACCCCAGTGGCTGGAGCTGGTCCGCGAGTCCCAAAGCCGCGAACGTCCGTTCGAGCTCCTCTGCCGTCCCGAGATGAGGCCGCTCGTCGAAGCGGCGCTCCAGCCCTCGCCCGAGACGATCTCCGCTTGCGTGCCCGAAGCCCTCCGGCCGTTTTACCGGAGTCTCTACGCTCGGCCGGAAATGACGGACATGGTCTGGCTCAATATGCATCGGATTGTCAGCGCCCGCATGTCCCGGCGGAAGCACATGTTCGCCTTCCTGGTCTATGTCCCGCCGGAAAGGGCGGATGTCATCCACGAGGTTCTGGATGGGTTCGCCCGGGTCGCAGAGGCCCACGGTCTCGATCACGATTTTGGGTTTTTGACGCCGATGGATTTCGGCAAGAGGGCTATCCTCGAGTACGACTATTATATCGACCAGACCGATCCGGCCGAAAAGAAAAAGATTGCCCAGGCCATGCCCGAGCTCGATCCCTGGCTTGATCAGCTTGCCGAACGGGTCCCCGGCGTCATGTCGCTGAAATACGTCTTCTCCCAGGGTTGCGCGAGGAAGGACGGATTTCTCTATCGGGTGTGAGAACGGGAGACCTCCGATGAGGACAAGTCCGGACGCACTGCGGGCCAAGCGGGAGGATCGGAGCTCCCGCGTCCTGGTCACGGGCGGGACGGGTTTTCTCGGCAGCCATATCGCCGTGGCGCTTCTTTGCGCGGGCTACCGGGTGACCCTCCTGGCCCGCTCCTCAAGAACGCTCCCCGCCCGGGACCGCGTCGCCCGCCTGACCGATTGGTTTGGACTCGACGGAGAGGCGCGGCGACGGCTCGACGTCGCCGAGGGCGACATCCTCGACGAGGGGTGGACTGAAGCCGCGCTTGGCGACACCGCCGGTCTGGGCCAAACCGATGAGATCGTCCATTGCGCTTCGAATACGTCGTTTGCCGAGCGAAAGCGGCCTGAGCTCGAGGCGGTCAACATCGGGGGGCTCCGGAATATCCTCGACTTCGCCGCCCGGAGCCGTTGTTCCGTCTTCCACCACATCAGCACCGCTTTTGTCGCGGGAAAACGGACAGGGCTCTGCCGGGAGGAGTGGGTCGAGTCCGGCGAATTCACGAACGTCTACGAGGAGACTAAGGCCCGGGGCGAGATCCTGGCCCGCGATATCTGCCGGCGCGAAGGGATCCGGCTCACCGTTTACAGGCCATCCATCGTTTACGGCGATTCCCGGACAGGCCGCACCCTGAGATTCAACGCGGTTTATTTTCCGGTCAAGGCGGCCGTTTTGCTCCGGGGCATCTACGAGGCAGATATCCGGGAGCGCGGCGGGGCCAAAGCCGCGGCGATGGGGATTCGGATCGAGCCCGACGGAAGTGTCTTCATGCCCATTCGCATCGAAGTCGAGCCCCGGGGCGGCCTTAATCTTATTCCCGTCGATTACTGCGTGGAGGCCTTCATGGCCCTCAGGGAAGACGGACTTGACGGCGGCATCTTTCACATCGTCAACCCTCGTCCCAAGAGGATCGAGGACATCATCGGGTATGCCGAACCTTTTTTCCATTTGCGGGGGATCGAAGCCTGCGGGGCGAGGGCTTTCGCGGCCCGACCGAGGAATTCCCTGGAAACCCTCTACGATTCTTATCTCGAGGCCTATCGACCCTATATGCAGGATCCGAGGACTTTTGCGGTCCAAAATTCCGGTCCGGTCTTGGAAAAGCGGGGTCTGGACTGCCCCGAATTTGATCGTAACATGTTCAACCGTTGCATGAGCTTCGCCGTAGAAGCGGGATGGGGGACGCGTCTTTTTCCGGTCTGACGGCCCGTCCGGGGGAAAGCGGACGTGTCAAGTCATTTAAGGCGGATTGCTTTCGGGCGGCAGGTAACCTATAATTTGAACGAAAGTAAATTCGTTGGGGAGAAAAAGCGTGAAAAGGGTTTATCATGTTGTTATTGAAAAGGATACCGCCGGGTATTTTGTGGGCGTCGTCCCCGAACTCCCGGGCTGTCACAGCCAGGCCCGCAATCTGGATCAGCTTCTCAAGAGGATGAAGGAAGCGATCGAAGTGTATCTGGAAGACCAAGAGCCGGCGCCGGATAAGCTGTGTTTCATCGGAATTCAACAAATCGAAGTTTCCTTGTGAGCGAACGACGGCCGTCGGGATCTTCCGTATGAAAGCTCTCTCTGCAAAAAAAACCATTCGTATTTTAGAGAAAATCGGGTTTCAAAAAGTCCGTCGGAAAGGGAGCCATGTCATCATGGGTCATCCCGACGGCCGGCTGACGGTCGTTCCCATGCATAAAGGTGAAGATATCGGGCCGGGTCTTCTTCTCGAAATCATCAAAGACACGCGCCTCACAAAAAAAGAGTTTATAAATCTTATTGATTAAACGGGGCAGTAGTGCCCCCTTTCCGCGCGATGGTATTGTGTCTCCCCTTCGGCTCTGTTAGGGTAAGGGCGGAGGGACGCCATGAGATTGAGGATTGCCCGGATGCGCGTCGTTCGGCTCGCCGCCGTCCTCGTTTTCGCCCTGATTCCAGCCGCGACCGCGGCCAAAGACTTCTTTTTCCCCGAAATTAGAATCGACATCGCCGTCGCGACGGATGGGAGCTTCGTCGTCGACGAATTCCGGACGTTCGCCTTCGAGGGCGAATTTTCCTGGGCTTCGCTCTGGATTCCCCTCAAGGTCGAGCGGCAGGGCCGGACGTATGCGGCCGGGATCGAGGATTTCGCTGTTTATGAGGGCCCGACCCGGCTCGAATCCGAGTTCAAGGAAAGAGGCGGGCGGTTCGAGGCCAAGTGGTTTTTCTCGGCCCGGGACGAACAACGGACCTTCCGCATCCATTACCGGATCCGGGGCGGCATCCGCGGCTCGGCGGAAACGACCGAGCTCTACTGGCAACCGATCGGGAGCGGCTGGGAGAAGCCGGCGTCCCTGGCGGTCATTAAGGTCAGCCTTCCCGCGCCGGTCTCCGACGTTTCCGAGCTCCTGGTCTATGGGCATGGGCCGCTCTCCGGAAATTCCGAAGTCGTCGACCTTCAGACCGTGACGTTCACCGTGCCCAACCTTGCCGCCGGGCAGGAGGTCGAAATCCGGGTGGCTTGGCCGGCCGGGATGGTCGCGGCTGTCTCCGATGAATCGATCGCGGTCGCCTCGATCCGCGAGGAGGAAGCCGGATTCGTCGCCGATACAATCTCCCGGTCGATCCAATCCAGCCGTCGATCGGCCTGGTGGGAGAAGACGACCGAGAAGTTCGCTTTTGTCTTCCTCGGCGGCTTTTTCGCCTTCCCGCTTCTTTGGCTGATCGCGTTTTTCTTCAGCTGGCGGCGGCAGGGCCGGGAATATGCGTTCGACGATATTCCCGAGTACGTCCGGGAACCGCCGTCCGACCTCGCCCCGGCCCTCGTCGACCTTCTTCGCTGGCAAGGGGCGACGGTCTCGCCGGCGGCTTTCACGGCGACGATTTTCGACCTTGCCCGGCGTGGTTTCATCGAGATCGAAGACCGGACCGAGGAGAAAAAAGGCCTCTTCGGCCCCAAGTTTACAACCGCGGCCCTGCTGACGATCAAAAAAAATCCGGGCCCAGGAGACCGGATTCTCCCCTTCGAGCAGGATGTCCTCGGATTGCTGGGCGTCATTGGAAGCAACGATCCGTCTTCGGGCGTTGCGGCCCTGGCCGCGGCGTTCGGCGGCTCGGCCAAGGCGTTTGAGCGTTTCCGGAGAATCAGGAGTGGAGCGGAGCATCCGATTTCGTCCCTGGCTGGGACTTCCCTGATGAGCACCGACCTGACCTCCTGGATGACCAAGAATCCGATGAAGTTCCGGACCTGGTTTCAAGCCTGGATAAAATCCGTCAAGGCCGAAGGGAAAAATCGCGAGTTCGTTGAGCCGGCGAGTCTCAAGCGGCAAAAGCATTTCATCATCGCCGCTATTCCGCCCGGGATCTTGACGCTCAATCCATTCCTGGCCCTGGAAGCGGCCTTGCTCGCCCCCAAGCTCAAACGGTCTTCCTTCGCCTGGGCCCGGGAAAACGCGATGTGGAAGGGGCTGAAAAAATTCCTGAATGATTTTTCCGATTTCAAGGAACTGCCGCCCGAGGCCTACCGGCTTTGGGAGCGGTACCTGGTTTTTGGAATCCTGTTCGGGAGCGCTCATAAGATTGCCAAAACGCTTCCGGTGATCCTGGCCGATGAGCGGGCCGCGGCTCCCGTCTGGTACCCGGCCTTCAACCGGACAACGGCTGCTCTCTCGCCGGGCGGAATGACGTCGATCGCGGCGATGATCAAATCCATCGAAAGCGCCGCAACAACGATCCAGCAGGCCAGCCACTCGGCCGCTCATTATTCCTCCGGCAGCGGCGGCGGCTTTTCCAGCGGCGGCGGGGGCGGGGGCGGGGGAGGCGGCGGAAGCGCCGGTTAAATTTGAACGGATCTTTTCTGTTTCGTGTGGGTACGATGATAATTAAAGACGGTTGGAGCGAACATCGTCCGGTTTAGGACTTTCTCGATGTCATGTTGGGGAAGCCGGCTCGGAAGAAGCCGGCCGAGCGAAGATGTTTGAGCGTCCCGTGCCTTGAACCGTAAAAAAGTCTTCCGGGACGCGAGTTCTTCGCCGCCAAACCAGACCAATCGAGAAAAGCCGTTAAGAACCGGACGCGTGAGCGAAAACCGTCATTTTATTATTTTCCCACGCGTAACAGAAAAAATCCATCAAGGCAGTTTTGTTTTGTCCAGCAAGCCCTGAATCCGCGTCCGCTCCGCGGCCGAAATCGTGGTTCCCCTCGCCTTGAGGAAAGCTTCCAAAACCGTCCGGGCTTTCGCTTTCTGCCCGGTCTCCAGATAAGCCGAAGCGAGCGTCGGGGCGGTGAAGTCGTCGCTCGCGTCCAGGGCGAAGGCTTTTTCCCAGGCCCGGATCGCTTCGGCCTCGTTCCCGGCTTCTTTCCGGGCCACGCCCAAGCCCCGCCAGGCCAGGATCAGGACGGGATTGAGGGCGACGGCCTTCTCGAAATTTTTGATGGCCTCGGGGAGGTATTCCGGTTTCCTCCCGCGATCGGTAAAGGCGGTCAGAAACAGGGTTCCATAGTGGGCGTAAGCCGGGGCATAGGAAGGATCCAGGGAGATGGCCTTTCGGAAATACTCGGAGGCCTTATTGAACTCGCCTTTCCGCCAATAGACACGGCCGAGTTGGCTCCACGCTTCGGGGTCGGTATCGACGATCGACAGGGCTTTTTCCAAGACGCCGATAGCCGAGGTCATATCGCCGGTATTGATGAGGACGTTGGCGCAGGCCGAGAGCAAGGTGTAGCTTTCCGGATTGGCCCGCACCCCCGACTCCAGCGTCCGGACGGCCGCGGCCGTATCTTGCTGAGCGAAGAAGCTTTCGGCTAAAAAGATGTAAGCCCAGATAAAACCCTTGCGTTCGGCGATCAGGCTTTCGAGCTCGCGGACGCTCTCGGCGTATTGAGCCGCATCCTTGAGGAGGATTCCCCTTTCGAGCTTCTGCTGGAAGGGAAGGAACGTCTTCAAGTCGTCCTCGGGACCGAACTTGGTTTTGCGGGGCATTTCGGCGCCCGCCGTGTAGCCGAGGCTCCGCAACCGGGCTAAAGCTTCCCGGTCAACCGGATGATTACGGTCGGCGGCGGTTTTGGAGGCTCCCTTCATGATTTCGGCCAGGCGGGCCCGGAAGGCGTTGAGGTCGGCCGGAGGCGTGAGGTTCTTTTCTTCCTTGGAGTCGGCGCCCAGGTCATAGAGCTCGGGGATAGGGGAGTCGATGAATTTTTTTCCGCCGTCGATGATCCCCCGTTGTGGAGCGCAACCCAGCGAATAGTAGGGTTCCAGGGATTCGAAGTAGATCGCCCGGGGCGGAATCGCTTTTCCGGTCAAAGCCGGCAGGAGCGACCTTCCGGCCAGTCCGGACGGCGGATTGAGGTTCACAATCTCGCAGACCGTCGGGAACAGATCCGCATGGCCGACGGGCTCCTTGACCACGGAGGACCGAATTCCGGGCCCGGCGATGATCAGGGGGACGTGAAGCGTGGAATTGTAAGCGAAGTACCCATGGGTCGATTCGCCGTGCTCGCCGAGCGATTCGCCATGATCGGCGGTGAGGATGACGAGCGTGTCGGTTTCTTTTCCCCGGGCCTTGAGGTCGTCCAGGAGCCGGCCCAATTCGGCGTCGACATAAGCCGATTCTCCGGAGTAAGGGTCCTGGGCGTAGGAGGAAGCGAAGGGTGCCGGAGGCGCGTAGGGAGCGTGGGGATCCCAGAAGTGAATCCAGCAGAACCACGGCTCTTTTTGTCCGGACAGCCAGGCTTTCGCCGCGGCCGCGACTTCCGAGGCCCGGCGCTCGGACGTGAATCCTTCGGCCGACGAGGCGGCGAAGGCGTCGTCGTAGACGTCAAAGCCCTGGTCCAGGCCGAAACGCGAGTCGAGGGGGAAGGCGCCGACAAAAGCGCCCGTCGCGTAGCCGGCGGCTTTCAGGGATTCGGCCAGCGTTTGAAACCGCGCGTCCAGCTTCACTTTCGAGTTTTCGCTGA
>Ga0105099_10002183_pt1 | contig 11761 bp, 8 predicted proteins | sample PPLLak3cmMay2015_2_FD_79138 | JGI IMG/M metagenome (GOLD analysis project Ga0105099, IMG submission 79138) | Freshwater sediment microbial communities from Prairie Pothole Lake near Jamestown, North Dakota, USA - PPLs Lake P8 Core (1) Depth... | ecosystem: Environmental > Aquatic > Freshwater >...
CAGAGATGAAGGTTGAGGATTTTGTCGTGCCTGGCAACAGAGTTGACCGCATCGGGTTGTACCGGAACCTCATAGAGAGCAAAGGTATCGCTCCAGTATTCTATTCTCCAGGCCTTGTGACCCAAGGGGGAGACATAAGCGAAGCTGCGAAGGCTGCAGGTTCATGTTGGCATGCTATATGCGGCAGGGCAGTGTATAATCCTGACAACAAGGATGATCTCGACGATGTGACCATTGACGAGATGCGAAGCTCGATTGCAAATCTTGTGAAGAACTTGGCTGCTGAATAGGCAGTATGTGGTGTGATGATGGATAGGCTGGAGATAAACGGAAAAGTGCCACGTTCTAAGATAGTGACTGCTTCTGGCTGCAGAGCGACTACATTAGAGACTATACTTCTTTATTCGAAGCTCATCCCTGAGATAGGTGTATTCACCACAAAGAGCATAGGCCCGTCTCCTAATCCTGGGAATCCTCCTCCGATATATTGCAAGGATGATTCAGCAATAGGTGCGAGGAGGAATGCTGTCGGACTCGCTAACCCTGGACATGTAGAGTTCGCGTCTGAACTGAAGGCATTGAAGGAAATATATCCAGACCTGGATGGAGCCCTGCTTCTTGGTTCAGCGTACGGTGCAAATCTCGATGAGATAGTCTCTGTATGTAACTCCATGGCTCCTTATGTGGACGCGATAGAGATAAACTTCTCATGCCCACACGCGAAAGGATATGGGCTCGATACAGGTAAGGATGCTGATGCTATGTCTAAGATAGTCACGGCGGTCTGTTCATCGACTAAGCGAGATATCTTTGCGAAACTCTCGCCGAATCTTTCTGATGATGACCTGGCCGAGATCGCAAAAGGCTGCGTCTCTGCTGGCGCCAAGGGAATAGTCGTCGTGAACACATTGGCTCCTGCTGAAAGCCATCTTCCAGGCACAGATATTCCTGTATTGTTCAATAGGAAAGGCGGCCTATCAGGTCCAGCTCTGAAGCAGCGTGGCATCGCATGCGTCAAGCTGGTCAGGGATGCTATAGGTGGTGAGCCTATGATAATAGGTATGGGTGGCATCTATTCTGGATGGGATGCCCGTGACTATATCTCTGCAGGTGCAGATTTCATTGGCCTCGGCACTGTACTTGAAGGAATGGACTCAAAAAATCTTGCAAGATATGTCAAAACGTTTTCATCAGATATGTACCGGGGCGAGGATACTGCTACTAAGCTGCTCCCGAGTCAGTTGAATCTAGGATACTTGCCGTTCTCAATAGAGCATATCGATCATTTATCGGATAACCTTAGGATATTCCATCTTGGCGGTAAGCTTGACATGTCTGCTCTGCCTGCACAGTATGTTTTCCTCGCAGTACCTGGAGACGCAGAGCATCCGACTATGGAAGCGCCTTTCTCTGTTCCAATATCTGATCCTCTTGAGCTTGCAGTGCGGCGATATCCTAGAGGGGAGAAGAAGTTCCATTTCACCTCGCGCCTTTGGGAGAAAGTAGAGGGTGACACTGTTTTTGTCAGGGGCCCTTATGGTGTGCCGTTCAACTATGGGGGTGACGGGCCCATCTATCTTGTCGGCGGTGGGACAGGCATAGCTGCATTGCTTTCTATATTAGGCTCCCGCCCGGACTGCGTCGCTTTCCTGGGTGCGAAGAGGGAGGAAGAGCTCATATTGAAGGAGCATTTCGTGAAAGAGCGCACTGTGCTTGTGACTGAAGATATGCTTGACCTCTATCAAAACGGGCTTGTGACAGAGGCTTTTGAGCGTTATGTCAGCTCTATGGGTGAAGGGATAGGTTGCGTCGTGACTTGCGGCCCTGAGAAGATGATGCGAAAAGTAGTGGAGATATCCAACAATAATGGTTTTGCAGATAAAGACATCTATGTGATCACAGAGCCTCACATGAAGTGCGGTGTCGGTATCTGCGGCTCGTGTTCAATGCATGATGGCTCCATAGCATGTGTCGACGGTCACATAATCACTGCTGACCGTTTCAAGGAAGCCATATCTCAAGGCAAGGTGAAGCGGGATGCCTGCGGAAGGTGGAAGAGATGATAGAGAAAGGGGACCTGCTTATCGAAGGGGATTATGTTGATCAGGATGGTGACCAGCATCATGGACAGATAAAAGTTGTAGGTGGTATGATAGCGTCAGTGGACAATCATCTGGGTGAGCCGGATATCTCTTTTTCAGATGGACTTGTCATTTATCCTGGTTTCATCGACTTGCATGTGCATGCGAGAGACTTTGCTGTACCTTCTGATGCAGATGAAGAAGTATTGCGCGCGTATGGGTCACAGACTGCGAAGGAAGATTATATTTCTATGTGTGCTGCAGCGGTCAATGGAGGTGTTGTCGCTTTCGCTGACATGCCGAACAATCCTGTCCATCCTAAAGATGAGATGTCTTATTCTGCCAAGATGAGGGTTGCATACGATAAGTGCACGATAGATCATGTGCTTTATGCTCTTATTGCAGACGATTCAGAGCCGTTTGGAGACGTGCCATATAAGATTTACACCCATGACTTCAGTAAGAGAGAGCTCGAGATGATTCTTAGCAGGTTCCATGGTGTTAGTTACGACCCAGTCATAGCTGCACACTGCGAGAATAAGAATATCTTGCGCAAGCATCCTGAACGTCCTGTTGAAGCAGAGGTAAAGGATGTTGAGATTATTCTTGATATTGCTGCAAGATACAAGCTGCAGGTCCATATCGCCCACGTGTCTGCTGCAAAGTCTATCGACTCGATAATACAGGCGAAGCTCTCAGGTGTCAAGGTGACTTGCGAGACCACTCCGACATATCTTTTTTTCTCGCGGGAGAACATGTCAGATTTTGTGAACAGGAAACTTCTGACTATGAAACCACCTATACGCTCCGAGAAGGATCGTGAAAGATTGCTTGAAGCTTTTCTATTTGGAGATATAGATTGTTTGGCCACAGATCATGCGCCGCACACATTGGAAGACAAGAAGAAATGCGCTTTTGGCATACCTCTCGAGGATCATTACACTAATTTTGTAGGCTGGCTCCTTCAGCAGGGGATCCCTGAGAAAGTGATTGTTGATTGCTGCTCCAGGTTTCCTGGAGAATTTTTCCATCGCTATACTGGTGACCGGTTCGGCCAGATACGCCCAGGATATGTGGGTTCATTCACTGTTGTCGGCAAAGGTGAGCCTTTTAGCATATTAAGATCAGATATTATGACCAGATGCGGCTGGTCTCCGTTTGAAGATGCCGTCCTAGGAGATGATCATTCTCTTTACGCTCACGAGACTATAGTCAGGGGTGTCCCTATGAAGTCTCAACTGCTAAAAGAACAGGATAGATGAGGTGATTTGTTTGGAAAGGACTGAAGCACCATTTTTCGGAAGGGATTGGATAGATGTGCATTCGATCACGAAGTCAGAGCTCGAGTATATTCTTGAGTTGTCTTCAAGGATGAAATCTGCCATAAAGTGTAAGCGCGTGTCAGAGTACAAGCTCGCGAAGGATATGGATCTCATTGCCGCTCTTCTTTTCTACGAGCCATCGACGAGGACAAGGACAAGTTTCGAGATAGCTGCGAAGCGTCTTGGCATGGAGACCACAGGTTTTGCAGGCACAGAAGCGACATCTGTGAAGAAAGGCGAGTCTCTCACAGATACTGTTGATATGTATGATGCGTATGATGTCGATGCGATAATAATGAGGCATCCTCTTGATGGTGCAGCAAAGGCGGTCACAGACCATCTGTCTAAGGAGATGGATAGGGTCCTTCCATGTTTCAATGGCGGAGACGGCAAGAATGAGCATCCTACTCAGGCGATTCTCGACGCATTTACGATAAATGAATGCTGCGGAAGGCTCCACGACCTGGATATTGGGATAGCAGTGGATGCGAAATATGGCCGCACGACACACAGCCTTCCTGTCATACTGAGCAATTTTCCGAACAACAGGTTCCACATATTTACCCATGAACTTCTTAGGATGCCGAAATCAGTTTTGAAATTTCTAGATTCAAAAGGCATAGAGTACCGCGAATACTATGAGCATGGAGACCAGCTGAAGGAGATGCTGCCGATACTGGATTTCCTCTACATGACCCGCCTTCAGAAGGAACGTTTCTATGATGAGGCAGAGTACTACAAGGCAAGGGACATGTTCCTGTTCACTCTTGCCATGATGGACTTGACGAAGAAGAATTTCGGCATAGGGCATCCACTTCCTGAGAACAAGGAGAATCCATCGATACACCCTCTGGTGAATCGCCATCCAAAGTACTGGCCTAAGAAGCAGGCAGGAAATGGTGTTCCGACAAGATTTGTTGAACTCGCCCTTTCTTTAGGTCTTGCAGGTTCTGATTTCAACGGAGCTCTTTTCAAGCCAAGCGACATCTCGGATAAGTTCTACAACGAGCGTGAACCAGATGCCCGTAAAGAGGACCAAGGGCATGTGCAGATAAGGCCTATAGAGAACGGCACTGTCATAGACCATATCGAGATGAATCCTTATGCTGTGAACAGGATTGCTGAACTATTGCATCTTGAGAAGAACGGTAATGTATATCGTTTAGGTGTGGTCGAAAGTATCAAGAGGCCGGGAAATAAGAAAGGCGTCCTCATGATAAAAGACAGATACCTTACCAATGATGAAGTGAAGCTTGTCGCGACACTCGCTCCAGGTTCTACTGTGAATACTATCCAGTCGAACAGGGTGACAAGGAAACGTGACCTGTACCTTCCAGAAGTCATCGACGCATTGCCTGACATGAAGTGCACTAACTGTGGCTGCATAACACGTCTAGAGCATCATGAGCATGTTGCGCCAAAGGCAGTCAGGGTCGGTGATGAGAAGACGAACCTTGTGAAGTGCTATTACTGCAACAACATGATGGAGAGCCATAATCTATTTTGAGGAAGAGTCAAGTCAATAGGGAATGCCGCCTAGCGAGCGACGGAATATGACTCTGATAAACCTGCAGTTGGGCGAACACAGCTGTCAAAGAATCACTGCGAGCGCGGCATTCCTTGAGAAGTAGATTGTTTATGTCCTTTTTGGGCTTAACTTTATAAATTCTTTTTCCTTTCTTCCTTTTATGGTCTATGAACCTGCTGAGGACTCATTCCTCATACAAAAAGAGGTGAAGCTTCTTGCGAAGGGCAGTGTGCTTGATATAGGCACAGGTTCAGGGATCTTAGCGAAGACTTCAGCAGAGTCTAAGAAAGTAAAGTCTGTGCTTGGTGTAGATATACAGAAGAAGTCTGTCGACTACTGTAAAGATAATGTCAAGAACAGGAAAGTCAGGTTCATTGTTTCAGACCTTTTTTCAAAAGTCCCGAGGCAGAAGTTTGATACGATAATATTCAATCCTCCTTATCTTCCAGCAGAGAAAGATGAAGATGCCGAGACCGCGTTTGAAGTCTCTGGCGGCAAGCATGGTTATGAGATTGTCGAGCGTTTCTTCGCCAGTGTGAATGATTATCTCGCTCCTGATGGCATTGTCCTGCTGTTATTCTCTACTCTCACAGGCAAATCAAAGGTAGAAGCTATCATCTCACAGCACATGATGGATTTTGATGAGCTTAACAAGCTGAAGATATCATTCGAGCAGCTCTATGTCTATCGTATCAGGAAGACGAAGTTCAGGGTCCTGTTGGAAAAATCAGGAATTTCAAATATTCTTCCGCTGGGAAAAGGCCATCGCGGCCTCATCTACACTGGCAAGTGGAAAGGCAAGAAAGTCACGATAAAGATCCAGCGCCAGGACATCGGGGTCACAGGCACTGTGAACAATGAGATAAAACAGTTGCAGCTCTTGAACAAGCACGATATCGGCCCCGAGCTGTTGTTTTACGGAAACGACTATTTTGTCTATGAATATGTTGCAGGCGATTTCATAAAGGATCATTTTGATAAGCCGGGCACAAAGAAAGAGGATGTCATTGCAGTGCTAAAGGATGTCTTCCGGCAGATGTTCACTCTTGACAAGCTGGGCAGGAATAAAGAGGAGATGCACAATCCATTCAAGCATGTCATCGTGACGAAAGAGCGTAAGCCCGTGCTGATTGATTTCGAGCGCTGCAAGCATCATGCCCGTGTACATAATGTCACTCAATTCGTCCAGTTCGTCATCTCTGGCAGGCTGCTATCCCAACTCGAGAATCATAAGATCAAGATAGATATGCTTGAGATGATGAATCGCGCAAAAAAATATTCTCAACACAAGACAAGGGAGAATTTTGATAAGGTCCTTGAACTCATAAGATGAGCTTTGATGAAAAAGTCTGGAACATCTGCAGGAAAATCCCTAAAGGCAAGGTCTCGACATATAAAGAGATAGCTAAAGCCCTGCACACCAAGGCTTACCGTGCTGTCGGCAATGCTTTGCACAAGAATCTGTATGCGCCAGTCGTTCCATGCCATCGTGTCATAAACTCAGATGGAAGATTGGGAGGGTTTGCGAAAGGCGCTGCTGCGAAAAAGAGATTGCTTGGGAAAGAAGGTGTGGTTATCACTAATGATAAAATTGATTTAAAGAAATATGGAATAAAAAATATTTAGAAGTTTTATTCTTTCTTCTTTTTCTTCTTCGTCTTCTTTATGTCTTTCTCCAAGTCGAGCTTTTCCAGGAGTTCCTTGTACCTGTTCCTTATAGTGACTTCTGTCACTCCTGCGACATCAGCTACTTCACGCTGTGTCCTCTTCTCGCCATGTATCAATGCTGAGACATAAAGCGCTGCAGCTGCGATTCCTGTAGGTCCTCTTCCAGACGTTAGTTCCGCTTTCTGGGCCTTTTCAAGTATCTCTACTGCTTTTGACTGTGTCTCTGCGCTAAGCCTGAGCGAAGATGAGAATCTTGCTATGTAATCTGCAGGGTTTGAAGGCAATATTGTTATTCCAAGCTCTCTTGTGACGAACCTGTATGTCCTTCCGACTTCCTTCTTTTCTATATTGGAAGCTTCTGACAGTTCATCGAGTGTCCTTGGGACTTCATGCCTTCTGCATGCAGCATATAGTGAACCTGCAACTACAGATTCCATGCTCCTTCCCCTGACTAAGCCTCTCTGGACTGCTAGAGTATAGATCCTTGCTGCCTCTTCCTCAACTGATTTTGGCAGTTTGAGATAAGAAGATACCCTCTTGAGTTCAGCAAGCGCAAGCTTTAGGTTCCTTTCGATGGCGGTTGATATCCTGTACTGCCATTTCCTCAAGCGGAAGAACTTGTTCTTGTCCTTTGACCCTAATTTATAAAGATCTGCTTTCTGTCCTACTTCTGTCCCAAGACCCTGGTCATACTGGGTATAAGTCATAGGAGCGCCGGTCCTTCTCTTGCTTTCAGCGTCTTCGCTATCGAAATCTCTCCATTCCTGCGTGAAATCCACCATCTTCTCTTCAACGACGAGTCCGCAATCTTTGCAGATGACTTCGCCTTTCTCTTTGTTGACAAAGAGGTTTATTCCGCCGCATTCTGGGCATTTTTTGATATATTCTTGAGTCATATAATACCACCTGTAGGACTATAATCCTGTATACTGAGCAATCTAGCTATTCATGCTCAGCATGAATTTTCATTACCACCCCAACTTTTGCGAAAAAGATTTAAACAAAAACCTATCATATTGTTATAGTTACTACAATAGATTTAAATATTCCTAGTTGTCTTTAATATTTAAATGTTTCGTTTTTGAGAAACCTTTATAAATCTTTCCGGTTTCAAATATGGGGTTATTATAATGCCAGAAACAAGCATTCCAATTGATTTGTTCGACATTCTAGCTTGTCCTGTCTGTAAAGGTAAATTAGACTATGCAGAAGACAAAAAAGGCATTAAATGTATTAAATGCAGCATTAAATATCCTATAGAGGATGGAATACCTATCCTTCTGCCTCCAAAATCAGATTGAACAGGCTAAGTTTTGATTTCTTTTGTTTCCTATTGTTCCGGCACGTTACGCTTCTTTCGGAAGTAGAAATATGAGCGCCGACGCCCAGATTTGAACTGGGATATCCTTTCGGAAACAGGTTTTCAAGACCTGCGCAATACCAGATTATGCGACGTCGGCATATATGATTAGAATTTTCATGGATATTTAAAAAAGTATTGGTTGTAGACTGCCTAGAACCATCCTCTTCTCCTGAATGCATACATCATTATTGCGACCACTGCTACCATGCCTGCTATCATGATCCAGAATCCGTACTCGTGGCCTGCTCCGGGAAGTTTTAGGAAGTTTGTGCCGTATATGCTTGATATCACTGTCAGCGGCAGAGCGATTGTCGCTATGACGCTTAAGACTTTCATGACTTCATTCATGCTTTTTGATACTGCTGACATGTATATGCTGAACGTGTGTGAGACTGCTTCATTGTAATTCTCGATGCTTTCAGATATCTTTATTGCGTTGTCCTGCAGGTCCCTGAAATAAGGGTATGCTTTCTTGTCTATCAGCTTGTGGTTGAGTTGGAGGAGCTTCTTAAGTTTCTCCCTCTGTGGTGTAGCATACCGTTTTATCATTATTATGTGTTTCCTGACCTCAAGTATCCTGTCAAGTAGGTCGTGGCTCCTTTTGTCGGTGACATCTTCGTCTATTTTCTCTATGCTATCTTCGATATGCTCCAATATTGGGAAATAGTTGTCTATCTCCAGGTCGAGAAGTTTGTGGAACAGGAATACTGATCCTTTTTCAAGCAGTCTTCTTATCTTGTCATCTGTCTGCTTGATCTGTTCGAACGCATTCCTCTTGTCCGTATGCGAGGTTATGATGAAATTCTTGCCTATGACAAAATCAAGCTCTACCATGCGCAGCTTTTCATTTTTCTCTATCCCGTAGAATATGCAGAATATGTATTTCTTGAAGTCTTCCACCTTGACCCGAGTTATCTGGCCTTTCATGTCTTCGATGGTCAGCGGGTGGAGATTGAATACTTCCTGTAGCAGTATCTCCTCTTCTGCTTTTAGGCCTGTGGCATCGATCCATAAAGGCAGATTCTTTATTTTAGGCAGTTCTTCATGCCCTGCTTTTTTAAGTACGCCTTTATGTATGTAGAATATGTCAAGCATCTTTTTATTGCCGCATCATCGCAGCTACCTCTTTTTGTTTCAGATGCTGTTTTCGATATTTATAAATGTTGTGCAGGATGCTCTTGGATGGTTGAGAAAAATAAAAATATTTTCAATGCAGCCTTATCGGTGACTTCTTTGATCGTGTCGCCATCGCATTCTGGCTTGATCTCATCTGTTTCACAGCTGTCTTATGTTTCCTCATCTCATGGACCTTCTTACCTATCGCTGCGACAGCGCCTGCTCCGGGTATTACATTTGATACTATCTCTGCACCTAGGTCGAACAGCAGGTCTTCTGAGACGACTTCTTTTAGCTCTTTCTTGAAAACGCTGCCTGACCTCATCTCGCCGGTCAATGCGTCAACCTCAAGGACGGCGGTCTTACCGCTTGGCTGCTTTGTTAGTTCAAAAGCATATGCTGGCCTGAAGTATAGGCATATCTCTGTGACTTCTATCTTCTCTGTCAGGACCTTGTCAGCATGCACTGGCTTTATGAGCTCTTTGAAGAGGTCCCTCACTATGAATGCTGCCCTGATCGTCGCAGGGATGACTACGGTCCTCCTGCCCATGAGTTCTTCTGTCTGGCTTATCGGCCGTGATTCAAACTTAAGGTATGGAAGGAGCTTCTTCTCCTTGACTCCTGCTCCTGTGGCGTCTGTGACTTCATCTTTTGCGTATTGCTCCACACAGTAATCTTCGCCTGTTATCTTGCATACTGGCGCTTCTTTTGACACTTCGAAGACGTGTCCTGATATCTTGACTGTCCTTACCTGCGGCTCTACTGGGAAAGAATAGTTGTTGTTCCTCAGATATTCGGTGAAGCTTTGTGCCTTGACATTCCAGATGGGATAGTATTTCTTCTCTTTATGTGTTATGTCTATCCTTGTCCTCTTTTCGAAAAGGCTTGCGACTTTTGAGAATACGCTGAATGCCTTCTCCTTATTGAGCATGACTTTGCGTTCGCAGTCGTCTTCAGAATAGACGTCCTTGAAGACACGCATCTTCTGCTTGTTCACATCGAGTTTGAGTTCAACCATCGTCTTTAGCTCTAGAACAGGATTTTAGAATGCTTCTTTTTAAATTTTGCCCTTATACATCGGGTTCCTTGCTGCCTTGAAGAGTTTGGTCTTTCCGGTCACGTTCTTGAATTCTGCTTCTTTGTATAATGTGAACATATACTTATCGTCTGTCGAGAGGACTAGTTCGTCGCTGCTCTCGATATCTTCAGCAGATACGCCCGTCATGAGGCTGAATGTCTCTGGGCAGACGAGTATCTCTCCGCCTTTTCCTGCGCTCTGTATCCTTGCGGCAAGGTTGACGGGGTGTCCCAATGCTGTGAAGTCAGGAGATGCTTTTGACCCTATCTTTCCGAAGTATGCCTCGTCTGTGGCTTCTGCACGGTTACCGACAACAACTGATGCGATGCCCATCGATAGTTTGAGAGGGTTTTCCTTCAGGTATCTTATTGCCTGCTTGGAATATTCGTTTCTCCTGAGATATTCTTCGTTCTGGAGATATTCTCTGTTGAGCTCTTCCACTTTCTCTTTGTATCTCAATAGGCATTCTATGCCTGTGGCTGCGTACTGTGCAGGGTTTGAGTCGAAGAACGGCGGCCCTGAGAGGTCCATGGTGCAGTCTCCGATCGTCTTGTCATGCATTATGTCGAGTCCGTCGGCTATCTTGCGTGTGTTCTCGAAAAGGAGGTTTAGTATCTTACCTATATCTCTTGCTCCTATCTCCCTGCTCGCTTTTGTGAATCCTGCGACATCAGAGTACATTATGCTCATAGGCCTGCTCTTGACCTCGTCGAATGTCACACCTCTTGCCATTATCTCAAGCGACACTTTCTTTGAGAATGATGCCCTTAATTCCTTCATCTCTTTGTAATGCTGTGTTATCTTCCTGCTGAGGTTCCTGGCGAGTATGTCTATGCAGCTCTTCTCGAAATAGGTCATCGGCTTGTCATTGAATGCGAAAACTCGTCCTACTGTCTCTTCTCCTGAGACTATCTCAGAATGGTATGAATCGCCGAACTTCTTAGAAGGGAGCTCCTTTCTTACGTCTTCATTCGTCCCCATGAGCCTTTCCTTGTTCAGGGTTTCGAACCTTGCTATGTTCTTTCCAGCTCTCTTCTTCTGTATGTTCTCAGGTATTTTATTTTCATCGTCGTAGAATACTAGGAGGATGTCTGATATGTCGAGATCCTCAAGGGTCCTTGTCTGCCCTTCATCGAGGGCTGATGCGAATGGCAGCTGTCCGAACCTCTGTTCGAGGTGTGCGGCGAGATTCTTCTTCTTGAGCTCATCATTGTATGCTGCGACCATGTCATCTATCTGTTCGCAGAATATGTCCCAGTAGCTTAGCATCTGTTCGGTGTCGAGCGGTTGGTCTCTCCTGAATTTCTTTTTTAGTGTCTCTCCTCTCTCTAATCCGTTGGAATAATCAAGGCTTGCCGGGAGGCCTTTTTTCCTTCCTGCGAAAAGTACTCCTATAATCCCTCTGTCTTCGACAGTCAATGGTGCATGTAGGCAGTCTACATTGCTCAGTATGTACCTTTTCATGTGCAATATCAGCGTCTCTTTTGCATCATCATTGGTATCGGACTCTTTGTTGAAATCATCCACTAGCTCATGGAGGCCGATCTCGATCTCTGATTCTGGTGTGAAGTCTGCGCCATCCTCTTTGGCCACTTTCTGGTATAC
>Ga0105099_10002184_pt1 | contig 11758 bp, 10 predicted proteins | sample PPLLak3cmMay2015_2_FD_79138 | JGI IMG/M metagenome (GOLD analysis project Ga0105099, IMG submission 79138) | Freshwater sediment microbial communities from Prairie Pothole Lake near Jamestown, North Dakota, USA - PPLs Lake P8 Core (1) Depth... | ecosystem: Environmental > Aquatic > Freshwater >...
AGCTAACTAATATATATAATAGCCAAAGAATCGCAAGCGATTTCTATGATTTCAGCCTGCGTATGAATTTCTGAAATTCCGGGGATTTAAAGAACGATTGGCCGCTCACCAGAATATCGGCCCCCAATGAAACTAATTTTTCGGCGTTTTCCATATTCACGCCACCGTCTATCATTATTTCGAATTTGAGACCTTTTTTCTGGCGGAAAGAAGCCGCTTCTTCCAGTTTTTCATATACTCCGGGGATAAATTCCTGACCGGCAAAACCGGGATTTACCGACATCAGGAGAAGCAGATCGATTTTATCCATAAAAGGCTCGGCCAACTTAAATTTTGTCGGCGGATTCAGGGTCAAACCGGCCTTCTTACCCAGCTTTTTGATTTTTTTTAGATTGCTGATTATTCGGGATCGGTTCCTTATTTCATTGACCACATAAACCCAGCGATTCGGGCCTATATTCTTCTTTCTGCCGTCGATTTCCAGGTGAAAAGCGATATAGTCAATGCCGACTCCGGCCAACTCGTCAATATAATTTTCCGGATCGGTCACCATCAGGTGGGCGTCATGGGGCAGAGTAGATATAGATTTTGACATTTTTGAAATGGCGGTGCCAAATGAGATATTTGGGACAAAATGCCCATCCATAATGTCCAGATGTATCATATCGGCGCCCGCGGATTCGGCCTTTTTTATCTGCTGACCCAGTTTAGAGAAGTCGGCCGCCAATATTGAGGGGGCAATTTTCATAATAAATTAGCTCATTCAGTCGTCGAGACAATCAAATCGATCTCTTCGCCGACTTCCAGTTCGGCCGCCTCTTCAACCGATTGCTCCAGAACCGTTTCAGGAAGATATTTTTCATCCCGAATATATTTTATCAGTCCCACTTTCAGGCCGATTCCCTCCAGCATCATTTTGGCGTCATCCAAGGTCTGCCCGACCAGTCTGGGCATAAATACAATTCCCGAAAGTCTGCCCCGGTTGACCATCAAGTTGACTTGCGAACCGGCCGGAATTTGAGTTCCCGACGATGGATATGAAAAGACCACGACCCGTTCTGGAAGCGAATCGCTGAAAGTCCAGGCAATATCGCCTAGAGTCAGGCCGCTTCCCTCTATATTCAACTTGGCTTGCCGGACCGAAAAGCCTGCCAGCGGAGGCACCTCGACCGATTTTTGACCGCCCGATATTACGGCTTTTATGATTCTTCCTGATTTGACCTTGGTCCCGGCCCCGGGGTACTGCGAAAGAACTATGCCCTCATCCACGTCGACCTGATACTCCTCGGAAGTGACCTCAATCCCAAGCCCCTCCAGATCAAGCAGATGCTCGGCATCGGCCAGTTGATACCCCGTTATTTCGGGAAGAGGGAATTCCGAACCATGGCGGGTGATTAGATTCATGACCACGTTGTCAAATAACAGATAAATAACCGCCAGCGAAGCCAGGGGAATTATCAAATAATTCATTACCTTCCTGAGACGGCTTCCCGGTGGAAATAACCCGTTATAAACAGAAATGAATTTTCCGTCTTTCTTGAGTTCTTCTTGATCAATATTTTCCATTTTTGCCTGATTCAAATTTATTCTAATGAATCACCTTTTTCAGTCTGGCCGCAAAAGCACCCGATAGCCGGCCGATATTCGGATAAGTTTTCATAAAACCGCGCTCCGAGACAATTTCGTCGTCAAGATACTCTTTTGCCGACTCCAATGCAAAGTCTTTTCTCCTCAGGAGAAACTCCTCAACCACCTGATCATTTTCTTTCCTGATGATAGTACAGGTCGAGTATATCAGGATACCGCCCGGTTTGACCAGTTTGGCCGCCTTATCAATCATCATACTCTGGATTCTAAATAATCGGTCTATGTCTTCCGGGTTTTTTTGCCAGCGCAGATCAGAATGTTTCCCGGCATTGCCCCATCCCGAGCAGGGCAAATCGAGCATAACCCTGCTGAACGGCGCCGCTTCAAATTCAAGACAATCAGCATGAACCGGGTTGATAATTTTTACGCCCTGACGACTGACATTTTCCATCATCTGTTCCAGTCGCGGCCGCGATTTATCGACGGCTGTTATCATTCCCTTGTTATGCATCCTGACGGCCGCATAAATTGCTTTGCCCCCCGGAGCCGCGGCCAGATCAAGTAAATTCATTTTCATTTTTGGATTCAGAAGCTTTACGGTCAAACCGGCCGATTCATCCTGAATATAAATATGTCCATTCTTAATTAATTCATGGTTCGGGGGGATGGTTGAGTCGTTGAGGTGAATAAAATCGGTCAAAAACATGCCGGGGGAATAATGGTACCCCTCTTTATCAAGAAGCTCGGTCACCTCCTCAACCTTATTTTTAATCAAATTAACCCGAAATGAAAATTGCGGCGGTTTATTCATGCTGTTGAGGAGTTTTTCGGTTTGCTCATATTTAAACTCCCCAAGACAATAATCCACAAACCAATCGGGGTAAGAATAGTAATCCGCCAGATATTTGATCGGGTCTTTCTCTTTATTGATAAAAACGATTTTTTCTGGATTGCGCAAGGCTGACCGCAAAACGGCATTGACCAGACGGGCCTGCGATTTATTGCAGAATCGATAAGCCAGGTTGACACATTCTGAGACAATTGCGGCGGCAGGAATTCTATCCATGAAAAACATCTGGAAAAAGCCCAGCCGCAGAATATTTTTTAATTCGCGCGTCATTTTTTCGGATGGTTTGCTCAAAAAAAACTTGTAATCATGGTCCAGCCGCCGCCTCAGCTTCACCGTTCCATTGACAAGTTGCCTTAAAAAGCGCATGTCCAGATTACTGAATGGAAGCCCCTCCGTCACCCTTTGAATGGTTTCTTCGGATGAATCGCCGGCGGTCTCAATCTGTCCGAGTATTTCGATGGCCGCCGCTCGAACCGGATCGTATTTTCTCTGACCGTTATCCGGCATTAAAACTCCATTGGTGTTTTTCTGTTTCCGATTTCATCGACATAATACATTTCTTTACGCAAAAATATCAGTGCCGGGATATCCGGTTCCGGCACCAGATCGGCGGTGCTGATTACCTCCTGGGGCCGGGCATAACCGCCTGCTCCTATTCCAAGCTCCATATTCAGGACACCAAGTGATTCGGCACTGCTCGCCGGCGTCATATATTCCATTTTATAGATAGCCGGCCTGATATCAACCATTTTTTCCGATTCCTTGGCCGTCCGCAAAATCTCAATTTTAGTCCTCGACATTAATTCGTCAATTTTACTCTGTATATCGGCCCTCGGTTCAATTAAAACCTGGTACACGGCCAGATTCAATTTTCCTGAAAGAGAAATTTTCGCATTTAAAATCAACCCGGTTGCGATAATAAAAAAGTCGTCGGGGAGCTCTTTTTTGAGACGATCGGCCATTTCCGGCTGGAAGGGTCGGTCAAGAATTAAATCGAGATATTCTGCCTCCGACGTAAACCCGATTGATAACGGAGGGGAGAAGGACATTTTCATATGGGGATGAAATCCCTGTGAATAGTCAACCGGCAATTGGGCACGTCTGATGGCTCGCTCGAAAACTCTCATGTTGTCGCGATGCGATAAAAATCGCGCCAGATTCTTGCGTCCCCAGCGAATTCTGACATTTCCTGTTACCGGCGCCAGTCCTGTCCGGCCGATTGATTTTTTCTTGGAACGGCCAAAATCGCCCTCGTCATTGGAATGTACGGATATCTCCTGCTCGGGTAGAACCGGCGCTGTTTGTTCCCTTAATATCGTCGAAGTTCGATTTCGTTCCTTTACCAGATGCTCAGCGGATACATGCAACTCAATATGCGACCATGGCAGCTTTTCTGAAAAGGAACGTCCTCTGCGGTAGCTATCAGGATCGATGCTATTTATAGCAAAGGCCTTTTTCCATAATTCGAAGTTGAATTGCTCCCCCCATCCGTCAAAACGGGCTCCGGCCCTGAAGGCCGATTCAATGACAATGCCCATCTCGGATCCGCCCCGACCGAGAACCCCCTCCAGAAAAGATAAATTAGGATCACGTAATTTAATATTAACAAACGGATTTCTTATATTTCTCTTAATATATTCTCCCTTTTCCCTGATATATTCGGGGCTGGGCTGCATATCCCATTGGAACGGCGTATGCGATTTGGGCGAAAAAGGCGAGATGGTGACATTAATTATTTTTTTGCCTTTGATATTTCTCCCGATTTGACAGATACGATGAATCATTTTAATAATTCCCTCAATATCTTCATCGGTTTCGGTCGGCAGACCGATCATAAAGTACAGTTTGATCAGATTCCAGTCGTTCTTAAAAACCAATTCAATGGTCTTATACAACTGCTGATCGGTGATATCCTTCCTGATGATGGCTCGCAATCTTTCGGTTCCCGCCTCCGGCGCAAATGTAAGGCCGGTTTTTCTGGCCGCTTTGACTGAATCGGCCAGTTCCTGTGAAAAGGTATCCGGACGCAAAGAGGGAAGCGATAAAGCGACCTGTTTTTTGGAAAGTTCGCGGGAGAGCTGTATCATCAATGGGGCTATTTCGGGATAATCGCTTGATGACAATGACAGCAGCGAAACTTCATCGTATCCGGTCCTGGCTAGTTGGTCGTGCACCTGTCGGATTATTTCTGTCTGCTCCCGTTTTCTGACCGGTCGATAAATTGATGTCGCCTGACAGAAACGGCAGGCCCGGGGACAGCCTCTCATAATTTCAACCGCCAGACGGTCATGAATGGTTTCGATATACGGAACAATATTTCTTTGGGGATAGTAGCCGGATTTTAATACCTTTATACGGGCGCTCCTGATAGTCGCAGGCGCGAAATCCTTTATCGGCTGAAGCGTCACCGCGTCATAAAATTCTGGAATATAAACTGATGGAACCTCCCTGACCAATCGCTCCAATTTATCCCGACGCGGGAGAAGCCGCGAATCTTTTAAAACTTCCAGTATCTTTAAAATATTCTCCTCGGCATCGCCAAGGTAGTAAATATCGATAAACGCCGATGTCGGCGCCGGGTTATTGATTACCGGCCCTCCCGCTATTATCAGGGGATGGTTATCGGTACGATCGGCCGATCTTAATGGAATCCCGGCCAGATCCAGAATATTGAGCATATTGGTGAAAACCATCTCATAGGAGAGCGTGAATCCAACAAGGTCAAATTCATTCAAAGGGCGATATGTTTCCAGACTGAACATCGGTATTTTTTCGCGTCTGAGAATTTCTTCGGCATCTTTATCCGGGGCAAAAAAGCGCTCACACAGGAATCGATCATCGGAATTAATAATATTATATAAAATCTGCATGCCCAGGTATGACATCCCGATTTCATACATATCCGGGTAGCCCAGTGCAAAAGAGAGCCTGCCGTCAGATGACTTGATCACCTGACCCAGCTCGCCGCCGGTATAACGCCCCGGCTTAATTACATATGGGAAAAACTTTTTCTCAAGGAGGTGCTGCATTTTCAAGCTAATAGAAAAATCCCGCTTTCGATGAAAGCGGGATTCTTAATTATTATTTCCGCAAACATCAACCATAAATTTCCGAATGATTGCATTTGCAGACGCCGACATTACTGGTCCGATAACGCCATCCCGTTTCCGACCGTTCTGCCCTGACATATTTGATAAAACTCAAGGTCGTCTGGCATACCGGGCAGGTCTTTTCGTCCTTCTTTTTCGCTGCTTTATCGGCGAAACTTTGCTTCTTTGCCATTTCAATTTACTCCAGTCTTACTACTCTGCTTTTTCAGTAGCAATTTCTTTCTTGACCGCCAATAACAGGTCGGTCGTGCTCTGCAATATACAAAAATCGTCTTTTCCTGCAAACTGTTTTTCGGCCAATCTGAAGAATACTGAAGCGGCCTCATAATCCTGTTTTTCCAGGGCATTCATTGCTGAGCAATATGCTTTTTCACCGACATTAAGCATTTGATATCTCTATCCTGTTTTTTTCCAATGACTTAAGTCTTTTTACATACGGCTCAATTTTATAGCCGCCGTTTCTCAAATAATATATTATCGATCCGGCCAGATGGAGATAAATAGGATCATTTTTTGCCTCTGCCGATTTTAGAACGTCATCGAGCATGGAGAGAATATGGTCACCCTTTTCTCTATAATAGCCAATTTCCTCCAATTCGCGCCTGACTAAACCGGCAAACCTGTCAGTCAGATTCGGATCGGCATTTTCCGGTGGACGCGACAGCACCAGCTTTCTTCCCGGAACCACTCCTCTGGCAAACCAGCTTCCGATTTCGTCGGCCAGCTTCTTGGATTCGGGATCGGTTACATCGAGTCCGTTTTTGATATCACTCAACAGATTTCCGACCGCCGATATTGAGGTTTTTTTAAGCCGCCCTTCATCAACCATCATCCGGTTTTTGGCCATCCAATCTCCAAGCCGATTATTGACATATCGACCCCTTAATGAATCGCGGGCGATATCGTCCAGACTGCTTATTGTCCGCAGTGTCTCAATCTGCTCGGATTCCAGTTTCGCCACCGATGTCAGGAATTGCTGAAGAATTTCTTCCAGATTTTTTAATGTTGCCAGCCGGTTCAATTATCTTCCTCGCCGATCGTCTCCTGGACTATTTTTGTCTCCAATACCTTTTCCGTCCTATGGGAAAGATAATCCTGCAGTAACCCTGAGACTCGATTAACCATTGCGGCCAAATGATCGCCCGGTTCTTCCGGTTTGTCTGCCTCTGTGATCAATCCTGCCAGCTTTAAAGTCGCCAGCCGCTCAAGGGTTTTATGCTCGGAATATTTGCCGGCTTTCAATAGCTGGTTGATACTGGTCCGTCCGTCAAGCATGGCCATCAGATTCCACTCTTCCGGCTGGAGAGAAATTTCTTTTCGGATACTTGATGTCGTTTCGCTGATTTTCAATGCTTTATCAAAATCGGGCAGTACTTCCCGGAAATGATTGACTTCATCAAGTCGGCGCATTCCCTCAAGAATGACATTTTCCACCGAAAGATCGACCGTTATTTCCTCATTGGTCGGATACTGATTCTCATAAAACTTAAATGAACCGCTATCCCAGGATAGAAGTGAAAAGATCAATTCTTCAGTCTGGTGTCTGATGGCGTTGCTCATATCTTCTTGGCTGACGTATCCTTTTTCGACCAAAATCTGACCGAGCCTTTTGGTGACCTCTTTATTTGACTGATATGCCACGGCATCTTCCAGTTGTCGCGCCGAAATTTTTCCCTTTTCGGTCAACAACAGACCTATATGCGTCGTTTGCCGCGGGCCGTAGCCGTAGGTAATACGACCATTTTTAAAATAAACCATCACAATATTATTATTATTTTGGATACCAAGAGTCCCGGTTTTTCCACCGTTGGCAATCAGCTGAAAAATCTCCGGTAAAGCGAATTTGCCTATTCTTCCCTGCAGAACCTGATCCATAAATACTCCAAATTTAGGGTTGGTCAAACAATATATTTGGCCGGTTCGTTTGTCAATAAATGTTTTTTCTCAAAAAGTGATTGCATTTAGAAATGACCGCCATACTTTGTCATTCTGTTTGTTTAAATTAACTCAAATATTTTTGGGAATTGCCAAGTATTCATTATATCAAAATAGTAAACCCGTAAAAAAAGGAGCAAGGGTATGAAGAAAGCAGGAGTTTTGATCGGATTGATGCTGGTCATTTTTATGGTGGCTTCGCTCGGAATTGCCGAGGATAAAGGCTGGTTTGATATGGCCAATTGCGATTTCTGCAACAAGATGTCTAAAGAACTTATGGACAACATGAAATATGAGCAGCATCGTATTTCCAACGGAGTGCTTCTTGTGACCACTTTTAAGCCGGAATTTAAAGAAGAGTTTATGCAGGGGATGAAGGCCATGGAACAGCTCGGCATGGATATGACAGCCGGAAAAGTAACCGACGTCAAAATGTGCGGACACTGTGAATATTATGGCAAATTGATTCAGGCGGGCGCTCATTTCGAGCATATTTCTGCCGGTCCGGCCGAAATTGACTTGATTACATCTGATAATCCGGAAATCCAGAAAATGATTTCAATTTATGCGGACAACAATGACAAAGCGATGGCTGAAGTTTCGGCAATGGAGAAGAAATAATTCAGTTTTATCTCAATTTATTTGATTTTAAACGGCGCCGTCATTGAAGATGCGGCGTCGTTTTTTTTACCATTTCTCCTCCCCAAGTTATAAGAATCTGCATGAATTGGATCCGAAAAAGGATTTGATTTTTTCGCGAAAATTCCATATATATATAGGGATTAACATTACTTAAACGTCTATCGGGCGGCAGCGTCATAGAAATTGGATTGGCTATAATTTGCAGTGGTAACCGGGGAGAGATTCGTTGATTCGATTATGTCTGATTACTGTCCTTTTTTCTCTTATTTCAATTTCCGAGACTTCCGGTCTGGCCGATGAAAAAGGCCTACCCGTAAAGGCGCAACTGATTGGTAATATAAAAGATGCCGAATCAAACCTGCCGATTCCGGGAGCAACTGTTCTTCTGGTCGGCCGATACGGCGGGGCGATAACGGATTCGGCCGGAACCTTTGTGATTGATAAATTGCGCCCCGGAAATTATTCGCTGCAGATAAGTCATATAGGTTATGAGTCGATATCGCTTGAGAATATCACCTTCCAGGGCGATATGGATTTTGTCCTGCCGGATATCAAATTAAAACGTAAGCTGCATTCCATAAAGGGGATAACCGTCACGCCGAGTCGATTTTCCATTATGGGCGGGGAGCCAACCGTTCACCAGACTTTGACCCATCAGGAAATTGCCACCGTTCCACAGGTCGGCGATGATTTCTTTCGCGCCGTAAGCCGCCTGCCGGGAGTTGGCAGCAATGATTTTTCCACCAGAATTACTGTCCGCGGCGGCGAATTTGATGAGCTTCTGGTTACTCTGGATGGTCTTCAGATTTATGAACCGTTTCATTTGAAAGATTTGGATGGCGGCGCCATTAGTATAATCGATGTCGCGGCCATTGATGGTATTGATTTAATGACCGGAGGATTCCCGGCTGAATATGGCAATAAAATGAGCGGCGTATTTAATATTAAGTCTCGCCAAGTCGATATGGGGCAATGCAGGTTGTCGGCCGGGCTAAGCTTATTAAATATCAAGGCGCTCGGAGAAGGCAATTTTGATAATAATAAAGGCTCATGGCTTTTCTCAATACGACGGGGTTATATGGATTATGCCTTAAAAATTGCCGGCAAGGATGACTGGCTTAAACCTACCTATTATGACCTGTTCGGCAAGATAAGTTACAATCTGGGCCAGAATCATGCTTTGTCCGCAATGTTTCTGCATGCGGGGGATAAATTAAGATATCAGGGCGAGGGTTCCTACGAAGGCGACTCGCTATTTACAAAATATGGCAATACTTATGCCTGGCTTAATTTGCGATCGACCCCGTTTCCGAGGTTGGCGACTGTTACCATCATTTCCTCTGGAATCGTTCAACATGATCGCCGCGGGATAATGACCCAACCATTGTCGCCCTCTGATAATTATTCGGTAGATGATAAGATTAAATACAGGTTTCTTGGTTTTAAGACCGATTGGGAATTTGAAGAATCCGATTTTTCCTTAATAAATATCGGATTTGAATATAAGAAGATGTGGTCCGATTACAATTATCTGACTGAAGAATATATTTTTTCGCCGTTCTTGATTGAGTTTGATAAAGCCGGCACTAGTATGAGCGGTTATTTATCCAATCGAATTCAATTGGCCAATCGTCTTATTACGGAAATTGGTCTGAGATTCGACCATATATCATATTCAGGAGATTGTCTGGCCTCGCCGCGATTAAATGCCATATATAATATTGGCGATAAGACGTCGCTTCGGGCAGGATGGGGGTATTTTTATCAGAGCGAGGAAATTGATGATATCTATATTGGCTGGGGCGAGACCGACTTCTTTTCAGCCGAAAAAGCCGAACATTTGGTCATCAGCCTGCAACACGACCTTGGAATTGGCCTGAATTTAAGGCTGGAAGGTTATTACAAAAAATATTCGAATCTTCGCCCCGATCCAAGAGATATCAGTTATGATCTTGAACCATTTCCCGAATTCGCACCTTCTCAGACCATTTTTTATCGAGCCACGTTGGTTTCAAAGGGTATCGAACTGTACCTTAAAAAGGAAATGACCGACGAGTTTTCTTGGTGGCTAAGTTATTCTCTTACCAGCGCCAAAGACAGCCTTGATTATATATATGTATCCGACATGAACGAGAGAGTCTATTATAATAGGGTTTTGCCGTCGCCAACCGATCAACGTCATACCGTATATTTGGATATCAGCTATCATCCCAATTATAGTTGGCAATTTAATTTTGCATGGCAGTATCACACCGGTTGGCCATTTACCGATATGAATGAATCATATCATGGTGGTTATGTCTATTGGCGGCAGGGGGATTTTTTGTCCTCCCGATATAAGCCGTACAGTCGGATTGACTTGCGCATTAATCGATATTTTAATATTGGCAAAGGACGGATGACAGTTTTCATTGAGTTGATTAATGCTCTGGGAAATAAAAATATCCGCTCATATAATTATAATAGAATTGAAACAAATCAGGTGTATTATCTGGAAAAGGAACCTGAATATTGGCTTGGTCGGATACCATCAATTGGCATCAGTTACCAGATTGATTTTTAAACCTTCCTGTTAGTTCAGGTAGGGCAGGATCCCTGTGATCCTGCCTATTATCTTTAAAAATTGATTTTTTTATTTTAATCCGTTTTCCCCACCAAATCAATGGTAATTTTGCAGGCAGCCCCCTTTATAGATACCGTTATCGAAAAGGGAAAATTATGTATGAAAACACGTATCCGGGAACAGATAAATGGAAAGATTGGCAAAATCGATGGTAAATCGATAGCCTGTCGAAGAAGAGGTATTTCAGGCCGACTCGGGGCTTGACGTCAATCCTCAAGGAGGATTGACTTACTCTTGAAAAAAATATGTGACGGAACAAAGCCATTTTGGGGATCAAAACCCATTAAAAATAAAAAAGGTGACGGAACAAAGCCAATTTGTGGATTCCCGCCTTCGCGGGAATGACGTTTATTGGGATAGAACGCGTGAAAAATAAAACGGGTGACGAAACAAAGCCATTGTCGGTCGGCGTTCCGAGCGAAGCGAGAAACCCGACAAGTATTTCTTAACGGACAACATAAAACCAAAAAAGGTGACGAAACAAAGCCATTTTTTAAATTTCACCGGTTTTAAAAACCGACCGGATAAATTACCGGCCGTGTCTCCCTCTCCCCCCGGGGAGAGGGGCAGGGGTGAGGCCATTAGCTCGGCAAAAACAAAAAAAATGACCAAACAAACCCATTTTCAGTTCAAGTAGGGCAGGATCCCCGTGATCCTGCCTATTATCTTTAAAAATTGACCTTTTTATTTTAATCCATTTTCCCCACCAGGTCATTGGTAATTTTGTCATCTCCCCTGTTTATAGACAGATAAAGAAAGACCGGAGAAATTGACAAAATCGTCGGCGATTCGATAGCGCGAATAGTATAAAAAGATGAAACGAACCCATTTTATGAATTTCCGGAAGGAAAGGGTTCCTTCCGGCGCGGTGCGTGTGACCAAACGAACCCATTTCGGTAGGTCGCGATTCCGAGCGAAGCGAGAAACCCTGCAAATATTTCTTTATTGAAACCCGGCAAAAAATATTGGCCGCCTGAAAAAGAAATTTTGGCTCAGTCAAATTTTTACTGA
>Ga0105099_10002187_pt1 | contig 11750 bp, 9 predicted proteins | sample PPLLak3cmMay2015_2_FD_79138 | JGI IMG/M metagenome (GOLD analysis project Ga0105099, IMG submission 79138) | Freshwater sediment microbial communities from Prairie Pothole Lake near Jamestown, North Dakota, USA - PPLs Lake P8 Core (1) Depth... | ecosystem: Environmental > Aquatic > Freshwater >...
CTGGCATTGGTTGCGACTCTGCTTGCCAAATATATTTTCTTTTTGAGGCTTGTCGCTTCCGGGACTTTCGTATGGGTTATCCTGATTGCGGGAATTTCCCGGGCCTTGATGGTGGACTTGTTGGTCGGCTTGCCCTATGCCCGGCCTGAATCCGGCATGGGTCAACCGTTTGTTGCGGGTGCTTCCTTTAAACGACTGCTGGGCGCTTATCTGTTTCTGTTGTTGGCGGTCGTTTATTTCGGCCCGATCGGTCTGGTGCTCTGGCTGATCGGTTGGATAATGACCCTGCTTTTAAAAGCCCGCTTCAAAAAAACCTTCGGCGGCATTACCGGAGATTTGTTGGGTGCAAGCAATGAATTACTGGAGACCCTGCTGCTTTTGCTTTGCGCTTTACCCGGTCCAAGCCTGCAGAATGTCCTGGGTTGGAGTTGGTTGAGATGAGCCTGAGGATGGTAGGGGCGACCGACGCAGAGCCGGTGAACCATTCGGCTCTACGGAGCCGATCGCCCCTACGGCCCTAAAAAAAAGCGGACCGTAGCATAGCCGGGGATTTACCCCTGTACTGTTTTTATTTCCCGGTCAAAGCTCCGCAGAACGATACAACATTCGCAAAAACCGATTTGAAATCAAGGAGGCCAGCTTTCATGAATACCGAAACCGTCATTCACCGCAAGGCGCAACACAGTATCCTCGATTATTTCAGTCAAAGCCGGGATCTGATCAGAAGCCAATACTGGCTTTTTTTAGGGCTGACCGTTGTGGGTATTCTCCTGGGCTCTTTGGCGCCCTTGGGAATCCTGATGGGCCCTATGATGTGCGGGATTTTTCTTTGTTTTTTAAAAAAGGAATGCAACGAAGAATTAAAATTCGAGCACTTGTTTAAAGGTTTTGACTATTTTCTGGAAAGCTTTCTGGTCACACTTATTTATCTGGCTTTTATGTTGGCGGCGGCCCTCCCGCTGACCGTCTTCCTGATTCTCAATATCGGCGGTCTCGTGTACGCTTTTCAACAGGAGGACCCTTCCCTCAAATTTATCGCCGTCGGCGTCCTGACTTTGCTCGTCTTATTAAGTCTTTTTTTGTTTTGTTTTATAGCCGTGCCCATGCAATTCAGCTTCCTCCTGATCGTCGAACGCAAATGTAAAGCCTGGGACGCGGTGAAAACCGCTTTCAAAGCTTGTTGGGCCAATTTCTTAAAGATGACCGGAATGGGAGTTGCGGTGATGGCTTTTTCATTTGCCGGCATGTGTTGTTGTTATATCGGTGTCCTATTTCTGCAACCCCTCATCTTCGGCGCCTATTTTGCGGCTTATCGGGATATGTTCGAGCAGCCGACGCCTCCGCCGATGCCCGGTTTGCAGGCATGACCATAAAGTCATTGAAAGACAACGCCGCCTCTTAAATCAGGGTAGGGGCAGGTTTTAAACCTGCCCCTACGGATCCTAAAAAAAAGTCCTGCAAAAAAACTTCAAGTCGACTTGAAACCCTGAAAAACCGTGATTTTCGATAGAAAAACAATTGATTATTTGCCGATAAGGTTCAATATCTCCATGGCCGGAAGGATGACCGTGAATAAGCCGAGTAAAAGTGATAAGCATCTCAAAAAAATAGCGGTTATTCTTTTTTCGTCCGACTTTTTTGTCTCCGATTATGTTCATACCGCAGTTGCAACATTTCCACAAAAAGCGCAAATCCCATGGGCAGGTAAATATAACCTTTGGGCACGTGCTGATCCAAGCCCTCCATGAAAATGGTGATCCCGATGGTGATCAGGAAAGCCAAGGCCAGAATTTTTAAGGAGGGCCTTTGAATGAGGAATTCGCCGATCGGTTGGGCAAAGGCCAAGATCGCTAAAATAGCGAGCATGACCGCGGCAATGATGATCCAGAGCTTATCGGTCAGGCCGATAGCCGTGATGACCGAATCGATGGAGAACACAATATCCAGCAACACAATTTGCAGAATGATGGAGCGGAAAGTCTTGGCCGTATAGCTTGGCAAAACCGTTTGCTCCTCCTTGAGTTCGACGGTATGATGGATTTCAGTCACCGCTTTCCAGATCAGGAACAATCCGCCTGCAAGCAGGATCAAATCGCGGACGGAGAGCACGCCCATGACGTTTTGGGTCAAGCCGGAGAGTTTAAGCAAAATAAACAGCATGACGATTCGGGCCAAAAAAGCCAAGCTCAACCCGATAATCCGAGCCCGATTGCGTTGGCCCGCCGGCAACCGACCCACAAAAATCGAGATCACCAGAATATTATCGACACCTAAAACCAGCTCCAGCCCGACCAGCAGCAACAACATTAAAATGGAATCGATCATCATTCCTCCTTCTTTTGCACCCTTTCACGTTTTCTCATATTTCCCCTATCCCGCCTTTATAGGAAACCCCCATTCCCGCAATTGCTTCTCCATGGTCCGCCGATGGCTGCCGGGCCAGAAAAACCGCCGGCAAACCGGGCAAAAGCTGAATCCGTTTTCTACCGAATGCAGCACATATTCCGGAACAAATTCTTGCGCTGCGTCCGACTCGATCTTTTCCAGGGGCGTATTGCAAATCAGACAACGCGAGAACCAATTCGGGGAAGCGGAAGCCGCAATCACCCCGGTTGTTTTCAATTCCCGGAGCTGCTCCGCCACATGGTCGGAATGGATGAAAACAGCTTGGTCCCGGTGTGATTCAAAAGAGCGGACATGCCGGGTCAATAACGTTCGTTTTTCTTTAAGTAACGCCTCCCATTCTGCGGGCCGATTAAAAGACTGATAATGGCAGTCCTGGCCCATGACCCTCAGCCATTTCGCCAGTTTCCCCAACATGGCATCGGCCAAAAACTGCATCTTCCCCTTATCTCCCGGTCTATGGATTTATGCTTGGAATTATCCAAATAATATAATAAAACATACATAATAAATCCTAAAAAAATCAAAAAAGACCTTACAAGCCTTAATACATTGATTTTTTTAGGAATTAGCTGCCTATCGAGAAAATTCGTCTTATTTTAACCGATGATATCTTCATATATTCTCAAAGGGAATAAAAATGCTTGATTATAATCTCTTTAAACCCATTAGAAATTTCGGCTTGCTCATTATCATATTAGGAACAGCCGGGTTAGCATGTCTTTTTACATTTTCTAATGATTCGGATTTCTATTTTGCCGGCAAAATCTTTATCGGAATTGTATCTTTCTTCCATCTTTTCATCGGCTACAATATTATTTCAAGAAACAAAATGGGGTTCGCCTGCCTTAAACTATATCTCTACCTGATGTATCCAAGTTTTCCTTTGGGATATTTCTATGCAAAAAAAGCATTCGAATATATCAAAACCAATAATATTAAAAAATTCTACGATAAAACGATAATGATCTAATAAAACGGTTTCTTTCGCAAACAAAGCATTTGAAATGAAGTTGCAGCGTTCTATATGATTTTAAGCAGAGATCATGCTGAGAAAACTCCCTATATTTGAACGCCCGTTGATCCCCCTTTTGATCGCCCTGATCCTGGGGATTCTTTGCCGCACGCTCTGGCTTTCGGACAGCCCTGTTCTTTCCGGCTTATGTCTCGGCTTGATAATCCTGATGGCTATCGCGTTGTTTTTTATACCGCCTTCGTTGCTCGGCCCTTTATTGCTAATATTGTTCTTTGTTCTTGGGACCTGGCTCGCCATGGATAAAGAGCCGGATTCGGTTCTGCGCCCTTTGGCCGCTGCCCGCTCCCGGGTTGTTTTGGAAGGCACGGTTCTGGAACCACCGCGTCTTTTTTCCGAGAAAGCCCGGGTTTTTGTTCAGGTCGAAAAACGAATCGACCCGTCCGGGACCCAAATCGTTCATGAAAAAATCCAAATAACCGTCTATAACCATACCACGGAATGCTCACCCGGAGACCGCATTCGTTTCCCGGCCCGCTTAAGTCCGTTCAGAAATTTTAATAATCCCGGACAATATGATTATGTCCGCGCCATGGATTTAAAGGGCTTAGTCTGCTCCGCCGCGATCTCTGACGGTCGGTCGATCGTGCCCATGGGCAAAGGAAATCTGGGATTCCCCTTGCATATCCTTGAAAAAATCAGAAAACCGATCCGCGACTTCTTCAAACAAAATCTCGAACCCCAAGACCAAGCCTTGTTGCGCGCTTTGATTTTGGGCGAACAACAGGAAATCGACCCTGAAACCCGGGAGCACTTTAACAAAACCGGGCTCGGACATATCCTGGCCGTGTCCGGGTTCAACATCGCTTTGGTGGCCGGTCTTGTTTTTTTCCCGTTGAAATGGCTGCTGACCCGCTTCTACGGCCTGACTCTGGCCCTCGATATCCGCAAAACAGCCGCCGTGCTGACCGCCTTTCCGGTGATTCTCTATACCGGGCTAAGCGGTCTGGAATATTCGAGCCAACGGGCCATGATCATGGTTTTGGCTTATCTGTTTTCCATTGTGATCGGTCGGGAAAAAGATCTGTGGTCCACCCTGGCTTTGGCGGCCCTGGTCATCCTGGCGATCAACCCGGCGGCGATTTTCAGCATCTCTTTTCAGCTTTCTTTTACGGCCGTGATCGGCTTGATCTGGCTGACTCCCGTGATATTCAACAAAATGCCCGCCTTTCCGCCGGCCGATAGCGGATATAAAAAAATCATAAAATATCTTTACCAATCCACGGTTGGCGCCCTGGCCGTGACCCTGGGCGCAACGCTTCTGGTTTTGCCGCTCACGGCCTATTACTTCTACCGCACCTCGTTGGTGGTGGTGCCCGCCAACCTGACCGTCCTGCCTTTTTTCAGCTTCTGGATTATTCCTTTGGGCCTTTTAGCCGCGCTATTGCTGCCTCTGGCGCCGGGCTTGGCCCACTGGGTTTTGCAGGTCACGGATTGGGGCCTGCAGGCGGCCATGGCCGTGATCCGCTTCTGGGCCGATTTTGAATATTCCGCCATCTGGACCATCCGGCCCAATGTGTTGGAGATTGTTTTATTTTATGCTCTGCTCTTTTTCATTTTTTTCTTCAAACGCCGGACCTGGTGCCGGATCGGCCTGGGAATGGTTCTCTTGATAGCCGGCGCGGATGCCGGCTACTGGCTTTATCAAACGCGGTTCGACCGGAGTTTGCGGGTAACCTATTTCGACGTGGGTCAAGGCAACGCCGCCCTCATCCAATTTCCGGGCCGGGAGCGCATGTTGATCGACGGCGGTGGTTTTCCCCAGGATGATTTCGATGTCGGCCGAATGGTGCTGGCTCCGGCCCTTTTCTCTTCTAAAATAGGAAAAATCGATTATCTGGTTTTAACCCACCCGGAAGCAGACCATATGAACGGCCTGCGTTTTATCGCCGCCCATTTTAAACCCAAGGAATTCTGGTGGAACGGCGCTCCGGGAAAAGGTCTCTCCTACCGGGAGTTGCTGCGCATTCTGGATGATCGCAAGATTCAAAAACTGGCACCCCGGGATTTACAGGCTGAGCGCGAGATCGCCGGCGTCAAAACCCGAGTGCTGCACCCCTTGGGAGAACCGCCGTCCGACACGGACCCCGGCCCTGTGCTTTCTTCCAATGACCAGTCCCTGGTGCTCAGACTGGAATATGGCGGACAATCTTTCCTCTTCCCCGGCGATTTGGAAAAAAAAGGTGAAGAGATAGTGACCGCCCGGTTTGGCGAAAAACTGCAAAGCACGATTTTACTGGCCTGCCACCATGGGAGCATATCTTCCAACTCCGAATTCTTCTTAAGCGCGGTTAAGCCAAAATGGTGCATCGTCTCCGCGGGCAGCCGGAATGCTTTTGGCTTTCCCAATGCCGGGGTCTTGCAGAGACTGAGGCAACTTGGCTGTCAAACTCTGCGGATAGATCAAGTCGGGGCGGTTCGAGTCAACGTGGCACCCGGTCATCTGCAGATAAAAACATTTTTGGATAAGACCCGAGCATCTCCGGACCCTGATCGGGTAATAGATCAACCGGAATAAGGCAAAGCCAACTCATTAGACTTGTCGAAAAAGAGGATATTTGCTACAATGCCGGGACGGTTATATGAAATAAGTCGATCATTAAAAGGAGGAAAAAAAATGACGGATATCCTGGCTCGGGAGAGCGCTCACAAGGACTTTGACGCGGAAACATATGTCAAGATCCTGATTGCGGTCGCCAAAGCCGATAAAGATAATGGGCCGCGCGAATTCGATTATGTAAAAAAACAAGCCCAACGTTTGGGAATCGACACGGAGATGCTTTGGATTGAAATCGATAAACGCTTTTCGTTCAGCCAGCTCAAAATTTCGCGCGCGACCGCCCTGGCCGTGATCCGGGATTGCATCATTCTGGCTTCCTTGGACGGGAATTTCACCCTGGCTGAAAAAGAAAGAACCTATGCTTATGCCGCGGAAATGAATATTCCGCGATCGGAGGCCGAATTTCTTGAGCAATGGGTTGCGGATTATCATGACCTCAAAAAACGTTGGGCAAAATTATTGGAGGGTTATTTGATCTAAAGCCTTGACCCAAACCGCAACTATCAAGCATCATCGTCCCGCGCTTGTTCTTCAAACCCGACCGAAACCGGTCACATAGGATAGGACCTGGTGAATCTCCCTGAAATAAATCATTTCATGACCGCGGCTCATCAAAACGACCCCTGGTTTTCTTTGGGGTTGTTTTTTGCAGCCTCTTTTTTAATGATCTGGCGCTTGGGAGCCCTGGAGAAAAACGGCCTGGAAGGCACGGTCTTGGGCACCTTGATCATGCCTTACTGTTCCGGACTCTCAAACCTGATCTTCGCCTATTTCATGGGATTTTCCGGCGGCAACGGCACCTTGGTGTTGGAAAACTGTCTGGTCAACAATGTCACCAACCTGACCCTTTTGCTCGGTCTGCCCGCTATTTTTTGGTCCATGCACATCATTCCCCCAAAATCCGGCAAGAAGAAAATGAACCGCAATCTGGACAAAATCAATCAACTGAACCGTTTGGCGGTCCTGTTGACTCTGATCGGTATGCTCTTTTTTACCGGCGTTCTGTGGGCCCTGGCCCGTGACAAACGTTTGGATCTGGCCGACGGTCTGGTCCTGGTCGGCCTCTTCTTCTTCTGGCAGCTCTTTCATGTGTTCGAAGTATTGAAAACCAACGTACGCCAGGAACGCCGGCTGCCTTGGCTGATGATTATCGATATCGTCTTGATCATTGCCGGCGGTTACGGCGTTTATCTCAGCATTGAGAGCCTGGTGACCTGGATCGGTCACAATCGCAGCGGCATTTTCGTTTTCAAAAACCTGGGTTGGCTGAGCGGTTTTTTGATGGTTATGCCCAACGGGTTGATGGCTTTTTATTACGCCAAGATCGCCCGTCCCGATATCGTTTACAGTTCCCAGATCGGCGACGGCCATATCTGTATTCCCATGTGTGTCGGTCTTTTCGCCCTTTTTAAAGCCATTCAAATCCCGGTCTATTTTCAACTCAGCATCTTTATTTTATTGGGCGCCGGCATCCTGCACTTCTTTTTCATTCTATTTCTCGGCCGCCTGCCGCGTTTTATGGGTTATATCCTGACCGGCGCCTATCTGGTCTTTCTATATAAAGGATTGATCAGCCCCTAATGTTTTTTCGACTCCGTGTTTTTGAGGACCGAAAAAACTTTTAATCGCTTGGCTAAACCATATCGACATGGGGATTTCTAAAAATAAGCCTTTGGTAATTTTACGATTCGTTTCTCTAAGGCCGTTGCTGATAAAGTGTATTTTTAGAAATCCCGGGTTGTCGATAAGTAAAAGGTCAATGATCAATCCCTTACCATCGTACGGGCTTATTCCGGCAATCCTTGCCGGAATTCATGTTTTTTCGGCCCTATGTTTTTCAGGGCTGAAAAAACATTTTTACATTCTTTTTACATTCATTTTACGTCCCTATGACAATAAATCCCCTGAAAGATCATAAACTGATCTGAATCGAATATGGAACCGAAGGGTCTTAATAAAGACCCGCATCCGGTTCAGTAAACAAACAGAATGAAAGGGAGGGGATAATCATGCAAAAAAAAATATTCGGAAATTCAAGTACCGCGAGGATTGCGATCTTATCCGGGCTGATTTTCAGCTTAGCGCTTTTTGTGTCCTTTTCAGCCGGGGCGGCCAATTCCGTAGGTTGCCGGGTGGACATCGATCGCGGAATCTTGCCGGCCGGCGGTCTGCATAAAGCCATCGTCAAGATTACTTTGGACCCGCCGCCGGCTTCACGTCCAATCGAGCGTCCGGCTGTAAACCTCGCCATTGTCCTGGACCGCTCCGGATCCATGAATGGTGAAAAGCTTGAAAAAGCCAAAGATGCCGCCATCGAAGCCTTGCGTCGTTTGGGTGGAGCCGATCTTTTCTCTTTGGTGATTTACGACCACAATGTGGAAACCATTGTGCCGGCTCAAAGCGCACGCAATATCGAATGGATCGAGGCCCGCATCCGCCGGATCTATGCCGGCGGCAATACGGCCCTGTTCGGCGGAGTCAGCCAGGGTGCCGCCGAGGTGCGCAAAAACCTGAACCGCGGTTACATCAACCGCATTATCCTCTTGTCGGACGGCTTGGCCAATGTCGGTCCGGACAGCCCCGATGACCTGGGCCGGCTGGGCGCCTCTCTGCTCAAAGAAGATATCTCGGTCACCACCGTGGGCGTGGGCATGGACTATAATGAAGATCTAATGACCCGCCTCTCGCAGAACAGCGACGGCAACAGTTATTTCGTGGAATCGGGCCGCGACCTGCCCCATATCTTTGCGGCCGAACTGGGCGATGTGCTGAATGTCGTGGCCCGCCGCGTCCACATCATCATCGAATGTCCGGAGGGCGTGCGGCCCCTGACCATCATCGGCCGTGAAGGCCGCATCCGCGGCAACAACGTGGAGCTTTATCTGAACCAGCTCTATGGCGGCAGCAAAAAATACGCCATAGTGGAAGTTGAAGTGGCCGGCGGGAAAGAAGGCGAGAGTAGGGATATCGCCTTGGCGCGCATCTCTTATGAAAACCCATTTAACAAGCAGAACGAAACCGCCAGCGCCAAGGCCTCGGCCCGTTTCAGCCGCGACTTAAACGCAGTCAACCGCTCGATGAATGTGGCGGTTGCCAAGGATTATCAATTGAACCTGAATGTCATGGCCCAGGAACAGGCCATCATTTTATCGGACAAGGGCCAAAAGCACGAAGCCGTTCAGGCCTTACAAAACTCCGCCGAGCAATTGAGGGATTTCGGCTTGCAAAACAATGACGCCGAAATGATCCAAAAATCGGAAGAGATTAGCCAACAGGCTGAGGATATTCAAAAACAAGGCATGACCAACAAAAACCGTAAAGTCTTACGAACTAAATCTTATCAAATGAAAAACCAGCAGAAATCCAATTAACCTGCGGGCATTTGAAAGTCGCACAAATGAATAAAACAGGGGGCGAACCCGCCTCCTGTTTTCAATGGAGATATAAAAGGAATAAAAATGATTCGGCCCGGATTTCAAAGAGGGCAGCCATAGAACCATGATAAGCCTGATGAGCTTGGAGTAGAACGAACCTATCCTTGAGTTCCGCAATTAAAAAGAAAACGCCCGTTGGAGAATCGATAGAACCGTAGCGGACTCAAGGGACAAGTTCCCAACCCGATTGAATATCGACCGTTACTATGGTAAGATGACCCATGACCAAACGCACCATCATCCTCTATTGGCTGCTCCTCTTCATTCCGACCCTGACGCTCGGCCTGGCCGGTTTTTATTTACTGCAACATGAACAGGAACGAATCAATCAGGCGGCCCGCGCTTCGGCCCAGGAGAGGGCCCGATCCCTGGCCGAGACTTTACAGGCCGGTGTCGCGGCTATGGAAGCTGAATTGTTGCAAGCCCTGCATCGTTTGCCTCCGGAACGGGTGCAAGAAGCCCTCTTTGACTGGGAAGAAAACAATCCCCTGATTCGCAATGCCTTTATCTGGAAATCGAACGCCGGCTTGCAATACCCGCAACTAGGCGCTCCGGTAACGTCCGAACAAGGCCGGTTTGTTTTACGTTACCAGGCTTTGTTCTCCGGCCGTATAGCCTGGCAAACAGCCGATACCCAATGGGCCGAGAGCGGCAACAACGCCGCCGCGCATGCGGGACAAGCCGCTTTACCCGCTGAATCGCAAAATCAAAAACTTTCCAAATCCGGTCGCAAAGAATTGATCGATCTGGCCCAGAACAGTCGCCTTTCTTCCAATGCGGTCGAGCACTCCGAACTCAGCGGCGGTTGGATCCCCTGGTTTTCGGAAAACAGTCTTTATATCCTGGGCTGGGTTCAAAACCGAACCAATGGAGTGACCTACGGCGTTGAACTGGAACTGATGACCGTTTTATCGCGCCTGATTGCCGATTTCCCCGCTGCCGCGCCTTCCGGGACGATCTATGCGCTTCAGGACGGCCGGGGCCGCGTGTTGCACCAATCCGGAGACGCCATCCTGAAGAATACGGCCAAACCCGAGATGACCGTGGGCCTTGCCCCTGAACTCCCCAATTGGCAGATCATCGTCTATTTCACGGAAGGCGGACCGGCGGCCCAATCCAAACGCGGATTTCTGATTCTTTCCGGTTTACTGCTCGCCATTTTTGTCACGGCCGTTATCCTGGGCGGCTTTTTGCTGATTTGGCAAGCCCATCGCAACCTGAAAGACGCCCAACAAAAAACTTCTTTTGTCTCCAATGTGTCCCATGAACTAAAAACCCCGTTGACGACGATCCGCATGTATACGGAACTGCTGAACGAGGATCGCATCAAAGACCCGCAAAAGAAAAAGAACTACCTTCAGGTCATTCTGACTGAAAGCGAACGCCTGACCCGCTTGGTCAACAATGTCCTGAATTTCAGCCGTCTGGAACAGGGCCGCAAAAAATACCATTTAGAAGAATTGGACCTCTCGGCCTTTATCCGCGAATGGATCGACAGCCTGCGCCCCCGCATCCAGGCCGCCGGTTTGGAGATCAAGGAACAGCTCCCCAGCGGCGCTTTGCCGACCCGTTTTGACCGCGACGCCATCGAGCAAGTGTTCCTGAACCTGGCGGATAATGCCGTGAAATATGCGGCCGGCGGCGGCGAGATTCAAGTGATCCTCGATCAAATCCCGGGTTATTGCCGCTTACGGATCATGGACCGCGGTCCGGGCGTACCGGCCGCGCATCGCTCCCGGATTTTCGAAAAATTTCATCGCGTGGACGACTCGTTGACCGCCCAACAACCCGGCTCGGGCTTGGGGCTGAGCATTGCCCGGGGATTGATGCGCGGATTGGGCGGCGATTTGCTCTATGAACCGCGTGAAGGCGGCGGAAGTTGTTTTACCGCTTTGATACCCTGCGCGAACTCAGAAACTCCGTAACCGTTTTTTATGCGGTAGGGGCGACCGGCCGGTCGCCCCTACTGTTCGAATCATAGGCTTACCATAATCGAATAGAGGTTACACCCCATGAAACCCGTTCATATTCTCGTAGCCGAAGACGACGCCAATATCCGCAACGGTCTGATCGATACCATAGAAAGCGAGGGTTATCAGGCCACGCCCGCCGCGGACGGCGAGCAAGCCCTGCGCTTCTTTCAATCCGACCAATTCGATCTGGTGATTCTCGACATCATGATGCCGGGCAAAAGCGGTTATGATGTATGCCGCGCCATCCGCGGCCACAATGAAGAAATCCCCATTATCATGCTGACCGCCAAAGGCGCGGAGATCGACAAAGTCGTGGGCCTGAAACTGGGCGCGGACGATTACATCAC
>Ga0105099_10002188_pt1 | contig 11748 bp, 7 predicted proteins | sample PPLLak3cmMay2015_2_FD_79138 | JGI IMG/M metagenome (GOLD analysis project Ga0105099, IMG submission 79138) | Freshwater sediment microbial communities from Prairie Pothole Lake near Jamestown, North Dakota, USA - PPLs Lake P8 Core (1) Depth... | ecosystem: Environmental > Aquatic > Freshwater >...
CTATTGCATTCGCCTTCGGCGAACGGCCGCAAGGACTTGGGGGAGCTCGGAAGAAAGAAGGCTGGGGTTGTTGGAGGATGATGCATAGAAGTTCATTGGAGAGCTGGCAGAATGGCTATTGCACCAGTCTTGAAAACTGGCGGGCGCAAGCCCTTGGGGGTTCGAATCCCTCGCTCTCCGCATGCATGGGGAATATTTTGTCTACATTCTTTTTTCGCCGACGTTCAATTCCACGTATGTTGGTCAGACGCAGGACGTAGGAAGTCGCCTTGACCGCCATAACCGGGGGATGGTTCAGTCGACACGGAGATATCTTCCGTGGGTACTGGTTCACGTTGAAACATTCCCGAGCCGGTCTGCAGCGATGAAGCGGGAGCAGTGGTACAAATCAGGAGCGGGTCGGCGGACGATCGATCAGTTGCTGAGGGGAAAAGGGCTCCGGTAGAATGGCTATTGCATTCGCCTTCGGCGAACGGGCGCAAGCCCTTGGGGGTTCGAATCCCTCGCTCTCCGCTCGACTGCGTTCCGCCATGAAGCGGCGGAACTTCGTCGAGCGGGCAAGGAGATGCCTTTTAGAGGCTTTCGTAGGACAGGGAGCTATCCATCTGTTCGGGGGGGGGGCGATAATGTTGAATTGGTTCGTGTATTTTCTTCGGAGCACAAAGAAGGATTGGATCTACGTGGGGATGACAGGGAATCTTGAGCGTAGAATGAGAGAACATTCCGAAGGACTGGTTCAATCCACCAAAGCATATAGACCACTCAGACTGTCTGGCTATGTAGCTGTCGAATCCCGAGCGATTGCCCTAAAACTGGAGAAGTACTTCAAGGGAGGTTCGGGCAAAGCCGTACTTAAGAAGCGCATTCTTCCGCCCAAACCTCCGATAGCTTGAAGACTTTCCACATAACAGACTCGCTGCATGCCTTGGTTATAGTTAGATGACCAAGGTCGACGAAGCCCGAAGGGCGTAGTCGACCCTCCACTATCCCTGAACATTCCATGCCACTACGCTCCGCTCTCCCCGCCTGGCAAGCTCTGACCTACCATGCCAAGGCCGTCCGTCCGCTGCATATGCGCGATCTGTTCGCCAAGGATCCGGACCGCTTCAGGAAGTACTCGCTCGAGTGGAATGACTTCCTGATCGACTACTCGAAGAACCGGATCACGGAAGAGACCATCCCGCTTCTCATCGCCCTCGCGCGTGAAGCCCAAGTGGAACAATGGCGCGACAAGATGTTCGCCGGAGAAAAGATCAATCTCACCGAAGGACGGGCCGTTCTGCACACGGCGCTCCGCAATCGCTCGGCGCGTCCGGTGTCTGTCGACGGAAAGGACGTCATGCCCGACGTCCGCCGCGTCCTTGCGCATATGCGCGCGTTCTCCTCTGCCGTCCGCGACGGTTCGTGGAAAGGCTATTCCGGTCAGCGAATCTCCGATGTCGTGAATATCGGCATCGGCGGCTCTGACCTCGGACCGGTGATGGTCACCGAAGCGCTGAAGCCGTACTCCAGTCCCGATCTCCGCGTGCATTTCGTTTCGAATGTCGATGGGACCCATATCGCCGAAACACTCAAGCGAGTGGACCCGGAATCGACGCTGTTCATCGTCGCCTCAAAGACCTTCACGACGCAGGAAACGATGACGAACGCGGGCACGGCGCGGGAGTGGCTTCTGAAGCATGCGAAGGATCCTGCATCGATCGCGAAGCACTTCGTCGCGCTCTCGACGAATGCCAAGGCGGTGACGGCGTTCGGGATCGATCCCGCGAACATGTTCGAGTTCTGGGACTGGGTCGGCGGCCGCTATTCCCTCTGGTCGGCGATCGGCCTTTCCATTGCGCTGGCCGTCGGCATGGAAGCATTCGAGGAACTCCTCACCGGCGCCTACGAAATGGATGAGCATTTCCGGACCGCTCCGCTCGAACAGAATATCCCGGTGCTTCTCGCGCTCCTCGGCGTCTGGTATAACAACTTCTTCGACGCCGATTCGTGCGTCATTCTTCCGTATGACCAATACCTCCATCGGTTTTCGGCGTATTTGCAGCAAGGAGATATGGAAAGCAACGGAAAGCGAGTGACGCGGGGCGGAGAAACCGTCGAGTATTCGACCGGACCGATCATCTGGGGAGAGCCAGGGACGAACGGTCAGCATGCATTCTACCAGCTCATTCATCAGGGAACGAAACTGATTCCCGCCGACTTCCTTGCCCCCGTGATCTCCCACAATCCCATCGGCGATCATCATCCGATCCTGCTTTCAAACTTCCTTGCGCAGACGGAGGCATTGATGAAGGGGAAGACGCCGGATGAAGCACGGGCGGAACTCAAGAATCAGGGGATGAGCGACAACGAGATCGCCGCACTGTTGCCGCACAAGGTGTTCGAGGGGAACAAGCCGACGAACTCCATCTTCTTCAAAAAACTCACGCCGCGTGTGCTCGGTTCGTTGATCGCGATGTACGAGCACAAGATCTTTGTCCAGGGGATCGTGTGGGACGTGAATTCCTACGATCAGTGGGGCGTGGAGCTGGGGAAACAGCTGGCGAATGTCATCCTTCCGGAATTGCAGAGCGATGCTGTCATCACGCGGCATGACGCCTCGACGAATGGACTCATCGGGTACTACAAGCGGAAGAAGTAGAAGTGTTGGGGGAGTTACGTTGCGTTCCGTCGTACCACAAGGAGCGTCTGGTCGTCGGATTGAGGGGTGCCCGCGCTGAATGCATTGACGGCGTTTAAAAGCGCGGAACTGACCTGCGCCGCCGTCTCTCCCCGATGTGCTGCGAGCGTTTCAACGATCTTCTCCCGCCCGAATTGATCCTCCGTTCGATCCATGCATTCGGTGATGCCATCGGAGAAGACCACGAGGATGTCGTCCGGCTCCATCGGGAGGGTGGATTCCTCATAGGCCATCCCGTCAAACAGTCCGACGGGGAGACCGGTGGCAGGGAGTTCCCGGATCGAGCCGTTGGCCGACATCAGAACAGCCGGGTCGTGGCCCGCATTGGCATAGCTCAATTCGTGCGTTGTGGGATTCAACCTGGCGAAGAACACCGTCGCGAATTTGTCTGCGCTCGTGCTCTTGAACAGCAAGCGATTCGCATGCTGGAGAACGTCGCCGGGATGGCCGTGCGTCTCAAGCATCGCGCGCAGGGTTGCTTGGAGATTCGCCATGAGAAGTGCTGCGGGCATCCCCTTCCCCGACACATCGCCCACGCAGAACGAAACGGTCGGATCACCGGAGGTCATGACGTCATAGTAATCGCCGCCGACCGATGCGGCTGGGATCGTTCTGGCGTACACGTCATATCCGGGAATCGCCGGGAGTGCGGTGGGGAGAAGCTCCGCCTGGATCTTTGCCGCGACGGTGAGTTCTTCTTTCATCCTGATGAACGCTTTCTCCTGCTCGTTCAGTCTCGCGTTCTCCACCACCTGAGCCGACTGCGCGGCGATGATCGACAACAAGCGCAGATCGTCATCGGTGAACTTTAGTCCTTCCTTCTTGTTGTAGACCGTCAGCACTCCCCGAATGCGCGACTTCACGATCAGCGGAACGACGAGGAGCGAATGGATGGATTGATCCCACTGGATACCCCGGAAGCGTTCGTCTGTGGTCGGGTCGTTGATGATCAGCGGCTTCTTGTTGATATACATCCATCCCAACAAGGATTGATGGAAATGGTATTTCACCCGTTCCATCGAAACCTCCGCCGTGCGGATCAGGGTCTTCATCGAATCCTGCATGGATTCTTCCACGAGCGTGACGACACCCTGTTCCCCGAGGACGGCGCGGAGGGAACGACGAACGACCGTTTGGATGATCTCCTCCGTGTTCAACGAGCCGGCGATCGCCCGTGAAAGGTCGTTGAGGATCGACAGCTCTTCGATGGCGCGTCTGAGCCGGGTGTTTTCTTCCTCAAGGGCCCTCAATCGGTTGATGTTGTCACTCTCGGCCATCGTTCATTCCTCCTCGCATTCCGTCAGATCCCAAACACCAGCCGCTCCCCGAGCTGAGGGGGCAACCCTGCATGATAGATCTTCTTCGCTGCGATTTCAATGGGGTAGGCGATCCGCACAAGCTCATACGTGCCTTTCTTTGTGTCGAAAACGCCGAACGCCGCGTTCGCATTGCCATCCCTCGGTTGTCCGACACTTCCAACATTGACGATCGCGCGCACATCCCGAACGACCGTCCGTCCGATGAGGTCCTCGCAGAAGATCGCCGGTTGGTGCGTATGGCCGATGAAGCAGAGATGCGTGTCGAATGCTGGGAAATTGTCTGTGGCGTCATCAATATCAATGAGGTAGTTGAACTCCGAAGGGTTGAGGGGGGAGGCGTGCACGAACGTCAATCCATCGCGTTCTATTCTGTGCGGCAATGATCGAAGATAGTCGACTTCCTCCGTCTCCAGTCGGGAGATCGTCCATTCCATGGCGATACGCGCCAGCGAGCCGAATGTCGACAGCACAGCCGGATCGAAGGAGGCTGCGTCATGGTTGCCCATCACAGACGGGACTCGGCGCTCCCGAAGAACCGAAAGACAGCCGCTCGGGTCTGCGCCGTATCCGATGATATCGCCAAGACAAATGACCTCGTCGATGCCGCGGCGCCGTACTTCGTCGAGGGTGCTGACAAGCGCTTCGAGGTTTCCATGGATGTCCGAAATGATCGCGAGTTTCACGGGCAGACGCTCAAGCGAATTGCTCCCCGACGAGGAGTTCAAATCCGTCGATCATCACGTCGTCGCTCGTTGCAACGCGTGCGCTGGAGGAGTGACCGACCTCCATCTTCCATTGGGAGAGATCCGACAAGGTCGATTGCAGCTTGGCCAACAGCGCCGAGAATTGTCCGTGATGCTCGTACTCGTCTGCGTCGAGTTTTGAACCCCAGACTGTGACGGAAAGGACCTTCGTCGGGTCTCGCGGGTCCGTGACGAGATATGCCTTCCGGCAGCCGGTGCGCCCAAGGAGGACAGGGATGATCTCTCGTTCGTAGATTTCCCGGAATTCGATGGAGGCTCCGGGACGGATCCGATGCGACACGATGCGGACGTACGGCGGCGCCTGCGGCTCCGCGGCCGAGACCGTCTTCTGCATCTGAACGGAGTACTGCTGCACGGCCGGCTCCGTGGGAACGGGTTCGTATTGAACAGTGAGGTCATCCCCGAGCTGGATCTTCCATTCTGTTGCTTCCGCGAAGAACGGACGAAGGCCGTCAACGAGCGTTGCGAACACGCCGCTCTGCTCATACCGCTGGGCAAGTTCCGCCGACTTCCAAACGGTCATCGAGACGCATTCGTATGGGTCCTTGTTGCTTTGAAGCAGGCTGGCCGAGAGGCAGCCGTCGACCGTCTTGAGAACGGCGATGACCTGCTTCTCATAGGCGCGCTTCAGCGACCGCGCGTTGGCATCATGAATGCGCACCTGAACAAAGCGAATGACCATGGTCGTCCTCTATTTCCCCTTCATCAATGCAATATAGCCCGGCTCATCCCGGATGCTGTCGAAGTCGGGGTCCGTCTTGATCCACTCGTAGTCCTCCAGGCCGGCGACGATGGACTTGCGGAGTGTATCAACGGCGACGGCCCGCTGATGCAAACGGGCATAGACGCAGGCGGCGTTGTAGAACATCAACGGATCATCGGGACTGAGCGCGATCGCCTTATTGGTCTGCTCCACGGCTTCTTCCGCGCGGCCGACAACGGCCAGTTGCGTTGCATAATGGATGTGCGACCTGGCATCGTCGGGATGTTTTGACAAATAGAGCGGGATCCGCTCCAACATCGTGTTGATCACGGCCTCCATGTTGTCCCGTTGACCCAACCGTTCGTACGCCATCCGGAGTTCGCCGTGCGCCGTGTGAAAATCGGGATTGAGTTCGATCGTCTTCTTCAGCAGTTCCACTGCTTCGCCGTCGCGATCCATCACGTGACAAATCCGAGCGAGAACCCAATACCCGGTGAAGATGTTCGGACCGAGTTCGATCGCCTTGCGCGCGGCGGTCTCCGCTTCCTGGATCGACTTCTTGCTGAAATACGCCATGGCCAACGCAGCGTACGCTTCGGCGACCGTCGAATCGTACATCAACGCCTTAAGGCTCGATTCGATGGCCTTGTCGACCCAGACTTCCTTTGTGTCGTAGTCGTAGTGAAGCGTGGCGTAGGATTCTCCAAGACCGGCATACGCGGCCGCATAGCGCGTATCCAGCTCGATCGCCTTCTGGAACAAATGAATGGCGAACTGCAGGCTGGTCTTCGTCCTTCGATACAGGAATTCCCTGGCGCGGAGATAGCAGTCGAACGCCTCCGCGTTCACCGTCGAACGCTTCGTGAGAATGATCTTTTCATTGGGCGAGAGCTTGATCATCAGCGCATCTACGACCTGCTTCGACACTTTCTCCTGGATGTCGAAGACGTCCTCCATCTTCCCCTTGAACGACTCTGCCCAGAGCTGCCGGCTATTCTCCACGTCGATGAACTGAAGCGTGATCCTGAGGTTGTCCTGGAACCGCCGGACGCTTCCTTCCAGCAAGTACCGGGTCCCCAGTTCCTTCCCGATCGTCCGGATGTCTTTCGATGTGTTCTTGTACTGCATGGAATTCGTGCGCGAGATGACGTCAAAATCCCTCAACTGGGAGAGACTGACAATGAGCTCGTCCGTCAGGCCGTCGCCGAAATACTCATTCTCCTTGTCCCCTCCGATCGTTGCGAATGGAAGGACCGCAATAGCCAATCGTTTTGGTTGATTCTGCTTCGACTCTATCTGCTCGCTCAGGCGGGACAATGCCGCGAGCAGATCGTCCACTCGTTGGAATCGTTTCTCCGGATCCTTGTCCAGCATCCTCATGACGATCGCATCGATATCCTCGGGAAGCCGGCGGTCAAGCTCGCTCGGGAAGGGGGGAGCCTGGTTGACGATCAAGTAGAGCAATCCCGCTTCATGCTCGGATTTGAATGGCAGGTCTCCGGTCAGGAGTTCAAAGAGAAGAACTCCCAACGACCACAGATCGGAACGCTGATCGGCGGCGGATCCTTGCGCCTGTTCCGGCGACATGTAGGAAAGTGTGCCCAAGGACGATCCCGCTCTCGTCAGCGTCGCGTGGCTCCGGAGCTTGGCAAGCCCGAAGTCCATGATCTTCAGCTGACCGGACTTCGTCAGCATGATGTTTTCCGCCTTGATGTCCCGGTGGACGATGTCCTTTTCGTGCGCGACCTTCAATCCGCGAGCGATGGCCTCTGTCCATGCGATCGCCTGACGAACGGGGACGCCGGAACCGGTGTTCAGGGCTGCCAGATATTCCTTCAGCGTCTGACCGTCGATGAACTCCAGCACGATGAACGCGCTTTCGTTGTGGTCATCGATCTCGTAAATGGAAAGGATGTTCGGATGATTCAGCGCTGCCGTTGCCTTGGCTTCCTGGAGGAAGCGGGCTCTGTTGTCGGCCGTGGACGACAGGTGCGATGGAAGGAACTTGATCGCAACGAGTCGGTCAAGTCTGGTATCCTGGGCTTTGTAGACCACGCCCATTCCCCCCTCACCGAGCTTGTCTAGGATCTTGTAATGTGAGATTGTTGATCCGATCATAGCTTTCCTTGGCCGTTGCTACGACTTGTCTGCGAGCAGTGACTCAAATCGTTTGTTGCCGCGCAGGGACTTCCAGCGCGGATCGAGCTTGAGCCACGTTGGGGAGATCTCTGAGGGCATCTTCAGGAGCCGCTCCAGGATGTCGATCGCCTTCTCCTGATCGCCCGTCATCGCATGGATCTGCGCAAGATCAAGCATGCGGAAACTTCCGCGCCATGACTCCTTTTCCACAGGGAGGATCTGTACGCCCCGGTCTCCTTCCCGTATCGCTTCCTCCGATCGGCCCAGACCCGCCAATGCGATCCCCAAAGCGCTATGGGCGCGACTGTCGTCGGGATATTCTCTGAGTCGCTGCTGGATCTGCTGGAGGCTCTGCGCGTACATGCGTTGAGCCCGGGCTTCAGATCCGCGCATCCGTTCGAGCGATGCGAAGATCAACGGCTGCGGATAGTACATGAACTGATTGTCGAGACCGCGTGCAGCGTCCATTTGACGCACAGCCTGTTCCGCTGACGAATACTCTCCCCGCATCGACGCGAACACGAATTTCGTGTAGTGTAATCCCTCATCCTCTCCCGAGCCGACTCTTCCGAAACGATTTCCTTCCTCGAGGATGACTTCCGCGGATCGAAGATCGCCCTTCCACAATACCATATTCCTCGCCCGTTCCGCATACGTGCTGACGTTGTCAGGAGCCAATCGGATCGCCGTAGCGAACTGCTCATCGGCCTCCGCGTATTTTCGTTGGAGTACGAACGTTTCTCCCAGCTGACGCACAAGTTCAGACGAGCGCGGATCGTAAGCGATCGCCTTGCGCCAGTGCCAAACGGACTCATCGAGATTTCCTTTTCTCCGATAGACCGCCGCGAGGCCATAGGAAACGCCGGGATTGCTCGGCTGCAGCTCAAGCGCGATATGGAACTGCCGGATGGCAGCATCATAATTGAGTTCTGTGTGGTAGTGGACCCATCCCATCGCTTCATTGCTGACGGAGAGTTTCGGATCGAGTGCGAGGGCCTTCTCCGCTGCCGCGCGCGCTTCTGCGACGCGCTCCTTGGTGCGGTCATAGAAGAACCAATAGGCACGAGCATGCGTGACCGCCAGACGAGCATAGGCCGCCGCGAAGGCGGGATCAAGGGCGATCGCTCGCTCATACTGCTGGATCGCGATGTCGCCATCTGCCTCGGACGGAGACCGATTCTCGTACTCCACACCCTGAAGGTAGTAGTCATACGCTTCGGCATTCGATGTCAGATTTTGCTCAAGGGCCGAAACCTCCGGAGAGAGGAGATTCACGTCGAGGGCGCGGGCGACCTGCTGGGCAATATCCGACTGCAGGGCAAACGCATTCTGGAACGCTGCATCAAACGTGTTGGCCCAGACCTGCATTCCCGTCCGAACATCGATCAACGCCGGACTGATCCTCACCTGAAGCTGTTTGCCCTCGGTCCGGGACCATCGAACCGTTCCCATGAGCACATAGTCGATGCCGAGTTCGGAACCGATCTCCTTGACCGACTTCTTGGTTCCTTTGTATTGCCATGCGCTGGAGCGTGCGATGACACCGATCCCCGAAAGACTGGACAGCCGCGTCGTGATCTCTTCAGAAATGCCGTCGGCGAAGTACTCGCGTTCAGGGTCCGCCTGATTCTCGAACGGAATGACCGCCAGTGCCTTCTTCGCGGACGAAGAACTCGTCGTCCACGGTTGAAGCCAGAACAGACCGCCTACGAGGAGCCCCGTGAACAACAGGCCGCTGACCGCGAGGATCGTCTTGCGGCCAGCGAATCGCGGAATGATGGTGTTGGATGCTGCGGCGTCTGAATTGGCTGATGAAGGAACTGGTGAGATTTCCCCGACATTGCTTGTGGGACGGGGCACGCTGGACGTCTCACGCTTCCATCGCCTGAGATCCGCCACGACGTCCGCCGCTGACTGGTATCGTTCCTCTGGATTCTTCTCGAGTGCTTTTTCGAGAATGCGTTCGCAGGCCGTGGAGATGTTCGGGAGGTGCTTCCGGATCTGGTCAGGTTCTTCGTTGAGGATGGAATACATCATCGCTGCTTCATGCTCGCCGCGAAAGGGGAGCTTTCCCGTCAGCATCTCGAACAGCAGCACGCCGAATGAAAAGACATCGCTCCTCGGATCGACCTCGCCCCCCTGGATCTGTTCCGGCGCCATGTACCCGATCGTTCCGACGGTGCTGGAAGTGCGTGTGAGCTTCAATGCACCTTTCAATCGGGCGAGTCCGAAGTCCATCACCTTGGCCTGACCCTTCGAACTCATCATGATGTTGTCGGCCTTGATGTCCCGGTGCACGATCCCCTTCGCATGCGCCTCCTGAAGCGCTTCGCCGATCTGCGAGGCAACCGCGATCACATCGTCAGTTTTTGCAAAAGGAAGTCGGTCTCGAAGCGTTCCTCCTTCAACATATTCCAAGGAAATGAAAAGCTGCCCCTCGTGCTCATCGACTCCGTACACGGTGCAGATGTTCGGATGGTTGAGTCCAGCGGCGGCTTGCGCTTCCTGAAGGAATCGCGCCTTGGCGGCTCCATCCTTGTTGACCCGATCGGGGAGAAATTTCAACGCAACGGTGCGATTCAGTTTGGTATCAGTCGCCTTGTAGACCACTCCCATTCCGCCTTCGCCCAGCTTCTCGAGGATGTCATATTGACCAATTGCGGACCCGATCATAGCGCTCCGTTCAGCATTGTGTGTTTCATTTCTGTCCCCCGGCGATCGCCTGCCAGTTCACGATCATCGAATGCGAGTTCTTCTTGCGAAGCACCGCCGAGCGGGAGACCAAAAACCTCTTCCCATCTCTTGTGATATCCCGTACATCGAGGCCGGTCTCGTTCCCAATGCGGAACAATTCCGAGGGAACCGAGAATCGCGGTGTCGAACCCGAAATGTCCACCCGCACAGCCATCAATGCGCCCGACGAGACGATGAAGATCTCGCCTGCTGCGGACCATCCGACCAACTCTGCGCCTCCTGAAGAGACCTGCCATTGCGATCCCTCTCTTAAGAACGGACGAACATACACCTCCATCCGGCCAGATTCATCGGAGGCGTATGCGAGCCATTTCCCGTCGGGAGAGAATACGGCCAGGCCCTCAGTGTACTTCGTTGCGAGGATTGGAATAACCTTGCGTTCGCCCACCAGGTCCAAGTACGCGAGATCCCATTTCGTTGCGGGCATCTCGGTGGTCAGGAGAAGATACCGGCCATCCGGAGAAGAGGCTGTTGGGTAGATATCCTGGTCCGGCAGCGAAGCGATAAGTTCCTCATCCTTTGTTCCTCCCGGCAGCTTCGCATACAGATCGAAGTGCTTGCTCCCATTCCTCTTCGATGTGAAGAAGACCATCTCTCCTTTTGCCTTCCAGACGGGCAAGAGATCCTCGCTCGCGTTGAATGTGAAACGGGTCTTGACCTTGCGGCCGAGGTCGTACAGCCAGATGTCGAGGTTCCCGTCCTCAAGCTGAAGTTCGTCAAAGGCGATCACGTTCGCATCCGGTGCGATGCTTGCGAGATACCTCGGGCGCGCGTTCGTGACCACCGTCTGCCGGCCTTCCCGATCGAACCACAGGAGCTCGCTGACGGCATCCTGAGCGCTCACCCCGAAGAGCAGGATCCCGCCCCCCGATACGGAAAAATCCCCTTTCGCACGTGCAGGCCAGAAATTCACATTGTTGTCGAAGGGGACCGGCTCTCCTTTGAATTGATACGTCTCAGGATCAAATGGCTGACCGATGAGCGTTCCCTGACGAAGATACAGAAGCGTTCCGGAAGCATAATACATATTCGAAGCCCCCTTCAGCGGAAGGCTGACGACGGAACCGTCGATTCCTCCGACCCACGCCTGGTAATCCTCCCGTTGAACCGTGTTGCCTCCGTTGAGAGTCATGCTGACAAATAGAAAATGCTTCCCATCGGGAAGGAAGAACGGAAACCTGGGGACGGCCCCTGAAGTGGAATCGAGGTCTGTCAGAGGCTTCGCAGTGCCGCCGGAAGCAGGCACGATGAAGAGGTCCTTTTGCGACACCTCCGGCGAAAACACGATCACACCCTCGGGGCTCCAGGCGCCTCCGCGGCCAGTGGGCGCATCAGCCACCGTCAGCGGAGGACTCCCGGACACATCGACACGCTTCAGCTTCCCTCCAG